>Ga0335080_10007708_pt1 | contig 11181 bp, 7 predicted proteins | sample Lox_Sample_34_FD_206720 | JGI IMG/M metagenome (GOLD analysis project Ga0335080, IMG submission 206720) | Soil microbial communities from Loxahatchee National Wildlife Refuge, Florida, United States - Lox_Sample_3.4 | ecosystem: Environmental > Terrestrial > Soil > Wetlands | place: USA: Florida...
CGACCGGCCGCAGAATGTGAGGGCACGATGAGCCGAAGAGCCCCCAGTGCCGGCCCCGCGGGCAGCCGCCCGCCGAGCGGCGAGCCGACGCGCTACCGCGCGCACCGGGCCTCGGGCCGCGTCGTGGCGATCGTCGTCGCCCTGGTCGCGCTCACAGTCGTCGGAGCGCTCGCCCTGGCGGCGGCGGTCACGCCCGGGGTCGGGGAAGGCCCCGCCGCCGCCGTGCGAGCGACCGCCGCCTCGAGCGCCGCGGCGACGGCCGGCGCCGTGGCGGCCGCCTCGCCGCCAGCGGGTACGACACCGGCCGTCACGGTCGTCTCCGGCGGCGACACGATGGGCGACCGCGGTGTGAAGGCGTTCATCGCGGCGCACGGAGCCGACGCCGTCCTTGCCGGCATCGCGCCCGTCCTGCGACAGGCCGACGCCGCCTGGGTGAACCTCGAATCGCCGCTCACCCCGATCAGCGATCCCTACCCCGGCAAGGACGTCCGCTTTCAGGGCGACCCCCGGCTGGCGGCGGCGCTGGCCCGCGCCGGCGTCGACGTGGTCAACGTGGCCAACAACCATGCGGTCGACCAGGGCCGGGCCGGACTGCTCGACTCGATCCGCCGGCTCAAGGCCGCCGGCGTGCAGGTCGTGGGCGGCGGCCGCGACGCGGCCGCCGCCCGCCTGCCCGCGATCGTCCATACGAGCGGCGGCGCGACCATCGGCTTCCTCGGCTGGACCGACATCATCTGGCCCGGCTATGAGGCCGGCGCCGCGACACCCGGCGTGGCCACGGCGCGCACCGACATGACCCTCGTGACCCAGGCCATCCGCCGCCTCAAGGCCCGCGTCGACTACGTCGTGGTCTGCTTCCACTGGGGCGTCGAGTACACCGACGCGCCGATCGCCGCCCAGATCGCCGAGGCGCACGCCGCGATCGACGCGGGCGCCGACCTCGTGATCGGCCACCATCCTCACGTGCTGCAGGGCACGCAGCTCTACAAGGGCCGCTTCATCGTCTACAGCCTGGGCGACCTGGTCTTCGACCACTACAGCCTGGCCACCGGTCAGACGGTGCTGGTCGACGCCACCCTTTCGCCCCACGGCGTCAGGGTGACGCTCGTCCCGGCCTACGCGTCGGCAGACGGCATCCCGGCAATCGTTGCGGGCGCGGCCGGACGTGCCATACTTCTGCACATGCAGCAGCTCTCGGCAGCCCTCGGCACTCGCCTCACCATCCGCGGCGACCGCGGCTACGTGCGGTCGCCCGGCGCGTGATCCCGGCCCGCGAACCGTGATCCCCGTCTTCTTCCATCTCGGGCCGATCACCATCTACAGCTTCGGCGTGATGGCCGCGGCCGCCCTGGTGTCGGCCTGCTATGTGGCCTACCGCCTGCTGCGCACCCGCGGCGTGTCGTTCGAGTTCGCCTACGAGCTGCTCTTCGTGGCCGGCATCGGCGGCTTCGCGGGCGCCCGCATCTACTACCTGATCCAGCACTGGAGCGCGGTGCACGGCGACCTGTTCCACAACACGTTCAGCGGCTCGGGCTTCACCTGGTACGGCGGGCTCATCGGCGGTTTCATCTGCGTGACCCTGTGGGCCTTGTTCCGCCGCGTGCCGTTGGGCCTCATGGCCAACGCCGCCGGCCCGGCGGTGGCCATCGGCTACGCCGTGGGGCGCATCGGCTGCCTGCTCTCGGGCGACGGCGACTACGGCAGCCCAACCAAGTCGTTCATCGGCATCGCCTTCCCGCACGGCACCGTGCCGACCCCGCCGGGCGTCAAGGTCTGGCCGACGCCGCCCATCGAGACGGTCACCATGCTGCTCGTCTGCTACGTGCTCTACCGCATGGCCAAAAAGCCGCAGCCCGGCTGGTACGTGTGGGGCTGGTTCATGGTGCTGGCCGGCATCGAGCGCTTCCTGATCGAGTTCATCCGCCGCAACCCGGTCGTCTTCGCGGGGCTGCGCACCACGCAGCTGGAATCGATCGCCAGCGTGGTGATCGGCGTCGCCATCATCCTGCTCGTGCGCAATCGAGAGCCGGTCGAGGCGTCGCTCGAGGGGGCGCTCACGGGCAGCGGCAGCGGCTCCGGCGGCGGCGCTCGCAGGACGGGCGCCTCGCGGCCCGCAACGGCGCGGCCGGATCCGCGCGAGCCCGCCGCCAGGACGACCGGCTCGCGCCGCGTGCACTCCTAGCCCGCCTGATCGAGCGCCGCACGCGCGTGGGAGAGGCGTCCGGTCTCGGCTCGGCGTCGGCCGGGTGGTCCCGCAGGCCCTCCTCAGGCCTTGGCCGGCACGGGCACCAGCAGCAGCGGGCAGGGCGCTTCGTCGAGCAGCCGGCGCACGAACAGCGAGCGGCCGGCGCCGGTCACGCCGCCCCACGCGACGACGATCAGATCGGCCGGCAGGCGCGTCGCCTCGGCGATGATCATCGTGGGCGGGTCACCGACGCGCACCACGGTGCGATGGCGGCCGCCCTGCGGGCAGGCCGCAAAGCGCATGGTGAACTCCTCGTGCCACGACGACCACTCGTACTGCTCCTGGTCGACCATGCGCGGGGCGGGCAGGCTGCCGGGCTCGTCGGGCATGTCGGCCGTGCCGACGTGCATCACGACGATCTCGCGGCCGCGGCCGCAGAAGGCGTCGTCGGTGACGCGCATCGCCTCTGAGGCAGAAGGACTGCCTTCGAGCGGCACCACGATGCGTCGCAGGCTGGCGATGGGGCGCATGCCCGGGCGCAGCACGAAGAGCGTCTGCGGGGCGCGCGCGAGGAGGGCGCCGGCCAGCGGGCCGACGCCCTCCTCGCTCGCCGGCGGCACCCACAGGGCGACGACGTCGTCGGGGCCGGCCGCGGCCAGCACCGCCGCGACGGGCTCGCCGGTCACCTCGGCGATCTCGGTATTGGTGGAGAGACGCGCCGGCAGGGTGAGATCGGCGGCGGCATCGTCGGCCTTGACGTGCAGACCCCGCAGCGGCCAGCCGCTGACGTGCGAGAGAGCGCGCGCCGAGGCCAGCAGCTTCTCGCTCTCAGGTCCGGCCTCGAGCACCACGAGCAGGTTCACGTCTCCTCCTCCCAGACGCCGCGCGGCCCCCGCCGGAAGCGGTGGAGGCCCAGGCACAGCCGGCGCTTGCGCCGGCCCACCTTGACGGTGGCCGGCGCGTCGCCGACCGTGATCGCGAGCCCGTCATGGACCGCGGCCACGTGGAAGCGCGAGCCGCGGAAGCGCACCGTGTAGTCGAACGACGACCACTCCTGCGGCAGGTGGGGGTCGATGACGAGTGTCTCGTCGTCGCGCCCCATCCCGCCGAAGCCCATCACGGCGGCCTGCCACAGACCTCCCATGGTAGCCATGTGCAGGCCGCGCGCGGCGTTGCCCATGTTGTCGGAGAGGTCGATGTCGGCCGCCATGCGAAAGGCCTCGAAGGCCAGCCGCACGTCGCCCAGGCGCGCGGCGAGAGCGGCGTGGATGCCCGGCGAGAGCGAGCTGCCGTGGCTCGTGATGGGCTCGTAGTAGTGCAGGTTGGCGAGGGCGACGTCGTCGGGGATCTGGTGGGACAGCACGTGGCAGAGCATGACGACGTCGGCCTGCTTGACCACCTTCGAGTGCAGCGTCACCTCTCGCCCCAGCAGCAGGTCGGCGGCCAGGGGTCGGGCGGCGAGGGCCGCCGGGTCGACGTCGTCCATGTCGTAGAAGCCGGCAAACTGCTCGTAGAGCTTCGTGCGCCGATCGAAACCGTCGACCAGGGCGCCGGCGACGGTGCGCCAGTGGGCGAGCTCGCCGGGCGTGAGATCGATGCGGTCGCGGATCGCGGCGGCAGCCTCGGGAGCGCGCTCGCACAGCCAGTCGTAGGCGTCGAGGGCGCGCTCGATGTTGTAGCGGGCGAGGACGTTCGTGTAGGCGTTGTCGTCGATACTCTCGTGATACTCGTCGGGACCGACCACCATGCTGATGTGATAGCGGCCGAGCTCGTCGCGGGCCGCGCGCGACGACCAGAACCGTGCCGTCTCGAGCAGCAGCTCGGCGCCCATGCTCTCCATGAACTCGTCGTCGCCCGTGGCCTTCCAGTACTCCCAGGCCGCCCAGCCGACGTCGGCCGAGATGTGGTGCTCCATCAGGCCGGAGAGGATGGGGATCATCTCGCCGTGCGGCCCGATGCCGTAGGGCGGCGTGGTCTCGGTGCCCTTGTCGGCCGACTCCCAGGGAAAGAGCGCTCCCTTGAAGCCCATGTCGTGGGCCTTGCGGCGCGCGCCGCTCAAGTTACGGAAGCGATAGGCGAGCAGCGTGCGCGCCGTCTGGGGGTGCGTGTAGATGAAGAACGGCACCACGAAGATCTCGGTGTCCCAGAAGACGTGGTTGAAGTACGACAGCCCCGACAGACCGCGGGCGCCGACCGAGACGCTCTCCTTGCCGGGATGCGCCGTCGACATCATGTGGTACATCGAGAAGCGCAGGGCGAGCTCGGCGTGCGGGTCGCCGCCGATCGACACGGCGGCGTCGGCCCAGCGCTCGTGCCAGGCGGCGACGTGGCGGCGCAGCAGCTCGTCGAAGCCGAGGCGTTCGGCGCGCTCGAGCACGGTCAGGGCGGCCGCGGCGGTCGGCGGCCGGCTGGGCGACGAGACGACGGCCGCGATGCGGTCGATCGTGGCCGGCTCGTCGCAATCGAGCCGGCCGCCGATGACGTCGCGCGAGTGCTCGAGGTAACGCGCCACCGGCGAACCGGCGGCCGGTCGCGTCGAGACCGCCATGGCGTGACCGCCTCCCTTGCGGCCCTTGGTGCGGGTCACAAAACCGCTGCCGTCGAGCGATTCGAGGGCGGCCTCGTAGACGGGACCACCGGCATGGGAGACGCCGACGCAGGCCTCCCACACCAGGCGTCCGCAGAAGTCCTCGGGACTGGCCTCGGCACGCAGGACCATGATCGAGCGGTCGGCCAGCGAGGCGAAGCGCGCCGTGCGCACCCGCACCGTGCGCCCCACCCGGTCGCGCTGGCGCCAGTAGCGATAGACGATGCCCTGGCTCAAGTCGAGCACCCGCCGGTGCTCGAGCACCTCGCCGTTGGTCATGTTCAGCGGCATGCCCTCGACCAGCAGGCGCAGGCAGAGCCAGTCGGGCGCCGTGACCGGCTGGCGGATGTGCAGCTCGCCGGTGTCGTCGCCGTAGACGCCGGCCACGAACGTGGCCGGCGTCGAGGCCGGCGAGCCCTCTTCGAGCGAGCCGCGCGTGCCCGTCTCGCCGTTGGCCACGGTCAGCCAGGTCTCGACCTCGCGCTCGCGGAAGGGGTCGAAACCCTCGACCGAGAACAGCCACCCGCCCTCGGCGTTGGGCGCCGGGAAGCTCGCCAGCACCTGGGCCTCGCGCAGCTCGATCTGCTCGTCGAGCACACCTAGCACGGCGACCGGACCGCCACCGAGATACACCACCGAGCGGGCAGCGCCGTCCTGGGCGGCGGGTCCGACCGAGGCGAAGGCGGCGCCGTGCAGCTCGGGGATCATGAGGCGGGCCGCCGTCTCGCCGCCGTCGGGCGAGAAGTCGTCGCCCACGACGAGCACCTCGTGGGCGTCGTAGTCGCGATAGCGCACGATCCACTGCACCAGCCAGCGCATGCTGTCGGCGAAGTCGGTGAGCGCGAACTCGAGACGGCCGTCGTGCCAGGTGATGCGCGGTCGCGGCACGCCGGCCTCGTGCGTGAGCCGCTCCGCGCGCTGCACCAGGGTGCGCGGCTCGCCGATGCCGGCGGCGGCCAGACTCTCGGCGAAGCTGCCCGCGCGCGGCCGGGCGAGGGCGAGGCGCCGGCGCCAGCGATCGCCACCTGCGACCCGGCTTGCGAGGCCAACTGCGGCGAGGTCGTCGTGCACCGTCTCGACGGCTCGCGTCAGGCGCTCGTCCTCTTCGTGCGTCACGAGGCGACGCTCGATCAGGCGGGGGCCGGCCGGGCCCAGCACATACGCTTCGGCGCCGGCGGAGAGCAGCAGGAAGAGACGACCCTCGACGTCGGGCCGCGCGCAGAGGCGGGGATCGACGTCGTCGATCCCCGCCCGCGCCACCAGGGCCACGTCGACGCCGAGCGAGGTCAGCCGCTCGATACGGGCACGCAGCTCGACGGCGGCGGCGCCGTCGGGCGCCGCCGCCGCCCACTCCAGGCAGAGGACACGAAAGGCGCGGCCCAGCAGGGTCTGTGCGGAATCGGTGGCAGCCGGTTGCATCTCGCTCGAGGTCGCAGGTCGGGCGGGTCATTCCCGCCGTCCGTCTATCGTACGCTAGACGGCCGCGCCGTCGAGCAGTTACGGGCCGTGCGCCCGCGCCGGTTTACCGCAAGCGGCGACGATGCATACGCATGTCACAGTGACTTCTCAGCATCTGCACAGACATTGGCCGTACAATCCCGCAAGAGGAGCGGCCTGCCGGGGCACCGGCGCGGTCGCCACGAGACGAGGAGGCGCACGGTGAGCGAGCACGCCAAGGTGCTGGTCGTCGACGATGAGGAGAGTCTGACCGACCTCATCGGCCTCGCCCTGCGCTACGAGCAGTTCGAGGTCGAAGTCGCCCACACGGCCAGGGCCGCCCTCACCGCCGTAGCCTCGTTTCGCCCCGATCTGGTCGTGCTCGACGTCATGCTGCCCGATCAGGACGGCTTCGAGGTGGCGCGCCGTATGGGCGCCGAGTCGCCCTCCACGCCCGTGCTGTTCCTGACGGCCCGCGACGGCACCGACGACAAGATCCGCGGCCTCACGCTCGGCGGCGACGACTACATGACCAAGCCCTTCAGCCTCGAGGAGCTCGTCGCGCGCATCCGCGCCATCCTGCGACGCACGCGCCGCGACGACGGCGACGACCACCAGGTCCTCGTCTACTCCGACCTCGAGATGAACGAGGACACCTACGAGGTGCGCCGCGCCGGCACCCGCGTCGATCTCACCGCGACCGAGTACAAGCTGCTGCGCTACCTCATGCTCAACCGCCGCCGCGTGCTCTCCAAGGCGCAGATCCTCGACCACGTCTGGAACTACGACTTCGCCGGCGACGCCAACGTCGTCGAGATCTACATCAGCTACCTGCGCAAGAAGCTCGATCCCACCGGGCCGCCGCTGATCCACACCGTGCGCGGCTTCGGCTACTGCCTGCGCGACGCGCAGGAATAGAGCGGGAAGGAAAGCACCCGGTGTCGCTGCGCCTGCGACTCCTGCTCGCCCTGGTCGGCCTGGTCGCCATCGGCCTGCTCGTGGCCGACGGGGTGACCTACCTGTCGCTGCAGTCGTTCCTGCTGAACCGCGTCGACCAGCAGCTCGAGGCGGCCGTCAACCCCGTGCTGTACCAGCTCAACCACCAGAGCTCCGACTTTCCCGGCGTGCCCCAAGCCGGCCCCAACGGCGACGCGAACCTGCCCCCCGGCACCTACGGCTGCATCATCGACAGCAGTGGCCAGAACCTCGCTCACGTCTCCTTCGGTTACGGAGGCGCGTCCGCCACGCCGTCGCTGCCGGCCGGCCTGACCCGCACGGTCACGAGCGACGGCGGCCAGACGACCCTGACGACGGGTGCCATCCGCTCCTCGTTGCGATTCCGCGTGCTCGCCGAGACCGTCACCAGCGCCAGCAGCGGGTCGTCGTACACGCTGGTCGCTGCGATTCCCCTGACCGAGGTGACCCAGACCCAGCAGCGCCTGCTGCTGATCGAGGCCAGCGTCACCCTCGCCGTGCTCGTCGGGCTCGGACTGCTGGCCTGGTGGATCGTGCGCCGCGAGCTGCGCGCGCTCGACGACATGGCGGCCACGGCCGGAGCGATCGCGGCCGGCGACCTGACGCAGCGCGTCGAGAACGCCGACTCGCGCACCGAGGTGGGCCGGCTGGGCCTCGCGCTGAACGCCATGCTGGCCCAGATCGAAGCGGCCTTCACCCGCAGCCAGAACTCCGAGAACGCCTTGCGGCGGTTCCTCGCCCAGGCGTCGCACGAGCTGCGCACGCCGCTCTCTTCCATCCGCGGCTACGCCGAGCTGTTCCGCCGGGGCGCCAGGGAGCGCCCCGAAGACCTCGATCTCGCCATGCGGCGCATCGAGCAGGAAGCCGCCCGCATGGGCGTCCTGGTCGAGGATCTCCTGTTGCTCGCGCGCCTGGACGAGGGTCGCGCTCTGGAGCGCGCTCCGGTCGACCTCACGCAGCTCGCCGCCGACGCGGTGGCCGACGCCCGCATCGTCGAGCCGGAGCGCGACATCACGCTCGAGCAGAGCGGCCCGGTCGTTGTCCCGGGCGACGAGAGCCGGCTTCGGCAGGTCATCGCCAACCTCGTCCTGAACGCCCTGCGCCACGCCGGTCCCTCGGCCCGCGTGAAGGTCACGACCGGAACGACCGACGGTCTGGCCTTCCTCGAGGTGAGCGACGACGGGGTCGGCATGCCGGCCGATGTGGCCGCGCGTGCCTTCGAGCCCTTCTACCGGCCCGAAGGGTCGCGCGCCCGCGGCGAGGGCACAGCCGGCCTGGGTCTCTCGATCGTGGCGGCCATCGCCGAGGCTCACGGCGGCACGGTCGAGCTCGACACGGCGCCGGGCGAGGGCGCGCGCTTCCGCGTGCGCCTGCCGCTCGCTCCCTGGTCGCCCAGCGACCCGCCCGCCGAGCGTCTCGTCGGCGACGGAGCCGCTCACCCCCAGGACGCGCCCCGCGCCGCCGATGCCGAGACGGTAGACTAGTCGCGGCGGCAGGGCCGATCCCCGCGCCGCCACCGGGGTGATCGCCGCTCGAGTGGCGCCCGCCCCGACCGGCCGGCAAGCGCCCGAGGAGCCGCGACACCATGAAGCTCGATGTCCCCTACGTGCGGCGGCAGTTTCCCGCCCTGCAGCGCACGATCGACGGCCTTCCCGTCGCCTACTTCGACTGCCCCGGCGGCACCCAGGTGCCGCAGCGCGTGGCAGACGCGGTGAGCGACTACCTCCTGTACCACAACGCCAACATCCACGGCTTCTTCGCCACCACGATCGAGACCGACCACCTGCTGGCCGACGCGCGCGACGCCCTGGCCGACTTCCTCGGCTGCGACTGGGACGAGGTCGCCTTTGGAGCGAACACCACGACGCTCAACTTCCTGCTCGCCCACAGCCTCGCTCACGACCTGAAAGAGGGCGACGAGATCCTCATCACCGAGCTCGACCACGAGGCCAATCGCGGCCCCTGGCTGTCGCTCCAGGACCGTGGCGTGGTCGTACGCGAGGTGCCCGTCGATCCCGAGACCTGCACCATCGCCTGGGACGTCTTCGAGCGCCTGCTGAACGAGCGCACGCGGATCGTGGCCGCCGTCTGGGCGAGCAACGCGGTGGGCACCATCAACGACGTGCAGCGGGTCGTCGCGATGGCGCGGGCGGCCGGCGCGCTGACCGTGATCGACGCCGTGCACTATGCGTTGCACGGGGTGATCGACGTCGCCGCCCTGGGCTGCGATTTTCTGCTCTGCTCGGCCTACAAGTTCTTCGCGCCGCACGTCGGCGTGCTCTACGCGCGCCGCGAGACCGCCGAGGTGGTGCGCGCCCTGCGCCTGCGCACGCAGCTTCGCGAGCCGCCGTTCAAGTTCGAGACCGGCACGCTCAACCACGAGGGCATCGTCGGCGCCGGCGCGGCAGTCGACTTCATCGCCGACCTGGGCCGCCACCACCTGCGTCGCGTCGCCGCCGAGCCGGTGCTCGCCGCTCGCCTCGAGGGTCTCGACGGCCGCCGCCGCCAGATCGTGGCCGGCATGCTGGCCGCCGAGGCCCACGAGCAGCCGCTGGCTCACCACCTGATCGAGGGCCTGCGCTCGACCCCCGGGGTGACCGTCTACGGACCGCCCGACGACCATCCCCGCACCTCGACCGTGGCCTTCACGATCGACGGCGTGCGTCCCGACGAGGCCTGCCGCCGCCTCGGCGACGAGGGCCTGTTCCTCTGGGACGGAGACTTCTACGCCGTGCGCCTGGTCGAGCGCCTCGGCCTGGCCGAGCGCGGCGGACTGGTGCGCGCCGGCCTTGCGCCGTACACGACGGCCGGCGAGGTGGAGCGCCTGCTCGAGGGCGTGCGCCGCCTGGCCACGGCCGGCTAGGAGGAGCGAGCCGCTGTATGGGCGGGACGACCGTGAGGACGGGGCCGGCTGTGCGGACGGGGCCGAGGCGATGACCGAGCTCGTCACGCGCCGGGTCTGCCTGCTCGGCTTCGGCAACGTCGGGCGGCGGCTCTGCGAGCTCGTCGCCCGCAACGACGACGAGCTCGCGAAGCGCCACGGCCTGCGGCTGCGCTTCGTCGCGATCGGGACCGCCGGGCATGGCAGCCTGCTGGCGCCCGCCGGTGTCTCGGCCGCCGAGGCGCTCGAGCTGGCCGGCGGCCCTGAAGGCGGGCGGCGGCCGTTCCCCGAGCCGGCCAGGCCCGGTGTCGACCTGCTCGCGGCGAGCGGCGCCGACGTGCTGGTCGAGGCCACGCCGCTCGACCCTCACGGCGGCCGCCTGGCGATCGCGCACCTCGAGGCGGCGCTCGGCCACGGCGCCGACGCGATCACGGTCAACAAGGGACCGATCGCCTGGGACTACCGGCGGCTGGCCGGCCTGGCCGCGGCCAACGGCCGGCGGCTGCTCTTCGAGGGCGCGGTCATGGACGGCTGTCCCGTCTTCAATCTCTTCCGTTCCTGCCTGCCCGACTGCCGGCTGCTCGGCTTCGATGCCGTCTTCAATTCGACCACCAACTTCATCCTCGACGCGATGGGCGAGGGCGGCGGCTTCGCCGCCGCCCTCGCCCAGGTGCAGGCCGCCGGCTACGCCGAGGCCGATCCTTCACACGACATCGACGGCCACGACGCGGCTGCCAAGGTCGCCGCCCTGGCGAACGTCCTGATGGACGCCGACATGACGCCGGACGACGTGCCCAAGGACTCGATCCGTGACGTCACGCCCGAGCGCGTCGCCGCGGCGCGGCAGGCCGGTCGCAGGCTGCGCGTGCTCTGCACCGCGCGACGGGGCCGGGTGAATGAAGCGGACGGCGAGGCGAGCGGCGCCGTAGGGATGGCCGCCGAGCAACGGGTCCGCGGCGCAGTGCGCCTGACCGAGCTCGACCCGGAGCATCCGCTCTTCAGCGCCGGAGGCTCGACGCTCTCGGTCCTGCTGCACACCGATCTCATGGGCACGGTCCAGATCGCCGAGCACGGCGCCCTGCCCGAGCAGACGGCCTACGGCATCTACAGCGATCT
>Ga0335080_10007709_pt1 | contig 11181 bp, 13 predicted proteins | sample Lox_Sample_34_FD_206720 | JGI IMG/M metagenome (GOLD analysis project Ga0335080, IMG submission 206720) | Soil microbial communities from Loxahatchee National Wildlife Refuge, Florida, United States - Lox_Sample_3.4 | ecosystem: Environmental > Terrestrial > Soil > Wetlands | place: USA...
GACATGGGGCGTGACGGAATCGAACCGTCGACCAGCGGATTAAAAGTCCGATGCTCTACCGACTGAGCTAACGCCCCGTAAGATACAGCTCCCGGGCGGGGCCGCGGATGATACTACAGAGCCGCCGCACTATGATCTACGCATTATGAAAGTCACTGAAGCGATCGACAGCCGCATGAGCTGCCGCCGGTTTCTCGACACACCGGTCCCTGCTGGGCTCGTGCGTCAGATGCTCGAAACTGCCAAGCGCGCACCCTCCGGTGGCAACCTGCAGCCCTGGTTTGTGCACGCGCTGACCGGCGCACCGCTCGCGGAATTGCTGGCGCTGGTGCGAGCGAAGGTCGCCGCTCATCCGATGGGCGAAGGCACCGAATACAACATCTACCCGCCGGATCTGAAGGAGCCTTACCGCTCGAGGCGCCACAAGGTCGGCGAGGACCTGTACGCGATTCTGGGCATCGCGCGCGACAACAAGCCTGGGCGGCTCGCGCAGTACGCACGCAATTTCGAGCTCTTCGGTGCGCCGGTAGCCCTCTTCTTCAGCGTCGATCGCGCCATGGGATCGGATCAGTGGGCCGACATCGGCATGTTCATGCAGAACATCATGCTGCTCGCCCGCGAGCAGGGATTGCATACCTGTCCGCAGGAATCCTGGGCGGGCTGGTACCGCATCGTGGGCGATTATCTGAAGTTGCCGCCCGAGCGGATGCTCTTTTGCGGGATGGCGCTGGGCTATCGCGATGAGTCGGCGCCCGTGAACCGGCTGCGCACCGATCGCGCGCCGCTGGCAGAGTTCGCAACGCTCGCGGGATTCGCCGACTAACTCACCTGGCGATAGCGCGTGGGATCCCCCACCCCCGCGTCCGCAAAACCGCCGCGCCGGATTCGGCAGGAATCACAGCGGCCACATGCGCGGCCCTGCTCATCCGCCTGATAGCACGAGACGGTGAGGCTGAAGTCGACTCCGAGGCGGGTGCCCTCGCGAATGATGTCGGCCTTGGTGAGCTCGAGGAGCGGTGCCTCGATCCGGCATGGCTGCCCTTCGACGGCGGCCTTGGTCGCCCTGGCCGCTAGCGCTGCGAAGGCAGCAATGAATTCCGGGCGGCAGTCGGGGTAGCCGGAGTAGTCGATGGCGTTCACGCCGATATAGATGCTATCGGCCAGGGCGACCTCGGCCCAGCCGAGCGCGAGCGCGAGCATGATGGTGTTGCGCGCCGGCACGTAAGTGACGGGAATGCCGCTCGTGGATTGCTCGGGCACCGCAATGCCAGGATCGGTCAGCGCCGAGCCGCCGATGCCTGCGAGATCCACGCGCATGATGCGATGCTCGCGGGCACCGAGCTGGCGCGCGACGGCCGCGGCGGCGGTGAGCTCGGCCACGTGGCGCTGGCCGTAGTCCACGGACAGCGCGAAGCACTCGAGTCCGCGCGCACGCGCCACGGCGAGCGCGGTCGCCGAATCAAGCCCGCCGGAGAGCAGCACGATGGCGCGCATCGCTTACCTTCCTGGCACGTTGCCCCACAGATACTTGTGGAGCTGAATCTGCAGACGCACCGGCAAGCGATCTTCGAGAATCCAGTCGGCCAGCGTCCCCGGCGGCAGCTGCTCGTGACTCGGGGAGAACAGCACGCCGCAGCGTGCGGCGAGGCCTAATTCGTCGAGCTTGGCGCGGCTCCAGTCGTAGTCGGCCCGATCGACGATGACGAACTTCACCAGATCCTTGGCATCGAGGCGGCTCAATTCCTCGTAGCGGTTGCGCTGCACTTCGCCCGATCCCGGCGTCTTCAAGTCAACGACTTTCACGACCCGGGGATCGACGGCCTCCAGCGACATGGCCCCGCTCGTCTCCAGCGAGACACGCAGGCCCTCATCGCACAAGCGCGTGAGAAGCTCGGCACAGCTGCGCTGCGCGAGTGGCTCCCCGCCTGTGATGCATACGTGGTGAGTATCGAGCTCACGCACTCGCCGCACGATGTCATCGAGCGACCACCACTCACCGCCGTGGAATGCGTAAGCCGTGTCGCAATAGCCGCAGCGCAGCGGGCATCCGGTCAGGCGAACGAAGACCGTCGGAATCCCCGCGGTGTCGGCCTCACCCTGCAGCGAGCGGAAGATCTCGGTGATTTTGAGGCGCGTCATGACAGCGGCACACGGTACGCGCCTTCAGTGTGCGTCGGCCGGGAATTCGCTCAGGCGCTTCTCGGCGAGCTTCGCGGCACTGCTGTCCGGAAAGCGGCGGGTCACATCGGCAAGCGTAGTGCGCGCCTCGCTGTACTGCTTGAGCTCGAACTGAGAAAACCCCAGTTTAAGGAGCGCATCGGGTGCCTTGCGCGAGGGCGGCGTGCGATTGAGCACGGCGCGGAAGGTACTCTGCGCACTTTGAAAATCGCGCGTCACGTAGAACGACTCACCGAGCCAGTACTGCGCGTTGTCGGCAAGGTCGCTCTTGGGATAACTCGTCAGGAACTCCTGGAAGCCCCGGATCGCTTCCGGGTACTTGGCGTTCTTCAGTGCATCGAAGGCCTGATTGTAAGCCGCCTGCTCCGCGGCTACGGGTGACGCCCCCGCCCCTGCCGCCGCCCCCGCAGCCGCGCCGGCCGCACCACCCGTGACCAGCGTATCCGCGGCACCCCGCTGCGACAGCCGCCGGTCGAGGTCGGCGTAGAGGTCGCGTTGCTGCTTCTTCAGCGCCTCATTCGAGTTTTGCACCTCATCGAGCTGTCCCTGAAGCGTGCGCACCTGCGCCTGCAGTGCATCCACGCGCTGCGCGAGCTCGACCAGGCTCTGGTTGGAAACGACCCGCTCGATGCGCGTCGTGCGCGAATCCAGGTCGTTCAGTTTGATCTGCACCGGGTCCTGCTCCGGCGGCGTCGTCTCGCAGGCAGTGAGCGACGCGCCGAGCGCGACCATGCACAGCAGTGGCAGATGGCGCATGCGGAACACCTCGGGCTGGCGGCTACTTGAGATAGACGATCTCCACGCGGCGGTTCTTCGACCACGCGGCTTCGTCACTGCCGGCGACTGCCGGGCGCTCGGCGCCATAGCTCACGGTGGCGATCTGCGCATCGGAGACTCCCTGCAGCAGCATGGCACGGCGTACCGCCTGTGCCCGGCGCTCGCCGAGTCCGATGTTGTATTCGCGTGAGCCGCGCTCGTCGGTATGGCCCTCGAGCCGCACACGCATCGCTGAGTGAGCGGTGAGGTATTTTGCATGGCCCGCGATGATTTCAGCGCCCTCCGGATGGATCTCGCTGCTGTCGAAGTCGAAATAGATGATACGCCGGGCGAGCACGCCCTCCTGCGGACCCGCCGCATCCTCCCCGGCCGCGCCCGCGCCGGCATTGGCACTCGCCCCATTCGCGCCGGCGCTCGAGGCGCCCGCACCGTTGGCCGGAACGGCGGAGTTTCCGGACGAGGACTGCACAGGCGGCTTGGCATGACAGCCCGCAAGCACCAGGGCCGTCGCAAGCAGCGCCAAGGGAAAGAATCGTCGCATCATGGTTCCTCCAAGCCGCCGGCGCGGCAGCGCTTTTTATCACATTTCATCAGTGCGAGAACGGCGCCCACACGGGCTCGCGCACCGCGGCCTGCGCCGCGGTCAGCCGCTGCGAAGTCAGGCCATCGACCGAAATCCGCTGCAGCACCGTGTGACCGTTTTCCGCGCCCGCGTAAATCAGCATGGCGCCGTTGGGCGCAAAACTCGGCGCCTCGTCCAGCTTACCGCGCGAGAGCACGCGCACGGTGCCGCTCGCCAGATCCTGCACGGCGATGCGGTAGTTGCCCTGATCCAGCATGACCATCGCGAGTTGCGTGCCATCGGGGGAGATACGCGGTCGCGCGCAGTAACTGCTGCCGAAGGTGATGCGCTTGGGACGCTCCCCCGGTCCGATGCCGATGCGGTAGATCTGCGGACCGCCCGCGCGGTCGGACGTGAAATACAAGGAGCGCCCGTCGGGTGCCCATACCGCTTCCGTGTCGATGGCGGGATCATCCGTCACGCGCGTGAGCTGCTGGGTCGCCAGGTCGAGCAGATAGATGTCCGGGTTGCCACCGCTGCCGCCCAGGGTGAGGGCGAGCGTGCGCCCGTCGGGCGAGAAGCTCGGGGCGCCGTTGATCCCGGCTCGCGCAGACACCTGACGCCGCTCGCCAGTGCGCACCTGCTGAATATAGACCGAGGAGATCTTGTTCTCGAAAGAAACGTAGGCCAGCCACTGACCATCCGGCGACCACGCCGGTGACATCACCGGCTGGCGCGAGTCGAGTACGACGTGCCAATTTTCGCCGTCCGCATCGGCGATGAAGAGCTGGAAGTGCTGGGCGGGAGGCGCGCCCTCGACCGATACGTAGGCGATGCGCGTGGCGAAGGCGCCGCGCACGCCGAGGATCTTTTCGTAGATGACATCGCTCACGCGATGAGCCGCATCGCGCACGGCGCTCGGTTGGCCGGTGAAGCGCTGGCTCGCGACCAGCTGCTCGCCGTTCAGCGCGTTGAGCAGGTCGAACTCGATGGCGTACTCCCCGCTCGTAGTGACACTTACGCGTCCCACGACGACATAGTCGTACCCGTTCGCGCGCCAGTCGGCGAGAGCCACGTCGGCAGCCCGCGAGGGTTTGACGCTCATCTGGGCGCGTGGCATGGCTCGAAAACGTCCGCTGCCCTCCAGATCGTGCTGCACCACTTCCGCGATGTCGGCCGGCAGCGCCGCCGCTGTGCTCGCGAACGGCACCACGGCAATCGGAATCGGATCGGTGACGCCGGAGGTGATCTCCACCTTCAATTGCGCCCACGTGGCAGGGGCGAACAGCGCCGCGAGGGCGAGGCCGGCGAGTGCAAACAGACGTTTCAGCATGATCTTCACTCTAATCTTCAGTCACGCGGAACGAACCGCACCTGGACCTCGCGCTGAAACAGCGCCGGGTCGGGCGGCGGGGGCAGCGGCGAGGCGCGGTAGGCCGCATCCACGATCGACTGCTTGACCGCAGCATCACCATTACACGATTCCAGCTTCACGTTAACAATCTGACCACCCGGTACCTGTGTCAGAAAGACCGTACAGTCGATTCCCGGTCGGGCGGACGGCGGCCGGTGCCAGGAACTTTCGATGCGACTGGCGATCTGCTGCAGCCAGCTCGCCAGCTGCCCATTGGTCGTCGCCTGCTGCACCTTTTCCTCTTCCTGCAGGCTGCGCCGGAGGTCGGCCTGGCTGTCAGCGTTGAAGCGCTCCTCCTCGGCCTTGCGCTTCGCCTCCTCGGCCTGACGCTTCTTTTCCTCCGCCTTGCGTTTGGCTTCCTCGGCTGCTGCCAACGCGGCGGCGGCTTTGGCGGCCTTCTCCTGCGCGGCGCGCTGCTCGGCGGCCTTTTGCGCCGCTTCCGGCGGCTTCGGCGCGGGAGCCGGCTCCGGGGCCGGCTGGGGCGCCGGAGTCGGTGGCGCCGGCGGCGGTGGTGCCGTCGCGGTCGGTGGCGGAGTCGGTGCCGGTACCGGCGGTGTCGGCGCCGGCTTGCTCACACCCGCCAGCACCCGGGAGTCCACGACCGTGGCATTGATCGCGAGCGCCCTCACCGGCTGGGTCTGGCTGCGAAACAGCAGCCACCCATAGACAAACACGCCGATCAGCCCGCCGTGCAGCAGCACCGACAGCACAATCGGCACCCAGCGAGCGCGCGAACCTTCCGTCATGAGTGATCGGGCAGTGGCTCGCTCACGAATCCGACTTTCTTCACCCCCGCATGCTGCAGCAGCACCATCGCATTCATGACTCGTCCATACTCGATCCTGTAGTCCGCCTTCAACAGCACCGGCAGATCGGGCTTGCGCTGCAGGGCCGCGGACGTTCGCAGGGACACGGTCGCCTCATCGAGCGCCTGGTTGGGCCTGGCTCCTACGTTGAGATACATCCGGCCCTGACGATCTATCGACAACACAAGCGGGTTGGAGTTCTTGAGCAGCTCCGGATCGAGGGGCTCGGCGGCGGCCTTGGGAAGTTCGACCTTCACGCCCTGTGCCAGAAGCGGTGCGGTCACCATAAAGATAATGAGGAGCACCAGCATCACGTCGATGTAGGGCACGACGTTGATCTCGCCCATGAGCCGCCGGCCGCGCGTCAGTTGAGCCATGGTCAGCCTCCCCCACTGCCGCCGCGCGCGGCGTGCCGCTGCAGAATGGAGGAGAACTCCTCCATGAACGCGTCATACCGCATTTCGAGCCGGCCGACCTGGTCCGCATAGCGGTTGAAGGCCACCACGGCCGGTATGGCGGCAAAGAGACCTATCGCGGTCGCAATCAGCGCCTCGGAGATGCCCGGTGCGACCATCGCCAGGGTGGCCTGCTGCACGTTACCGAGCGAGCTGAAAGCACTCATGATGCCCCAGACGGTGCCGAAGAGGCCGACGTACGGGCTGGTCGAGCCCACGGTCGCAAGCGTCGAGAGACTCTGCTCCAGGCGGTCTATCTCTTTCAGCTGAGCAACGCGCATGGCGCGCCGGGCTCCTTCGAGGAGCTGGTCGGTCGGCACCCCGCCCTGCTGTTTCAGGCGCGCGAATTCGCGAAAGCCGAACTCGAAAATGCTCTCCATGCCGGTGGCGCCGCCACGAGCTTCGATATTGCGGTAGAGCTGGGCGAGGTCGCCGCCCGACCAGAAGCTGTGCTCGAACTCGTCGGCCTGGCGACGCGCGCCGCGAATCAGCGTGCGTTTGCGAAAGATGATCGCCCACGAGGTAATCGAGGCGAACGCGAGCAGACCGATTACGATCTGAACCGGAACGCTGGCCTGCAGAATCAGGCGAACGAGCGAGAGATCCGCTGGCATCTCGGGCTGACTCCTTATGCTTGCGACTTAAGCTTGCAGCGCGCCCACCAGGAACTCCGGCATGCGCTGCGGCCGAAAAGTCCGGGCATCGATGCACGCGATGCTGACCTCGGCCGTGGTGATGAGTTCATGGCGCTCGAGCTCGGATGCTGACAGCTCGCCTGCCGCAGGCGCCCCGGCGCGCGCTTCGGCGTCGTGGCGGAAAATGCGCTGTTGGAAAGCGAGCGAGGCGGCGCCCGCTCGGCGGGGCTCGCAGGTGACGAGCAGTATGTCGTCCAGCCGCGCCGGCAGCTTGTACTCGATCCGGGCGCTGCGCACGGCGAAGACGACGCCGCTGCGCCTCGCGAGCGCGCTCTGATCGTAGCCGCGGTGACGCAGCCATTCGGTTCGGGCACGCTCGAGATATTTGAGATAGTTGGCGTAGAACACGACGCCGCCGCCGTCGGTGTCCTCCCAGTAGATCCGCACCGGCAGGCAATACAGGCTCACTTCTCATCCTCGAATAACTCGAGGGTTCCACTGGCGCGTTCCGGCACGGCGAGCCCGAGGTGCAGGTAGGCCTTGCGGGTGGCGATCCGGCCGCGCGCGGTGCGCATGAGAAAGCCCTGCTGAATCAGGAAGGGCTCGATCACATCCTCTAGCGTGCCGCGCTCCTCGCCGATGGCGGCGGCGAGACTGTCGATGCCGACGGGACCACCGTCGAACTTGTCTATGATCGTCGCGAGGAGTTTGCGGTCCAGGGCATCGAAGCCCTGCGGATCGACCTCGAGCAGGTCCAGGGCGGCGTTCGCCACCGCCTCATCGATCGTGCCCCCCGCCTTCACCTGCGCGTAATCGCGAACCCTGCGCAGCAGCCGATTCGCGATCCGCGGCGTGCCGCGGGAGCGCTGCGCGATGCAGCGCGCACCGCCGCCGTCAATCTGGACACTCAGGATCCCGGCCGAGCGGCGCACGATCCGGTCCAGATCCTCAACGCCGTAGAACTCGAGCCGCTGCACGATCCCGAACCGGTCGCGCAGCGGCGAGGTGAGCAGGCCCGCGCGAGTCGTCGCGCCGACCAGCGTGAAGGGTGGTAGGGAGAGCTTGATCGAGCGGGCTGCCGGACCCTCTCCGATCATGATGTCGAGCTGGTAGTCCTCCATCGCCGGGTAGAGCACTTCCTCGACAACCGGGCTCAAGCGATGGATCTCGTCGATGAAGAAGACATCGCGCGGCTGCAGATTGGTGAGCTGCGCGGCGAGGTCCGCCGGCCGCTCGAGCACCGGTCCCGAGGTCTGGCGGAGATTCACGCCGAGCTCGGCGGCCAGGATATTGGCGAGCGTGGTCTTACCCAGACCGGGCGGCCCGAAGATCAGCACGTGATCGAGTGCTTCGTTGCGCTGGCGCGCAGCAGTAACGAAGATCTCGAGCTGCGCCTTCACCGCCGTCTGGCCGACATAGTCGGCGAGGCGACGCGGGCGGATCGCGCGCTCGATCGCCTCTTCTTCGGGGCGCACGTCGGCGCTCAATGTACGTTCGGCTTCCACGGTGCAGCTACCTCTAGTCGCGCGCGGCAGCCTGCAGCGCGCGTCGGATCAGCTCCTCCGTCGAATGTGTACCCGGACCCACGGCTTGCAGCAAGCGCGTCGCCTCGGCGGGTCGGCAGCCAAGGCCAACCAGCGCATCGAACGCCTCCATCTCGGGCGTACGCGCGGCGTTGGCAGCGACGGGGGTTGCGGCGCCCGGCAGCTTCTCCATGAGCTTCAGCCGGTCGCGCATCTCGATGATGAGCCGCTCGGCCGTCTTGCGGCCGATCCCAGGCACATGCGTGAGTGCGGCGATGTCCTCATTCTCGACACAGCGGGCGAACGCCTCGACGCTGATCCCCGACAGCAAGGCGAGCGCGATCTTCGGTCCGACGCCCGACACACGCAGCAGATTGCGGAACAGTCGCCGCTCCGGCTCGGTCGCAAAGCCGTACAGCACGTGCGCATCCTCGCGCACCACCAGATGCGTGAGCAGACGTACGTCGGCACCGAGAGCCGGCAGGTGGAAAAACGTCGACATCGGCACCTCGAGCTCGTAGCCGACGCCATTGACTTCGATGAGCAGCTGGGGCGGCGACTTGCCGGTGATCCGGCCCTGCAGGGATCCGATCATGCGCCGGCCGCGAGCACGTGGAGCCGCCGCGAATGCGCGTGGCACAGGGCAACGGCCAGCGCGTCGGCCGGATCGAGCGGCAGCGGCCCACTGATCTTCAGGAGTGTCTGCATCATATGCACGATCTGCTGCTTCTCGGCGCCCCCATAGCCCACCACGGTCATCTTGATGGCGCGCGGAGCGTACTCGAATACCGGCGTGCCCAGCGGTACGGCGCCGAGCGCGGCCCCGCGCGCCTGCCCGAGCTTCAGGGCACTGTCGGCATTGCGGTTGACGAACACGCGCTCGATCGCGACCTCATGCGGCCGGTGCTCCGCGACGAGCGCGGCGACGGCCTCGGAGATGAAACGCAGTCGCTCCGCCAGCGATTCGCCTTCGGATTGGATACAGCCGTGGATGATGTGCACCGAATCGGCGCCCTGGGACTCGATCAGCCCGAAACCAGTGCGGCGGGAGCCGGGGTCGAGTCCGAGTATCCGCACTCGATTGATGGGCGCCAGTGCCGGCGCGGCCGCGCCGGGATCAAATGCCCGCCATGACCTCGTCCGGTACTTCGGCATTCCTCGTATCATAGCCGCAAATCGCTCTGCCCGCTGTGGAAACCGCCCACCTCGTCCCGCCTGAAATCGACGCTGCCCTGACGGCCGCGCGCGCGCTGCTCGAGCAGTCGTTCAGCATCGAGCCGGCGACGCTCGACCATTCGATCGAAGCCGCCGGATTGATTGCGGTGCTGAGTTCGGATGCGGAACTCGCGAAGGCGGTGCTCGCGCGGCCGGTACTGCAAGGCGCGCGCGTCACGATCGAGGCACTCGCACGCGTCATCGGCGCCGAAGCGGCGCGCACCGCCGCGGCCTTGCAGCCGCTCGGTGTACTGGGCCTGCCGCCCGACTGGTCACCCGCCCAGGGACTCGATGCGCGCCAGGCCGAGACGGTGCGCAAGATGCTGCTGGCGGTGGTGAGCGATCCCCGTCTCGTGCTCGCCAGGCTCGCGGAGGAGATCGTGCAGTTGCGGCATGCGCGCTCGCTTGCCGAGAGCGAGCGTCAGCGCCTGGCCGCCGCCGCGCGCGGCATCTTCGCCCCGCTCGCCAATCGCCTCGGTGTGTGGCAATTCAAGTGGGAACTTGAGGATCTCGCGTTCCGCTACCTGCAACCCGAGGACTACCACCGGCTCGCCGCGGCGCTCAACCAGAAGCGTGCCGACCGGGAGCGCTACATCGAGGCGTTCTGCAGCGAGCTTCGCAGCGCGCTCCTGGCAGCAGGCGTCGAGGCGAAGGTCTACGGGCGCCCGAAGCACATCTACAGCATCTTCCGCAAGATGCAGCGCAAGCAGCTGCCCTTCGAGCAGATCTTCGATGTGCGCGCCGTGCGCATCGTCGCCGACTCCGTCGAGGACTGCTACACCGCGCTCGGTGTGGTGCATGAGCGCTGGGCGTTCATTCAGGGCGAATTCGACGATTACATTGCCACTCCCAAGGACAACCACTACCGCTCGATTCACACCGCGGTCATCGGCCCGGAGGGCCGGAGTGTGGAAGTGCAGATCCGCACGCCCGAGATGCACGAGCACGCCGAGCTCGGCGTGGCCGCTCACTGGCAGTACAAGGAAGGCGGCAGCCGCGATGCGCGCTACGAGCGCAAGATCGAAGCGGTGCGGCGCATGCTCACCTCAGGCGAGGGGGCCGAATCCGAGCGGGACAGCCTCGAGCGACTGCGAACCCAGTTGTTCTCGGATCGGGTATACGCGCTGACGCCGAAAGGCGAAGTGATCGATCTGCCCCAGGGCGCGACGCCGCTTGATTTCGCCTATCACGTGCACAGTGACCTCGGGCACCGCTGCCGTGGCGCCAAGGTGAACGGCCGCATCGTGCCGCTGACGCACGTGCTCTCCAACGGTGAGGTGGTCGAGATCATCGCGGGCAAACATCCGGCGCCGAGCCGGGACTGGCTCGCCCCGGAGCTCGGGTATCTGGCCGCCCAGCGCTCCCGAGCCAAGGTGCGCGCCTGGTTCCGCCAGCAGGATGCGACGGACAATCGCACGGCGGGCCGCTCGATCGCCGAGCGTGAGCTCGCCCGCGTGAGCGGGACTCCCGAGGCACTGGCCGCGATCGCCGCCCAGCTGGGCGCACGCGATGCGGATCATCTGTATCAGCTCCTGGGTGAGGGCGAGATCACCGCGACTCAGCTGGCGCAGGCCGTCGCGCGGGTCGCGCCCACCCCGCCGCCCGCGCCGCGCCGG
>Ga0335080_10007710_pt1 | contig 11181 bp, 11 predicted proteins | sample Lox_Sample_34_FD_206720 | JGI IMG/M metagenome (GOLD analysis project Ga0335080, IMG submission 206720) | Soil microbial communities from Loxahatchee National Wildlife Refuge, Florida, United States - Lox_Sample_3.4 | ecosystem: Environmental > Terrestrial > Soil > Wetlands | place: USA...
AGCGTTCGGAGTTGGGTTTCTCCGCGACGCTCTGCAGGACCGACGACAAGCGTTTGTTGTCGAAGCTACTTGGGAGTATAGCCAATGGCAGCCAAGAAAAAGGCCGCAAAGAAGAAGGCCGCGAAGAAGAAGAAGAAGAAGTAGTTAAACGAAAAACCCCGCTCCGGCGGGGTTTTTCTCATCTTGAACCGGTCATCTCAAATAACCGCAAGGATAGACGGCGATCCCCTCGAGGTCGCCGAAGTCGTTTCCAGGGCCTGATCGGGGCTACGACCGGCTGCCCCGCGACGGGATCTCCCTGCGAAGCGCTCAGTCAGCCGCCATGCTTGTGGCTGGCCGAGTGCTCCGGCGCATGGTCGTCCCCGAGCTTGCCGAGACACTGGCGCACCTCGCGCAGCAACTCCTCGGTCCGCCCGCTGCCCGGGCCCGCCATGTTCTCGTCGGCCGCCACCTGCATCGCCCGCAGGTCGTACTCCCATTGCTTCAGGAGTTCGCGCTTCTGGTCGTCGCTGAAGTCCGGATCGGCCATCAGGCTGTCGGGCCGGTCGAAATGCTTGGCGACGTCGTTCAGCGCCGCCTGGAAGCGCTCGTGAAGGCGCATGTCCGGACCTCCGCGGGTTACGGCCCACCACCGCAACGGCAGGCCGCGGGCGGGGTTCCGCGGCTCTAGCCGAGCTTGCGGCGGTCCTCGATCACCTTGCCGTCATTCGGCAGGGCGGCCGCCTCGACGAACGACAGCTCGCCACGCAGCTTGCAGACCGCCTGGATCGACTGGGCGATCGCCGCCGCCAGCGCGCCGTCGCCCGCGCCCGCCAGCACGCACAGCAGCGTCATGCCGTCCTGGCCTCCCGGGTTGTCGACCACCAACCTTGCGCGCACGATCTCGGGGTGGCGCTTGACGATGTCGGCGACCTGCGCGGGATGCACGAACATGCCGCGCACCTTGGTGGTCTGGTCGGCGCGCCCGAGCCAGCCGCGGATGCGCTGGTTGGTGCGGCCGCACGGGCTGATGCCGGGCAGGATCGCGGACAAGTCGCCGGTGGCGAAGCGGATCAGCGGATAATCCGGGTTGAAGCTGGTCACCACGACCTCGCCGACCTCGCCCTCCGGGAGTGGATCGCCGGTGCCCGGCCGGACGATCTCGAGGATCACGTGCTCGTCGAGGATCATGCCGTCGCGCGCCTCGGACTCGTACGCGATCAGCCCGAGATCGGCGCTGCCATAGCACTGCAGCACCGCGGTGCCGAACCCGGCGAGCTCGGCGCGCAGCGCCGGCGGCAGCGCCTCGCCCGACACCAGGGCCTTGCCGAGGCAGCCGAGATCGAGCCCGAGCTCGCGGCCCTTCTCGTGGATCAGCTTGAGGAAGGACGGCGTGCCGGCATAACCGGCCGGCCGCAGGTCGGCGATCGCGCGCGCCTGCGCCTCGGTCTGGCCGACGCCACCCGGAAACACCGCGCAGCCGAGCGCCGCCGCCCCGCTGTCGATCATCGCGCCGGCCGGGGTGAAGTGGTAGGCGAAGCCGTTGTGCAGGAGCTCGCCCTTGCGGAAGCCGGCGGCGAACAGCGCGCGCGCGAAGCGCCACCAGTCGGGGCCGTGGCCCTCGGGGTCGTAGATCGGCCCCGGCGAGGCGAACACGCGCCTCAGCGCGCCCGGCGGGTGCGCGACGAGCCCGGCGAACGGCGGATCGGCGCGCTGCAGCTCGATCAAGGCCGACTTGCGCGTCACCGGCAGCTGCGCCAGGGCGGCGCGGCTGGTCACCGCGTGCGGCTCGACCGCCGCGAGGATGCGGGCGAAGCCCGGGCAGCGGGCCCGGGCATGCGCGACCTGCGCCGGCAGACGCGCGAGCAGCTCGCGCTCGCGCTGCTCGGGCGGCCGGCTCTCCAGCGCATCGAAGTATCGTGCGCTCACAGCCAGCGCTTCCGGCGCTTGTAGGACTTCAGGTTCTTGAACGAGCGGCGCGCGCCGCTGCCGCCCAGATAGAACTCCTTGACGTCCTCGTTGGCCGCCAGCTCGGCGGCGCTGCCGTCGAGCACGATCTTGCCGTTCTCCATGACGTAGCCGTAGGACGCCGCCTGGAGCGCCATGCGGGCGTTCTGCTCGACCAGCAGGATCGTGATGCCGAGCGCGCGGTTGATCTCCCCGATGATGCCGAACACCTCCTTGACGAGCAGCGGCGACAGGCCCATCGACGGCTCGTCCATCAGGATCAGCTTGGGGCGCGCCATCAGGGCGCGGCCGATCGCAAGCATCTGCTGCTCGCCGCCCGACAGGTAGCCGGCCAGCCCGGTGCGCTCGCGCAGCCGCGGAAAATAGTGGAACACGCGGTCGATGTCGGAAGCTATGGCGCCACGGTCGCGGCGCGTGAAGGCGCCCAGGCGCAGGTTCTCGAGCACGCTCATGTCGGCGACGATGCGGCGGCCCTCCATGACCTGGAAGATGCCGCGGCGCACGATCTGGCCGGCATCGAGCGCGTGGATCGGCGCGTCCTCGAACGCCACCGTGCCGCGCGTGATCGCGCCGTCCTCGGTCCTGAGCAGGCCCGAGATCGCCTTCAGGGTGGTCGATTTGCCGGCGCCGTTGGCGCCCAGCAACGCGACCACGGCGCCGCGCGGCACCTGGAGGCTGATGCCGCGCAGCACCAGGATGACGTCGCTGTAGACGACCTCGATGTTGTTGACCGACAGGAGCGGCGCGGCGGCGGGGGTCGCCGCCACGCGCGCTGCCGCCGGTGCGGCGTCTACCAGCCCAGCCACTCCGGCTTGCGCGGCAGGTTGATGACCGCGGCCTTCTCGAGCTTGATGACGCCCTTCTGCATCAGCTCGCCGACCGGCGCGTCGGTCGGCCCGCCGACCGCGACGCGATAGACCTCGACCTCGGTGGTCGGCCGGTGGTCCTGCGCGGTCCAGGTCGAGGGCCGGCACACGCCCTCGAGGCCCTTCGGCACCCAGTCCTTCTTGACGTAGAACGCCTGGGCGATCGCCGGGCCGTCGACCTTGCCCTTCTGCGCCGCCATGCCGATCGCCTCGCTCATGTAGAAGGCGGTGCACAGCCCGGCCAGGTAGTGGATCGGCCGATAATTGGTGCCGCTCGGATCGCTCATCTTGGCGACCTCGGTGACGGTCGCCATGCCGGGCACCTTGTCGCCCCACACCGCGCTGGTGCGCAGCGGGAAGGCGACGCCGTTGGCCGCGGTGCCGGCCGCCTTGGCGGCGTTCTCGTCCATGCCCCAGACGTTGCCGAGGAACTGCACGTCGACCCCGGCGGTCTGGCAGGCCTTCAGGATCGACACGTTGGATCCCGCGGTATTGCCCAGATAGGCGTAGTTGGCGCCCGACTGCTTCAAGGTCAGGCACTGCGCGGTGAAGTCGCCGGGCGCCAGCGGGAACTGGATCGCCGGGAGCACCTCGAAGCCGAGCTCCTTGGCGTAGGCCTCGCCGGCCGCCTTGGGCGCGTTCGGGTAAGGATGGTTGGCGCCCATGTGGACGTACTTGGGCGCTCCGGGCTTGCCCTTCTTCTTCCAGTCGTCGGCCGCCCACTGGATCAGGCCGCGGTTGGCGTCGGAGTAGGAGGGGCCGTAGAAGAAGTTGTAGGGCGCGGCAGTCTTGTCGGCGTGGCCCACCGGGTCGGTCAGCGCGCCGGCGTACGAGCCCGAGATGTAGGGCATCTGGTCCTTGGTCACGAAGGCGATCAGGGCCTCGGTGTCGGCGGTGCCCCAGCCGAAGATCGCCGCCACGTTGTGGCTGGTCCATTCCTTGTAGGCCGAGATCGCCTGCGGCACCTTGTAGCCGTAGTCGCGCGTGTCGACGTGCATCGGCAGCTTGCCGCCCGCGCCGCCGTGCTTGTCGATGTAGGCGAGCGCATCCGCCACGCCCTCGCCGTAGGGCTTGCCGACATCGGATGTCGGACCGCTGTAGTCCGCCAGATGACCGATCTCGACCTTCTGCTGGGCCAGCGCCGGCGCGCCGATCAGCGCCGCGGCGACGACAACTCCGACGGGTTTCCAGGCCATCTTGTCCTCCCCTTGCTCGTGCGCGCGGCACCCGGACGACCGCCGCCGCGGCGTTGTCCCATTTAGCACCTGTCAGTACGAAAAGGGATACAGTTTCCAGTAGGCCTTGATCTGACGCCAGCGATGCGCGAGCCCGTCGGGCTCGAAGATCAGGAACAGGATGATGACCGTGCCGATCGCCATCTCGCGCAGATAGGACACGTTCTGCTTGAGGTCGAGCGCGCGATCGAGCGCGCTGCCCGAGACCAGCTGGGTCGCGCCCTGCATGGCCTCGGGCAGCACGGTCATGAACACGGCGCCCATCAGGGTGCCCATGATCGAGCCCAGGCCGCCGATGATGATCATGCCGAGGAACTGGATCGACACCAGGATGTCGAAGCCCTCGACCGACACGAAACCCAGATAGTGCGCGTAGAGCGCGCCCCCGATGCCGGCGAAGAACGACGAGATGCCGAACGACAGCGTGCGGTACTTGGTGAGGTTGATGCCCATCATCTCGGCCGAGAGATAGTGATCCCGGACGGCGACCAGCGCGCGGCCGTCGCGCGTGCGCATCAGGTTGGCGACCAGCAGGTAGCAGACGACCATGTAGGCGAGCACGACGTAGAAATAGCGCTGGTCGCCGTCGAGCGCGAAGCCGAACACGCGGAACGGCGCGGCCGGCGTGCCGGCGACCCCGCCGGTGAACCAGTCGGCGCGCGAAAAGAAATCCTGCAGGATGTACTGCGCCGCCAGGGTCGCGATCGCGAGATAGAGCCCCTTGAGGCGCGCCGCCGGCACGCCGAACAGCATGCCGACCGCGGTGGTCGCGACGCCCGCCAGCGGGATCGCGAAGAACACCGGCACCGGCGTGTGGTTGGCGACCCAGGCCGAGGCGAAGGCGCCGAAGCCGAAGAACGCCGCGTGCCCGATCGAGATCTGCCCGGTGAAGCCGACCAGGATGTTGAGCCCGAGCGCCGCAATGCCGAGATAGCCGATCTGGATCAGCAGGCTGAGCCAGTACTTGTCGAGCACCAGCGGCCCCAGGCACAGCAGCGCGACCGCCAGCGCGCACGCCCAGCGGCTCGCCCGCGTGTCGAAGATCGCGGTGTCGGCGGCGTAGCTGGTACGGAAATCGCCGCTCGGGCGCAGGCTCGCCATCGTCAGACGCGCTCGATGTCGCGCGTGCCGAACAGGCCGTAGGGCTTGATCATCAGGATCGCGATCAGGACGTAGAACGGCGCGATCTCGAACATGTTGCCCCACTGCAGGAACTGGCTGTCGACGTAGTGCGCCAGGTTCTCGAGCACGCCGACGATGACGCCGCCGACCACCCCGCCGACCACCGAGTCGAGCCCGCCGAGGATGACCGCGGGGAACACCTTGATGCCGACCAGCGACAGCGCCGACGACACGCCGCTGACCATGCCGGTGACCACCCCGGCGATCCCGGACACCATCGCGGAGATCGCCCACGACAGCGCGAACACCTGGCGGATCGACACGCCGAGCGATTGGGCGACCTGCTGGTCGAACGCGGTCGCGCGCATCGCCAGGCCGAGCCGCGTCGCCTTGAAGAAGTAGGCGAAGCCGCCCATCACGACGACCGAGACGACCACGCTCATCACGTAGGCGGTCTTGACCTCGAGCGCGCCGATGGTGACCGACTCGCGCGCGAAGATCGGCGGGAACGGCTGGGCGAACACGCCGAACATCCACTTCATCAGCGCCTGGAACACGATCGACAGCCCGATCGTGACCATGATGACGGCGATGACCGGCTCGCCGATCAGCGGCCTGAGCACGACGACCTGGATGAGCACGCCGAAGGCCAGCATGAAGGCGAGCGTGACGAGGAAACCCCACACGAACGGCAGTTGGTAGGCGGTCAGCAGCCACCAGCACACCCAGGCGCCGATCAGCAGGAACTCGCCCTGGGCGAAGTTGACGACCTGGCTCGCCTTGTAGATCACGACGAAGCACATCGCGACCACGCCGTAGAGCGTGCCGACGATCACGCCGTTGAGCAGCAGCTGGCCGAGCAGGGTCAGGTCCATCTCAGGCCGCCTGCGCCGCCGGCGCGCCGCCCAGGTCGATCACCCGCAAGGTCGTGCGGATGCGCTGGGTGGTGCCGTCCTGGAACGCGATCGTGGTGTCGACCGGGATCTCGGCGGCGCCGGCGTAGATCGCGTCGATGATGTCGGCGTATTTCTCGTTGATCACGCCGCGCCGCACCTTGCGGGTGCGCGTCAGCTCGCCGTCGTCGGCGTCGAGCTCCTTGTAGAGCAGCAGGAACTTGCGGATGCGTTGCGCCTCGGGGAGCTTGGCGTTGATCGCGGCGATCTCGGAGCGCACCAGCGCCTGGACCTCCGGCTTGGCGGCGAGGTCGCTGTAGGTCGTGAACGCGATGCGGCGCTTCTCCGCCCACTTCGAGACCGTGGAGAAGCGGATGCAGACGATCGCGGCGAGATGGTCGCGGCCGTCGCCGAGCACCACGGCCTCGGCGACGTAGGTCGAGAACTTCAGCTTGTTCTCGAGATATTGCGGCGAGAAGCGCTCGCGATGCGCGGTGGTCGCGATGTCGCGCACCCGGTCGATCACGACCAGGTGGCCCTTCTTGTCGAAATAGCCGGCATCGCCGGTGTACATCCAGCCGTCGCGCAGCTCGGCACGGCTGGCCTCGTCGTTGCGGAAATAGCCGGCGAACATGTTGGTGTGCCGGGTGACGATCTCACCCACGCCATTGGCATCGGGCTGATCGATGCGGATCTCGACGTCGCGGTCGAACGCCACCCCGACCGTGTCGAAATCGACGTCGCCCGGCATGTGGATCGTGTACGCCCCGGCGAGCTCGGTCTGGCCGTAGAGCTGGCGCAGCGGCACGCCCATCGCTTGGAAGAACCGGAAGGTGTCGGGCCCGAGCGCCGCCCCGCCGGTCGCCGCCGAGCGCAGCCGGCCGAAGCCGAGGCGGTCCTGCAGGGCGCGGAACAGCAGCCAGCGCGCCAGCGCCGAGCGTTCGCCGCGGTCGAGCGCCGCCAGGCCGAGCCGCATGCCGAGCTCGAACAGCCGGCGCTTGAGCGGCGAGGCATCCATCATGCGCGCGCGCACGTCGGCCGCGATGGCCTCCCAGACGCGCGGCGCGAACAGGACGAAGGTCGGGCCGATCTCGCGGAAGTCCGCCATCATGGTCTCGGGCTCCTCGACGAAGTTGACCTTCATCCGGCAGACCAGCCATTTCCCGAGCGCGTAGATCTGCTCCATGATCCAGGGCAGCGGCAGCACCGAGACGTATTCGTCGTCCGGCCCCTTGGGATCGACCGCCAGGTAGCTGCGGCAATGGCGGATGATCGCCGCGCCCTGCAGCATCGCGAGCTTCGGCCGCGCGGTGGTGCCCGAGGTGGTGCACAGCACCGCCACCGCGTCACCCGCGCCCCGTGCGACGCGCTCCCGGAATTCGTCGGGCGCGCGCGCGGCGCGCGCCTGCCCGCGCGCGATCAGGTCGCCGATCGCGATCAGCCGCGGATCGTCGTACTTCCGGATGCCGCGCGGGTCGTCGTAGACGATGTGGCGCACGCTCGCGATGCGGTCGCCCAGTCCGAGCAGCTTGTCGACCTGCTCCTCGTCCTCCGCGAACACCAGCGCGGCGCCCGCGAAACCGATCAAGTAGGCGACCTCGTCGTCGAGCGCATCGCGATAGACGCCGAGGCTCATGGCGCCGATCGCGTGCGCGGCCAGCTCACCCATCACCCAGTCGGGGCGGTTGTCGCCGATCAGCCCGATCACGGCGCCGGCATCGAGGCCGAGCTCGAGCAGGCCGAGCGCCAGATGTTCGGTGCGCTCGGCGACCTCGCGCCACGTGAAGGCGCGCCAGATCCCGAGATCCTTCTCGCGCAGCGCGATCTCGGCGCCATGGCGCGCGGCGTTGTCGAGCAGCAGCTTGGGCAGCGTGTCGAGTGCGGGGTCCGGCGCGCTCATGCGACCTCGGGCAGCGCGTCGTCGGGCTCGCCGAGATAGGCGCGCTTGACGTGCTCGTCGGCGAGCACGTCGGAGGGCGCGCCTTCGGCGATCTTGCGGCCGAAATCGAGCACCATGACGCGGTGCGAGATGTCCATCACGACGCCCATGTCGTGCTCGATCATGACCACCGTCATGCCCCACTCCTCGTTGAGGTCGAGGATGTAGCGCGCCATGTCCTCCTTCTCTTCGAGGTTCATGCCCGCCATCGGCTCGTCGAGCAGGATCAGGTCGGGCTTGAGCGCGATCGCGCGCGCCAGCTCGACGCGCTTGCGCAGGCCGTACGGCAGGGTGCCGGCGACCGCATGGCGGACATGCTGGATCTCGAGGAAGTCGATGATCTCCTCGACGTCGTGTCGGTGCGCGAGCTCCTCGCGGCGCGCGCCGCCGATCCAGTACAGCGCGCCCGTGATGAAGTTGTTGCGCAGCAGGTGATGGCGCCCGACCATCATGTTGTCGAGCACGCTCATGTGGCCGAACAGCGCCAGGTTCTGGAACGTGCGGCCGATGCCGAGCGCGGCGCGCCGGCTGGTCGGCACGCGGGTGATGTCGCGCTCCTTGAAGCGGATGGCGCCTTCCGACGGCGCATAGCGCCCGGAGATGCAGTTCAGCATCGAGGTCTTGCCGGCGCCGTTCGGGCCGATGATCGAGTAGAGCTCGCCCTTGGCGACCGCGAAGCCGACCGTCGTCAGGGCCTGGACACCGCCGAAGCGCAGCGAAACCTCCGAGACCTCCAGCAGCGGTGCCGTCACGCGAATTCCTCCCCGCTCTTGATGTGACCGGGGCTACCGACCTGTCAAGCGCGCGGCGCTCAAGCGGCGCGCGCCGGCTTCTCGGCTTGGGCGACCAGCGGCAGGCGCAGGATCGCCTTGAGGCCGGGCGCGTTGTCGCCCAGCTCGAGGCTGCCGTCGTGCAAGGTCATCACCGCGGTGACCAGGCTCAGCCCGAGCCCGTTGCCCGGCGTGGTGCGGCTCTGCTCGAGACGCACGAAGCGCTGCAGCACGCGCTCGCGGTCGCGCTCGGGAATGCCGGGGCCGCGGTCGGCGACCACCACCTCGACCTGGTTGCCGACCACCGCGACCGACAGCGTCACCTCGCCACCCGAGCTGCTGTACTTGATGGCGTTGTCGATCAGGTTGGCGATCGCCTGGAACAGCAGATGGCGGTTGCCCTTGATCGGCGCGCTGTCCACGAAGCTCGTGTGCAGCGCGAGCTGGCGCGCCTCGGCGAGCGGCTCGTAGAGCTCGCCGACATCGGCGCACAGGGTCGCCAGATCCAGCACCTCCATGTCGCCGCGCGCGGCACCGCCCTCGGCCTGCGCGATCGACAGGAGCGCGTTGAAGGTGGTCAGGATGTGGTCGGTCTCCTGCACCGCGTGCTCGATGGCCTGGCGGTACTGCTCGGGCGTCTTCTGGGTCAAGAGGGTGATCTCGAGGCGCGACTTGAGCCGGGTCAGCGGGCTCCGCAGGTCGTGCGCGACGTTGTCGGACACCTCGCGCATCGCCAGCATCAGGCGGTCGATCTGCTGCAGCATGTTGTTGAGGTTGACCGACAGCCGGTCGAACTCGTCGTCGCTGCCGGTCACACGGATGCGCTCGTGCAGCGCGCCGCGCATGATCCGGAGCGTCGTCGCGTTGATCGAGTCCAGTCGCCGGCGCATGTCGCGGCTCATGATCACGCCGCCGAGCACGGCGAGCGCCACCGTGATGATGACCGACCAGACCAGCGACTGCTCGATCAGGGTCTCGAAGTTCTGGCGCTCGCGCAGGTTCCGGCCGACCAGCAGGTGATAGCCCTCGGAGAGCAGGAACGACATCGCGCGCACCGACGTGGCGGGCCCGCCCTCGTGCTCCTTGGGCGGGATGTCGAAGCTGGCCCAGCGGCCCTGGCGCTCGACGTCGCTCGGCCAGCGCGGCAGGTTGCCGGTCACCGGCTGGTAGTCGGAGTCGGTCAAGAGATAGACCGAGTCGCCGGCGCGGTCGGCGGCGATGCGCTCCTCGATCACCTCGACCAGGCCCGACAGGCCGTGCTCGCGATAGCTCTCCGACAGGCCGTTGATCTCGGCCGTGATGGTGGCGTTGATCTGGCGGTCGATGAAGCCGACCGTGGTGACGTAGATGAACCCCAGCAGGGTCAGCACCGAGAGGCCGAACAGCGCGATGTAGAGCGCGACGACCCGGAACGCGTAGGTCCGGACGATCTTCAGGCGCATGGTCTGTACCGAGCGCCGCCCCCTGCGTCGAAGGGGTGGGGGCTAGTCGGCAGGCGCACGCAGGCAGTAGCCCGCGCCGCGCACGGTATGGAGCAGCGGCTTGGGGAAGCCCTTGTCGATCTTCTGCCGGAGCCGGCTGATGTGAACATCGATCACGTTGGTCTGCGGATCGAAATGATAATCCCAAACGTGCTCGAGCAACATGGTGCGCGTGACCACGTGCCCGGCATTGCGCATCAGATACTCGAGCAGCAGGAACTCGCGCGGCTGCAGGTCGATCTCCTGGCCGTTGCGGAACACCGTGCGGGCCAGCAGGTCCATCTCGAGATCGGCGACCCGGAGCTTGGTCTCGACGTTGCTGCCGGCGCCCCGGCGCAGCATCACCTCGATGCGCGCCAGCAGCTCGGAGAACGCATAGGGCTTGGTGAGATAGTCGTCACCGCCCGCCTTCAGGCCCTTGACGCGGTCGTCGACCGCGCCGAGCGCGCTCAAGATCAATGCGGGAGTCTTGACCCCCGCCGCGCGGATCGCCTGGATGATCGACAGCCCGTCGACGTTGGGCAGCATGCGGTCGACGATCAGGGCGTCGTAGTTGCCGCTCATCGCGTGGAACATGCCGTCGCGGCCGTCGGCGGCGTGGTCGACGACGTAGCCGCTCTCCTTCAGGCCCTTGACCATGTAGGCGGCGGTGTCGGCGTCGTCCTCGATGACCAAGATCCGCATGTCGGGCGACCCCGTCCCGGTCGAAACAAGCTGCACTGCCATGGCGACCTGACCCCGGACTGGTGAAAGCTCGGAACGAGCTCACCCTCTAGATACGAGAATCCGGATATCCGGCCGCTGTCGCCGCCATTAATTCTGGGTAATGTCGGCGAGAGCGAGGATAACGCAGCGTCTTCCGACAGGGAAACCGACAATGGCCGATTCGCCGATTCAGCAAGCCGCCGAGATCCTGGTCGCCGCCCGC
>Ga0335080_10007711_pt1 | contig 11180 bp, 12 predicted proteins | sample Lox_Sample_34_FD_206720 | JGI IMG/M metagenome (GOLD analysis project Ga0335080, IMG submission 206720) | Soil microbial communities from Loxahatchee National Wildlife Refuge, Florida, United States - Lox_Sample_3.4 | ecosystem: Environmental > Terrestrial > Soil > Wetlands | place: USA...
AGCCCGCGCGAGCTCAAGGCCGGCTTCGGCGGCGGCGTGATCCGGCTGAGCACCGACGACGACACCGCCGCGGCCGCCTGGCTGGCCGGCCGCGGATTCAAGGCCGCGACCGCCGAGAAGCAGCTGCTGCTGGTGCACGCGGACCCGGCTGCCGTCCTGCCGCTGCTGGTGCGGGAACTGCCCGTGCCGGTCCGGCGGGTGGAGATGCACGCGCCGAGCCTGGAAGACGTCTTCCTCGAGCTGACCGGCCGCGGGCTCGGGGGTGAGAGTGCGCCCGCCGTCCCGGGCCGGTTCAACGGAGCCGCCCCATGAGCGCCGCCTGGACCCTGATCGTACTCGACATGAAGCGATTCTGGCAGGATCGCATCCGGCTGGTCAGCTCGCTGGTGCAGCCGCTGCTGTATCTGTTCGTGCTCGGATCGGGGCTGGGCGCCAGCTCCCAGCTCGGCGGCGACAACTACCGGCGCTATATCTTTCCCGGCGTGCTCGCGCTCACGCTGTTGTTCTCCTCGACCTTCGCGGCGATCACCATCGTCTTCGACCGGCAGATCGGATTCCTCAAGGCGGTGCTGGTGGCGCCGGTCCCGCGCTGGTCGATCGCGGCGGGCCGGATCGGCGCCGGGGCGCTGCAGGCGCTGGTGCAGGCGGCCCTGCTTTTGGTGCTCGCACCGGTGATCGGCGTCCATCTCACCCTGGGCAGTCTCGTGGCGGTGATCGGAGCCATGGTGCTGTCCGCCGCGGCCTTTTCCGCCATCGGCGTGGCGGTGGCGGCGCGGTTCTCCTCGCCGGCGGTGTTCCCGGTGGTGAGCAATGCGCTGCTGCTGCCGATGTATTTCCTCTCCGGGGCGCTCTATCCGCTCGGCATGGCGCCGCACTGGATGAAGGTGGCGGCGCATTTCGATCCGGTGGCCTACGCGGTCGACCTGCTGCGGCGCGCGCTGCTCGGCCAGGGCTTCTTCCCGGTGCCCGTGGCGGTGGCCGCGCTGGTCGCGGTGACCGCCCTCCTGCTGTGGGCGTCGGTCCGGGTCTTCGCGCGCGGCGAGGATTCGGACGGCCGGCGCGGCCCGCGGGCCAGGCTGCCGGCGATGTTCAGCCGTTAGCGGCGGCGCCGCGCCCGGCCATGACCGCCACCAGCACCACCTTCCGGCTGCGCGCCGCCGCCCTCGCCACGGAGTACGTCATTCAAGAGCTTGCCCCGGCGGCCGAAGCCGGCGCCGTCCCGTGGCCGGCCATGCTGTTCCTGGATGGCGACGACCAGTTCCGTTTCGCGGCCGGCGCCTGCGAGGCGTTGCGCGCCGCCGGCCGGATCGCCCCGCTGCTGCTCGTGGGCGTGGGCTACGGCGCCAGCTACACCAAGCCGGGCAACCGGCGGCTGCGGGACTACACGCCGACCGCGCTGGCCACCGAAACGGGCAGCGGCGGGGCGGACGCCTTTCTGGAGTTTCTCACCGGCACGCTGTGGCCGGAGCTCGCGCGCCGGCACCGGCTGCGCGACGACGTCCGCGGCCTCGGCGGCCACTCCCTCGGCTCGTTGCTGGCGCTGCACGCGCTCTTCCAGCGCCGGCCGTTCTTCAACCGGATCCTGGCGAGCGCCCCGTCGCTGTTCTGGGATGACCGGGCGCTGCTCTGCGCGGCCGGGCGACTCCAGCGCACCGGGGCCGCGCTGCCCGCCCGCCTGTTTCTCAGCGTGGGCGACAACGACACGCCGTCCATGACCGGCGACCTGGAGATGCTGGAGGCCCAGCTGGCGGCGAGCCCCTTTCCGCAGCTGGAAATCAGGAGCCGGCGTTTCCGCGGGCGCGATCACTACAACGTGCTGCCCGACGCCTTCGGTGAAGGCCTGGCCTGGCTGATGGCCTGAGGCGCCGCCCCAACCAAAAGCCCGGACCGCGCGGGTCCGGGCTCGCAATAACCGCCGGCGGGCGGCGGCGATCAGAAGGTGTAGGCGTAGCTGATGCTGAAGACGCCGCGCCCCACCGCGGCGGTGTTCTCCGCCTTCGGCGCCGAGCCCTGCTTGAAGAAGTTGCCGGACCCCTTGGTGACCGCGACGCCCAACGTGAGCTTGCCGCTCTGGCCGATCGCGAAGGGCATGGCCACCCCCACGAGATAGTAGTCGCCCCAGTTCTTCACGTCGGGGTCGGCGCCCTTGGCCGCCTTGTCGATGATGTAGGTTCCGCCCACGGCCGTGAAGTCGAGTTCGGAACTGATCTCTTTCAAGGGGACCGTGTAGGCCACCGTCAGCTCGTAGGTGGGCCCGCTCAGCACCATGTCGTAGTAGATCTTGGGGGTGAACTTGACGCCGCTGACGGTGTAGTTGAGCGCGAGGTTCGGCTCGAACGTGGACTTGTAGAATCCGTTGCTCGTGTCCGCGTTCGGGTAGTTGTACCAGGTGAAGCCGGGCGCCACCGACACCGAGTCGTTCACGGTCAGGGTGTAGGAGCCATAGGGATCGATCTCCGGATCGGACTGCCCGGGGACCTTGTCCTTGATCGGGAAGTTGCTCCAGACCCCCACGGCGAGGTTGCCGGCGTCGACCTCGACGGCCGGCTCAAAGGCGGGTCCGCCGAGGCGGACGCCGCGGAACATGTACTGGGAAACCACAGCCGGCGTCACGACGACAGAGACGGCGGGCGCGGCCGGGGCCGGGGCGGCCGCCGGCGCCGCCGGCGCGGGGGTGGTCGCCGTGGCGGGCGCGGTTTGGGCCCGGAGGCCGCAGACGAGGACAAGCAGGGCGATGACCCCGGTGGACGTTGTGCGCAGGAGCTTGTTCATGGGAACGATGCTTGGTGATTGATGGTGGATGCGGACCCCGGAGCAGCAGCGCACCTGCCAAGGACGCCCACATAAAAAGAATTCATAGCGACGCGCCAGGGAGGCGCTTCCAAGGGGAGGGCAAGCGGGTGCTTCGGGGACGCATGCCCCCAGCATAGCCGCGGGGCGCCTTACGCCTGAATCAATTGGCCCGGCGAAAGGCTAAAAAGAATATCAACTTCCGGCCCCGGCGCGGCGCCCGCCCACGGTCAGCGGACCTTGGCGTAGACCAGACAGTCCCGCGGCTCCGGGCTGATGGTCGGGCAGACGTGCCAGCGGCGCAGCAGGCCCTCGCGCAGGAGGCCCGCCTTCTCCATCACGCGGGCCGACGCGACATTCTCGGCGTCGCAGAAAGCCCAGACCCGAAACAGCGGCGGCTGGGCGAGCCCCCAGGCGGTGACATAGCTCAACGCTTCGGTCATCAGGCCGCGGCCCCAATGCGCGCGACCGAGCACGTAGCCCACCACCAGGCCGTGCATGCCGGAGCTGACGCCGATGGAACCGATGGGGGTGTCGGTGCCCTGGGGACAGAGGAGCCAGGCGTAGTGGCCCGGCGCGTCGGTTTCCCAGATGTGGACGGCGGCGCGCAGGAACTGACGCAGCGGCTCCACCGAGGTGTAATAACGCCACGACAGGTAGCGCGTGACCTGAGGGTCGCTCGCGTAGGCGGCGAAGACCGCCGCGGCGTCCTGTTCCCGGGGCGGACGCGCCACCAGGCGCGCGGTGACGAATGTCTCCGGTGGCCGCAGCGTGATCACTCCGGCGCCAGCTTATCGTGCAGGTCCTGCGCCCAGTCGACTATCTTCGCGCGCTCGGCCTCGGTCAGCCGCGCCGCCGGGTGCATCCAGCGGTAGCTGGGCAGGGGCATCTTGCCCTCGTCCACCTGGTCCGCGAGCACGTCCAGCTTGCGCGCGGCCTGGTGGGGGCCGTAGGCGCCGAAGTCGGAGAAGTTGAGGTGACCTTTGCCGCTGCGGACGTGGTTGGCCAGCCACCAGCCCACCGGCTGGACGTTGGCGTACCATGGGTAATTGGTGTGGTTCGAGTGGCAGTCGTAGCACGCGGCGACAAGCAGGCGGTGCACATCGGCGGGCACGGGATAGCGGTGCGACAGGTCCTGCGGTCCCTCCGCGGCGCCCAGGTTCCTCGCCGGGCGGATAAACTGGAGGCCGGCGACGAACACGGCGGCGGCCGGAGCGAGGAGGCGCAGCCGCAGGTACCGTCTCATCGCAGGGCGACCGCGGCGCGCAGCAGTTCGGTGGCTGCCGGGGGCAGTTGCAGACCGCGCGCCAGGGCTTGCGCGGCGGGGCTCATCTTGCGCCATGTCTTGAGGAGGATGCCGGCGGTTTTTTCCGGCGGATAGTCGGCATGGCGGGCGGCAAAGTCGGCGAGTTCATGTTCGAGGAACACGAGGCAGGCCGCGTCCTCGAGCGCCTGGGTCCCCGGATTCGTTTTCAGCCCGGCCTTGGAAACCCAGACGGCGACTTCGTCGGCCTCGGCGGCCGGCACCCCGGCCTCGAGCAGCAGGCGGCGCGCCCGGGCGGCCTGCCGGGTGTAGAGGGAGCGGCGCCACGCGAGGTAGCCGGCGCGGTCCGCCGGAAACGAGGTGCGGGCCACCTGCCAGCGTTCGAGGTGCTGGCAGCGCGCCGCCAGCCGCAGGGGCGGTGGCGCGGTGGGCTGCAGGCGCGCGACCCACGCCTCCAGACGGTCGGCGTAAACGAGCTCGGCCGGCCGGCCGTCGGCGGTGCGGTTCGGGTCGGCGGCGTGGGCGGCGTCAATCAGCTCCCGGGCGCGGGCATGGGCTTCCATCGGTGGTCCCAGCGAATCCATTCGCCGGCCGCCCGCAAGCCCCGGCGGTGCGATTCGAGTTCGCCTTTGACGCGCACCTGGCTTTTTTCGGGGCATGGCCTGGCGTGTGGCTGAGTTCCTGGTCCGCGGGGAGATCGACAACCGCACCCGGGGCCGCGTCACCGGACGGCTCTGGTTCGCCGGCCGCGCGGAGCCGGTGGAGCTCGACCTCCGCGGCGACGCGTGGCGCGACCTGGCGGGCCGCCGCCTGGTGTTCACGCACGACCGGCCGAAAACCGGCCTGCCGGCGTCCTTCGCCGCGCGGCAGACGGGCGTGGTGGGCGACCTCACCGCCTCGCGCAAGGTCAAGGTGCCGGAGATCCCGCTGGAGCAGATCGGCGGGTATGCCGCGGCGAAAAAGCCGTTCCCCTGGCATTGGGGCAACGCCCTCTACCTGGAGTGGTTCAGCGAGGCGAACGGTCGCGTGGTCATCGAGTCGGCCGCCTACCGGCTGACCGTCGCCGGCGCCGCGACCTGGGACATGACCCCCGCCGAGGAGACCGAGCAGCGCAGCGCCAACGGCGAGGCGCTGACGCGATTCATGGAGCGGCTGGACGGGGCCGCGGGGCGCGCCGAGGACGACGCCGACCGCGCGGACGAGGACCGGCCGCAAACCGAGGAGGAGGCCGACCGCATGTTGGAGGAGAGCGACCGGCTGGCGGACCGCATCGCGGCGCGCCTGGAACGGGAAGGACCGGACGCGGACTACGAGAAGATCCTCGAGGAGGAGCTTGAGCGCCGCCGCCGCGAGCGGGGCGAGGCGCCGCCCACGCCGGAACAGGAGGCGCGGCGGGAGGAGTGGATCGAGGAGATGAACCGCGCGATGGAGGAGGCCGCGGACGACCCCGGGATGCCCGCGGAGGCGGAACGGAGCCATCCGCTGACGGAACGGGCCTCGGAGCTGGCCGTGCGCCTGCACCGGGACATCGAATCCCACCGGTGGCTGCCGGTGGACGCAAACCGCGAACACCCCGTGGTCGAAGTGGTGGCGGGAGTGAGCGCGGCCGCGGCCAAGACCGCCGGGGCCCTCGACGGCGACGACTATCCTCCGCCGGTGGACAGCTGCGGCCAGGCGATCGCGCGCCTGAAACGCGCCGTGGGCTATTACGCCGACGCCCGGCTCGGCGCCGAGGCCTGCGCCGAGCAGAGGCTGGTCGACCCCGCCTGGCTGGACGGCGTGGTGCGCGAGATCGCCGCGCTGACCGACGAGACCAACCGGATCATCGCCGAGCTCCGCGAGCAACTGAAGCGGGGCTTCGACTGACCGCCCGCCGGCTCAACAGAGCTTCTCGTCGAGCAGCGCGAACAGCGCCTTCTCGTCTATGCGCTCCTGCTTCATCGAGTCGCGGTCGCGCAGGGTGAAGGTGCCGTTGGCCAGCGTGTCGAAGTCGATCGTCACGCACCACGGCGTGCCGATCTCGTCCTGCCGGCGGTAGCGGCGGCCGATCGCGCCGGACTGGTCGTAGAAGGAGACGACCTTGCGCTGGAGCTTCCGGTGCAGGGTCTCGGCGATCGCCACCAGCTCCGGCTTGTTCTTCACCAGCGGGAGCACGGCGACCTTGACCGGCGCCAGCCGCGGGCTGAGCCGGAGCAAGACGCGTTTCTCCAGCTTGCCCTTCTCGTCCGGGGCCTCGTCCTCGGCGTAGGCGGCGCAGAGCGCGGCGAGGAGGATGCGGTCGACGCCGACCGAGGGCTCGACGACGTGCGGCACGTACTTCTTCTTCGCGGCCTCGTCGAAGTACTCCATCGACTTGCCGCTGAACTGCTGGTGCTGGGTGAGGTCGAAATCGCCGCGGGCGGCGAAGCCCCACAGCTCCTGCACCCCGAAGGGGAACTGGAACATGATGTCGACCGTGCCCTTGGAGTAATGGGAGAGCTTCTCCTTCGGGTGGGCGTATTCGCTGAGCCGGGCGCGCGGGATGCCGATGCTCTCCAGCCAGGCCAGCCCGGCGTCGATCCAGTCGCGGTGGCACTGCTGCCAGTCGGCGTCCGGCGCGATGAAGTACTCGATCTCCATCTGCTCGAACTCGCGCGAGCGGAAGGTGAAGTTGCGCGGGTTGATCTCGTTGCGGAACGCCTTGCCGACCTGGGCGATGCCGAAGGGGATCTTCACCCGCCCGGTGTCGACCACGTTCTTGAAGTTGATGAAGATGCCCTGGGCGGTCTCGGGCCGCAGGTACGCGACGGCGGTCTCGTCGCGCAGCGCGCCGACGTAGGTCTCGAACATCATGTTGAACGAGCGCGGCGGCGTCAGGCTGCCAGGCTCACCGGTGGCGGGCGAGGGGATGAGCGGGATCTCCTCGGGATTGGCGGCGGTGAAGTCCTGCACCACGAGGGGCGCGAGCTGGCCCTGGATGGCCTTCTTCCGCTTGAAAGTCTCGGCCTTCTCCTGCAGTTCAGCCCCGGTGGCCTCGCTCTCGAGCGCGGAGACGTAGCCGACCGTCCGGCCGTCCACGACGACCGCGGCCCAGAAGATCTGGTCGGCGCGGAAGCGCTGCTTCGACACTTTGCAGTCCACCAGCGGGTCGGTGAAGTTGTCGACGTGCCCGGAGGCCTTCCACGTCGTGGGATGGTGGATGATGGAGGAGTCGAGGCCGACCATGTCGTCGCGCCGCTGCACGAAGTCGCGCCACCACGCGGCCTTGATGTTGTTCTTCAGCTCGACGCCGAGCGGGCCGTAGTCGAAGAAGCCGTTGAGGCCGCCGTAGATGTCGGAGGAGGGGAAGATGAACCCGCGGCGCTTGCACAGCGACACGAGGGTGTCCATCAGGTTGGCGGGGGCGGGCGGCGTGGCCATGGGAGCCGAGAGTCAACCGGCGGCGGCGCCTCCGGTCAATTCCGCGGTTGCGGGGCGTTGACGCCCGGCGGACGCGGCGGCAGGGTGGGGGTTCCGCGCCTTTCCGCCATGAAGCTGACACTTTCCCAGAAGGACTACCAGCGGCTGCTGGAGCTGACGCACCTCGGCATGTGGGTCGTGACCGCCTACCAGGGCGAGGACACGGCCGCGGCCAAGCGGTACTTCGAGCTCGACCAGCAGCTGCTCGAGCTGGCGACGCCGGCCGGCTGCGGCGACCTCGTGGAGAAGCGCGACGACGGCTCGCTCCAGCCGGCGCCGAAGCTGGCGGAGGATGAGCGGGTGCGCGAGATCCAGGGCGATTTCACCAACGACGCCTTCTGGCATGAGCTGGTGGCCCGCCTGGCGGACCGCGACTACTCCGCCGAGCAGGCCCGGCGCCCGTGGTCGGAAACGCCCAGCGTGGAGCCGCCGCCCACGGCCGAGGAGCGGATCAAGCAGCTCGAGGACGCCCTCTGGGCCGAGTTCGAGAAGAACGACCTCACGCATGTCATTGTGCTGAAGGGCGGGGGCAAGGGCTGAGGCGCGGGCGGGGATTTACCGTTTGCCAGTCCCGGGGTGGTGTGTTGGCGTTGCCACCTTTATGAGTTTCTCCTCCCGTTTCGTGCTCGCGGCGGCCGCCACCGGCGCCGCGGCGTCCCTCCTCGTGCTGGCGGCCCGCGCCGCGGATGGCGTCCCGCCGCCGGTCGCGCCGGCGCCGCTGGTGTACCCGTATGACCTCGCCCTGGCGGGGACGGAGGGCAGCGCGACGGTGCAGTTCAACATCGACGGCGACGGGTTCACCCGCGACGTGACGGTGGTGGACGCCACCCAGACTGAGTTCGGGCATGCCGCCAAGGGCATGATCGAGGCGGAGCGCTTCGCGCCCCGGATCGAGAACGGCAAGCCGGTGGTGCAGACCGGGCTGAAGCAGCAGGTGCGCTTCACCTCCGACAGCCTCGACGCCGGCGCCCAGGCCATGATCGCGGAGCTGAAGAAGCCGCAGCCCGATTTCGCGAAGGCGAAGGAGCTGGACAAGCTGCCGCCGCCGCTGCTGAAGGCGGTCAAGCCGGTCTTCCCGCAGTCGTTGATGGGCTCGACCAGCCAGAACGAGGCGGTGATCGAGTGCATCATCGACAGCACCGGCCACGTGCAGCTGCCCCGGATCGTCTCCGCCACCACCGAGGACTGCGGCTGGGCCGCGGCCACCGCCGTGTCGGCCTGGGAGTTCGCCCCGCCGACCAAGGGCGGCCGGACGGTGGCGACGCGGATGCGCATCCCCCTCGAATTCGTGCCGCCGAAGGCCGAGGCCGCCGCGGGCCAGTGAGCGGCGTCCGCCGCGCTTGCGCGGCCCCGGGGATGTGGCGATGGTAACGCCATGCCCCGTCTCCCCCGACTGCCCCTGTCCCTGGTCCTGCTCGCGACGCTGCTGGCGGCGCCGTTGCGGGCGGAGGACACGAAGACCATCGACCTCTGGCCCGAGGGCGTGCCCGGCCGGCGCGCGGACGCGCCGCCCGAGACCGAGCACGACCACCGCATCGCCAACGTCAACCAGCCGACGCTGACGTGGTACCCGGCGGCCGCCGCGGGCGGCACCGCGGTCATCGTCTGCCCCGGCGGCGGCTACGGCTGGCTTTCGATGGAAAACGAGGGCTCGTCGCCCGCGCATTGGCTCAACGCGCTCGGGATCTCCGCCTTTGTGCTCAAGTACCGGCTGGCGTCGTACGGGCACCCGGCGCCGCTGCGCGACGTCCTGCGGGCGGTGCGGCTGGTGCGGTCGCGCGCGGCGGAGTTCGGGATCCAGCCCGGCCGGCTCGGCGTGATGGGGTTTTCGGCCGGCGGGCACCTCGCGTCGTGCGCCGGGACCCTGTACGACGCACCCGAGGGCCGCACCGGCGCGCCGCTGGACGCGGTCAGCGCCCGGCCCGACTTCCTCATCCTGATCTACCCGGTGATCACGATGCAGGACCCGTACACCCACGCCGGGTCCCGCCGCAACCTCCTCGGCCCGAATCCGACGCCGGAGGAGCTCCATCACCTCTCGACCGACGAGCAGGTGACCAAGGACACCCCGCCGACCTTCCTCGTCGAGACGACGGCGGACCGGACGGTGCCGGTGGAGAACAGCCTGCGCTTCTACGAGGCGCTCCGGCGCGCGGGCGTCGCCGGCATCGAGATGCACCTCTACGAACAGGGGCCCCATGGCTTCGGCCTGAAGCCGGGCTACGGCGCCGCCTCGGAATGGCCGCACCTGTGCGAACTGTGGCTGCGCCTGCACGGCTGGCTGCCGGCGGCGGGACCCTCGTGAACGGCAGGCGCCGCGGGGCCGATTTGAATGGCACCCACCCGGCGGACCACTAGCTTCTGACGATCCCATGTCGGACCAGCGGGTTACCCTCGCGGACATCGCGCGCAAGGCCGGGGTGCATGTGACCACCGTGTCGCTGGCGCTGCGCAACCATCCGCGCCTGCCGCCGGCCACCCGCCAGCGGCTCTGCGCCCTCGCCGACCAGATGGGCTACCGGCCCGACCCGGCGATGCGCGCGCTGGTCGCCTACCGCCAGAAACTCCACCCCCCGCAACGCCAGCTCACCCTGGCCTACGTCACCAACTGGAGCACGCGCTGGGGCTGGAAGGAGGTGACGGCCCATCCGCAGTTCTACGCCGGCGCCGAGGCCAAGGCCCGCGAGCTGGGCTTCATGCTGGAGCATTTCTGGATGCGCGAGCCGGGCCTCACCCAGGACCGCTTGGGCCGGATCCTCTACGCCCGCGGCATCACCGGCCTGATCATCGCCTCGCACGGCCGCGAGATGGGGGACGCCCTGTTGTTCGACTGGCAGAATTTCAGCGCGGTCAAGATCGACTACTTCCCGCACGTCCCCGAGCTGCACAACGTCACCAACGACCAGTGCAGCGTGATCCGGATGGCGATGCAGAAGGTCATGGCGGCGGGGTACCGGCGGATCGGCTTCGTCATGCACCGCGGCTGGGATCACGCCGTCGACCACCTCTGGACCGCCGGATTCCTGTGCGAGCAGCAGTATCTGTCGCCCCGGGAGCGCATCCCGGCCCACATCTTTCCCGAGTCCCTGCCGGTGGAACGCTGGTTCAACGAGAGCCGCGCGCCGGTCGTGGTCGACCCGCAGCCGTTCGCGGCGTGGTTGAAGCGGCACGAGCCGGAGGTGCTGATCTCGAAGGGGTCGTTCGTGCTTCCGGCGCTGCGCAAGCTGGGGCGGCGCATCCCGCGGGACCTCGCCTTCGTCGACGTCTTTCTTGACGACTTCAGCGGCCAGACCGCCGGCGTGCGCCAGAACTGCGAGACCGTGGGCGCCATGGCCGTCGAAATCCTCGCCGGGCAGCTCCAGCACAACAAGCGCGGCGTCCCGGAGATTCCCACCACCACCCTGGTCGAGGGCACCTGGTTCGACGGCGCCACCTGCCCGCCGCACGGCTGAGGGAGGGCCCGCGGCTTCCCGGAGGCGGAAATGGCCCTTTGATCTACTGTTAGACCGCGGTTGCCTTTGCCCGGGCCGAAGGCGGCGGGCGAGGCTCCCCTCCGTCGCCGGCGGATTCCGGCTCCACCCCGTCTTCCCTTCGGTTCTTCCGACTCCCGTCATGATCCGCCCCCTTTTCTGTGTGCGTCCTGGCCGCGCTGGTCGTTCCGCCGTGCTGCTTGGGCTGCTGGCCGCGG
>Ga0335080_10007713_pt1 | contig 11179 bp, 6 predicted proteins | sample Lox_Sample_34_FD_206720 | JGI IMG/M metagenome (GOLD analysis project Ga0335080, IMG submission 206720) | Soil microbial communities from Loxahatchee National Wildlife Refuge, Florida, United States - Lox_Sample_3.4 | ecosystem: Environmental > Terrestrial > Soil > Wetlands | place: USA: Florida...
ATGTCGTAGATGGGTCAAACTCGGACCTCGGACCGTATCCGAGCTAGGTCCGTTCTTCCCCCAACAAGGCGACCGCGGCAGCCTTTCCGTTTGGTGCCGACGGCCGACCTCCCGTGACTCAAGCGTCGGACGACTTCTCACCCCTTTGGTGCTCTTTGGTGTAGAATGCCCGAGCCGGCCAAAGCTGCGGCGCTTCCGGGGCAGCCGAGCCGACGAGGTAATCCAATGGAGCGACGCCGCTAACCGTTTTCCAGGTCGTTCAGCCACGAACACAGGGAGACACGCCATGGTGAAGCACTATTTGCGTTACATTGCAGCGGGCTCACTGCTCTTGGCGCTTTCTGCCGGCCATCCAGCCTGGGCGCAGAAGCGCGGCGGCATCCTGCGGCTCGCGAGCCCGGGCAGCCCGGCCAACATGTCGATCCACGAGTCGGCGACCATCTTTACCGAGATGCCGATGATGGGCGTTTTCAACAATCTCATCGTCTTCGACCAGCACAAGCCGCAGGTCAGCCTTGAGAGCATAGTCCCCGATCTGGCGACCAGCTGGGCGTGGAACAAAGATGACACCGCCTTGACCTTCCAGCTACGTCAAGAGGTCAGATGGCATGATGGCAAGCCGTTCACCGCCGCCGATGTCAAGTGCACCTGGGACCTCCTGCTCGATAAGCTGCCGGACAAGCTGCGGCTCAACCCGCGCAAGACTGCATATGAGAACTTAACCGATGTAACAACGAACGGTGATTACGAGGTCACCTTCAAACTGAAGCGGCCGCAGCCCGCCTTCCCGATGCTGCTTGCCGGCGGGTTCTCGGCGATCTATCCATGTCATCTCTCTGCGACGCAAATGCGCCAGCATCCGATCGGAACCGGCCCGTTCAAGTTCGTCGAGTTCAAGCCCAATGACAGCATTAAAGTCACCCGCAACCCGGATTACTGGAAGAAGGACCGGCCCTATCTCGACGGCATCGAATACACGATCATCCAAGAGCCGGCGACTGCGGACCTGGTGTTTGTTTCCGGGAAGTTCGATTTGACATTCCCCTTTGATTTGTCAGTTTCCCGCTACAAGGACATGCGCGAGCGAGTGCCGGACGCGGCGTGCGAGCTGTCACCCGGCACCATTAGCACTCACTTGCTGATCAACCGTGCCCAGCCGCCCTTCGACAATCCCGATCTGCGGCGGGCGATGGCGCTGACGATTGACCGCAAGGCCTATATCGACACGCTCGGCCAGGGCGAAGGCGAGATCGGAGGCATTTTGCAGCCATCTCCGGCCGGGTTGTGGGGCATGCCCCCGGAATTGATCGCCGATCTGCCGGGGTACGGCCTCGATGTGCAGAAGAACCGAGAAGAGGCCCTGGCCCTGGTGCGAAAGCTCGGCTACGGCCCCGATAACCGACTCAAGATCAAGGTGACGACGCGTGACTGGTCGATGTATCGCGATCCGGCGGTACTGCTGATTGCGCAGCTGAAGCAGATCTACATCGACGGCGAACTCGAGCTCGTCGACACGGCGCAATACTTCCCGAAGATCCAGCGCAAGGAATACGCGGTCGCACTCAACTTGCAGACGGCGGGGCCCGATCCCGACCCGACAGTGCAGTTGTTCTACGGCTGCGGCTCAAACCTCAACTGGGACAACTATTGCAATCCCGAGATGGACAACATGATCGAGGCCCAATCGCGCGAAGCTGACCCGGCGAAGCGCAAGCAGATCCTATGGACGATCGAGCGCAAGCTGGCCAACGACGGTGTGCGACCGATCATTTTCTACCGGCGCGGCGGTACCTGCGAGCGCCCCTACGTCAAAGGTCTGACGATCATGGTCAATAGCGTCTTTAACAGCTGGCGCATGGAGGATGTCTGGCTCGACAAATGACTCGCCAGTTCGGTGTAGGTGATTGCCAATGTCCGGTAGGGTCAAAGCCGGAAATACTCACTGCGGAGCAGATGTTTTCCGCTTTTACGCCGTTAACGGACATCGCTTCACGGGCTTCGTCGAACGCAGTCCCCGAGGCCCTTCCTCAGTCCAGCGTGCAGTACTTCGCTGCCCAGTCTTCATTGGGGGGCCATCGTCGACCACCCAGACAGCCTTGTTGCCATTGACCCATGAGTAGCGAGATCCGACAGCCTCGCTGGCGCAGTCGACTAGCCACTGCAGCGCGTGATCCCAGCGTTTGCAGAGCAGCATCTTCAGTCGGGATCAGCCGTATCCCACCAAATTGCGACCTGACGTCGACCGACGCTCGAATGCGCGACGAATAGCTCTATAACCGTGAGGATCGCTTACCGCGGGCGCACTGGTTCGCTCTTGATGACAATGCCCGCTGCATCGCGATCAAAGGTGTCCGGCGTAACTCCGTCCTTGCGAAGCAGATATTTTTCGATCTTGTTGGTCGGGGTCTTAGGCAGGTCCGCCAAGATGCGAACGTAACGCGGCACCATGAAATGCGCCATGCGCGGCTTGAGAAAGCCAATAAGGTCTACGGGGTCCAGCGTCTGGCCCTCCGCGAGAGACACCGCGACGAGAACCTCATCCTCGCCATGCTCGCTCGGTACAGAGACGGCTGCGGCCTCACGAATGGCTGGGTGCGCGGCAACCTCGAGTTCGACCTCGAAAGAAGAAATATTTTCGCCGCGCCGGCGAATAGCGTCCTTGAAGCGGTCGACGAAGAAATAGTTGCCGTCCTTGTCGATGCGAAAGGCGTCGCCTGTGTGGAACCAGCCGTTGCGCCAGGCGAGTGCGGTAGCCTCCGGCGACTTGTTGTAGCCGTGGTTCATGGCCCAGGGCGTATCGGTGCGAATGATCAGCTCCCCGATCTCACCTTGCGCAACCTCGCAGTCGTGATCGTCGACGAGACGGACCTCCACTCCCGCGCGCGGCTTGCCGCACGTCGCGATGACACCTGGATTCTGTTCGGCAACCAGGGGGCACGACACTTCCGACATATTGAAGAGCGTGTGTACCGTAATGCCGTAACGTTTGCCAAAGGCGATCCCCTCCTCACTCAGGGGAATGACAGTGACGTGCTTGAGCGGACTGTCCTTTTCCTCGCCCGTGTCGTTTCGTTTCATGAGGAAGCTTGCCATAACGCCGAGTAGGATAACCATCGTCGTCCTGGTCTTTGCGACTGTCGACCAAAATGATCCAGTATCGAAACGGTCGACCATGGCGATCGAACCGCCATTGACCAGCATGGCAAAGCTGGGCGCCGTCCCTCCGACATGGAAGAGCGGCAGGTTCACCATGAAGGTATCGGTGGTGCCGAGATAGGGTATTCCATCCCTGTCTGCCGAAATGCCGCGGGCCATGGCGTACAGATGGGCGTATGACGACAATACTCCTTTCGAGGGGCCGGTTGTACCGGACGTGTAGATGATCGACTGGGTGTCCCATGGTGCGATCGGTCGTTCGAGGGATGGCGCGTCTTCGGCAGTTGAATCGAGGGCGGTTGCGGGCAGGACGTCGATTCCTGCAATCGGCGTCGGCTCACCATCGATGACAATCACTGTACTGAGGTCGCGCTTCTCGATATTGCTCAGTCGCTGAAGCAGACTCGCGTGGACGATCGCGACGCTTGCTCCGGCGTTGCTGACGACGTGTTGAAGAATACCACCCCGATAGGCTGTATTGATCGGTACATAGACAGCGCCGATCATGTTGATGCCAAACCAAGCGCGCAGGCATTCGTAGCCGTTCGGGAGCCACACCAGCACGGTTTGCCCCTGCTTCACGCCCAGTGACTGCAAGGCATGCCCTGTCTGCCACGCCAGGCGCAGGAGGTCACCGTATTTTAGTTCGTTGCCGCCATCGAAGGTCGCATAGACACGATCGGGCGTCTCGCGCCCCCAGCGTTCGACCAGCGAGCGAAGGACGCATTGCTCTGCGGCGGGGACTTTGTGGCTTGTCATCGTAACCTCCCTGATGATCTCCATCGCCAGCCAGCAGCCGAAACCACGGGAGCGACTTGAATGGCACCGGTCATTGTGACTTGCCGGAGTTCATCCCTATTGCCGCGTCGACGGCGCGGGGAATTCGACCTCAGTCCAACTGGACAGCCCGCAAAGTCCGTCCGATGCGAGACAGGGTCTCGGCGCATTCTGCGATTTCCGCGGCCGACATTCCCTGCGTCCCTTGCCGAAAGAATTCCAACGATCGTCGGTGCAGGTCCTTCCAGGACTGTGCACCCGCCGGCGTCAGACACACAATTCTCTTCCGGCGATCGTTCTCAACCTCGATGCGCTTGACGAGACCCTTCTTTTCCAACCCTTTCAGCACCGCGTCGAGGTTTTGACGGCTGACGCCGAGATAGGCGTAGAGTTCGGAGAACAGCATCCCGTTGGGATCGCGCGACAGGGCTCCGAGTGTGGCGCCCGTCACGGCCGAAAAGTTCAGCTCACGAACGGCCTGCGTCTCGTAGATGTTGGCGGCCTGAAACAACCTAAAGAAAAGCTTGTTGTTCAGATGGTCGCGTGCAGAGTTGTCGGTCTGAGGCTCGCGGCTGCTCTTCGCGCCCGTTCTGATCGCTGTCGGCATCATGTTCTCCGTTAATTCTGTAAGGATATTGACATAATTTCTCCTTGTCCATAGGTTTCGATGGCTGCAACGCCGCGATCTCGTCCGCATCAAGAAGCGATTCCACTGCGAGCCGGGAAGGGTCGCCATGTCATTTGGAAAGATATTGATTGCCAACCGCGGTGAAGTTGCGCTGCGCATAGCGCGGGCGGCGTTCGAACTTGGCGTTCCGACGGTCGCCGTGTTTCCAGCCGATGATGCCGGCTGTGCGCATGCGCGCGCCTGCGACGAGATACGGGAATTGCCCGGCCTTGGCGCAGCAGCATATCTTGATATCGACGCGATCGTCGACGCCGCCCGGGAGGCGGGTTGCGACGCCGTGCATCCTGGCTACGGCTTTCTGTCAGAGAATCCGCAATTCGCGCGGGCTGTGATCGCGACAGGCATGAGGTTCATAGGTCCGGCGGTCGAAACGCTTGAGCTGTTCGGGAACAAGTCCGAAGCGAGGCGCCTTGCCCGTAACGAAGGAGTGTCCGTCCTCGACGGATCGGACGGTCCGGTCACGCAGACGGAGGCCGCTGCATTTCTTACCGGCATGGGCAAGGACGGCGCAATCATGATCAAGGCGGTAGCCGGCGGAGGCGGCCGGGGCATGCGTGTCGTTTCCGCGCCAGCCGACTTGGCCGGCGCTTGGGAGCGCTGCCGTTCAGAAGCCCAGGCAGCGTTCGGCGATGATGCCCTCTACGTGGAGCGCTATCTACCGAGCGTGCGCCATATCGAGGTGCAGGTTGTCGGCGATGGCCAAGCCGTCGTCCATCTCGGCGAGCGCGAATGCACCATCCAGCGCCGCCACCAGAAGGTGGTGGAAATGGCGCCCAGCCCAAGCCTCACGCTCGAAACCCGAAAGGCGCTTTGCGACGCGGCGGTCCGCATGGCAGCCAAGGTGGCGTATCGAGGCCTGGGTACGTTCGAGTTCCTGGTGCCTGCCGACGGCGACGAGTTTGTATTTATAGAGGCCAATCCGCGCCTACAGGTGGAGCACACCGTTACCGAGGAGATCTACGGGATCGATCTGGTCAAGACCCAGATCCGGGTCGCATCGGGCATGCGGCTGAGTGAAGTCGGTCTTGCTCGCTCGCCCCTCGCTCGAGGTAGCGCGATCCAGTTCCGTGTCAACATGGAACGGATGACGGCCGATGGCAGCACGCGGCCCACGGGAGGGGTGCTGACCGACTTTACCTTGCCGAGCGGTCCTGGGATCCGGGTTGATACCTTCGGGTATATTGGCTATCGCACGAGCCCCCGGTACGATTCCCTGCTCGCGAAGGTCGTCGCCTATTCGCCGGAGGGCATGGCGGATGCGATTCGGCGCGCTCAGAGGGCACTGGAGGACTTTCGTATCGACGGCGTGGAAACGAACATTTCCATTCTGCGAGCGATCGTCGAGAACGAGGATTTTCTGGCCGACCGTCTGTCGACCCGGTTTCTGGAGCAGCATCTCGAAGGACTGCTCGCAGCGGCGAAGACCTTCACACATGGGGCAGAGCAACCGACGAGGCGCTCGCGGGATGTCCGCGAGATCGATCCGCTCGGCGTATTCAACGCAAGCGCAGCCATTATGCCGCCCCGGTCTGACGGAGGACGAGAGCGACAGGTTTCTCCCACACCAGATGGACTAGTCGCGGTACCGGCACCGCTTCAGGGTACGATTGTCGCCTGCTCGGTCGCGCGTGGCGACCGGGTGCATGCGGGACAGCAGGCGATTTCCATCGAGTCCATGAAAATGGAGCACGTCGTCGCTGCGACGGTGGCCGGCGTGATCGAGGACATTCTGGTCGCTCCGGGCGATACGATCTTCGAAGGCGAGACACTGTTGCACATTGCGCCCTCGGACGATGCCAGTGCCAGCGTCGAGACGACCGAGGCCGTCGACCTCGACTACATTCGGGGGGATCTGGCCGAAGCGATCGGGCGCCATGCAGAGCTGCTCGACCAAGGTCGGCCGGACGCCGTCGCGCGCCGCCGCAAGAATAACCAGCGCACGGCGCGCGAGAACATCGCCGACCTGTGCGATCCCGACTCGTTCATTGAATATGGCGGCCTCGCGCTTGCGGCGCAGCGACAGCGACGGCCGTTGGACGAATTGCGCCGGATGAGTCCTGCCGACGGCCTGATCACAGGAGTCGGCTCTGTCAACGGCGATCTGTTCGGTGATGAGCAATCACGCTGCGCCGTCATGGCCTATGATTATACGGTGTTTGCGGGGACGCAGGGCGTCATCAACCACAAGAAGAAGGATCGACTGCTGACGCTTGCCGACAAGTGGTCGCTCCCCGTCGTGCTCTTCGCGGAAGGAGGCGGCGGACGGCCTGGCGACGAATGGCCGACGCCCGCGGGCCTCGAAACCACCACCTTCAGCCGGTTTGGCTCCATTAATGGCAAGGTGCCGCTCGTGGGCGTCCTTTCGGGCCGGTGCTTTGCCGGCAACGCCGCGTTGCTCGGAAGCTGCGATGTCATCATCGCCGACCGGACGTCAAACATCGGCATGGGCGGACCAGCCATGATCGAGGGCGGCGGGCTCGGTGTGTTTAGGCCGGAGGACATCGGTCCTGTTGAGGTCCAGGCGCCCAGCGGTGTGATCGACGTCCTCGTGGAGGACGAGGCAGAAGGCGTCGCTGCGGCGAGGCAATATCTCGGCTATTTCCAGGGTCGGGTCCGCGTCTGGTCGTGTGCCGATCAGCGCCTTCTGCGCCATGCCGTGCCCGAGAACAGGCTTCGCGCCTATGACGTGCGGCCGATCATCGACACGCTCGCAGATAGGGGCTCCGTTCTCGAACTGCGTCCATCCTTCGCGAAGGGCATGATCACGGCGCTGGTCCGCATCGAGGGCATCCCCGTCGGCCTGATCGCGAACAATTCCCACCATCTGGGCGGCGCAATCGACGCCGACGCCGGCGACAAGGCCGCGCGTTTCATACAGCTTTGCGATGCTTTCGGAATCCCCATCGTCTCGCTTTGCGATACGCCAGGCATGATGGTGGGACCGGAGGTCGAGAAGACCGCCCAGGTGCGGCACGTTTCGCGGATGTTCGTTGCCGCCTCTCGTGCGACCGTCCCGTATTTCACGATCGTCCTGCGCAAGGCCTATGGTCTTGGCGCATTGGCCATGGCTGGCGGCTCGAGTCAGATGTCGTTCTTCATGGTGGCGTGGCCGAGCGCGGAATTCGGTGCGATGGGTCTCGAGGGCGGCGTGAAACTCGCTTATCGCAAAGAACTGGCTGCAATCGAGGATCCAGCCGCGCGCAAAGCCTGGTTCGATCAGATGGTCGCTAAGTCCTACGAGGAGAACAAGGCATTGAGCGCCGCGACCTTCTTGGAGGTCGACGACGTTATCGATCCGCGCGAGACACGACGCTGGATCGTCCGGGGACTCAAAGCGACCACGCAGCCAAGCCGCTTCAGCGAGAGGAGAGTGACGCGCGTCGATCTATGGTGAGCGGCTGCGACAAAGGGAGGAAATAAAATGAGCAAAGCTGGGTCCGATACGGACTATACGCGCAGTGAAGAAAGCTATCTGAACTACGTTCGTGCCTTGCAGGCTGCGCTCTGGCCGGCCGGCGTCCCCCGCGAACCGGTATATCCTCTCGGTCGCCGGCCGCTGACGCACTATCTTCGCGAATGGGCGCGTCGTCAGCCTGAAAAGCCGGCGGTCCTGTTCTACGGCCACTCGACCAGCTACGCCGAGCTCGACCGTCTGAGCGATAAGTTTGCAAGCTTTCTGAAACGTCTCGGGGCCGGCAAGGGCGATCGAGTCGCAGTTTTCTTGCCGAATTGCCCGCAGTTCTACATCTGCTTCTTCGGTATCCTTAAGGCCGGTTGCGTCCACGTCCCGGTGAATCCGATGTTCACGCGGCCCGAACTGGCCTATGAGATCAACGACACACAGGCGCGCATCGTGATCGCGCACGATCAGCTCGCCCATCTCGTTGAAGAGGTTCGAGAGGAGTGCGGGATCGCGCAGCTCATCGTGACAAGTTTTAGCGATGCTCTGAGCGCAAACCCCGAGGGGCCTTTGCCGCCGGCGCTGACCACGCCGCGCGTCGCGGTCGCCAACTCCATCGATCTGATGAGCGCGCTCGCGCAGGAGAACAGTGGGCCCCCGCAGGTCGACGTCGGGCTCGACGACATCGCCGCATTGAACTACACGGGCGGGACCACCGGCATGCCCAAGGGCTGCATTCATACGCAGTTCGATATGCTGTTCACGGGCGCCATCATGGGCTCGGTCTCGATGACCGTGACGGCCGACGACGTCATCATCAATTTCTGGCCAATCTTCTGGATGGCCGGCGAAGATCTGGGCATCGTCTTGCCGGTCGTGACCGGCGCAACGTGCGTGCTGATGGCTCGCTGGGATCCGGTCGCTTACATGCATGCGGTCCAGCGTCATCGCGCCACGATTTCGAACATGGTCGTCGACAACGCGGTCGAGATCATGAACCGGACAGACGCCGGTGAGTACGATCTGACCTCGCTGCGCGAAGTTATGGTGGCTTCGTTTGTCAAGAAGCTCAATCCGATCTTCCGCGAAGGGTGGCGCAAGCTCACGGGCACGGTCCTGCGGGAGGCGGCATGGGGAATGACCGAAACGCATTCCTACGATGCCTTCAATCGCGGCTGGCAGGATAACGACCGCGATCTGAAGCAGCGGCAGATCTTCTGCGGAATTCCCGTGTCAGAGACCGACTTCAAGATCCTCGAGTTCGGTTCGGAAAGGCTACTCCCGCTTGGCGAGGAGGGGGAATTGTGCGTACGCACACCGTCGCTGCTCAAGGGCTATTGGAACAAGCCGAACGCGACGGCCGAAGGGCTCGTGAATGGCTGGTTGAGAACCGGTGATATCGGAATGATCTCGGAACTTGGCACTATTCACTTCCTCGGCAGGCGCAAGGAGATGCTGAAGGTGAAGGGCATGAGCGTCTTCCCGTCCGAAATCGAGGCGGCGCTCGGCCAGCATCCGGCCGTCACTGGCAGCGGCGTCATCGGGCGTGCGGACGAAACGCGTGGGCAGGTTCCGGTCGCCTTCGTCACCGTCCTCCCGGAGCGTAAGGCGACCGCGACCGCAAAGGCACTCACGGCGTTTTGCCGAGAGCGCCTCGCAGTATACAAGATCCCGGAGATCCGGATCGTCGACGCGTTGCCGATGACGGCGACCGGCAAAGTCAAGAAGGAAGAGCTTTCGAAGCTCTATAGTTGAGCATGGCGATCGTGCGAGCTTACTTCTTGAGAAGCTTACAGTCGCTTTCACTGGCTGGGACGAAGGCTTCCGATCCCGGCATCTTCTTGACCAGCGTGATCAAGTCGGTCGATCCGCTCATGGCGGCCGGCTTCTTCACCTCGGCGTAGTAGACGTCGCGCATCAGGCGACCGTCTTCGCGGATGCGCGCGCCCGACGTAAAGAGGTCCTCGACCGGCATCTCCCTCATCTTTGCCAGCACCGCTGTCGTATCGGTTGTGCCCGCCGCCTTTACGGATTTGAGGTAATGCAAGACTGCGCTGTACACGTTGGCCTGCGGATCGCTCGGCATCTTTCCGAAGGCTTTCTTGAAACGTTCGGCCCAGGCCTTCGTTTGATCGGAAGCGTCCCAATAGTAGCTCAGCACAAGGGGCATGCCCTGCGTCGCCTCGTTGCCGAGCGCTTCAACGTCAACCGTCGTCAGGGAAAACGGCACGAAGCGCTGCCCGGTGCGCTCGATGCCGAATTCAGCGGCCTGTTTGATCACGTTGGTCATGTCGGCGCCGCCGCCGATAAAGCCGATGTTCTTGGCACCTGAATTCTGCGCCTGCAGCAAAAATGAGCTGAAATCGGGCGTGTTGAGCGGGAAGCGCACGGCACCAACGAATTTGCCGCCGGCTTTCTCGATCATCTTTTGCGCGTCGCCCTCGATCGAATGTCCCGCCGTGTAGTCCACGGTCAGGAAGAACCAGGATGTCGGCTTGTCGCCGGACGATCCCTTGATCGTCAGGTTCGCGACCTCGTAACCGTCGTTGGCCCATTGCATTCCGTTCGGCGAGCAGGACTTGCCGCCGATGTCGCGGCTGGATGCCATCGAGACAACGAGCAGCTTGTTTTTCTGTTCCGCGATGCCCTGCACGGCAAGGGCGACGCCGGAACTGTAAATGTCGAAGATCGCATCGACGCCTTCCGTATCGAACCAGCGCCGGGCGATGGCCGAGCCGACGTCTGGCTTGTGTCCATGATCTGCCGAGATCAGCTCGATCGGCTTACCGAACATCGAGCCGCCCATGTCCTCGATGGCGAGGCGAGCAGCCGCAACTGATCCGGGACCTGAAATTGCGGAATACACCGAGGCCTGATCGTTCAAGATGCCGATCTTGACAGGCCGGTCTTGCGCCGACGCGCCACCCATACATGCGATGGTCGCCAAAAGCGCAAAGCATACAACCGCATTATTTGCCCGCCTCATTCTGTCCTCCCTCCATTTTTGTCTATGATTGTTGTCCAGACTTTCATGCCAGTCGATATATGTCAAGATCTTTACATTATTGCTCGATAGTCATTCGCCGGTGATCCAGTTCGTAGGGCAAGGCAACTGACGGGAAGCTGTGACAATCGACAATCAGGCAGACCCCAAATCG
>Ga0335080_10007714_pt1 | contig 11179 bp, 5 predicted proteins | sample Lox_Sample_34_FD_206720 | JGI IMG/M metagenome (GOLD analysis project Ga0335080, IMG submission 206720) | Soil microbial communities from Loxahatchee National Wildlife Refuge, Florida, United States - Lox_Sample_3.4 | ecosystem: Environmental > Terrestrial > Soil > Wetlands | place: USA: Florida...
TGCAGCCGAGGAAGTAGTGCAGCTCGAGGGCGCGGGCTTTTGCAGCGTCGTTCGTCTCCAGTTCGTCAAAGGCTCGGCCGAGGTTCAATGGGGCTTGCCCCGCAGGCCCGATCCAACCCAATTCGGTATTCAGCGGGATGCGGTGCGGTGCCAAAGCCTGGCTGGCGGCTTTTGCCCTGCGCACATGGCTGATCGCGATGCGGCGCATCACTCTGGCAGAGAGGGCGTACCGGCTTGGCGGGACGCTCGCTGCAGCGTCGCCGGCAATCGAGCCGCGGTCGCTCTTATCTAGACCCATCCGATACGAGCATGACCGGGGGTCGCGCTTTTGCGACAGTCCAACCCGTACCAATTCGCCGCTGGTAAGTTTTTGGCAAATCAGTACCTGCGTCATTTCCTGCCTTTGGTACCTCTGAATCGATATCGCGCTATTGAGAGACGGAGAGCGGCTACTGATCACGATCGCGATGTGTTACAAGAGGGCTGACCGACGTCCGGAAGCAACACCGGAAGGTCGGCCGCCCGAAACGCGGGCACCGCGAGGGAGTAGAGAAATGGCCTCCATGAAATCGACAGTCCTCTTGATCGCAGTCCTGATTCTGCTGGTACCCAGCTTGACGGCTGCTCAACCTTCCGTCCAGGATGCGCGGGATTTCCTGGCGACTGCAGAACAGCGCTTGTTGGTGCTGGCGAATGAGGCGCAACAAGCCAGTTGGGTGGAAGAGAACTTTATCACGGTGGATTCCGAGTCGCTGGCAGCCCGCGCGAACCAGCGGGCCACCGACGAGCAGGTTCGGCTCGCCAAAGAGTCCAGACGCTTCGACTCCGTCAAGCTGCCTCCGGAACTGGCGCGCAAGTTGCGTTTGTTGCGAACCGGCTTCACCCTCGCCACACCGGCGGACCCGAAGAAGAGCGAAGAAGTATCGCGATTGGCAACCGAACTGGACGGCATGTACGGCAAAGGCAGGTACTGCCCGCCTGCGACGACAGCCAACGATAAGAAATGCCTCGACATCAACGACATCACGAGGATTATGGCGGAGAGCTCCAGCCCCGCCGAACTGTTGGACGTGTGGAAGGGCTGGCACGCGGTAGCGCCGCCCATGCGCAAGGACTTTACTCGCTTTGTGGAGTTGTCCAACCTGGGGGCCAGGGAGTTGGGCTTTCGCGATACCGGCGCCATGTGGCGGTCGAAATACGATATGCCGCCGGACGACTTCGCCAAAGAGGTGGACCGGCTGTGGGCGCAGGTCCGGCCGCTCTACGTCTCGTTGCACGCCTACGTGCGCAATCGGCTGCGGGAAAAGTATGGCCCAGGGGTAGTCCCTGCAAGTGGCCCGATCCCTGCGCACCTGCTGGGCAACATCTGGGCCCAGGACTGGTCAAACATCTATCCGGCCGTCGAGCCTCACGGAGCCGGCCCAGGCTACGATTTGACCCGCATTCTCAAAGCACGAAATACCCAGCCGACCGACATGGTTCGGTATGGCGAGAGTTTTTTCACGTCGCTCGGATTTGCGGCGCTGCCACAGACCTTCTGGGAGCGCTCCCTGTTCGTCAAGCCGCGCGACCGGGACGTGGTCTGCCACGCCAGCGCCTGGGACGTGGATAACGTCGAGGACCTACGTATCAAGTTGTGCATCGAGGTTACGGCTGAAGACTTCACGGTTATCCATCATGAACTGGGCCACAATTTTTACCAGCGCGCATACAGCAAGCAGCCGTATCTGTTCCGCGACAGCGCCAACGATGGCGTCCATGAAGCCATCGGCGATACCATCGCTCTGTCCGTGACGCCCGAGTACCTGGTGAAGATCGGGATGCTCGATCAGGCGCCAGACTCCTCCAAAGACATCGGCCTTCTACTGGCCAGAGCGCTCGACAAGATTGCGTTCCTCCCGTTTGGACTGATGATCGACCAGTGGCGTTGGAGAGTGTTCTCCGGCCAGATACCGCCTGGAGAATACAATCAGGCGTGGTGGGACCTGCGCCTGAAGTACCAAGGCGTCGCGCCGCCGACCGAGCGCAACGAACTCGACTTCGATCCCGGCGCGAAGTACCACGTAGCAGCTAACGTTCCCTACACCCGCTATTTCCTGGCGAATATCATGCAGTTCCAGTTCCACCGCGCGTTGGCCAGGGCAGCAGGGTGCCCGGCGCCGGGAAGCGGCACTCCCCTGTCGCGCTGCTCTATATACGGCAGCAAGGATGCCGGTGGGCGGCTGAACAGGATGCTCGAATTGGGGCTGAGCCGCCCGTGGCAGGAGGCGCTCTACCAGTTGACCGGCGAGCGCGGCCTGGACGCTTCCGCGATCCTCGACTATTTCGCGCCCCTGCAAAAGTGGCTCGACGAACAGAACAAGGGCAAGCCGGTCGGTTGGTAAGCAGACCCCTTCGGCCGGCCTCATATAATGCTCCTAGGAGATCAACGAAATGGACCGCCGCAAGTTCCCCGGCGCTGCGGCCGCCTCAAGCAAGAAGAGGGTTGGCAACTCCGGGACTCTGCCCCGCCGTCCTTTTAAGGACGGAATTGAGCTGTCCATCATCGCCTTCGGCGGCATCGTGGTTTGCGGACTTTCCCAGGATGAGGCCGCGCTCCGTGTTGCGGCAGCCTGCGAACGCGGCGCGAACTATTTCGATTGCGCCCCATCCTACTTTGACGGGGAGGCGGAGATTAAGCTGGGGAAGGCGCTGAGGCCCCATCGCAGCCAGGTCTTCCTGGCTGAAAAGACGATGTGCCGCGACGCGCGGGGCGCAGCTGGCGAGTTAGAGCGCACCCTCAAGCGCTTCCACACCGATCATGTGGATCTATACCAGTTCCATGCGGTCGGCTCCATGGATGATGTCGACCGGATTCTCGCCCCGCGCGGCGCCGCGGAAGCGTTCGCGGCAGCCAGGAGAGTTGGCAAGATCCGTTATCTCGGTTTCTCCGCTCATGACGCCTCGGCGGCTCTCCGCCTCATGGACGCGCTGGACCTGGACAGTGTGCTGTTTCCAGTAAATGTGAATGCATGGGCCAACGGCGGCTTCGGCCCGCAGATCCTGGCGAAGGCGAAATCCAAAGGAATGGCGCGTGTCGCACTGAAAGCGTTGGCGCATGGCCTTTGGCCGGCAGATCTCAAAGATAGCGAGCGCAAGTATCCCAAGTGCTGGTATCAGCCGATCGACGACCCGGAGATAGCCCGCCTCGCGCTGCGATTCACCTTGAACCAGCAGGTTACCGCCGCAGTGCCGCCGGGCGATGAACGCATCTTTGACTTAGCGCTCGACCTTGCGTCCGCACCCCTCCCCCGGTTAAGCACATCGGAGCTGGCAGCCTTGAAAACCTGGGTCTCCTCTCTGGAGCCGGTCTTCAGCGCCTGAATCACCCCCGATGTGTTACCGCCAGCCGCCGCCGAGCGCGCGGTACAACTGCACGAACGACTGCATCTCTGCCAGCCGTAGTTGCGCGAGCAGCAACTGTCCCTGAAACAGGTTGCGCTCCGAGTCGAGGACCTGCAGATAGCTGTCGAGCCCGCCCTTGTAGCGCAAGTTGGAGAGGCGGGTACTTTCCGTGAGCGCCTTCACCAGCAGTTCCTGCTGGGTGCGCTGCTCGCGCGTTCCGGTGAAGCCTACCAGGGCGTCGGACACTTCCCGCAGTCCGGTGTAAATTGACTTCCGGTAGGCAATCACCATCTCACGCTTCTGCGCTTCCGAAAAATGGACGCCGGCGCGAATCTGACCCGCATTGAAGAGCGGCAAAACTGCAGCGGGCGCGATCTCCTGTTGTCGCTCCGCACCGTCAAACAGCTTCGACAAGGCAACACTCTGACCGCCCAGAAAGCCGGTGAGGGTAATTTGCGGGAAGTAGAGCGCCTTGGCCGCCCCTATCCGCGCGTTGGCCGCTATCAGAGTCTGTTCGGCCTGCCGGATGTCCGGCCTTCGTTCGAGCAGCGACGACGGCAAGCCGGCCGGAACCTCAGTGGGCGGCGCCAGCTGGGCCAACGTCTTGCCGCGGACGATCTCGCCGGGAACCGTCCCGGCCAGGAGACTGATCGCGTTCTCGGCTTGCTCGATGTCCCGCCGCGTACTGGCCATCTGCGCGGTTGCTGTATAAAGGAACTGCTCCGCCTGGTGCACGTCCAGCCCGGTGGCGGCGCCGCGGTCATGACGCAGCCGCACCAGCCTGAGGTTGTCCTGTGCAACGTCGCGCGCCTTGCCGGCAACCTCCAGTTCCAGGTCGCGTTCGCGCAGCAGAAAATAGCTGTTCATGACGTCGCCGATGAGCGACACTTCCACGCCGCGGCGGCCTTCCTCTGTCGCCAGATACTGGGCGCGGCCAGATTCGGAGAGCCGCCGGAGCCGGCCCCACAAGTCCAGCTCCCAGGAAAGCGCGAGACCCGCCTGCCAGTAGCTGCCCTGCAGCGTGGTCCCGGCGGGCAAGGGGAAAAACGAACTCGCTCCCGATGTACGCGCTGCAGTGAAGCCGGCCTGTCCACTTGCATTGGGGAATTGTGCGGCACGCTGAATGTGGAACTGGGCGCGGGCCTCGAGAACGCGTTCCGATGCGATCGCCAAATCGAAACTGTTCTCGAGCGCCGTTGCGACGAGTTGGCGCAGCACGTCGTCCTGGAAGAGTTCGGACCATTTACTGTCAGCCAGGGACGCCCCGCCCGCAGCGCCGCCCCGGTACTGATCCGGCAGGACCATGTCCGGCCGCTGGTAATTGGGCCCAACCGTACAACCGGCCAGCAGCAATACAGCCAAGACAGTCCACGGTCCGGTGCTCATGGCCTCCTCCTCTCCCCCGCCCGCTGGATCACTACGTAGAGCACGGGCACAATAAACACCGCCAACAGCGTTGCCGCATTCATGCCGCCAAACACAGCCGTTCCCAACGAGCGCCGCGAGGCTGCGCCGGCGCCCACAGCAAGCGCCAAGGGCACCACGCCCAGGATGAACGCGAAGGAGGTCATCAGGATGGGCCGTAGCCTCAGGCGCGCCGCTTCCATAGCCGCATCCACGATCGACATGCCTTCTGCGTGGCTCATGCGCGCATATTCAACGATCAGAATGGCGTTCTTGGCGGCGAGCCCGATCAGCGTCACGATTCCGATCTGTGTATACATGTCGTATGGATAGTCGCGCGCCCAAACGGCCAGCAAAGCGCCGAACAGGCCGAGGGGCACTGCCAGCAACACTGCCAGTGGAATCGTCCAGCTTTCGTAAAGCGCCGCCAGGCAAAGAAACACCAGCACCGCCGCGAATCCAAAGATCACACCTTCGTGCCCTTGCGCTTCCTTCTCCTGGTATGTCGTGCCGGTCCACTCGTAGCCGTAGCCGGCCGGCAGGACACTGGCGGAGAGTCGCTCCATTGCGTCCGAAGCTTGGCCGCTGCTGTGCTCGGGGGCCGGCCCACCCAACAACTGGACGCTGCGAAACCGGTTGTAACGATAGATCACGTCCGGCCCCGTGGCGGGGTGGACCGTAGCCATGGTGCCCAGCGGCACCATCTCACCACTGCTGTTGCGAACATAGAACCGATTCACGTCGGAAGGCCCGGTACGAAACTCGGGTTCGGCCTGCACGAGCACCTGCCAGGTATGCCCAAATGAGTTGAAGTCGTTCACATAAAGACCGCCCAGGAAGGTCTGCAGGGCGTTATAGGCATCGGTGACGGGAACTCCCAGCGTCTGCACTTTGGCGAGGTCCATATCAACTCTGTATTGGGGGACGTCCGGCCGAAAGGTGCTAAGGACGGCTCCCAGTTCGGGGCGGCGCCGGGCGGCCTGCACGATCAGGTCGGCCGTCTGGGCAAGGGAGTGAACGTCGCCACCCAACCGGTCCTCCAGCATGTATTGGAATCCACCCGTGGAACTCAAGCCGAGAATAGGCGGCAAACCGAACGCGAAGGCAAACGCCTCGGGAACCTTGCTGAATTCCCTTTGCATGTTCCCCAGAATCGCCGGCAACTGCAGGCTCTTCGCGTGTCGGTCGTCCCACGGCGTCAGGCGCGCAATGATTGTGGCCACGTTGGAGTTGTTGGTTCTCGTGGCGATATCCAGGCCGCCCAGAGTCAGCGTTCCAGCGACACCGGGCAGCTTGCGCACGATGTCTTCGATCTTGCGCGTGGCAGCGTCCGCGCGAGGCACCGACGAACCATCCGGCAGACGGATGGAAATGAACACCGCTCCCTGATCTTCGTCCGGCAGGAAGCCGCTGGGCATGCGATGGAAGATAAAGCCCGCGCCGATCCAAAAGCAGAAGAGGCCGAGGAGCGCCAGAGCGGACCTTCGAACCAGTGTGCTGACACCGGCCAGATAGCGGCCAATCACCCAGCCGAAGCCACGATTGAAGGCGCTGAAAAGGGCGGCCAGCGGCCCGCGCACCTGACTCTTCGGTCGGAGAATCATCGCGCTTAGCGCAGGGCTCAAGGATAGCGCGTTGAACGCCGAGAGCAACACAGACGCGGCAATGGTGAGTGCAAACTGCCGGTAGATTTGTCCGCTGATGCCGCCCAGAAACGCCACGGGGATGAATACAGCGGCCAGGATGAACGCGATCGCCGTCACCGGCGCCTGCACTTCTTTCATGGCCTGTACGGTGGCGTCATGCGAGGACATCCCTTCGTCGATGTGCCGCTGCACGGCTTCCACCACGACAATGGCGTCGTCCACCACAATTCCGATCGAAAGAACGAGTCCGAACATACTGGTGATGTTGATAGAGAAGCCCAGCAACGGGAACAGCGCGAGAGTGCCCACCACCGCCACCGGCACGGTAAGCAGGGGGATCAACGTGGCGCGCCAGCTTTGCAGGAATAGGAACACCACCAGAATCACTAGCCCGATCGCCTCGAAAAGCGTAGTCATCACATCTTTGATGGCCGCGTTGACGAACATGGTGGAGTCGTAAGAAATGATATAGTCCATTCCGGCCGGGAAGCCGGTCTTGATCTGATCCAGGAACCGCCGCACCCGCGCCGCGGTCTGCACGGCGTTCGCTCCGGGTGACAGGTATACGATCACGTTGCCGGCGGCACGGCCGTCCACACGGTTGAAGCCGGTGTAGGTTTGTGCGCCGAGCTGCACGTGCCCGATGTCGCCGATGCGCAACAGAGAGGCATTGGGCTCCGCCCGCAGCACAACGTCCTCGAATTGCGCGGGTTCTGCAAGCCGGCCGGGTGCGTTCACTGAGTACTGGAAATCCGTCCCTGCCGCGGCAGGAGGCTGCCCGAACGCTCCCGCCGGATTCTGCCGGTTCTGCGCCTGAATGGCGGCGCGCACATCGGTCGCCGTGACACCCAGTTTGGCCATCTTGTCGGGGTTCACCCAAACCCGCATCGAATAGATCTGGTTGGTGCCGAGGCGCGACTCTCCCACGCCCTCCAGATTGCCGATCTGGTTCACCAGGTTGATCTGGGCGTAGTTGGTGAGGAACAGGGAATCGTACCGGTTGTCCGTCGAAACCAGGCTGATGGCCTGTAAGAATGCGCTGGATACCTTCTTGACCGTCACTCCCTGTTGCTGCACCTCGGGAGGCAGCCGCGGCATGGCGATGCTAACCCGGTTCTGTGTCTGCACCGTAGCGATATCCGGGTTGGTGCCCAGCTTAAACGTCACCTGGATGTTCAGCGTGCCGTCGTTGGCGCTACTGGAAAGGTAGTACAACATGCCGTCGAGACCGACAAGCTGCTCTTCAATGGGCTGCGCCACGGTCTTTTCGAGGTCCTGCGCGTTACCGCCCAGGAAATTCGTGGTGATCTGCACGACTGGCGGGACCACTTCGGGATATGCCGCCACTGGAAGATTGGGGATGCCAACCGCGCCGAGGATCACCATCACGATGGCGATCACCATTGCGAAGACAGGGTGATCGATAAAGAACCGCGCCATGGATTAGCTCCCCGACTGCGACTCGCGATACGGCTCGGGCTGCACGGCCGCGCCGGGTCGCACCTTCAACTGCCCTTCCACGATGATGCGCTCGCCGGGTTTGAGCCCCTGCTCGACGATCCAGAGTTCGCCGCTGCGGCTCCCGGTAACGACAGCGCGCACCAGCGCCCTATTGTCCGGGCCGACCGTATACACAGTCTGCATGCTCTGGATCTGCTGCACCGCTTTTTGCGGAATCACGATCGCGTCTTTCCGTTCATCCACCTGCACGCGAAGCCGCCCGAACTGCCCAGGCAACAGAGTGTGAGCGGAGTTGGGGAAGCTGGCTTGCAGCTCCAGCGTTCCGGTCTTTGGGTCCACCTGGTTGAGCGTGTCGGTAACGTGGCCCTTCCACGCGTATTCGGAGCCATCGGCGAGAATCAGCGTCAGTTGCCCGGCCGGCGATTTCTGCCCGCGCTTGGCCCATGCCAGATATTGTGATTCGGTCACCTGAAAGCGCACCCAGATTGGGTCAAGCGGAACGATTGTGGTGAGGGGCTGCGCCGCCGTGGGCGAGACCAGCCCACCCATAGGCACCATCGAATCGCCGATCCGGCCCGCGATTGGCGCGCGAATTGTGCCGTATTCAAGATTCAGCTCGGCGGTGCGAAGCGCGCCCCGGTTCGATTCCACTCGGCCTTCGCTGGCAGCGATCTGGGTCCTCGTCGAAAGAGTGGTCTGTTCGACATTGGCCTGATTCGCCTTCACCGTCTCTTCGGCCGCGCGAAGGGCGGCCACGGCAGCGTCGAGATCCTGCTGCGAAGCGGCATCGGCAGCAACCAATGGCTTCAGGCGATCGTGGTCCTGCCGCGCTTTCAACAGGCTGGCTTCGGCGGAAGCAAGATTTGCCTGGGCTTGCAACAGTGAGACTTGCTTTCGCGCGAACTCTAAGTCGGCTTCACTTTGTCGCAGATTGCCGCGCGCTGTCTCCACGCTGGCCTCGAGCGGCCGTAGATCCAGCACGTACAAGACCTGGCCGGCCGCAACCTCCGCGCCGGGCCGGAACAGCCAGCGATCGACGTAGCCCGACACCCGGCTGCGTACATCAACCATGTTGCGCGCGTATGTTTGCGCGGCAAAATCGGCAAATATCGGTACCTGACGCGGCCGGACCTCCATCACCGTCACCAGTGGTGGGGCAACGCCCGCCATCGTGCTTCGCTCGCCGGAAGCCCTGCAGCCTTGCAACAGAGCGCCCGCCGGAAGGAGTACGACACTAGCGTAGGCCAAGCGGCCCGCCCACCAATTTTGTCCTCGCATGGTCTTTTCTGTTGTCCCCTATGTTCTCGTATTCCCGCAGCGCACAAAAGACGGTCCCTCATCAGATGAGCAACGAGCGCGAAGGAACCAGCCTGTATGTAAGAACTCTCACAGCAAGAACCGGTTGACACCTGGCACTAGCTGACGGCTGCGTCCCCGCCACAGGAAGTCGCCCGGAACACTTTTTGGCAGGGTGACAGTGACGGCCATTCCCGTCCCGTGTGGCTCCATCCCGACCTCCACCATGCCTCTGGGATGCGGCACCGAACCGGATACAAATCTCAGTCCCCGCCAGTGGGGGCGGACCACGACCCGCCGGAAACCGGGCGCTGCCGAGTCCACCCCCAAAACCGTCCGCAGGATTTCGATATTGGGGCTGGCACTCCAGGCGTGGCAGTCTGAACGCGACGCATCTTCTGGCCGATCGACAGTCTCGGCAAACGTGGTCAGCCCTTTAGCCAGCATGTCACGCCAATCGCCGAGACGTTCCAGGTAACGATCGCCATCGCCGACCTTCGTCAGTGCCATATTAATGTAAAACTTGAAAAAAAGTGCGCCTTGCGCGAGACCTGGAGCAGTTAATAGGCGCAGCATCAGGTTGCGCGCCGGCGCGCCCGTGATCACGTCGGCTAACACCGCCATGGTGTTGGCATGTTGCGAAAACTGCTTCCTGGCGGGCGTGTCGGCATAGAGTTCCCTGCTGGCATCCCAGTAGAGCTTGTGCGCCGTTTCGCGAAGTTGCTTCTCACGCGCGCGCCAAACCGTTGCGAGTCCGCTTTGGCCCAGCGCAGCTTCGAGTTCGCCGGCCCAGCGGTACGCAAGCAGCAACAACAGGTCGTATGGAGCGGACGAGCCATCGGGAGCCTGCGGCGCCTCGCCGGCAGGCCATTCGGGCACCCAATCGAAATAGCGCCACCACGGCAGTGGTCCGAGTGAACCGTCCCCCTTCTGGTATCTCTCAAAGAAGCTCAGCACCGCCCGCACCCCGGGGATCATGCGCTGCACGAAAGCCGGATCGTCGGCGTACCACCAGTAATCGCGCACCATCGCGATCCACCATAACGAGAAACCCGGAATGTATTGCTCCAGCCGTGACGGATAGCGGCTCATGGTGCAGGCATCGCCCAGTCGCGAGTCGTTGATCTGGTCGATGGCATTGCGCATCAGGCGCGTATCGCCGGAGTTGAAAACGGAAATCAGGCACTGCACGCGTGTGTCTCCTACGTATTGCAGCTGCTCGTAGTACGGGCAGTCCATGTAGGTTTCGTGCGCACAGAGTCGCGCTGTGCGCCAGCCGATGTCCAGAATCCGGTTGATTTCCGGCAATCCCGCATCGAACCGGGCGCGCCTTTCGAATGGGTATCCCACAGATGTCGCCTGCAGGTCTTCGATCGTGAGCGGCTCGCCCTTAGTCTGCACGTCGAGTTCGAGGTAGCGATAGGCGCGCCACCACAGCGGACGAAACTTGCGTCGCATTCCGCCGTCGGGTAGGAACTGATCATGGGCACCGACGAATTGCTTCCCCTCAACCTCGTTGCGATCCCCTTTTTGCCGGCCGGATCTTCCCGCCTCCGGAGGCAGGTAGAGCGATTCCGCATAGCCCACGGTGATGACTGCGTCCTTCCCTCTGCTCACGGTCAGTTCGGGATAAGCCGCCGTCAGATAGCTCTGGTCCAACAGCAGGGTCGTATGTGTGTGCGCGGGCACTTCGAACGGTGCCGCTTCGGCAGGAAATGCTGCCGGCTTCGCAATGCCAGAGACCTGCCGGAGTCGCTGCAGCCGCTCCGGCCGCTCTTCCATCGGCGGAATTGGCCGTGGCACCAGCATCCACCGCGAGTGGACATCCCGGGCATCACGCCCGGCCGCGGGACTCAGCACGGCGGCTGCGGCCCACCGGGAGTCGTCAAACTCCTTCCCCTCCCACCCCCAAGGATGCCGCGCGCCATCCACCCGATCGCCGGGCCCCACGACATAGTAGGCTCGCAGATCGGAGACCGGTACCGGCT
>Ga0335080_10007715_pt1 | contig 11178 bp, 8 predicted proteins | sample Lox_Sample_34_FD_206720 | JGI IMG/M metagenome (GOLD analysis project Ga0335080, IMG submission 206720) | Soil microbial communities from Loxahatchee National Wildlife Refuge, Florida, United States - Lox_Sample_3.4 | ecosystem: Environmental > Terrestrial > Soil > Wetlands | place: USA: Florida...
CGTTGGTCAGCTCGGTGTAGGCCAGGAACGCGACGCGGACGCCCTTGACCGTCATGATCAGCGGCGTTCTCTGCCCGCCGCCGAGGAGAACGAGCCGGTGTGCGCCACCCCGGCCCGGTCCAGCGCGCGGATCGTGTCATCGACCCCGGCCTGCCCCTGGTCCAGGGTGTGCGTCGCGGCCGTCGAGCAGGCACGCCACCCGGTCTGGCGGATCGCGGTCGCGAGCTCCGGCGGCGTGTTGAAGATCGGATAGCCGGCCGGAGGAGCCGGGGTCATCGGCGTCTCGACGTGACACAGCGGCAGGTCGGCGCCCCGGATGTAGGGCCTGATCCGGACGAAGAAGGGAGCAAAGTCGTAGTGGCGGCCACCACCCAAGGCCAGCGCCCGGTCAAAGATCGGGGAATGGATCAGCAAGTCTCCGCTCGCCTCCACCGTCAGCTGGACGCCACGGCTCTGGCCGCGACGGCGCGGCGGGGGCGAATGGATCAGCAAGCCCCCGTTCGCGTACACCACGAGCCGGGCGCCGTGGTTCTCGCCGCGATGGTGCACCGAACGCGCTCCCGCGCTGGGACGGCCATGACTAACGTGGCCGCCCGGACGCCCGGAGGCGGCCCATGCGCCCGCATCGATCGCCAGCACGAGCACGCCGGACAACATGACCGCGAGCCGCCGCCGCCATCCGCGGCGCGCCCTCGCGCGCTGACCCCGCTGCCGGTTCTGCTCCCCCGATCCAGGCTCGCCCCCGGGCGCAGCCGTGTCCCGCCCTACCATCACGACCCTGCCCGGTGGCGCAAACTGGACTCCAACCCAACAAAGCAACCGGCCATGCCCGCCGGCGGCCCGCGCCCGCCCGCCGCACCTGCTGACGCGCCCGAACCGTATCACCTCGCGCCGCGGTCTGAGCCCACTTACGGACCAGTCCGCCGGGCCGTCTGACGGAGTCGGCTAAATCGATGACCACAGGCCAGCTCCCGGATCACCAACCGCAACAGCCATTCGCGACAGATGCGATCAGACCATCCTATTCTGCGGCTTCATCACCGACCGTCAGCTTGATGTCGAAACCGCACATAGGGATATTGCGTCAAGCTCACGAGGATTTGTAACAGAGCGTGATATTCAGCGTCGCGCTGGATTCGCCAGCACAGCGTGACATCGGTCCGCTGACGCCAGCGGGCGCAGTACCGTCCGTGATCGGCACGACAGTCCCCGCAGGCGACTCCGATTTCCAGGCTTGGCAGACACCGTCGGCCGCCACGGCCGCCCGGCGACGGCGGCCGCGCAGGCGTCGCCGACTCAGGCCGCTATGTTCCGATGATCGCCGTGACGACCCGGTCGGCAGCGTGGTGCCGCCAATGCCGAAGGGGTAGCAAGACCTACCACGGACTTCCCGTGGACCTGTTTGACGGTTCAGTCGATTCCACAGGGTAACTGAATGGTGACAGACGTGGCCAGATGGGCTATCTGACCAGGTGTTACGACGGATGATGTGGCTGGGCCTGGCTGGGTAACGGTGGCCGTTGGCAGCCAGTCTGGCTTCCAATTGGGCTACCCGTGATCGCTGAACCGCTATCAGATGGCTGATTGGACCGATCGGTGCTGGCGCCGGCCTACTCCACCCGACCGACGTCGGCGCCAGGGCGACGGGCATCGGCCGGCGGGTGGAGAGCCCAGATCAACCCCAGATCAATCCGGGAGCCGATGACAGCGACCGGCACCGGGCGTACGGTGATCGACGTCCACCCAGCAGTTGCGGGCGGAGAAGCCGGAGAAGCAGCATGCACCCGCTTGAACTAGCCATCGGTTATGCCTGGCTCGTCTTCTGGATCTACTGGCTGGTGTCCGCCTCCACCAGCAAGCATAGCGTCCCGGGCGGATGGCGGACACGGCTGACCGGCGTCAGCGCGGTCGGGGTCTTCGTGATCGCCGGCGTCCTGCGCAGAGGCAGCGTGGCCGTGCACAGTCCGGTCCTCGCGGCGATAGGGGCGCTGCTGTTCGCCTGCGGGATCGCGCTGGCAGTCTGGGCCCGGCTGCACCTGGGCCGCAACTGGGGAATGCCGACTACGCAGCGGGCCGAGCCGGAGCTGGTCACCTCGGGCCCCTACCGGTTCGTCCGTCACCCGATCTACACCGGGCTGCTGACCGCGATGCTGGGGACCGCGCTGGTCAACAACCTGCTCGGCCTGATCGTCGTCGCGGCGCTGGTCACGTACTTCTACTACTGCGGGACCGTCGAGGAGCGGAACCTCACGGCCGCCTTCCCCCAGGCGTACCCGGAGTACAAGAGCAGGACGAAGATGCTCATCCCGGTCCTTCTGTAGGACAGCGAATAGGTGGCGCGCCCACTCTGGCGCACGACCGCACGATGGGAACCGCAGCGGCCTGGCCGGACGGCCCGGGCTGTGCGCCATCGGCACGTCCCGCGCCAGAAACGCACGATCACTTCGATGCGAACGAGATCCCCACAGTCGCCAGTCGTAGCTCGTTATCGCTTAATTCCTGGCAATCAGGGGATATCAAAGGCCTCGGTAGGCTCATGTAGTCTGACGTCGGCCGCTGATGGCTCCCCACCTGGCTCCCACGCTTGCGGCGGGTGAAGGCTGCGCAGGTAGCGGCAGAACTGCAGGAACTCGCCGCGCCACTTGCGTCCTTGATGGCCCGTACATCTTGTCCGCACCCAGCTCAAGGCGGCGAACAGGTGCCGCATCCCGCAGGTGCGGTGATAGGTCGCCCGGCGGCCGCCGCCGCGGCGCCTCGCCCGGCTCCCAGGCGACACCGCCCCGGCGGCCCTGAGGTCAGCCGGGCAGGTCTTCAGGTCGCTTGTTGGCCAGTTGGCCGTGGAGCGCTCCCGTGGCCTGGCCGACCTCGATCATGTAGCCGTCGGGATCGCGCATGTAGCAGCGGATCTCGGCACCGCGATCGATCGGCGGTGTCACGAACTCGGCCCCCTTTGAGCTCCACTCCTCATAACAAGCCTGGATGTCGGCGACCCGCAGGTTCATGAAGCTGGAGACCGTGTTCCCGGCCTCGTAGTTGACGACCGAGATGTCGGGCTTGTCGGGGGTGGGGGGACCGCCCGGGTTCATCAGCACCCACGAGTTGGAGAGCTTGACGATGCACGGGTTCTCCTGCAGCACGACCTGGCCGCCAAGGACCTCGGAGTAGAACGCGCGAGACCGAGCGATGCTCCGGACGGTGATGAATAGAGTGACGACGAAGCCCTCACTCGGGGCGGGCAGGTTCGCAAAGTCGATGAGCGGCGTGTGCTCTGTCACGGCTCTGTGCTCCTCGGACGGGTGCGCTTGCCGCAGTGATGCTTCGGTCGTGTGCGTGGTCTGAACCATGTTTTCCTCCTGGTGTCATGGGGTGAGCCGCTGCCCGCCGTCGATCCGCATGTCGCGCACAGCGCGGCTGACGTTGGCGAGGTCGTGCTCGAAGCCGAACTCGTTGGTGTGCACTCCGATCACGACCAGGCTGTCATCGGCGTATTTCCCGGCCCAGGCGCGCAGATAGGGGCTGGCGGAGCCAGTTAATGCAGGTGTACGTCCAGGTCCAGAAGTTGACGAGGATGATCTTGCCGCTCAGGTCGGCCGTCGTCAGCGGCGGCGAGTTGCGCCAACCAATTGCGCCGTCGAACGAGGGCAGCTTGCCCTCGACAGCGCAATCGGTTCCAGGACGTGTGGAGCCCGGCGAGTGCGGCCTGGTGCCCCGGCGGGCCGGGAGGCCGGACTGAGGCACCCGGATCCCGCCGGGAAGACAGATGTGCAGACGTCCGGCTAGCGCAGCGACCGGAACCCGGCGCGGAGCTCGGCGGCGAACAGCGCTGGTTCCTGCCAGGCGGCGAAGTGGTTGCCCCGGTCAAGCTCGTTGAAGTAGATGAGGTTGGGGTAGGCCCGCTCGGCCCAGCTGCGGGGGACCTTGTAGATCTCGTGCGCGAAGGTGCTCACGGCGGCCGGGACGGACACCCCCTTGACGTCAAAGAAGCCGACCGTGTTCTCCCAGTACAAGCGGGCGGAGGAGACCCCGGTGTTCGTCAGCCAGGTGAACGTGACGTTGTCCAGGACCTCGTCCCGGGTCAGGTTGCCGACGGGGTGCCCGGCGAAGGCGGCGGCGATGTCGGAGTAGCTGGCCGCGTCGTGATTGAGCATCCAGGACGCCAGGAAGACGGGCGAGTCCGCCAGGCCATACATCGTCTGCGGCCGCGTCCCCATCTGCACCCCGTACCCGACGCCCTTGGCGAAGAAGTAGTTCAGCTGCTCGAACGTGCGGCTTTCCTCCTCGGACAGGCCGGGTGGCGGCGGGCCGCCGGCCCCGAGGACGTTACGAACCAGCACGGTCCAGAGGTCCGCTGGGACAGCGCCGGCCATGTTGGTGTGGATGCCGAGCAGCCCCGCAGGTGCCTGGACGCCCATCATGTCGGTGACGATCGCGCCCCAGTCGCCGCCCTGTGCCACGTACCCCGTGTAGCCGAGGCGCTTCATCAGCGCGTCCCAGGCACGTGCCATCCGGACGGGGCCCCAGCCGAGATCCCGCGGCTTGCCGGAATACCCGTAGCCCGGCATCGACGGGATGACCACGTCGAAGGCTTCGGCTTCGCTCGCTCCGTGCGCGGTTGGGTTGGTGAGCGGGTCGATGATGTTCAGCAGCTCGATGACCGAGCCGGGCCACCCGTGCGTGAGGATGACCGGCAGCGCGTTCTCGTGCGGCGAGCGGACGTGGATGAAGTGAATGTCCAGCCCGTCGATCTCGGTGATGAAGTTCGGCAGGGCACTTAGCCTTCTCTCGTACCTGCGCAAGTCGTATCCCGTCGCCCAGTAGCGGGCGAGTTCGGTCATCACCGCCTGCTGCACGCCTTGTGAGAAGTCGGCGACGAGCTCTGGGTCGGGCCAGCGGGTCGCCGTGATGCGGGCGCACAACGCCTCGAGTTCCGCCTCGGAGGCGACCGGGACCGTGAATGGCCGGATCGCCGTGGTGCCGGTTGATGTTTCGATGGTGGCAGACATGTGGGCTCCTTTCTCCGTGGGTTGGACTCACAACACGAAGCCTGCTCGTCTCCTGTTCGCCCAGCACCAGTGGCAATCCCTGGGTCTGGTGCCTGGGTTGGTCACTGGGTTACGCCCTGGGATAGCGCTCCCAGGGGTCAGCGGCGCCTGAAGCAGAACATCTGGTGGAAGGCGCCTGGCGGTCCTCAGGGTGGCGCGTCGAGGCGCTTCCCGGCGGCTGATATCAGGCCGGGATCAGCTGGGATCCGAGGTCGGCCAGAGCCTTCGCCAGTTCCCGCCGGGACTGGATGCCGAGCTTGGTGAACACGTTGCGCAGATGCCACTCGACGGTTCGCGGGCTGAGGAAGAGCCGTGCGCCGATCTCCGGATTGGACAGGCCATCGCGGGCGAGCCGCGCGATCTGCCGCTCCTGGGGGGTCATATCATCACGCGTCTCGACCGTCCGCTTGCGTACCTTCTCGCCGGTCGCCTGAAGCTCGTGACGTGCGCGCTCGGCGAATGCATCCATCCCGATCGCGATCAGCATCTCATGGGCCGTGCGCAGTTGCTCGCGCGCACTGGCCCGGCGGTTCTCGCGGCGCAGCCACTCGCCATAAAGGAGGTGCGCGCGGGCTAGCTCTGGGCGAAGCTGGGTGCGCCCGAGCCGTTCGATCGCCTCGCGATACAGCTCCTCGGCGGCCGCTCCGTCGCTCAGCAGCGCCCGGCAGCGCGCCTCGATGCCGAGCGCGAACTCGGTGCCGCAGGGTTGTGTCGTTTTCACCAGCCGCTCGAGCGCATCGCTTGCCAGCTCGGCGTCCCCTCCCCGCGCGGCTGCCTCGACGAGCTCGGGCAGCACCCACGCGGGTATCCAGTGGTTGAGTGCGTTCGACGTGGCCTGCCGAGCTGCCGATGCGGCCTCCTTGTAGCGACCGAGGCCGTTGTACAGCACCGCAGCCGCCCAAAACGCCCGCAGGGCGGTGGTTCCCTGTCCTCCGAACTGCTCAATCGCGCCCGCTATGGCTGCAGATGCTTCGCTTTCCCTGCCCTGCAGCGCGCGGAGCCGCAGCAAGGCGTAGGGAGGGAAGCGGCTCCCGGTCGCCGCCGCCACGCTGTCGATCTCCGCGACGAGCGAGGCGGCCCCGGTGAAGTCCCCTGTCCACACGATCGCCATGGCCAGATATGTGAGATGGATCGGCAGCGCCGCGAGCGCGCCGGCGTCGCGGACGATCTGGACCTGTCGCGTGCAGCTCGTGAGCCAGCCGTCGTGGTCCCAGACGGCTGCGTTAGCGCCTACGGCCATCCAGCCCCACCTCAGGACGTCTTCGACGGGAATGTCGGCGAGCGCCCGTACTGCCCGCTGCAATGTCGAAGCCGCTGCGGCGTGGCCCTCGGTGATCAGCAGAGCGAAACCGTCAAGCATCAGGTCCCGGGGACGTGGAGTACCTAGCGGCGCAGGGAGGGCCCGTACCGCGCGGCAGATCTCCACCATGACGTCCCGCGCGGCCACATCTTCCGTCAGCCCGGCCGCACCCCAGGCGGTCAGGTAGGTCTCGCGGGCGAGGTCCAGGTCGTATGACTCGAGCTGGGTCGCAGCCTTCAGCAGCAGCGGGGGAGCATCACTCCAAAGGCCCGCGCCGAAGGCGACCTGGGCACGCAGCAAGTCGACCAGGGCGCGCTGATACTCATCGAGCGGCCCGGCTTCCGCCGTGGCGGCCAGTCCGAATGCCGCGTCGAACTCGCCGGCCTGCAAGCTCGCCTGCGCTGCGGCTAGGGCGCGAACCGCCCGCTGCCCGGGGTCCTTCGTCAACGCCACGGCGCGCCGCAGGAATGCCGCCGCGGCGGCGAGTCCGCCGCGCGCTTGCGCCCGCCCAGCCGAGTGCTCGAGTTCCAGGGCAACATCCTCGTCAGGCCCTGCGGCGGCCGCCGCCAGGTGCCACGCTCGACGGTCCGGGTCGGCCTTTCGGTCAGTCGCTTCGGCCAGTGCCAGATGGGCTGCTCGGCGGTCCTCGGCCGCCGCCGATCGGTACATCGCCGAGCGCACCAGCGGATGGCGGAATGTCACCCGCTCGCCGATGGCCAGCAGTCCTTCCGCCTCTGCGGCCTCCGCGGCCGCCGGGCCGATGCCGAGGCGGTCGGCTGCGCGCCACAGCAGCAAGGGATCGCCGGCCGGCTCCGCTGCCGCGACCAGCAACAGACGTCGCCCGTCATCGGAGAGCAGCTCAAGGCGACGCACGAAGCTCTCCTCAATCCACCCGGTCAGTGCCCGTGCGCCGAGAAGGCCGAAGCCTCCCGCCAATTGCGTCGCGGTCATCCCCCGCGGCAGCTCGAGCAACGCCAGGGGATTGCCTCGTGTCTCGGCGACGATCCGGTCCCGGACTGCCGCATCCAGCCTGAACCGCACGGCCGAGCTCAGCAGCGCGCGGGCGTCACCGTCACGCAGACCCCGCACCTCCAGCTCGGGTACGTGCCGGAGCTCCTCGCCTGGCTCACGGGCGCCGAACACGATCCCGACCGGCTCCGCCAGGAGACGACGGGCGACGAATGCCAGCGTCAGCCCCGACGTCTGATCCAGCCATTGCGCGTCATCGATGACACACAGCAGCGGACGCTCCTCCGCCACCGCCGCGAACAGGCTCAGCACCGCCAGCCCGACGAGAAACCGATCCGGGGCCCCGCCGGCGCTCAGGCCGAACACGATCTCCATGGCCTGCCGCTGCGGCGCCGGCAGCCTGTCGAGCCGGTCGAGGAGCGGCCCGCACAGCTGATGCAGACTGGCGTAGGCCAGCTCCATCTCCGACTCCACTCCTGCAGCCCGGACGACCGTCACATCCGACGCCGACGCGGTCAGGTATTCCAGCAGCGCCGACTTCCCGATCCCGGCCTCTCCGCGCAGCACCAGCGACCGGCTCTCGCCGCGGCGGATCGCCGAAACCAGGTCGTCCAGCAGCGCGCACTCACTCGCCCGGCCACGCAGAGCCGGACGCCTGCCCGACCCGGGGAAACGGCTGTCCATCACCAGCGACCGCGGCAGACCGCTCCGGCAACGACGTAATTCATCGTCAGGCGCCGGCTATCACGACGATCACAAAAAGCGGGTCAAGGCCCATTAAAGCGCACCCGCTTTCAGTTGCTGCTCGATGTGGTCGGCTTGCCGCAGCGCCAGCGCGACGATCGTCAGTGTCGGGTTCGCCGCCGCCCCGGTCGTCATCACGCTGCCATCGGATACGAACAGGTTCGGCACGTCGTGCGCACGGCCGAACTGATTCACGACGCCGTCCTCCGGGCGCACGCTCATGCGGGCTGTTCCGAGGTTGTGGGAAGCCGGATACGGCGGAACGCAGAACGTTCGTGTCGCGCCGACTGCGTCGTACACCGACTCGCCTGCGGCATAGGCGTGCTCCCGCATTGCCGTGTCGTTCGGGTGGTCGTCGACATGCACATTGGGAACAGGCAGGCCGAACTGGTCGTGCACGTCGCGGTTGAGCGTGACCCGGTTGGTTTCACGCGGCATGTCCTCGCCGACCAGGAACATCCCGGCCATGTGGCCGTACTGCTCCATGATTTCGGCGAAGTCACGGCCCCAGGCACGCGGGCTCAGGAAGGTGGCCAGGAAGGACGGGCCGAGTGAATGCAACTGCAGGTAGTAGCCGCCGACAAAGCCGCGGCCCGGATCATTGCGTGATTCGTCGGTGACGATGCCCGCCATCGTCTCGCCGCGGTACATCCGCACCGCCTTGCCGAACGTGGCGAATACCGCCCCGGTGACGTGGCGCATGTAATTGCGCCCTACCTGGCCGCTGGAGTTAGCCAGCCCGTCCGGGAACAGCGCCGAGGCGGAGTTCAGCAGCAGCCGCGCGGTCTCAATCGCGTTGCAGGCCACGCACACCACCCGCGCCTTCTGGCGCTGCTGGTTCCCGTCGGCGTCGGTGTAGACGACGCCGGTCACCCTGCCGGAGCCATCATGCTCGATTCTGTTCACCATCGACTCGGGCCGCAGGTCAAGTCGGCCGGTCTTCTCGGCCTTCGGGATCTCGGCGGTCAGTGTCGACCAGTGTGCGCGCTGCTTATCGCCTTGATAGTTGAAGCCGTCCTGGATCGTGGCCGGACGCCCGTCACGCGGCACCGTGTTGAACGCCATCCGGCCCGTGCTGACACCCGTGTAGCCAACGCGCCTGGCGCCGTTACCCATCACCTTGAAGTTGTTATTGGCCGGCGCCGCCGGGATCCCGTTCGTGCGCGTGACACCCAGCCGGTTCTCGGCCCTGTCGTAGTAGGGCGCAACGTCGGCCAGGCCGATCGGCCAGTCGAGCAGGCTGGCCCCGTCGATAGGCCCGTGCTCGGAGCGGATCCGGAACTCCCATTCCTTGAAGCGCGGGCAGCAGCCGGCCCAGTGAACGGTCGTGCCGCCTACCGCCTTGCAGGTCCATGCCGGCAGGCTTGGGAATTCCTCGGCTATCCGCCACGAGCCAGACGTCGTGCGCGCATCCAGCCAGGCGAGCTGGTTGAGGGAGGCCCACTCGTCGTTGATGAAATCCTCGGGCCGATGGTGTCGGCCGGCTTCGATCAGGACAACCTTCGCGCCCTTCTGGCAGAGCTCGTTGGCAAGCGTCCCTCCGCCCGCGCCGGAGCCGATGACGACGGTGACGTCGGAATCGCCGGCCGCGAAGCGGTTGACCCGACGGCGGCCGTTCGGCTGGTTGCTCATCAAGCCGCCTCAGGGTCTGGAAGCCAGCCGAGGTCGTTGAAACCCCGGTTGATGTAGCCGCCCTGGTCGAACGACGGTCCCTCGTAGCCGACCAGCTGCCAGGTGCGCTCATCGGAGTAGACCTCCACGACTGCGATCGAGCGCACAAGCTCGAAGAAGGCCGAGCCCTCGATCCCCTTCAGCGCCTCAAGTTGCTCGTCCGCAGAGAGCTCAGCGAACAGTCGGCCGTTGTTGATCGCAGACACGCCTGCCTCGATCGTCCGCGCGGCCCCGGAGTCCTCACACGCCGCCTCGGCGAGCTTCTCCGCGACGCGCGCGTAGACGTCGTCGGGCAACGCGTCGTGTGGGTACATGGTGCGCGCGGCGGCCGTGATAGTCGCCATAGTGCGACTGCCGAGGGTGCCGCTTCGGGCGGGCTTTCGCGCGGCTCCCTCCACATGGCAGACATTACGCGTACTGGATCACCGTGTCGACCATTCATCGAGATCACCGGTAGCCCGTACGGGTAGCCAGAAAAGCGGTTCGCGATTACTGGGGTGCGTCCGGTGCGATGGTGGAGTCTTGGGCCGATAGCCATTTCATCGTGCGCGGCTGGCCGGATGCCGAACGGTGCGACCTCCAGGCGCAGGCAGTCGCTGAGGGCTTCGAGGGCGAACTTGGTGGCGTGGTACCAGCCGCCGAGCGGGGGTGTAGATCTTGCCGCCCATCGAGGTGATGTTGATGATCGTGCCGGCCCGCTGGTCCCGCATAGCGGGGAGGACCAGCTGGGTGAGCCGGGCCCGCCGAAGACGTTGACCTCGAACTGGTGCCGGGCCTCGGCCAGCGGCACGTCCTCGATGGCGCCGTAGGAGCCGTAGCCGGCGCCGTTGACCAGGACGTCGATCCGGCCTTGTTCGGCGAGGATGCGCTTGATTCCGGCCTGCATGGATTCCTCGTCGGTGACATCCATCGCCAGGGTGCGGATGCCCGCGGCGGTGAGGTGATCCATGCGTTCTGCTCGCCGGGCCGCGGCGTAGGTGGTGTAGCCGAGTTCTCGCAGTTTCAGGGCAGTGGCTTCGCCGATGCCGGACGAGCCGCCGGTGACGAGGGCGACCTTGCTGGCCATCGTCTTCTCCTTTTCCCCGTCTTGTTCCACGCCCGCGCCGGTGCGGGCAGGACCGACGCAACGACGGGCCCCGCGCCCGGTCACTAGCGGAGCACGCCGGTGTACTTGCATCAGGCGCCAACCTGGCGGACGGGCACGGGAACCGGACGACTGGCGTCATCGGCGAGCAGGATGGCGTCCTGTACTAGTGGCGCGGCCCGGGCCGGCGGCTACCATCATGGCCACGGCCGCTCAACACCTGTCCGGGTGACCGCGCCCCGGCTGCCGCCGGACCCGGACCCGCTAGCCGGGTACTTCGGCGTCCGCCTGCGCACCGGGCCCGCCGGGTCCATCACCTTCGCCGCCGCCGACGCCGCCCGCCCGTTCCTGACCGAGAACGAGCCGAT
>Ga0335080_10007716_pt1 | contig 11178 bp, 10 predicted proteins | sample Lox_Sample_34_FD_206720 | JGI IMG/M metagenome (GOLD analysis project Ga0335080, IMG submission 206720) | Soil microbial communities from Loxahatchee National Wildlife Refuge, Florida, United States - Lox_Sample_3.4 | ecosystem: Environmental > Terrestrial > Soil > Wetlands | place: USA...
CGCCATGTTGCTACAATAATAAGTGCGATGCCACTTATAATAACAAGTATCCATAATGCAGTTTTGGTCATCTTCCGTCCAAAAAATCCGTAGATGATGTTGCCAATATATTCCTGCAGGAGCGACCAGCAGGGGCCGTCGAGAACATGCGTTTCTCCCCAACCACGGATATCCGGCGCAGGCAGCAATGTAAAACTGAGCAGCATCACCCCGATCAGCTTTATTAATTGCGTATGTTCGGCACCGTTGGTGAAGGGGTCAAACCAAAAGCAGATGGCTCCTATAATCGTTCCTAAAATTACCAGCGGATGCAGTCGTACAAGTCTTATTTTAAAGAATTCCCAGGTGCTCATCCGGCTCCAGCGGTCGTCATAAGCATATCCGACTACAAATCCTGACAATAAGAAAAAAAAGTCTACCGCCAGATAACCATGGTGCATAGGATGGTTGGCCATGACCGGGAAATAAGCTTCAAACAAATGGAAAATAACAACAAGGATCGCTGCAGTACCACGCAGTCCGTCGAGAATAGGGTAATGAGGTTTCAATATTTTATGGGTTGTTTAAAAAATCTAAAATAATCATTTGACAGCGTACCATCAAAGAATGATTTGTTTATTCATTCGATCCGAGTATTTAAATTTACGGTCTATTGTAATTTAATAAGAGATACCATGCGTCATATTTTCAATCTACTGCTGATTTTTATTGTATGCTCATTGCAACTATCGGCACAAACATCTAATTATCAAAAATTGCTGGATACAGCAATTACCACAACCAATTCAATTTATGTAAGCGCCAGTCCAATTAAAACTATCCGGCTCAACAGATCGGAAATGTGGGATTACTACAATAACTATATCGAAGATTCCAAGCAAATGCTCGATACGATCATGTTTGCACAGATTATTCAAAACAGTAAACAACCCGATACCTCTCCATGGAAAGATTCAGAACTGGAAAAAATGATTCTTGTTAAGAGCAGGGAAGAGCCGGTTGACGTCAGCTATGTCGCCTTTAAATTTAATATCAAGGACAATAAGCAGTTAAAGAATTATCGGAAAATGATCGACGGTTTTAATTCTCTTAACAGTGCCGACAAAAATATTTATAGTTATTCAAGACCCGTTTTTGATAATTCAAAGCAATTTGCCATCGTTCAGTGGGATAATGGCAATGGAAAGTCTGCCGGAGGAGGGGGAATTATTTTATTCCAGCTTTCGGGTGATTCCTGGGAAGAATTGGGCAGTGTGCTCACCTGGAAATATTAAATAAGCAACCACAAAGGAACTCTGATTTATTTCGCAGTTAAATAATCAGAAGGCAGATGGTCATATCTTTTTTGAAAACATTTTGAAAAATAGGAAGGACTGCTGAAACCCGTTTCGTAGGCGATTTCCGAGACATTCCCGGTATTTTTATTCAATAATGCAAGTGCATTGATCAGGCGATAATCCCTGATAAATTCATTAGGCGATTTGCCGGTCAGCAAAGTAATTTTGCGATACAACTGGGATTTACTGCATCCCAGTGTTTTACAAAAATCATCCAGGTTCAGGTTGGAATCCCTCCAACTTGATTCTATGCATTCCATTAAAGTCGTTAAAAATTTTTCATCGGCCTGTGTGAGAAAGCTGATCTCTCCCTGCGGTAAAGCATTTAAGTTCTCGCTGCTGTATAATTCTTTTACTTCTGAAGAAATGGCAATCCCTTCATTAACGATCAGGCACATACGCTCAGCGAGTTTCACTGCATCTTCGAAAAAAGCTTTTTTTTCAGTAACCGGCACGCCGGTGCTCAACCCGATTTTTAACAGGAGTTTATCGTTATTGCTATTTTCCCTGAACTGATTAAACAATTGCCGGATATCCAGGGCAGCATGCACGGCATTTGAAACAGATTTGAATGATACCAGGAAATGGCTTCCGGTCTGTTTTACTGCACTCCCTTCATACTCAATTAATAATTTGAGAACTGCCTGGTTGTATTCCTGCAAAGAGGATTTGAAGGGAGAGGATTCATTTGGAGTGAATGGCAAAAAGTCTAATGAAATCGCCATGATCGCCCTGAAAGCAGGATCATTGATAATATTCAATGAAGTATTCTGTGCTTTTTCGGGATCTTCAATCCTTCCCAGAAAAGATTCAACGATGCTGGGTTCAACTTCGATGACTGTGTGCGGGACTTGTCCATGTGCCAGCTTATGCATTTCATAGATTGCTTTAGCGTCAGGCGCTTCAATCAGGCAGAAAGCAGTTTTTCTTTTTCCGTCAAACCAATAGGTGAATCCTCTACACTTAAATTGGTGCTGTATTTTTAAATCTTCCTGGTGCAGCTGCGCCAGGTTTTCTGCCGTGACTGTTTCAGAAACGTCGTGGCGGTCCATAAAAATTGGCATAGGAGTAACTTTAAAACTTTTTCTCAAAGTGACGACAGAAACGTCTCCATCCTTTCATGATCAGTTTTCCGAAGTTAATAAAAAGGCCATACTCTTAAAAATGACTTGAAATTTATTAAATACATTGCCAGCCGCAGAAGCGTTTTTGTGGATGGATTTAAAAAATTAAACGGCTAATCATTTAAATTTAGAAAGACATTTAAGTAAGACTGACAAAAAATTAGAATATTTAAATACTGTGACGATGAGAAAAATAGCTCTGCTCGCGCATATTTCTCTGGATGGGTTTGTTGCCGGATCAGAAGGAGAACTGGATGGTTTTGATGCATCAGAAGAAAACCTGGAATTTGTATGCAGTTTAACTGAGAATGCGGATACTGCCCTGATGGGGCGTATTTCATATCAATTGCTCAACAAATATTGGCCCGATGCGAAAGATCAGCCAAAAGCGACCCATGCAGAAATTGTTTATTCCAATTGGTACCATAAGGCCAGGAAAATTGTAGTATCCAAAAATTTGCAGGAATCTGACAAGAATACTGAGATAATACGGGAAGACATTTTAGGTAAGATCATTCAACTCCGGGAACAGAGTGGTAAGGATATATTGATTTTTGGAAGCCCGTCTCTTTCTCAATTACTCATGCAGGAGAACCTGATCGACGATTACCGGATATTCGTGAATCCATCTATTTTCGGTCAGGGTATCCCGTTATTTGCGAGACTTTCAAATAGAATAAAACTGAGGTTGCTAAGTTCAAGGCAATTTGCCAATGGCGAAATTGCTCTTCACTATATTACAGAAAAATAAATACCCCGGCGTAACTAACTAATTGTTGGCATATTGAAAAGAGAAATCGCGCATAAGCAGACTCCTGACTTCTTCCCAGTCATTGACTCTTGTGTATCCTTCGATATCGGTATAAATATTATGTGTAGCCGTAAATAATAATTTCTTTCCGGAAAAATGACCCAGGTTCCTGAAATGGTCATCAATCATGATATCTCCTGAAATATTTTTTTTAGATCCGCAGAAAATGATTTGCTGCCAGCCGATAAAAGGGAAGTGTTCGCTGAGCCATTCATATTTTTCTGTGAGTGATTGAGGAAATTCCATTGCGGCAGATACAATGGAGAGATCAAACACCTGATTGAGTTCCCTGATCACTTCCTGGCTACCCGGCATCAGTTTGGCATTGCGAAAAAAGCCGGGCCTGTGAATAAAATCTCTGATCAATTGCGGGCGGGGAAATGCAAGGTCCTCGGGTTTCCCCAGTAAGTCCTTTCTTTTTACTTCGACTCCTGTCGCTTCTTTATACCATTTAATGTATTGGGAGGTGATATCAGCCATTACGTGGTCCATATCAATTAAAAGCTTCTTCCTTTCCATACTAGTCTTTTTATGCAAATTAATGCAATTATTTGCAATTTATTGCTATTTTTGGGTTAATTTTATTGCAAAATATAGCAAATGTTGAAAGAAGAGCGACTGGATTTCATAATAAAACAGCTCAAGTCAAACCCCTCAGTAAAGCTTGGCCAGTTAAGTGAGGCTTTAAAAGTATCTGAATATACCATCAGAAGGGATATTGAGACACTGGATAAAAACGGACTACTAACCAAAGTGCGGGGGGGAGCAATTCCTCATTCTCCTATTGCTCACAGTTTCAAAGAGAGGATTCATATTGATGAGAAGGAAAAATTAATAATTGCTCAAAAGGCATTATCCTTTATTCGGCCGGGGAGTACGATTTTATTGGATGGAGGCACTACGACTTATACATTGGCGGGCATTTTGGACATACCCATGACCGTTATAACAAATAATATTCCCATTGCAGCTTTACTGGCCAGTCGTGCGAATATGGAAGTCATCGTTACGGGAGGGAAAATATTGGCTGAGTCACAGGTAGCCGCAGGCGAATATGCCATCCGGATGCTGGAGCAGTCGCATGTGGATATATGTTTTCTGGGAGTATGCAGCCTGCATCACGAAATCGGCGTTAGCAGTCTCGACTATTTCGAATGTGAAATGAAAAGAGCAATGATCGGTTGTTCAGACAGGGTGGTGGCACTTTCTGAGCATGACAAAATTGGAACAGCTGAATCGTATAAGATTTGTCCCATTGATTTATTGGATACAATTATAACAGAAATTGATCCGGGAAATGAAATTTTTGATCCGTATAAGAAAAAGGACATCCGGATTCTTTAGAAGAAAAAAAAGAAACGGAATACAAATTTCCTAGGTCGAGTAATCTTTTTGAATCAACTGTTTTAAATCATTGATTTCGTCTTCTGCATTTGATTTCATCCCGTAGCCAGTCAATCCCAATGCAAAATATTTAAAGAGCTGGAGTATGCAGATCATTCCGATGCCGAAAGCAGATAGATTAATGTACAAAATATCGATATGTGTAATGCGGGAAAGAGAATGATTGAGGAAAGCAATCAGGATACTTATGAACAGAATCAAAACAGCCACTCTTTTTTTACGATTAAGCCTTGATCTTGTAGACATGATTCTGGTATTAAGGTCATGAAACCAACCCATAATTTTTTGAGATAACCATTCCAATTGCATCTTATTTTCGTTCACTATTGAAATCGGTTTCCCTTCTGTATCAGTCAGGCCAAGTGTTTTATAAACTGATTCGGGTAAAGTAAGAATGTACTTTCCGGATTCGGGCTGGAATTCTATATTAGCATTTGCGGTCATACCTCAAATTAATATAAAAACAAAAGCAACGGATCAAGCCATTATCAAAGAGCCTGATTTTAATGTAGTTTTAGCAAAAAGCCAGTAATTAATATGTTAAATTATTTAACCCTGTTTAGTGTATTGCTGGCATAATCATTACCTGCCTGATAACAATCGTTTTTGTCCATTAAATGAAGAATATTCTGATCTGGCCGATAGAATGATAAAGAAATATTTTCTTTCTCTGCATATAGCGTACAATTGTATTTTTCCTGATCAAAATCCCATTGACCACTCAATTGGGAGTGCTGGCCTGAAAAAAAAGCTGATTGGTTGGACTGGTTTGGGCCCTTATAACAATGCTTGAGCACAAAAATGTTAATAAGAATATTACTCGGTTCATAATAATCTTGTTTCTTCAAATTTATTTCTGAAAAAAAAAGAATGAATGGAAATTACATCTAAGTGTTCTTTTGCTTGACGAAAAGCAACGGACATGTATTATTTCATATCGTGCAAGAAGTATGCTGAAAAATTTAAAAATGCGCAGCTATATAATATCGGATCGTCTGAGAATTCTTATTAAGCAGCAAAAAGTTACTGTTTATTTATTAATATAAAATGGTCTGCTTTTTTCAAACACGTCTACATATTTACACTTAGTGAATACAGATTCATTTTGATTTTTTTTGTCCATCCATTTTTAAAAAAATAGTTTTAAAAATATTATAAGCTCTTTATCAGGATTTATTAAATTTAACTAAGCTGTATTTTGAAAGTCATTTCTGCTTATTGATCCATGCGCTGGGCTCTGTTCCCGGAATTGTAAAACTTGGAATCAGTCTGCACTCTACTTTTTTATTTCGGTGTTTACTTTCTGCTGAAAGTTTCGACTAATATTTAATACATAGTTAGATATTCTTTCACCCTTTGATCTCTGAAATGTTCCTGCTCTGATATTTCGGTTCATGATTGCATAACCAACAATTTTCAAATGGCCGAGAATACTGATAACTCAAACACCAAAAGCCGTTCTATTCTCAGAAAATTATCTGTGATTTATCTTTTTCTGGTTGCGTTCGGCGCCTTCATGGCATTTTATTTTTTCAAATTTATCCCTGATAATAGATCGAACCTGGAAGCCCGTTGTTACCGGCAGCTTCGTTCACTCTCTGGCACTGTTACGCAAAAAGTAAATGATATCAGCGCCATTTTTGACCAGCAAAACATCGATATTAATAAAGTCAGAGAAAAAAAAGATGCTTTTCAACGACTCAATGATATTTATACATATGATATTGCTGAGAATATTCCTGCCCAAGAAGAATTTTTTATCCGTCGCAGAATTGATGAACTTTCCGCTTTTTATTTCCATGTATCCGACTCGACAAAACAACATCCTAATTTGTTTTTAAGTATCGGCGCCAATGAACTTCTTAACCCGGTTTTTACCAGCCAGGATGATTTATTTGACAGCTACATATTATTGAAGACAGAACCCTCACAGCCCGGTGAAAACCGACCTGTATATGATATACTTTATCAGTCATCTCCTATTAGCTCAAGCCAGGGTATGCACCTGGATACTTTAATAAGGCTTCAAAAAAACTCGGATCTGTCTTCAGTGATCGATTTGAATATATCGGGGATCGACTATCATATTTTCCTTTCTTCATTTCAAATACAACAGGAAAAACTTATTCTTCTCGGCCTGATGAAAAAAGGAGATTATCTCGCAAAGGTCAACCGAGCTCCGGGGAGTATGACGGCATTTTTCTTTGTCGTTTTGCTGGTTCTATTGATCAGTCTTCCATTCTTTAAAATATTTCTGTTATCTCCAAGAGAACATGTCGGTTTTGCTGATCTTATCTATTGTGGTATTTCGCTTTTTGCCGGTTTCTCACTCCTTATTATAACATTACTTGGCATTTTTACTGCAGGTAATAGAACAAGTAATAGCCAGGAAAAATTGAACTCCCTTTCCACTATTCTGAAAACTGATTTTGAGCAGCAATTGGATTCCTGTAAGAAACAATTGCGGATCTATGACGAGATGATCTCGCATCTTAATACAAAGGATAAAAAATTTCTTTTTTTAACAGATTCTACCGATTCGAAGAGATACCTTAAATATCTCGTGAATAATGCGATGAACCCATCTGCTTTCAAAAATATTCAAAGGGTATTCTGGCTAGATGATGCAGGTCAGACAAAAGCAAAATGGAGCACGGTTAATTTTTTTGTGAATTTTACCAAGGTTTCTTCCTTTCCTTTTTTTAGCAGACTTAAAAGCCAGAGCCGGGAAGACACTTCATTTGTCATTTATCCTGTTTTCTCCAACGCTACCGGGGAATTCCAGGTAGTTGTCACCAGGAAGTTTTTATTACCTCATGATAATGGAGATAGTGTTGTTTCAAAAAATTTTAAATATTCTGTACTGGCCGGATTTTTTAGTGTAAGTGCAAGTCCGGTAATAGAAAAAAATTTTGATTTCAGTATTATTGACAACCAGAGCGGGAATGTATTTTTTAGTTCAGATAAAAGCCAGAATCTACAGCTTAATTTTTCAGAGGAGCTTCATAACAGTAATTTTCAGAATGCATTGAATACAAGAAGCTCGAGCCTGATTACAGATGCGGGTTTTAAGGATAAACTGGTTGATTTATATATAGTGCCGATCAAAGATTTCCCACTCAGCCTGGTTGTTTACTATGATAAGGGAGTTGTTTATGACCGGGTGCTGCGCATTGTTTATTTCACAACAGAAATGATCCTTACGATATATTTTTTGATTGTAATCTTATTGGGTTGGTATGGAATCAAAAAGCAGGAAGGATCTGGTCTGAATATGTCGATGAATAAAATAGAATGGTTCAGGATTTCAGATAAAAATAAAAAGTCTTATCAGTTCACTGCTCATTATTTTTTTACCCTGATTATTCTTACGATTTTTCTTTTTTTGATTGTGATCCTCTTTAACCTGGACATCCGAAGCATTTTTTATATTTCTTTTTTCCTTCCCTTTTTTGTAGTCTGGGGATTTTTATGTTCACGACTTACAGATTTGGCCAGATATGAAGGCAGCTTTAAAATGAAGTCCTGGATCAGATTTATACCTGCCGGGGTTTTTTCCTATAATTTTTTAATTGTTGCTTTTCTGTTCCTCTTGAACTTTGTAGTTCTCCGGATGAGCAGCCGCACTATTTCCAGGGTTTTTGACAGGCAATATTTTATTTTGTATATATTCGAATTGGCTGCATTAGTCATAATGGCACTTGTTTATTATGACGTATATAATAAAGAAAAAAAATGGCTGGCCCCGATTAATAATTTGTTTGTAAGTTCTGCAACGATCTCACGTTTTGGTGTATATACTTCGACTTATAGAGAGTTATATGACGGACAAGAAAGAAAGAATATAATCATCAATTATTTAAATTCCCTTTTTATGGGAATGTTGTTGGTTTCAGTCATTCCCGTGCTTGGGGTATTTCTTTATGCCGAAAAGTCACAAAGAATCCAGGATCTGAAATCCTCAGAATTATTTGCAGCTACCAGGCTGGAACAGAAAATACAATATATCAACAGGGAACTGATCGACAATTTTGATGTTTCTCTGAAGCTTCGTCATGCTGATTTTGCCCAGTCGATGGAACTATTTAAAAAGAAAGCCGGAATCTATAACAGCCATAATCATATTATATACACTGTTTCGGACACGAACAGAAATTCTTATTCGGGCCGTAAAACCGTACAGCTGCCGGACGCTTTTTATTATTCAGTCCTGCATATAAGTTTTCCTTTTGCATTTGACGAAAAAGAGAATGATAATATACCAGCTTTTTCAGGTGATGATTCCTGGGAATTTCATCTCACCCGAAATCGGGGAGATTCACTTTTTCTGCATTATAAAAGCCGTGTAGATACAAGTATTCTCGCAATAAATGTGCATACCGGAATCAGGGACCAGGTATCCACTTTTGTGAACAGGAATTTTTTCTCCAAAATAATTCTTCTGCTATTATTGATTTCACTGGTATATGGCTGCTTCCGGGTTGTTGGAAAATCCATCAGGCGTCTCTTTTTGCTTGATTATTTCCTCAATCATGAAAGTCAGCGGAGAGATAGTTCCAAAATGGAATACATGTTGTCTAATAATAACCCTTCAGATTTTACGATTAACAAGGATATTGATCTGAGGAAAATTTCCACAGAAGAGTTATTCAAAATTGAATGTGAGAAAAAATTCAGGTATTCCAAAATCTGTTCCAGGGAAGAATTTATTTTAGCTATGCAAAATTATTTCCATGATAATTACGAACAGATATGGCAATCACTCGACAGGCAGGAACAATATGTGACCTATGATGTTTGTACGGATGGGTATACCAATTATAAAGATATGGACATTGTATACCGGTTGATGTTTAAAGGAATATTGGTTTTTGAAGATTATAAGATTTGTCCATTTAGCTTAAGTTTTCAAAATTATATTCTTTCTAAAAAAAGAACAACTGAAATCCGCCAGCTGAAATCACAGGTTGCAGTTGCGGGGACCTGGGAAGCTTTTCGCATTCCTGTGCTGATCGTGATGACAATTATTGCATCGTTTTTAGTTATTACACAAGATACGCTTGTCCATCAGGCAACGGCATTAATTACTTCCGTGGGAGCTATTTTCCATCTTCTTTCAGGATTTGCTTCTAAACTTAGTTTCGGGAGAATGCCGAAATAACCAATCAAAAAATATTGCCCGGTTATTACAGCTATTGATGACTGTGAGATTTGTTTACGACAATCTTCCTGTGGGACCTTTTTTATTTAAAAATATACTTAAATTTATGTAGCGCCTTTTGTAGATATCAAGAACATTTCTAACTGATTCTTTATGCCTAAAAATAACACAATGAAAAAAGTAAATATCATTTTCTGGATAACTACCATAATATTTTGCGGGTTCATGTTATTTTCTGCAATTTCCGAAATCAGGAATCCTGAAGACGCAAAAGAGATCATACATCATTTGGGGTATCCTGATTATTTCAATCCTTTTATCGGATTCATGAAAGTGCTTGGTGTAATTGCTCTGTTGGTTCCAGGATTCCCGCGACTCAAAGAGTGGGCTTATGCCGGATTTTTCTTTGATTTGTTGGGTGCAACTTATTCTCAGATTGCTACCGACGGCTTTATGCCGCAGATCGCTTTTATGCTGGTTTTCTTCCTTGTCTGGGGAATTTCGTATTACTACTCACATAAAAGATTGAATGCTCCACTGATGACAGCGGGATAAATTTCAAATTCAATCATTTCCTTCATATCAATGTGGAGTCTCCGACTGAACTCGTTGCTTTTCGGAGATATGGTTAAAGAACCGGCATTGGAGGGTTTTTATTTGTGTTAAAATTAATGAAACCTGATTCTTTGTTTCCGGTTTTTTAATATATTTATATATGCTCCAACCGGTAGAACAATTTGAATTTTATTTCCAGGGTGAACTCGTTAAATGGACCTTCACCGAAATTTATTTTGTAAGCCAACCCGATCTCCGTGTCAAACTAACCTGCCAGCATAAAGCCTTTATTGATACATTCGGATCTACACTCACTGCAGCAGATTCCATGCGCACTATATTTAATCTGGGCAAACAAAGATATCCCGAATTTTTCAAGGCCATGGCTGAATCATATATGTCATTGCCTTACTAAGACCTCAATATGAATTCATTGCACATTTCCTGATTTTATAACGGAGATATATAGTTGAGAGATGCTTCTTCCAATGTAAATTTTGCATTGTAATTTATTGTGACTGAGCTACGATAAAAATTCATCTCTGGTTTTTTGAAACAGGAGCGTAAAAATTTTTTTGCTTATAGGCAAACATTGTATAGATTGTTCGGGAAGTTCTCCGTGTTTCACAATATTCCATTTAATCAGAGCTTATGCCATTGCTTCGCTTGTGTTTTTTTCTTGCACTGATATTTCTTACTTGTTCAATTTGCGCCGGACAAAATTCAATAAGAAAAAGGATCGATATGGATCAGGGCTGGAAATTTCATTTCGGAAATGCCTCCGAT
>Ga0335080_10007717_pt1 | contig 11178 bp, 7 predicted proteins | sample Lox_Sample_34_FD_206720 | JGI IMG/M metagenome (GOLD analysis project Ga0335080, IMG submission 206720) | Soil microbial communities from Loxahatchee National Wildlife Refuge, Florida, United States - Lox_Sample_3.4 | ecosystem: Environmental > Terrestrial > Soil > Wetlands | place: USA: Florida...
AACAGCAGGATGTGGCTGTCGTAGCGCACCTGCCGGGTGAAATAGTCGATCGGCGTGTTGCCGCGTCCGGGCGCCATCAGCATCAGGACGGAAAAATCGGCGCGCCCGCCGCGCGCCGGCCGGGTGATCAGCGGCTGCAGGCGCAGCGCAGCGGCGAAATGGGCGGCCGCCTCGTCGGCGCGGCCGGCGCCCTGCAGCAGGTTGCCGAGGCTGCGATGCGCCTCGGGGAAATCCGGCTGCTGGGCAAGCGCCGCCTCGAATGCGGCGATCGCCGCCGGCACCTGGCCGCAATCGGCCAGCACCTGGGCGAGCTGGTAGTGCGCGCGCGGGAATTCCGGCTTGAGGACGAGCGCGCGGCGCAGGCTCGCGGCGGCGGCATCGAAGCGTTCGGCGCCGGCCTCGGCCATGCCGAGCAGGGCGTGCGCCGCGGCGTTTGCCGGCTCGCGCTCGACCAGGCGCGCGGCGAGCGCCGCCGCTTCGGTGAAGCGGCGCTGCTCGACCAGCAGGCTGCCGAGCTCGAACAGGGCGTCGCCGAAATCCGGCAGATGCACCAGCGCGGCGCGCCAGGCGTCCTCGGCGGCCTGCAGCTCGCCCCGGCGGTGCAGCAGCTTGGCGAGATTGGCGTGCGCCTCGGGATAGGCCGGCGTAACCGCCAGCGCGCGGCGATAGGCGTCGAGCGCCGCCGGCTCGTCGCCGCGCGCCGCCAGCGCGTTGCCGAGATTGTAGTGCGCCCCGGCGGCTTTCGGATGCGCCGCGATGATGGCGCGATAGCGCTCGATCGCGGCGTCGCGAGCGCCCGACGCGGCGAGCGCGCTCGCCAGGTTGATCGCGATGTCGAGCGAGCCGGGATCGGCGGCCGCGGCGCGCTGCAGCGCGTCGACCGCCTCCTGCACGCGTCCGACCTGCAGCAGGGCGTTGCCGAGATTGTTGAGCGCCGCCGGGAAGACCGGGCGCAGCGCGACCGCGCCCCAGTAGCTCTCGACCGCCAGGCCATGCTGGCCGAGGGTCGACAAGGCGTTGCCGAGATTGAGCAGGCAGTCGGGGAAGTCCGCCTTGATGGACAGCGCGGTCCGGTAGCATTGGACCGCCGCGGCGATGTCGCCGCCCTCCATCAGGGCGTTGCCCAGGTTGGAGTGCAGCTCGGGGATGTCGGGGGCGAGCGCCAGGCCGCTGCGATAACTCTCGACCGCCGCCGCGAGCCGGCCGGAGGCCTGCAGCGCATTGCCGAGGTTGCCGAGCAACGGCGCATGGTCCGCTGCCAGGCCGCCGGGGCTCTCGCGCGCCAGGGCGACCGCGCGGGTCAACAGGGTCGCGGCCTGGAGCGCCTGGCCGCTCTGCAGCAGGTTGAGCCCGAGCAGGTGGAGCGCGTGGATCGGGTCCTCGGTCATCGCGTCAGCCGTTGGGGTGCGCGGGCGCTCCGATAATCCCGGCGACCCCCGACAAGCCGGTGATCTTGCCCAGGCGGCACGAGCCGGCATATTTCCTGAGCCAAGCTTTTAGCCAAGGTGCCGCCGCCAGGCGAGACCTATCGACAGCGAGCACGCCGCCCCCCGATGGTCATTAAGCTTGGGTTCATCGCCGCGCGGCATGGTGCGCCGCCGCCCCGGGCGGGCGGCAGGACGGAATCGCGGGCAGGATGACGACAGCCGCCGACACGCTCCAGCGCGCCTTGCAGTGCCACCAGGCCGCCCAATGGGGCGAGGCCGAGCGGCTTTACCACGACGTCCTGGCGACCAGCCCCGCCAACATCGACGCGCTGCACCTGCTCGGCCTGCTCGAGCTGCAGAACGGCCGCGTCGAGGAAGGCGCCGGGCACATCGCCGCCGCCATCGCGGCGCTCGCCCAGGCCGGGCTGGCGCCAGCGCCCGCCCACGCCGCGCTGCACCTCAATCTCGGCAATGCGCGCCAGGCGACCGGGCAGCTCGACCAGGCGATCGCCAGCTACCAGCAGGCGATCCGGCTCGACCCGGCCTGCGCGGCGGCCTACTCGAACCTCGGCAACGTGCTGCAGCAGCAGGGCGACCCGTCGGGCGCGGTCACCAGCTACCAGGTCGCCCTCCAGATCACCCCGAACTATCCCGAGGCGCACTTCAACCTCGGCAACGCCTACGAGGCGCTCGGCCAGCACGACGCCGCGATCGCGGCCTACCGCGAGGCGCTGCGCCTGCGCCCGAGCTACGCGCAGGCCTACAACAACCTCGCGCACGCGCTGCAGAGCGCGGGCCGGCTCGAGGAGGCCGTCGCGGCTTACGAGATCGCGGTGCGGATCGCCCCGGCGGCCCCCGAGCTGCTGGTCAATCTCGGCTCGGCGCTGCGCGGGCTCGGCCGGCTCGACGAGGCGGTCGCGCGCTACCAGCGCGCGCTCGCGCTCGATCCCGACAATCCCCAGGCCCACTACAACCTGGCCAACGCGCGGCTCGCCCAGGGCGACCGCGCCGCCGCTCGGGCCGGCTATGAGCACGCCGTCGCGCTCAAGCCCGACTACGCCGCCGCGCACTTCAACCTCGCCAACCTCCTGAAGGACGCCGGCGAGGGCGATCTCGCGATCGCGAGCTACCGGCGCGCGCTGGCGATCGCGCCGCTGCCCGCGGCGCTGTTCAACCTCGCCAACCTGCTGCAGGACCGCCAGGAGCTCGACGGCGCGGTGGCGACCTGGCAGCACCTGCTGGCGCTCGAGCCCGACCACGCCGAGGCGCATGCCGGGCTGGGCAACGCGCTGCACGCGCTCGGCCGCATGGACGACGCGCTCGCCGCGTTCCGGCGCGCGCTCGCCCTCAAGCCGAGCCTGGCCGAGGCGCACTACAATCTGGCCAACACGCTGCAGGACCTCGGGCGCATCCCCGAGGCGCTCGGCCATTACGCGCGCGCGGTCGAGCTCCAGCCGAACTATGTCGAGGCGCACTGGAACCGCTCGATGGCGCTGCTGGTGACCGGCGACTTCGCGACCGGCTGGCCGGAATACGAGTGGCGCTGGCAGCGCGCCTATTCGCAGCCGCTGCGCCGGCCGTTCGACCAGCCGGTGTGGCGCGGCGAGCCGCTCGACGGCAAGCGCATCCTGCTGCACGCCGAGCAGGGGCTGGGCGACACGCTGCAGTTCTGCCGCTACACCAGCCTGGTGGCGGCGCGCCGGCCGGCCGGCATCGTGCTCGAGGTGCCGATGCCGCTGCTCGACCTGCTGCGCGACAGCTTCGCCGACCCGCTCGTCCAGGTGGTGCCGCTCGACCCGGGGTTCCCGCGCGGCGACAGCCTGCCGGGGTTCGACGTGCACTGCCCGCTGATGTCGCTGCCGCTGGCGTTCGGCACCACGCTCGACACCATCCCGGGCACCACGCCCTATCTGCGCGCGGATCCCGCCAAGGCGGCGCTCTGGCGGGAACGCCTGGGCGACGCGCCGCGGCCGCGCGTCGGGCTGGTATGGGCCGGCGGCATCCGGGCCAACAATCCCGAGGCGGTCGCGACCGATCGCCGGCGCAGCCTGGCGCTCGCCCAGTTGGCTCCGCTCGGAGCGATTCCCGGAATCGCCTGGTACAGCCTGCAGAAGGGCGCCCCCGCGGCGCAGGCCGCCGAGCCGCCGCCCGGGCTGGCGCCGCGCGACCTGATGGACGCGGTCGAGACGTTCGCCGACACCGCGGCCCTGATCGCCCAGCTCGACCTGGTGATCAGCGTCGACACCTCGGTCGCCCATCTGGCGGCCGGTCTCGGCAAGCCGGTCTGGCTGCTGTCGCGCTTCGACGGGTGCTGGCGCTGGCTGCTCGAGCGCCCCGACAGCCCGTGGTACCCGGGTCTGCGAATTTACCGCCAGCCGGCGCCGGGCGACTGGCGCCCGACCCTCGAACACCTGCAGCGCGATCTGGCCGCCTGGGCGATCGCTTTCAAGGCTGCACAACCGCATGAGGGTCGACACTGATCACCTTGATCTAGCGGGTCGAATCAGGTTGTCCCCGCATTAATCAAATATTCACCCATCTTCGTCACAGTGGCGCGGCTCAGTCAGTACCGCATTGGGCGCCGAGTCTGTACGGCAAAGCCGCGCCAAGCTCGCTCCCGTTCGAGTGCTTCCTTACTCAATGTCCAATGGAGTGGTCCGCGATGACCTCTGCCGCCCAACCGCAAGTTGCCGATCAGCGCTTGGCCGCCTACGCCAAGACGAACAACGTCGTCCGCACGGCGCGTGAACAAGAGCGCGACATCATCGCGCTGGTGACCCAGCGCCTGCGCGCCGCGTCGGCGGCGAAGGACGATGCGATCCTGCTGGCGCGCGCGGTGAGCGACAACACCACCGTGTGGTACATCCTGATCTCCGACCTCGCCAGCGAAGGCAACCAGCTGCCGGTCGAGCTGCGCGCCCAGATCGTCTCGGTCGGCCTGGCCGTGATCCGCGAGTGCGAGAAGCTCAACAAGGCGGACATCGACCTGGATTTCCTGATCTCGATCAACCAGGCAATCATCGACGGCCTGACCGACAGCCCCGCCCCGTGATGCCCTGAACGACCGGCCCCGCAGGCGCAGTCGCAACTCCCATGACGCTCGATTCGGCCTCCTCCCCCCCTGCGGCGCCGCAGAGCGTGATCTACCAGCTCATCAAGCCCGACTGGGTGGTCGTGGTCGCGGCGGCGCGCGACGACGGCTGGCTGGTCCGTTGCCTGCAGTACTGCCCGCAGGCGCACTATCGGGTGTTTCCCCAGGACGCCGCCGCGCACGCCGCATTGGCGGCCCGGCTGGCCGGTGCCGGCGAGCGCGTCAGCCTGGCGGCGACGCCGCTCGGGCGGGCCGAGCCGGCGGCCTCGATCGACGCGCTGCGCGCGGCGCGCAGCCTGCGGCACATCAATTATCTGCGGATCGAGAGCGCGGCCGCCGCGATGGAGGTCCTGCTTGGCGCGCAGACCACGCTGCGCCATTCGCGCATCGACGTGATCGAGATCGCCGGCGAGCCCGGCGGCAACACCGGCCTGGCGCCCGCCGCCTTCATCCTGTCGCACCACGGCTACGCCCTGATGCGGGTCGACGAGGGCGCCTACAAGCCGTTGTCACAGGCCGATCTGGCGCTCTCGCGCTGGACCGGCGACACGCTGGCGATCCACAAGCGGCTGCTCGCCAACTTCACCAACGCCGAGCAGGACATCCTCGACCTGCCGGCGCTGCTCGGCCAGCACGGCATCGCGCTGCGCGGCGTCATCCATGTCGGCGCCCATGACGGCGACGAGCTGCCCACCTATCTCGAGCTGGGCGCGAAGCAGGTGCTGTTGATCGAAGCCAACCCGGTGCTCGCCGAGCGCCTGCGCAACCGCGTCAAGCTGGTGCCCGAGGTGACCGTGGCGCATTGCGCGGTCACCGACGTCGACGGCCCGGTCGACCTGCACGTGCTGTCGAAGGACGAGTCGAGCTCCATCCTGCCCCTCAAGCTGCACCAGGAGATCTATCCCGGCGTCGTCGAGAACGAAGTCGTGAAGGTGCCGGGCCTGCGGCTCGACCAGCTGATGCAGTCGCTGGCGCTCGACGCCGCCGACTTCAACGTCATGTGCGTCGACGTGCAAGGCGCCGAGCTGCGCGCGCTGCAGGGCGCGGCGCGGACCCTCGAGGCGATCGACGCGATCAACGTCGAGGTCAACTTCGCCGAGCTGTTCGCCGACTGCGCCCAGGTCGAGGACATCGACAACTATCTCGGTGACCGGGGCTTCGCCCGGGTCGCCACGCTCACGCCCTATCACCCGTCCTGGGGCGACGCCCTGTACGTGCGCCAGCAGCGCCCGGCCCGCGGCGGCGCATCGCCCTGAGCCCACCCGAGACCGCCTTCCCCGACAACCACGTGCACCCGACCACAAGGATTGCCGCTATGCAGACCAGCCCTCTCCAGAAGCCCGCCACCGGCCCGATCGACGCCGGCGCCGACAAGGAGGCCCAGCTTCACGCCTCGCTCGGCCAGCTGCTGCTGCGCCAGGAACGCTATGCCCAGGCGATCAACGAGCTGACGGCGGCGCTCGACGCGCGGCCCGACAACGCCAGCTGGCTGGCCTCGCGCGCCGAGGCCCAGGAGCATGCCGGCGCGATCATGAAGGCGATCGACGACGCTGCGAGCGCGGTGATCGCCGAGCCGAACAACGCCGAGTACGCCGCGCTGCTGGCGCGCGTGCTGCTGCGCAGCGGTCGCAACGACGAGGCGGTGATGAGCTGGGCCGAGGCGATCCGGCTCGACGGCGAGCAGGTCAGCTACTACGAGGGGCTGGCGCACGCCATGTGGGTCAACGGCGACCTCAACGCCGCCTTGGAGATCTACGACAAGCTGAGCGCCGGCTATCCCGGGAACGAGAACTACGCGCTGCTGATCGCCGACATCCAGATGCAGCAGGGCGAGCACGCCAAGGCCGCCGCGACCTGCCAGGCCGCGCTCAACCGCGGCATCAAGAGCGCGCTGATCTACCGCGCCTACGGCAACGCCATGCTGGCGGCCGGCGACAAGGCGAAGGCGAGCGAGTTCTACACCGCCGGCCTGGCGATCGCGCCCAAGGACGGCTATCTGCTCCACATGCTGTCGACCGCGCGCGGCGAGCGCACCGAGCGCGCACCCGAGGACTACGTCCGCGCGGTGTTCGACAGCCGCGGCGACACCTACGAGGCGTCCGCGCTGTTCCGTCTGGGGGTGCGCGTGCCGGGCCTGATTCGGCGCGAGATCCTGCGCGTCCGGCCCAAGCTCGACCCGACCCGCCCGGGCGCCCACAAGCTGTCGGCGGTGCTCGATCTCGGCTGCGGCACCGGCCTGCTCGGCACGCTGGTCTACGACCTCACCGCCTATCTCAAGGGGGTCGACCTGTCGCGCAACATCGTGCGCAACGCCCAGCTGAAGGGCATCTATCACGAGATCGAGATCACCGACATCGTCGCCAGCATGAACGCCGATCCGCGGCTCTACGAGTGCATCCTCGCGGCCGACGTGCTGTGCTACTTCGGCAACCTGCAGCCGGTGTTCGAAGCGGCCTTCAAGCGCCTGCTGCCGAGCGGCCTGTTCGTCTTCAGCGTCGAGAGCGGCCCCGAGGCCTGGCGCACCGACCTGGCCGCCGGCGTCAGCAAGGACCCGTACCGGCTGCTCGATACCGCGCGCTACGCGCATGCGCTGTCCTATGTCGAGCAGACCGCCAAGGCCGCCGGCTTCGAGATCGTGCAGGTCTGGCCGGAGATCCTCAGCACCGAGAACGACGTCGACCTGCCCGGCTACGTGGTCAGCCTGCGCCGTCCGCTGAGCTGATCGTCTCGCGATGCGTCGGCCGGCTCCGCGCGAGCCGGCCGACGAGCCTCCCGCGGCCGATCGAGCGGTCCGCGGCAAACCGGCGCCTCCGCCAATGCAAAGCCTGATCCTGCTGTCCTCAGGCCTGCTTGCCGCGCCGCTGGCAGATGCCCTGCGGCGTTTCAATCCGGGCCTGCTGATCGTCTGCGTCGGCGACCGCGAGGAGCTGCGCAACGCCTTCGAGACGGCGGGGCGGTTCGACCGCCTGGTCGCGTTCTGCACCGACACCATCGTCCCGGCGCCGCTGCTCGCCAGCCTGGCCGGCCCGGCCTACAACCTGCATCCCGCGCCGCCCGATTATCCCGGCTCGCACCCCGCGAGCTTCGCGATCTACGAGGGGGTGACGCGATTCGGCGCGACCGCCCACGAGATGATCGAGCGGGTCGACGCCGGCCCGATCGTCGATGTCGAGTGGTTCGACGTGCCGCCGGGCACCGGCGTGCTGGCGCTCGAGGATCGCGCCGGCGAGGCCGCCGCGCACCTGTTCTGGCGGCTCGCGCCGATGCTGGCCGACTGCAGCCGCCGGCTGCCGACCGGCCCGCTGCGCTGGGGGCCGCGCAAGACCACCAAGAAGGACTTCCGGGCCATGGGGGTGCTCGACCCGGCGATCAGCGCCGAGGAATTCGAGCGGCGCTGGCGCGCCTTCGCGGCGCGCGACCCCTCGGTCATGCAGGTGGTGCTGCACGGCCGACGGTTCACGCTGGCCGAGCTCCCGCCCCCCGAATCAGAAGTATAGTATAATCAAGAACTTATATGTCGGCCTACGGGCAGGCCCCGCCGATTCCCGATTTTCGTTAAAAACCAATGCGATTGGCGCCGGAATGACTTGACAATCGCGACGCAAATCCCCCACATTTCGGTAAGACTACGTCTCCAAAAGGGAGATTGGGTATGCTCGATGCGTTGTCGTCCGCAGCGCCAGCAGCGCAAACCTTAGCGCAGACGCTGGTACCGCCGCTTCCCCAGGACCCTGCGCCTGCGGGTCAAGCCGATCCTTTGCATGTCGACGTGAACCGGCCGGCCTACGTCAGCCCGGCGATCACGTTCAATCCCGAGACCAACGTCGTCATCATCACGTACCGCAGCGCCGAGACCGGCAAGGTGACGGAGCAGTATCCGCCCTCCTCGGTGGCCTCGAAGTACAATGCGGTCGACGATACCGGCCAGCAGAGTCCCGCTCTGCCGCTATCCACCAGCGCGAGCGGCGCGACCCATCCGGCTCCGACCAACGGCAGCGGCAGCGCGAGCGCCGGCACGCCGACGCCCCCGGCGATCACGCCGCCCGCGAGCCTGCCGCCCGCCGGCACCGACAGCACGGCCAGCACGATCGCCTGAGGCGCTGCGCGCCACGCCGGCGCGCCGACGACATCGGGATTCGACTCCGACGGCCGCGCCCTGCGCGGCCGTTGTTCGTTCGAGGGCGCGGATCGGCTATGGTGCCGGCGGCCCACGCCATCGAGCCCACGCCAACGCGCCCAAGGAGCCCCGTGCCTCGGCAAGAGCGCGCCGACCGTTCGCGGTCGAGCCCGAGCCTCGCGCAAGCCTTCGCGGAAGCCGCCGCGCTGCACCAACGCGGCATGCTGGACGAGGCGGCGCCGCGCTATCTCGACCTGCTGCGCGCCGATCCCGGGCACGCCGATGCGCTGCACGCGCTCGGGCTGCTGCGCGCCCAGCAGGGGCAGCTCGAGGCCGCGATCGCGCTGCTGAGCCAGGCGGTCGAGCGGGCGCCCGACTCGGCCGAGGCGCACGACGATCTCGGCGCGGCGCTACAGGCGGCGCGCCGGCTCGACGAGGCGATCGCGCAGCACGAAGCCGCGATCGCGCTCAAGCCCGGGCTCGCCAAGGCGCACTACAATCTGGGCGCGGCGCTGCACGCGCTCGGCCGGCCCGACGCCGCGCTCGCGCCCTACCAGGCGGCCGCCGCGCTGGTGCCCGAGCTGGCGCCGGCGCACCACAATCTCGGCGACGTCCTGTTGAGCTTGAACCGCCCCGCGGAAGCGGCGGCCAGCTTCGCGGCGGCTCTGGCAATCCAGCCCGACGTCGCCGAGACCCACAACCTGCTGGGCGCCGCGCTGGCGGCGCAGAACCGCACCGACGACGCGCTCGCCAGCTTCGCGCACGCGATCGCGCTGCGGCCGTCTTATGTCGAGGCGCACAACAATCTCGGCGGCCTGCTGCACGCGCTCGGCCGGTTCGAGGAGGCGTGTCGCGCCTTCGAGGCGGCGGTCGCGGCCAATCCGGGCCACGCCGACCTGCTCAACAATCTCGGCGTGCTGCTCGCGGCGACCGGCCGCCATGCCGAGGCCGCGGCGCGCTTCGAGCAGGCGATCGCGCTCAGTCCCGCGGGCGCCGAGGCGCACAACAATCTCGGCAATGCGCTGCAGACGCTCGGGCGCGTCGAGGCGGCGATCGCGAGCTTCGAGCGCGCCATCGCGCTCAAGCCCGACCACGCCGAGGCGCACACCAATCTGGGCGCCCTGCTGCAGACGCTCGATCGCCACGACGACGCCATCACGTGCTTCGAGCGCGCGCTGGCCGTGCGCCCCGACTATCCGGAGGCGCACAACAACCTGGGTACCAGCCTCGCCGTGCTGAGACGTCGCGAGGAGGCGATCGCGCACTTCCAGACGGCGCTCGCCGTGCGGCCCGACTTCGGCGTGGCGCACCGCAACCTCGCGACCGCGCTGGGCACGCTGGAGCGCGAGAGCGAGGCGGTCGACCATTACCGGCGTGCCCTCGCGATCGATCCCGACGACGCGGAGGCGTGGCGCGGCCTCGGCCTGACGCTGCGGGTGCTCGGCCGGCTCGACGAGGCACGGCAGGCGATCGAGCGCGCGGTCCGGCTCGCGCCCCAACGGCCCGAGCTCTATGCGGCCCTGGTCGCGTGCAAGACCTTCACGGTTCCCGACGAGCACCTGACGGCGATGGAAGCCCTGGCGTCGAGCGCCGATGCGCGGTCGGACCGCAACCGCATGATCCTGCAGTTCGCGCTCGCCAAGGCCTACGACGACCTGAAGCAGCCCGCGCGGTCCTTCGAGCACCTGCTGGACGCCAACCGGCTCAAGCGGCGCGCCGTCGTCTACGACGAGGCCACCATGCTCGGCTGGTTCGAGCGCATCCGCGCCACCTTCAGCGCCGCGCTGATGCGGCGGCTGGCGGGGCACGGCGAGCCGTCGACGGTGCCGGTCTTCATCGTCGGCATGCCGCGCTCGGGCAGCACCCTGATCGAGCAGGTGCTGGCGAGCCATCCGGCGGTCCACGGCGCCGGCGAGAGCACGGCTTTCGCGGACGCCATGGCGGCCCTGCGCGACGACGCGCCGCCCTATCCCGAGCTGGCGGCCGCGCTCACTCCCGCGCAGCTGCGCGATCTCGGCCTGCGCTATCTGGAGCGGATGCGCGCAAGCGCGCCGGCCGCCGCGCGCATCACGGACAAGCTGCTGATGAACTTCGCCCACCTCGGGCTGATCCATCTCGCCTTGCCGAACGCGCGCATCATCCACGTGCGGCGCGACCCAGTCGACACCTGTCTGTCGTGCTTCACCATCGAATTCGCCTCGGAGATGGGCTTCACCTACGACCTCGGCGAGCTCGGGCGCTATTACCGGGGCTACCAGGCCGTGATGGCGCACTGGCGCGACGTGCTGGCGCCCGGCGTGATGCTCGAGGTCGACTACGAGGCGGTGGTCGACGACCTCGAGGGCCAGGCGCGCCGGCTGATCGCGCATTGCGGCCTGGAGTGGGATCCGGCCTGTCTCGCCTTCCACGAGACCCGCCGGCCGGTGCGTACCGCCAGCGTCGGCCAGGTGCGCCGGCCGATCTATCGCAGCTCGGTGGCGCGCTGGCGTCCCTACGAGGCGCTGCTGGGATCGCTGCGGGCGGCACTGGACGGCACGGCGTGA
>Ga0335080_10007718_pt1 | contig 11177 bp, 8 predicted proteins | sample Lox_Sample_34_FD_206720 | JGI IMG/M metagenome (GOLD analysis project Ga0335080, IMG submission 206720) | Soil microbial communities from Loxahatchee National Wildlife Refuge, Florida, United States - Lox_Sample_3.4 | ecosystem: Environmental > Terrestrial > Soil > Wetlands | place: USA: Florida...
TTATGACCGATCCCGTGTCCGGTTATCCGTTTGAAGGCTGGAACCAGGACAAGAAGCGGGGCCTTTACCTGCGCCAGTTCACGCAGTTGACCGCCATCGGCGAGTGGCTGGAGTTGATGGCCAACATCACCGCCGGTTACGCGGACAATCCATATCTGTCGCGTGCCGGAGCACAGGCGCGGCTGGCGCAAATTACCGGCAGCCTGCTGCGCGACCAGCAAGACCCGCGGCTCAGCGCCCAGGGGTTGTTGGTAAATTTCATCGGGTTTGAACATTCGCAACGACTGCCGCCGGAAACGGAAATCATCGAGAAACAAAAATTCATTGACGTGTTCGGGCCGCAAACCGCGGAGGCTATCTGGAACGGAATGCGTGAAAAGGGTTGGATTATTCCCCGGCACGACGGCAAGGAGGCGGACATCAAACGGAGCGCCGTTTACGGTACGAACTATTTCACTGGTCCGCTGGGACCCTACGCGGATGATGCGACGACGGCACGGGTCATGGCGTTGATGGATCGGCGCGTGGTGCAAATCATTTTCGGCGACAATGCCAATCTCTCGGCGTCTGTGGCCAAGGCCATCGGGGCGTTGCTTCGACCGGAGATTCGGGATGATCCCGTCATCGTATCTTTGCGGACCAGCCTGGAGTCGTTTTTGGAGAACCAAAAGCCGGGTTACGAGCATTTGTTCGACACGAAGACGGGCACGTTTGTTTTTGGCTGGGATGCCACGCGTGACCGGTTGTTCGGCTGGGAGGACGGCGCGGGCAATTACGTCGTCGGGCACATGAATTATCTGGTGAACGAATTTCGCGCGCCGCTCCTGTTCGTCGCGCTGCGCCACGGCTTTCCGGCAGCAGTGGTGGCCAATGCCGGTTTTTGGATCAGACCGTACCGCATGCAATCCGGTGCTGACATTTACACGCTCGCCACGTGGGAAGGCTCGGCGTTTCAAACGTTCGGTCTGACGCTGTTCATGCAGGAATTGGAGAATCCCGCTTGGCGCAAAATCCTGAACGACACGTTGGACATCGAGCTGGATTTCGCCGCCCGCAACCGGCTGCCCGGTTTTCTGTCGGAAGCCTACAGCGGGCGGGGTACCGAATACACCGGCATTATTGGCATCCCGGATTTGGCCATTACTGAGCAGACGCGCATCACCAACGCGCCGTCGCTTTATACCCTGGGCGCCGCCAGCCAGATTGCGCCGGACAGGATTGAGAGTTTCCTGGAGACGAACTGGCCGGCGATTTCACGGCTGTTTACGAAACACGGACCGTGGGAAGGTTTCGACACCGAACGCCAGGCCATCATCAAACACCAAACCACGGCGCACACGCTGGCGCTTATCCTGGGGGGCATCGGGTCTGCGCCGGATAACATGCGGCGCTACCTCGAGTTCAAAGGACTGAATGATAAACTGCTCGCTTGGTACAAACCCGGTGAGGCAGTGGATTTTCTGTCGCCGGGAATGAAAATCGTTCCCTGGACCAGCGATGGCAGCCCAATCCATTTTTTCCGCAACGGAAATTCATTTCGCATCGAAGATCGGCCGTTGAAAAATGGCCGAATCACACTGACGGTGCCGCAGGTAAGCGGAGTCAATTTATCCGGCGGCAGGATGATAATTCGTTACCGCTCCTCGGTGCCAATCGAACACGCGGTCATCACGCTGAAACGAGTTGAAGGAGGCCCGTATGTGCCGCAACAATTTGCCAACGAAATTCACGTTCGGTTTGACGCAACGCCGGACGGCGAAGCGGAAATTTCCATTCCGTTGCCCGCCACGCCGGGATTGGCGGGAACCAAAGAAATGGTGATTGCTTTCGGCAGGGACAACGAACCGATGCCGGTTGATTTAACGATTACGGCGCTGAAATTCGTTCCGTATCCGGATTATTGAGGCTCGTAAAAATGGGTAACAAAACACCACTCTCATTAACACCCGGCTTCAGCCGGGTGGTGAAGCGTTCCAACCCGCGAGCCGTTTCAACGGCTTGCCAACAGGGCATAAACCGTTGAAACGGTTTTGACCAGCTTTTGCGGCCAGCACCGGGCTGAAGCCCGGTGTTAATAAAATGGCGTTACTCATTTATGCGACGTCAATAGGCAACTCTCCGTTGGTTTGTCGGTACAGACCCAATCGCTCGAAAACAAAAACCGGCGATCCGAACTTTCGGACCGCCGGTCAAACTTTTTGTCCGCTCCTCACGCACCTATCGCCGGACTTTTCACACGGCCTCGCGATTTGTTAGGCCACGGTTTCATCATCTCGGTCGCGTCCAAAGCAAATAACCAACAGCAACAGCACCAATCACGGCTAAAAACAGAAAAGCCCACCCCAGCAATATGAACACGTTGCGCCACGAGCCATTTACCATCTTCTGCCCCAACCGCTCTCCTTGCTTTCTCTCATATTTATCCGTTGCATCTTCAATGCCTTTTGCATAGTGCTCGTCCCCTGATTGCGCACGAATAAGATAGATGACTCCCCGCACAATATTCCACAAACCAAATACGCCGGCGAGCAACACCATGCCAAATCCTCTTCCGCGCAAATAAGAGCCAGTCGCACTCGAATCAGAATGAAAATGCAAGTCAACGTCCTCGTCGGAAAAAATAGAACAAAGAACACCCACAGCAAAAATAAGAACGACACCTGCTAAAAGCCTTTGGAAACCAATCCGCCTCAATTCTTGGATTCGCTTACGATTTTCGTCGGCACTCATAGTGGCCTAACTATTACTACATTGAAATAATTCAAGCTAAGTTGATATTAACCGGTAAAACATTGAGTCGTTTCTGATAAATTCTTTTCCGGGATGGGACGCTATGAGCAAGGGTTGGGCGGGTCAAGGTCAAAACATCGGGACGAGAGCACGGCTTAATGTGCGCTTCAGGTTCGAGAACGAGGACGATCCACCTTCGCTAAAGCTACGGTGGACAGGGGGACCAAACCGCGGTATTCCCTTACACAAACTTGCCTGGATTCAGAATGCCTTTCGGGTCGAGGGCGCGTTTCACGGTGCGATGGAGGGCGCGCACTTCTTTTGACACCGCCTGCGGCCACCAGCGTTTTTTGGCCAGGCCGATGCCGTGTTCGCCGCTGATGGCGCCGCCCCAGGCGATGACCTGGGCGAAAAGTTCGTCAAGCGCGGCTTCAGCGTGTTTATCGGCGCCCGGCTGGTTCAGGTCCACCATCACGTTGGTGTGGATGTTGCCGTCGCCGGCATGGCCGAAACAGGCGACGGGCAGACCGTGCTTCTTTTGCAATCGGGCGGCGAATTTGAACAGGTCTTCCAGCCGGCTGCGCGGCACGACGACGTCTTCGTTGAGCTTGGTCAGGCCGGTGTCGCGCAGGGCATAGGAAAATTCGCGCCGGATTTGCCAGATTTCCTCGCATTGAGCGGCGCCGAGGCCGCGCGCGACGGACAACGGCTTCTGTTGGCGGATGATTCGTTCCAACGCTTTGATTTCAGCGCGCACAGAATTTGTCTGGCCATCCAATTCGACAATCAAATGGGCGCGGCAACCGCGCAGGCGCTCGCTTTTGGTGCGCTTGTAGGCAGCGGCGAGCGTGAAGGCGTCGGCCAGCTCCAGCGCGCACGGCAGAAAACCGGCGCGGAAAATGGCGTGGAGCGTGCGCACGGCGGCGGGCATGGAACCGAATCCGACGGCGAGATTGGCGCGAAACGGCGGCAGGGGAATCAATTTCAGCGTGGCTTCGGTGACGACGCCGAGCAAACCTTCAGAGCCGACAAACAGGCGGTGAAGGTCAAAGCCGGTTTTGTTTTTGTGGGTGCGTCCGCCAAGGCGTTGGATGGTGCCGTCGGCGAGGACGACCTCGAGGCCGAGGACGTAATCGCGGGTGACGCCGTATTTCAGGCAGCGCGGGCCGCCAGCATTGGTGGCGATGTTGCCGCCGATGAAATTGTCCGCGCGGCTGGCGGGGTCGGGCGGATAAAAGAGGCCGCGTTTCTCGACGGTTTCCTGGAAATGTTTGGTGTTCACGCCCGGCTGGACGACGGCGGCGAAATCGGCGGCGTTGATGTCCAGGATGCGGTTCATCCGTTCCAGCGAGAGCACAATGCCGCCGTGCACGGGCACGCAACCGCCGACGTAGCCGTGGCCGGCGCCGCGCGGGGTCACGGGGATGCCGTGGCGATGGGCAAAGCGGAGCAGGGCACAGACGGAGCCGGTGGAGCGGGGCAGGGCAACAGCGTCCGGGAGGTGCGAGGCAAACCATTTGTCGCCGGCACATTTGGCCAGGGTTTGCGGGTCGAAAAAGATTTCACCGGCCGGCAGAAAATTTTTGACCCGGTGAAGAAATTTTGTTTTGGCTGTGGTCATTCAGCGGGCGCGTTGGGCGTTTCCAGAAATTCCTTCGCGTCGGCGGCTTCGGCTTCGGGCACCTGGACGCGGATGCCGCCGACGGCGAGGGCGTAACCTTCGATGCTCAAGGCGGCGTTTTCATTGGCGACGAACGGGCGAGTTGCGCATCGGCAGGATTGAATGCGGTTAAAACGGTAACGAAATCCATGGCGCGGGATGGCATTCAGACGGTCGGCACCGCTTTCTCCGCGAAAACGATGACGCCCGCGCCGGTTTGGAGAAGGGTTTGGACCTGGACTTCGATCTGCTGGCCGACGTGCGACTGGCCATTGTTGACGACGACCATGGTGCCGTCGGGCAGATAGCCGATGCCTTGTCCCTTGTCCCGGCCTTCGCGCACGATTTTCAGTTGCAAGGTTTCGCCGGGGAGCAGAATCACCTTGAGACATTTGGCGACCTCATGAAGATTGACGTAATTGATTTTTTGCAGTTGGGCGAGCTTGCTCAAGTTATAATCATTGGTGTAAAGCCGGGCATTGAGGTTGTGCGCGAGGTGGATGAGTTTGGTGTCCACTTCAGGTTCCTCGGGAAAATCGCCATCGTGAATGCGGACTTCCGTGTGCGGGTTGCGCTGCAGGCGGTTGAGCATTTCCAATCCGCGGCGGCCGCGGGCGCGTTTGATGGGGTCGGCGGAATCGGCAATTTGCTGGATTTCCTGCAATACAAAACGCGGCACGACAATCAGACCTTCCAGAAAACCGGTTTCGATCAAATCGGCGATACGCCCGTCAATGATGACGCTGGTGTCGAGCAGCAACAGATTATCTGATTTGTTTTGCGGCGCAAAACGGACATAGGGAATGATCAGTGAAAAATCCTCCTTGTTGCTGCGCATGGCGAGGATGATGCCGATATAGCCGAAACCAAGGAAGAGGGAGAGCCGAATGATCCATTGGTTAATTTCAGGAGCGTGTTCAAACAGGCCGGAGTGATCCACCAGCAGCGCGACGACACTGCCGAGCAACAGGCCGAAGGTGGTGGCGGAAAACGCCCGGAGCGAAAAACCCTTGAGCATTTCGTCCACGGCCACCATCAGCCCGCCGAAACCGAACCCCGTCATCATGCCGATCAAGCCGCTATGACTGAGCCCGGTGAGTTCCGGGCGCACCTGACTGATGGCATACCCGGCAGCCGTGCAGAGACCGAGAAACAAAATCCGGATGGCCCAGAGCGGAGTCATGGTCAATGGAGGTTATCGGTTGCCGTTGTCCCGTCCGGCGGGGGGCGCACCGGTTCCTTGTGCCAGAGAAAATGCCACAGTCCGAGCCGGTTCAAATTGCTCGTGGCAACGGCGAGGTTGTTTGCTATGGCTTGCACGTTGGTGGCCAAATCTTCGTTCTGCAACATGGTTCCAGCAAGACCTTTGCCAGATTGAACGTCATTAAGCATACTTTTCAACACTTCGGTCGAAGATTCAATGTTTTTTACAGCAGCGGTGATGTCCGCACTGTTGGTTGCCAGGACGCTTTCGGCGGCATTGGCCAGGCGCATCAACTCTTGCGAAAAGAAAACGATGTTGCTGACGGCGAGGCTGGCCTGCGGAACATTGGTGGCGATGATTTCGTTAATCTCGTTCACCGTGCCCATCGCCTGTTCGGAAAAAGTGCGCATGTTGTTCACGGCCAGGGAAAAATTGGTGAGGGTGTTTACGTTCAGAACAACGCGCCGCAGGTCGCCCACCGAGTCGTCGAGTTTCTTTGCGGTTTCGTCGATGCGCTTGATGAAACCGGAAGTTGAGCGCGCGACGGCCTGCAAGTTGAACGGCTCCTGGCAGATGACGTCCGCGCCGTCCTGCAGCAACGGCGGCGAATTCGTTGTGGGAACTACAGAAACATATTGGTCACCGAGAAAGCCGGATTGTTCGATGACAAACCGCGCGTCGTGGTAGATTTGGGCCTCTTTGTAAATGTTCAGGAGAATCGTCACGCTTTTGCCGTCCCTGGCGAGTTGGATGTCGGAGACACTGCCGACCTGCACGCCGGCGAGCAAAACGCCTGCGCGTGGCTTCAGGCCGCCAACGTTGGCCGCGTGCAGGCGCAAGGTGTAGGTGCGGCGGAACAGGCTCGTGCCTTTGCTGAATTGGATCAGCAACGCCGCCAGCAGCAGCAGCCCGATGAACACAAACACGCCGACTTTGGTTTCCAAACGCGATTTATCCATGACTCAGAACAAATTTTCCTTCGAATCAGCGACCCCGTCAATGAACTGCCGCACCACCGGGTCCAACGAGTCAAAAATCTGGTCCGGCGTGCCGTTCGCGTAAATCTTTTTATTGTGCAACATCAATACCCGTTGGCCGACGCGCCGCGCCGTGCGCATGTCATGCGTGACCGCCACCGTCGTCACCTTCAGCCGGTCGCGTACGCGCAGGATCAACTGGTCAATGCTATCGGACACAATCGGGTCCAGGCCGGTCGTCGGCTCATCATATAGCACGATCTGTGGTTCGTAAATGATGGCGCGTGCCAGTCCCACCCGCTTGCGCATGCCGCCCGACAGTTCGGCCGGTTTTTTCTCTTGCGTGCCGGGCAAATCAACCATCTCGAGCGCCCCGGCCACGCGCCGGCCGATTTCCGCTTCGGTCAGATGTTCGTGCCGGCGCAGCCCGAACGCCACATTTTCCGCGACCGTCATGGAGTCAAACAAAGCCGCGCTTTGGAACAACATGCCGAATTTGCGCCGCACGCGCAGCAACTGGCGTTCGTTCATCGGCCCGATGTTTTCGCCGTCAATCAACACCTCACCCGTATCCGGCTGCAGCAGGCCGATGAGGTGCTTGAGCAGGACGCTCTTGCCGCTGCCGCTGCGGCCGATAATGGCGACCGATTCGCCATTTTCAATCCTGAAACCGATGCCGTCGAGGACCAGTTGCGCGCCGAAACTTTTCTGTAAATCGCGGGCTTCAATCATAACAAACCCACCAGTTTGCCCATGACCAGCGTGAGGAAAAAGTTCGCGATCAGGATGGTGATGGAGGCGAAAACGACCGCTTCCGTGGTAGCCTGGCCGACGCCTTCTGCGCCCAGGCGGCAGGTTAAACCTTTGTAACAACCGATGAGCGAGATGATGCCGCCGTAAATGAATGCCTTGATCAAGCCGATGACCAGGTCCGTGTTGTGTGTGTATCTCAGCATGTTCACCCAGAGATAGGTCGGTTCGATGTCGAGCACGTTCACGCTTACGAAATAGCCGCCCAGGATGCCGATGACGATGGCTTCCACCGTGAGCAGCGGCAGGGCGATGTGCGACGCTATCAGCCGGGGGACGACCAGGTAATCCACCGGATGCGTGGCCAGGGTCCGGAGCGCGTCAATCTGTTCCGTCACGCGCATCGTGCCGATTTCGGCGGCCATCGCCGCGCCGACGCGGCCGGCGACCATCAATGCCGTCAACACCGGGCCGAGTTCACTGCACATCGAGACGCCGACGACCGCGAGCGTAGCCGTGTCCATTTTGACTTTGTGAAACTGGAAATACGTTTGCGCCCCGAGGACCATGCCGGTGAACGCGCCGGTGATGAGCACCACCGACTGTGATTTCACGCCGATGAAATAAATCTGGTAGAGCAAATCGCGCCACGAGGGACTCCCTTTGAACAGCGACGCCGTCGCCTCCCTGGCCAGCAAGGTGATCTGGCCCAGCTCGGCGAACGCCGCGTTCACACGTTTGCTGGCAGAAAGACGGAACATCACGGCCACAGTATCAAATCATCGGGTTTTGGCCAGTGCCTGATTTCATCTTGGCAAGGACAATCTGCCGGTTGTCGGAAGACGACCGGAAGTGAAGTTTTCAACCCCGAGGGGTTCTGAGCAATGCTCCGGCTTCAGTATCTACCCACAAAAGCCCCCGCCCCGGTTCGCGTCCGTATCGGGCGCAAGACCAGGAGGTGAAGCAATCTTTCAGGATGCCGGCAGGATTTCGATCCCGTTGATTTCGGGGTTTTCCACGTTGGAGGTGAAAGTAATGTCCAGCTTCCCGTCAGTAACCTCCACGTCGACGGATTCGATGTAGGCGCGCTGCGGACCACCGGCTTTCACCCAGACATCAAAGTCCTTGAACTCCCGGCCCTCGACATTAAACGAGAACACCCGTCCACCCGGCCCGCTGATGCCATCAAAGGTTTCGGCAAAGTGCAGCTTTACCGTGTACTTGCCGTTGGGCACGGGATACGAGAAGGAACTCATGCTGTATCGTTCCGTGCGGTAGAGAGCCGGGTCTTTCGTGTTGGCGATTTGCATGTCCTCGGAACGATCCGCGGTATCGCCGTCGGCAAAACCCTGGTCTGGAAGCCAGACGTTACCGTTGGAATCCGTGAAGGGAGTAGACAGACCGGCTTTGATGCGAACCGGCGGCGGCACCGGCGCGGGGGCTGCTGTCGCAACCGGCGCAGCAGTTGCGGCGGGTGCGGCCGTCATCGCAGGCGGCGTTTTGTCGGAGCGGCTGTTCTTGGGTGCCTGGCAGCCGGTGAACAAAATGACGGCCGCTGCCAAAATAAATGAGATGCACGAACTCTGCATCAAACGTTTTTCAATTTGCATAAATTTCCTTTCCGTTCTGTGATTCTCAATTCGAATCCGGTAAAAAATGCTATGACGCGTCGTGCAAAGCAAAGCAAAAATCATGGATTTTCTTATGTTGTTTTGACCGATATTTCAATGGGCGCCATTTGCCTCACTGAAGTGCTTGAAATCGTGCCAGGCGATTCCTCGCCTCGGCATAATCAGGATTGATCAACAGCGCCTGTGTGTAGTGTCCGATTGCCTCCTTAAGCATGCCCGCTTGCTCCAGGATAAGCCCCAGGTTGTAATGCGCCTCGGCGTAATCGGGTTGGATCCGGAGCGCCTGCTCGAAGTGTCCCATGGCCTCTGTAATCCTGCCCTGATTGGCCAGCAGACGTCCCAGGTTATTGTGAACCGCCGCAAGATTCGGATTGATCCGGAGTGCGGCTTGATACTCCACAATTGCCTCGGCAAACCTGCCTTGGTTGGCCAGAACGCCGCCCAGATTGTTGCGGACCTCTGCCAGGTCGGGGTCAATCCGCAACGCCGCTTCATACGCAGCGATTGCCTCTGAAATCCTCCCCTGGCTGACGAGGGTATTGGCCATATTGTAGAGGGCCTGGACATAATCCGGTTCGATCCGCAATGCCTCCTTGAACTCGGCGATAGCTTCTACAAACCGGCCCTGGCCGGCCAGAGCATTTCCCAGGTTGTTGCGGATCTCCGCGGAGTCGGGGTTAATCCGCAGCGCGGTTTGGTACTCCACGATTGCCTCCGCGAACCGGCCCTGACTGGCCAGCGCATACCCCAAATTGTTGTATGCTTCCACATGGTCATTTTTGACCTGCAACGATGCCCGATACTCTGCTATCGCCCCTTCAATGTCGCCGGCATTGAATAATCTGAGGCCGAGATTGTTATGGGCCATCCAGGAGCCTGGATTCTTTGCTATGGTATCGCGCCAGAGGGTTTCAAGGTCCCGATAAACGTGACACTGCTGCCACGTCAGCGCACCCAGCACCAGCAGGAGAAGCGATGACAGCGCGTACCTTGCACCCAAGCTGAGACGCAGCGTTGCTGCCTGGCGTGAAATGGCCGCCGCAAACAGCGTGATCAGGCCGATGCATGCGACGTACTGATAGTGGTCGGCAACGAACGAGTAACGGAATGTGTAAAGGGGGATAAACCCCAGCAACGGCGAGAGCACCGCCACGAAGAAAACAACCGCTGCCGCGCAACCGCGCCCCCAGCTGTTGCGTCGCCACCACAGGACCAACGCAACGGCGACACACCCGAACAACCAGGCGTATTGGAGCGGATCGTGCGGATTGATCTGCCAACGCGGGTAACTGAATGTAAGTTTGGCCGGCCAGATCAGCTTCATGGCGTAGAACCACACGGCGCGAGAGGCGATGAGCAGCCGTTCCAGTCCGCTGAAGGCGGAATACTCTTTGTGATAATTGCTCAGGTGAGCCTCCCACCAAACCGACACCAGACCCACGGCAACGCCCGAAATCAGGAACGGCGCGATTTGCGCGATTTTTCTCCACCCGATGGGTTGACCGCGGACCCAAAGAACCAGCACCATCGCCGCGGGCAACGTGCAGGCCGTCGTCTTGCTGAATAATGCCAGCAACTGCAGTACCAGTGCGAGCGCGTAGAACCGCCACGGACGCACGGTTTCCCGATCCGCAAACCTCATCCATGCCAGCAGCGCCAGCAGATAGAAAAAGGTGGACTGTGTGTTTTTTAGTTCCGTAATCCACGCGACTGACTCCACCTGCACCGGGTGCAGTGCGAAAATCGCCGCCGCCAGCCATGCCCCGGGCAGTGCCAGCCGTCTCAGCACGGCCCACACCAGCAACGCGTTCAGGCTGTGAAGCAGCACATTGAAGGCGTGATAGCCCAGGGGATTCAACCCCCACAGCCGGTGCTCGAACCGCAGCATTGTAAAAACCAGCGGGAAATACTGCGATTGTTGATGCGCCGAAAACCAGATGCGCTTGAGTCCATTGGCGGCGGTCAGCAGCGGGTCATCAGTCACGTATGCGTCGTCGTCCCAGATGAATCCAGCATGAAATGCCGGGAGATACGCCACCAGTGTCAACAACACGATCAGGGCGCTACGCCAGGCGAGTGATTTCCACAAATTCTTCATTCACCATGTTTAAATCATTACCGAACAACCTGCCGTCGGGCTGCCGATTACCGGCCAGAAATTACATTTTGGAGGCTACGGCCGTAATCAGACCCTGAGTGTCGTCATTTCGTTTTTCAGATGCTAA
>Ga0335080_10007719_pt1 | contig 11176 bp, 12 predicted proteins | sample Lox_Sample_34_FD_206720 | JGI IMG/M metagenome (GOLD analysis project Ga0335080, IMG submission 206720) | Soil microbial communities from Loxahatchee National Wildlife Refuge, Florida, United States - Lox_Sample_3.4 | ecosystem: Environmental > Terrestrial > Soil > Wetlands | place: USA...
ATCCCTGAGCACGAATCTCCTGGCTTGTCTCGCTCCTTTTATCTGTCGCTTGCCCATTCACGAGAAATTCAAGCTAACTCATAGACTGTCGTCAACTCCTCAGTTTAGATTTCCTTGGGTTCTTCGGAACAATGTTGATCGTGTTGAAGCGAATGGTTCAAGAAAGTGTGCTTTACTTTCTACTCTTGTTCGTCATTGTCGCCGGATTTCTTCAGGGGTTCTTTGCGTAATCTCTCCTGGCTCTTATATGTGTGTGTGTGTGTGTGTGCTAATTTTCGAGACTTGACTCGGAGAACGGTGTTGATGTGATTCGGAAGGTGATTCATTCGATGACCCAGGCTTTTTTGGATTCCCCGGATTTTGAGTTGTACGAGGATCTCAGTCCGCCATTCGGATTATATCTTTTCTATCTCTACAATTTTATGTCTGGAATTTGTATAACCTGATCACCATTCGTCTGCATACTGACTCACCAACTAGTATTACTAAACATCCTCATCGCGCTATTCAACCAAGCCTATTCTGAAGTCACTGGTATATCAAATATCTTGAACGTTATACTGATGAGAAAACGCGGTTGACGAATTTCTAGCATCCTTCACAAATGAAACCGTTCAATACATCCAAGCTCCCGATGAACACCCATTTTATCCACCCTTCAACTTGATCCGAGTCCTCTTTCTCGCACCTTTTGACCGATGCATGTCAAAATGGACATTTACTCGGCTCAACGCGATTTTCATGGGAATTCTCTATTTCCCTACATTAAGCATGATAGCTCTTTATGAGTCAAAGTATGGCTATTCTTTACCGGGAGGGGAACTGAGATAACGTAGAATTCAAGCTAGGAGGGTTAGACGGGATTGGGTCGTGGGGATGTTAGGTGCGGAAGAAGGAGCGAGTGATTTGAATTGGCAGAGGGAGGTGGATCCTGAGATGGCGGCTTGGGCGGAAAAGGTGAGGAAAATTATTCCTCGGACGGATGGAAACAGTAATCATGGGTAGCTAGCTATGGTTGGGAGAAAGCCATATATAGAGTGCGCCGTTTAATCAGAGCTAGGTAAATCAATTAATCTGGGTGGAAGAGAAATATTCCTTGGGAAAGTAAGATTTCTCGTGTGTATCATCTCGATACTTCTATTTATTTTATTTAAGTTCTAGGTATTCCATTTCAGCAATCCTCTGCATTACCTTCATTATTGCATTGCCGAGGATTCGAAGTGAATCCGCTATGGGATTTGCGTCAGATGGGCCTGGCACGGCTTAAGAGTAATTAGCAGGTTTAGTACATAGCCGGAAACTTGAATGTCAATTTCCGGATATCGACGAAGTTTTCGGCGATCTTCTAGAGCTTCCTTCGTTGTGCTCAGCTGTCACATCATCTCCTGACTGAATTCAATCAAACATGGCCGAAGCAGAGCAGGTATCCTTACTCTCTATAACAGCATTCTCTAATTCATCACAGTTCAAAGCAGAAGGAGGAAAAGCATTTGCTGCAAAAGACTTTCCCCGTGCAATCGAACTTTACACAAAAGTATATATATCTCCTTTGGATTCCCCTTAAATTTTAACAACTTAGGCAATCGAACTTGATCCCTCAAATCATGTTCTTTATTCAAATCGATCAGCGTGTTATGCTTCGCTCAAGGATTTTGATAAGGCCCTTGAAGATGCTAATAAAACCGTGGAATTGAATCCAGGTTGGGGCAAAGGTTATGGTCGTAAAGGCGCCGCACTACATGGTCTCGGCGATTTAGGTAATTCCTTTATCCCAAATGACATAGGCTGATGTTTTCAGTCGGGGCTAAGGATGCGTATGAGGAAGCCTTGAAAGTAGACCCTGCGAATGCGCAGGCAAGGAGTGGTTTAAAAGCTGTTGACGATGCAATTGCCCGGGAAGCCTCTGAGGATGGAACAACTCCTGACCTCGGCCTAGGCAAGGTACCGCAATCCACAACCCATGCATCTGTTTCTACGCATTACTTGCACAGACTTTCAGCTAATGTATCGTAGATGTTCAATGATCCCCAATTGTTAGCAAAGATTGCTGCGAATCCTACCACAAAGCATTTACTAGCCGATCCAAGTTTCATGCAGAAACTCCGTCAAGTTCAATCTAATCCACAACAATTACAACAAGAAATCCTTCAAGATCAACGATTAATGCAAATCATGGCCATGCTCCTCGGAATAAACATGTCTCCCACTGGCGAAGCTGGGGAACCAATGCAAACCGACGAACCTGTAAACTCCCCCTGCCGACCTACAACTCAGACTAACGTAGACTCGCGCATCGTCCCCTCCCGCATCACCCCGCAAGCCTGAACCGAAACCCGAACCGACAAAGGGAGCGCCTACTGAGCCCGTGTCAGAAGAGAAAGCTGCTGCGGATGAAGAAAAAGCAAAAGGCAATGCAGCATATAAAGCCCGTCAATTCGAAGAGGCCATCGTACATTATGAAAAGGCCTGGGAATTATACAAGGATATTACTTACTTGAATAATCTGTCTGCCGCGTATTTTGAAAAGGGGGATTACGAGAAGAGTATTGAATCTGCCAAGAAGGCTGTCGAAGAGGGTCGTGAAATCCGAGCTGATTTCAAACTTATTGCAAAGTATAATCTGCGCTTTTATAGGATTGGGAGCTAATAAGTGTAGGGCATTCGGACGAATTGGGACGAATTATGTCAAGATGGGCGATTACACTAACGCAATTGAATACTTTCAACGAAGTCTAACGGAACATCGCACCCCAGAAATTCTAACTAAACTCCGTGAGGTAATCTCCCCCCCATTCCACAGAGAACTCCTATCGGCTAAACAATCAGACTGAAAGGACAAAGGCGGAGCACGATCGACTTGCGTACATTGATCAAGGAAAAGCCGATGAAGCGCGCGAACAAGGAAACGCGGAATTTAAGAAAGGGGATTATCCTGCTGCTGTCAAATCCTATACTGAAGCAATTAAACGTGCCCCAGAAGATGCACGAGGTTACGCTAATCGTGCCGCCGCTTACATCAAACTCGCATCCTTCCCAGAAGCCATAAAGGTAATTCCCTCCCCTCGCCCAGCTACGAGCTGTTAGTCCCTGAACCGAGTTACTAACTGCGGTGGCAGGACTGCGATAAGGCGATCTCACTTGATCCGAATTTCGTCAAAGCCCACATTCGAAAAGCAGCGTCTTACTTTGCGATGGGCGAGTACCAAAAATCGATCGACGCCTGTAACGCCGCGAGTGCCGCCGACGCAACGCCTCCGAACACAGGATCTCACGCACGGGAAATCGAAACGCAACTCCAGCGCTGTGCCACAGCCATGTATCAAGCGAATGCCGGTGCTAGTGAGCAGGAAATTCTCGAGCGGGCACAGAGAGATCCAGAGGTTCTTGCTATTCTGCAGGACCCTGTGATGCAGCAGATTTTGGGACAGATGAAGGAGGATCCGTCTGCTGTGCAGGATCATTTGCGGAATCCGATGATTAGGGAGAAGATTCAGAAGTTGGTGAATGCAGGGATTATTAGGATGGGAACGAGATAAGGTCGGTTGATGTGGCCTTGTCTTACTTTCGCTTACATAGCTTGCGTACAAAATATATCCCCAATATTTTACTTTATCCACTTCGTGAGTGCGGCGTAAGGGGATAACACACCAAGTGAAAAAGTTGGTGAGCAATCCCTGCTGATCAGTTCGCGGAAACACCTGAGAGGATCTATGAGAAAATATCACTCATTGCCTGTACGCCTCTAGTTTGGATGTCAAGACTGCAAACTTTACTTAAAAATTACTGCATTCCGGTGAACTTTGGACTATAGAAAGAAGTTGAACTATGTGTACTCGTTGATTGAAACCGTCGAATTTCATACATCCAAAACCTACATGGCCTAACCTTCCCGACGGCACTCAAACATATTCGACGTGATTAACTCTCATCATCGTAAGCATACACTTCGAGGACATTGGAGATGGGTCGCAAGGCGGTCGAGATAATCGTCCCATCCTTGTCAGAATTTTTCATGTTGATGAGAACCGAATCATCCACAGTAAACTCTTCAACAGTCCCACCTCCGCGAGTCAAAGCGTAGGTATTGTGAATAAACGTTGCGCCATAATTGGGGAGATCCTCGACCGTGACGGTAACATCCCCGTCATCCGAAACCTTGACGGTGGGACGTTTACGACCGACGATCCATTCGGCAGTTTCACCTTTGAAATCGTCTGGGAGCTCGAAGCAACGAATCAAGGCTTTGCGAGAACCGTGGTTGACGACGCAAATCCTAAGGACCGGAATGAATTTGAATGGTGGGAATTTGAACGGGGGGGTTGGACGTGGTGGGAAGGCATCCTTGTTGTCCTCAAATACGATCATCACACCACGCCATACGTGACCGGTGATCAAGTCGCCTGGTGAAACTTTGAACTCTGGAAAGAGTTGCATCTTGTCATTTTGTTGGAAAAAGACTGTGGCAGATTGAGTCAGGTTTTTACCGCTCTTGACTACCTCCGATATGGTACCCAACATAACAGCGTACGGTGCCGTAGAAGTCCCGTCGAAACCAACCCAAGTGAAACATTCATAGGTATCATCCCGAGTAATCTTGGGAGGCGGGTACGCGTTAGGAACAATCCAAGACCCTGCGATATTGCCAAAAGATTCGTTTGCTGGAGATTGAGCCATCGCGCCTGACCAACTCAATTTCTCGAGAGAAACGCTATCGTCTTTCTTCTCCGTTGGCTCTTCGGTGCAGTAGTCGAGGGGGAGACACATCGCACGCCTCCAAAGTGCGTACGACTTTGGGTTTTTGTTTGCGTCAGGAGGGGGCGGTAAGCCATAGGTTTCAAAGGCATATTCATCTTTGACAAAGTCGATAGGGCGCTTTCCGTCAGGAGGAAGATAAGTCATTTTAGTATTTGAAAATCTATAGACTGTCAGCATGCTAACCTCGAATAAACTTACGAATCAGAAGAAATGATTAGGGAATTTTGCAGTAATGGTCTTGGTAGCGTTGGGTCGGATAACTCGAATGAGATAGTGGAAGAGTCAGATGGAGGCCAGGGGCGAGAGGACTCATATATCTAGAACTGAATCATTTCACATGCTAATGAACGCAGTCTGAACCTTCCTCCCGTATTCATGTTGTGCCGTCACCCACGTACTCATCTTTCATATTTCGTGTGTGTGTGTTCTTGCATTGCCAAGAGACTACAAGGTTGCCTTCCCGGGATTGAATCCCACAAGACCAATAACTTCCCGCCTAGGTTTACTTTCGACGTCCGAACCGAAAATGAGCCATTTCGTGTAGAACCTTCCAAGTCAGAATCCCTATAGTTTCTTAGAGGCAGCATTTGATTTCGCGAAAGGAAAGGAGTTTGGGTGAAACCACCATTCACGTCACAAACTGTGTGTTAAAGTTTCGCAATATACCGAAACAGCTGTTGACCACGGATATTTATCGGCAACTTGATCCATTTGCATGTGACACCCGCCCTTCCGCTGGCGGCACGGGCCGCCGAGATCGTCGCATCGTGTCGTGAAGTGAGATTGCTATAGGGTCATTTTAAGTTTGGTTCATTCCAAGTAGTATGAAGATCATCTGTACCGGCGAACAAGGTTGAAACTACCGTTTTCCCTTCGGTTTCAAAAATGAAATATATTTTGAAATATATTTTAAGGTTCTGTCCCCCGTATCTCCGACCTTTCAACTTAGATAATTGAGCAAGCCAGAACATATTCGGCTTAGAGAATCGCAGTTTTCTGTTGGCTTTTAGTTATCGACTCACAACGCTGCAATTGTGCAGCCTAAGGTTTTACGGAAATAACAAATGTTCAAAAGGTGCGCAATCATCCATAACGAATTTCTTTGAATTTGGAAGGAATTTCGTGATGACCCCAGTGGTGTCCTCGCCCCTACAGGAGAGGCACCACCGGCGATATCTCTTCCGCTTTAACATAGTTACTAAGTCCGCCGCCCGTGAGGAATGCGAATTATTTAAACCTAAGTGAGTTCGAATGAGGTAACCCCCCTTTTCGAGTTTTTCGTGGGGTGATTGAAATTGATGCTGATCTGTGCGTCACCATTGAGCCAATCATGTTGGATGATCTGCTGTCTCGGTTAATTAAAGCTTTATTTAACTTGAGCTCTCCGCTCAGCTGTGGGAAGGCTGTCCGCTAAGGCCACAACACCACCATCTGCTTCCCTTAAATGTCTTAAAGCGCTGCTTGACAGAGGATAGAGACGATGGACTTTCATAATGTTCCCAGCGTAGATGTCAAAGTCCGTGATTTATCTCTCTCAATTGAACCATCGCCACCGTTTTTATCTCGCCTTCGCCTACGGTCCACACCGCTATTAGAACCGAAGCGGATTCTGCAGAATGTCTCGCTGGATATTCCTGCAGGGAAATTCATGGCCATCATTGGCGCCAGTGGAAGTGGAAAGGTATATCCCCCCGCGAGATAGAATTAAGCTGATTAGACTTCATTGTTGAACTTGATGGCCCAAAGAATGTCGGCTGGAGGACGGATGAAGGTAGATGGACGCATTGAGTATAATCGAGGGCCCTTGAAAGATATCCAACATGCCTATGTTATTCAACAGGATATTTTGTTACGTATGACCCTCTCATTAAAGCGAATTGACAACAGCCGCTTTGACTGTGCGAGAGACGCTCAAGTAAACAAGTGCGATATTAGTTCTAATTATAGGTACTCTGCTGCCCTGCGATTATCCGATGTCAATAGAAAGCAACGCGCCGATCTCGTGGAGCAAGTCATTCTTCAACTCGGCCTTAAAGATGCCTCCAATACATTAATTGGCGATGAATTCCGTCGCGGATGTAGCGGCGGTGAGCAGCGTCGGACCTCAATTGGCGTTCAACTTCTTGCCAATCCCAGCGTCCTCTTTCTTGGTATTTTCATTTGTATAATTTCACTGACTTTAGATGAACCTACCACAGGTAACCCCCACCCTTTGTAAAATGGCTTATTGGCAGGACTGGATGCATTCTCCGCACTCCAATTAATCCAGACCTTGAAGAATCTCGCTCAAACAGGTCGCACCATCATTATAACCATCCACCAACCCCGAAGTGATATGTACCTCTCCCATATCCCACCAATTGATGTTTAGTTTCTTTCTCTTCGATCAAATAACACTTCTTTCCACCGGTCGAACAGTCTATTCTGGCCCAGTGTCCGATGTCCTAACTTACTTTGATTCTCTTGGGTTCCCGTGTCCCCAGCATGTGAATCCCGCGGACTATCTAATCGACATCTCTACAGTGGACACTCGAACTCCTGACTTGGAAATACAATCTTCCGAACGAGTGAATGAATTGATTCATTCCTGGAAACGAGCGCAACTCGTTTCTTCGTCCGGTGAACCAACTCACCCACTTCTTCCATCTGAACCACCTATCAAATCTCCCGGTGTTTCGATATTCAGACAAGTATGGTATCTAACTACTCGGAATTTTCGGATTACTGTTCGTGATCCGTTTGGATTGGGAGGTTTTCTGTTTGAGGGGATTTTTATTGGAGTTTTGATCGGATGGATATTTTATAAAATCCCTCCTACGTTAACAGGAATTCGAAGTATGCAGGGGTTTACTTATACTGTCATTGGATTACAAGGATACCTGCTATTACTTTTCACTACATGGAAAGTATGTAATGATATGCGAGTACTTTCTCCTTATTTCTGTGACAGACTAATTTTAGGTCTACGATCGGGAACGACAGGATAAAATGTACTCGCCGTTCGCTTACGTCCTTGGCTACCGTCTATCTCATCTTCTAACTGAAGGTATACCGAGTCTTATCCTAAGTTGCTAATCATAATCGCATAACAGACATCGCAGTTCCCTTCCTCTTCTCAGTGATCACATACTTTATGTCCGGTTATCGCCCCGGCGCACAATACTTTTTCATCTTCTTCGCCGTAAATCTACTAAACCATTTCGTCAATGTTACGTTTGCGATGTGGTGCGTTTCTCTCCGTCGCAATTTTGCAGAAGCAAGTCTGATCGCAAATGCCTCTTTAACGTTTATCTCCCTAGCCTGTGGTTTCTTTATCCAGGCCGAGTCAATGCCAGTGTATGTCCGTTGGATAAAATACATAAGTTATGTATACTGGGGATTCGCCGCGTTAAGTAGTAACGGTACGTGTTCCGACTGAAAAAGACGGTCGCTAACCGAAGAATTCGATGACAATTTCTTTGATTGTCCTTTTGGAAATGCATCGAGTCCGGCTTGTACCGCTTATACAGGGGATTATATCATGAGTCAACTTGGTATTCCACGAGACTATGTGACAACAGGATGTCTCGCGCTCGTCGGATTCATTGCCTTTTACTTTTTCTCCGCGTGGTTGTTCCTCAGATTCATTCCCGTGCAGATCACGTTCACGAAACAAGTACGGAGTAATGAGAGAGGAGAAGGTGCTGCTGAAGCCGTCGCGAGAGCGAAAAGTACAGAACTAAGAATTCCAACGGAAATTACGATTCGCATGCATGATCTCAGATTGTGGATTGACAAGAAATTATTATGGCGAAAATCAACAGTGCATATACTCCATGGGATAACAGTCGATTTTGAACCAGGGAAATTAAATGTCATCATGGGACCTTCAGGTTTTTTCTCCTGTGTCACAAAATTGACAATAGGTTCTGGCAAGAGCAGTCTTCTAAACATTCTCTGTCGACGATTACACGGTTCACTAACATCTCGATATCATTATTCCGGTGAGTTATTCTTCAATAACTCCGTGCCTAGCGACGCCGTCATTCGCGCTTTAACTTCATATGTCGTACAAGATGACATGGCTCTTCTTCCATCCCTCACAGTTCGCGAAACTCTGCACTTTGCAGCGATCATTCGGCTCCCACCACACATGACTAAATCCCAGAAACTCGCCCGAGCAGAGCAAGTCCTTTCTCAGCTTGGCCTTCGTCACTGTGCTGATACCCTCATTGGGAGCGAATTCATCAAGGGAATCTCAGGAGGTGAGAAACGGAGAGTGTCCATTGCGATTCAAATCCTTACCGATCCAAAGATTTTAGTCCTTGACGAGCCGAGTTCAGGTTTAGATGCGAATACCGCGCATAGTATGATGGAGTTATTACAAGCGTTGGCGATGGAGGGGAGAACGGTGATTTGCACGATCCATCAAAGTCGAAGCGACCTGTTTCCCCTATTTGGCAATTTACTTCTCCTTGCAAGAGGAGGGAGGATGATTTATTCGGGCAAAGGCGCCGACATGATGCAATATTTTGAAGATGCTGGATATCCCTGTCCAAGTTTTGCAAATCCTGCGTATGATTGCCATTAGCAGTGCTGATGTAGTGACTTTGCGCTTGATCTTTGCTCCGTAGATCTCCAGCAAGCGGATCGAGAGGCACAGACGAAACGAAGAGTGGAAGACTTGATTGTTCATTTTGCAAAGTCTCGAGACATCCCTGGTTCCCGCGAAAAGACTTCATCTGTTACGCTTCCGGCGCAATTTGGAAGTCTGCAGAGACAAACGAGCGGATTCTTCATGGTTTTCCCAGTTCTGTTCAAACGCAGTTATCTCAATTTTCGCCGGAATCCAAATCTAGTTCTAACTCGTATTATGCAAGTATCGTGCTTCGGTATCATACTTGCATTGTTCTTCTCGAGATTGGGGAACGATTACGTTGCCGTTCAAAATCGGGTGGGCTACATTCAAGAGATCACCGCGTTAGTATTCGTCGGAATGCTAGTAAGGACGTTTCCGAGTTTTTCTAACATTAGAATAACATCGCGGTATACCCCGACGAGCGGAACGCGTTCTACAGAGAATTTGATGACCGTGCATACAGTGTTGAACCGTTCTTCCTATCTTATCTCGCTCTCGAGGTTCCCTTTGAAATTGTCATGAGCGCCATTTGCACATTGTTTCTCGTCATCCCAGGGTTTCCCAGTAAGTGTCTCGGCTTACAACTGCTAACTTTGAGATACGGTGGGTTCATTCTTTTTGGTGATGTTTGAGGTTTTTTGTTTCGTCAACTGTGGGGAATCTCTTGGAATCATGTTCTGCACTATGTTTGACCACAGCGGACTCAGCGTCAACTTTACTTCCATCGTGAATTCGCTGTTCACATGTATGGCTGGGTACGTATGAGTTTCATCTCGCATTGATATCGCAGTGTCATCTCGGTAAATATGCCTGGGTTTTTGAAAGGTTTGAACTGGATTTCCATCTTGAAATGGGGAACAGGTAAGTCCGTTTTTAATTCTTTTTAACCCCATTTTTAGGCGCGGTGATGACAGCTTCCTTGCGTGGAGTTGTGTTCCAATGCAAACCAGATCAACTTTCTGCTGATGGGACTTGTCCTGTGAATACTGGGGATGATGTTTTGAGGTTATATAATTTGGATGTGAGTACAATGGGTTATTCTCTGGGGATGGTGGCGTGTCTTTTGATTTATCGGATTATTGCATATGGGCTACTGAAGGTCAAGTTGATGCACTGGCGATTGAGGAAGACATGATTATGTGAGGCAACTCATCTAACAATGCTTTCTCTCATCTGGTTCTTTAGATTTCCCTGTCTTAGACAGGTTTATATGAAATGTAATGAATTATTTTCTGGCTAATCAATCCCACCACGGGCCGCAGAAGGGATCTCATTTAGCTAGACTACTGGAAATAGTCAAAATTGGGTGATTGGATTGCAAACCCAGCTGTTGCGGAAGAGAGAAAGCAGTATACTCTGGTGGAAGACCAGTCATCGACACGCGACACACAATCGGCCGTGCCTTCCCATGTGGTAGATCATTAATCGTTGCCATCCGTTGGACCCTGTTGATCTGATCTGATTAGCGCGGGGCGCCACCAAACCAAAAAATGCGACAAAGCTTATCCATCGTGTCCATACGGAGATTTAATTTGACAAGCAGGTCAATGTGCCGCAAACTCTACAAAAAGGCATTTATGGAGGCGCTTTTAATTCTCTACTCGCTTCTACTTGTCGTTCGTTTTATCTCTTTGAGTTTCTTCTTGCTATTTTCTTGCTTTTAAAATGTTGTTTAGTTTATTTGCGTTTGCGGGGCTGCTGGTCAGCTCGGTTGTTGCTGTTCCTGTCACTCCTAATGAGGGACCGGCTGTCGCCGAATCGTATTTTGATACCGATTACGATGTTTTGATTATCGGCGGCGGG
>Ga0335080_10007721_pt1 | contig 11174 bp, 12 predicted proteins | sample Lox_Sample_34_FD_206720 | JGI IMG/M metagenome (GOLD analysis project Ga0335080, IMG submission 206720) | Soil microbial communities from Loxahatchee National Wildlife Refuge, Florida, United States - Lox_Sample_3.4 | ecosystem: Environmental > Terrestrial > Soil > Wetlands | place: USA...
GGGCCGGTGCGGCCGAACGAGCCGATCGAGCAGTAGACGAGGCGCTCGTTGCGGGCGCGCAGCTCGTCGGGGCCGAAGCCGAGGCGGTCGGCGGTGCCGGGCCGGAGGCTCTGGATGAAGACGTCCGCCCTCTCCGCGAGCCGGTACAGGACGTCGAGCCCGCGCTTCACGTCGAGCCCGAGCGAGCGCTTGCCCGCGTTCGCCGCGAAGAACATCACGCTCCCGCCGGGGAAGAACTCGGGCCCCCAGGCCCGCGCCTCGTCGCCGCGCCCCGGGTGCTCGACCTTGACGACGTCGGCTCCGAGCGCGCCCAGGATCTCCGTGCAGTAGGGACCCGCCAGCGAGGACGTGACGTCCACAACCTCGATCCCCGCGAGCGGCCGGAACTCCATCACGCCGAGCCTAGATGGTCGACGTCACACGCGCACGAGCGTGACGCCGACCATCCCGCGGTAGTGTGGCCCCGTGATCGCGGCCTCGATCCACGAGCTGATCACGGGGCCCTGGGCCTACGCCGTGGTGTTCGGGCTGGCTGCGCTCGACGCGGTCTTCCCGGTCGTGCCGAGCGAGTCGACGGCGATCGCGGCCGGTGTCCTCGCGGGGTCCGGCGACCTCGTGCTCGGGTACGTGATCCTCGCCGCCGGTGCCGGGGCGTTCGTCGGCGACTCGACCGCATACTGGATCGGGCGCTCGCTCGGGCGAACGATCCTCGGCCACCGGCTGTTCCGAGGCGACCGCGGCAAGAAGGCGGTCGGTTGGGCGGAGACCACGCTCGAGAAGCGCGGCGGCTACCTGATCGTCGTCGCGCGGTTCATCCCGGGCGGCCGCACCGCCACGACGTTCACGGCCGGCAGCGTGCAGTACAGCGTCGTCAAGTTCTCGCTCTTCGCCGGACTGGCGGCCGCGATCTGGGCGACCTACGCGGCGCTCCTCGGCTACCTCGGCGGGCGCGTCTTCACCGACCGGCCGTGGCTCGGCCTCCTCGTCGCACTCGGGCTCGCGGCGGGGATCACTGCGCTCGTCGAGCTTGGGCGCAAGCTCGCGGGCCGGCGGAAGCCCGCGACGTGAACCGGCTCGGCCGGGAGACCAGCCCCTATCTCCTCCAGCACGCGGAGAACCCGGTTGACTGGTTCCCCTGGGGCGAGGATGCCTTCGCGCTCGCCCGGAGCGAGGACCGGCCGGTGCTGCTCTCGATCGGCTACTCGGCCTGCCACTGGTGCCACGTGATGGCCCACGAGTCGTTCGAGAGCCCCGGGACGGCGGCGCTGATGAACGAGCGCTTCGTCAACGTCAAGGTCGACCGCGAGGAGCGCCCCGACGTCGACGCGGTCTACATGGACGCCGTCGTCGCGCTCACGGGCCAGGGCGGCTGGCCGATGACGGTGTTCCTCACCCCGGACGGCGAGCCGTTCTTCGGCGGCACCTACTTCCCGCCCGAGCCGCGGCACTCGCTGCCGAGCTTCCGCCAGGTGCTGGTCGCGGTCTCGGACGCGTGGCGCGAGCGGCGCGACGACGTCGCGACCCAGAGCCGGGCGCTGGTGGAGGCGTTGCGCCGCTCCGGCCTGGCGGAGCCGTCGGCGGAGCCGCTCGAGCCGGCGCTGCTCGCCGAGGCCGTGGACGGGCTGCGCCGCAGCTACGACCCGGAGTGGGGCGGCTTCGGCCACGCGCCCAAGTTCCCGCCGGCCTCGGCGATCGAGTTCCTCCTGCGGCGCGGGGCGCTCGACCTCGCGACCGGGACCCTCGACGCGATGGCGCGCGGCGGGATGTACGACCTGCTCGGCGGCGGCTTCCACCGCTACTCGGTCGACCGGCGCTGGCTCGTGCCGCACTTCGAGAAGATGCTCTACGACAACGCCCTGCTCGCGGCCGCCTACCTGCACGGCTGGGTCGTGACCGGGGAGCCGCGCTACCGCGAGGTGGCCGAGGAGACGCTCGACTACATGCTGCGCGAGCTCGCGCTCGACGGCGGCGGCCTCGCCTCGGCGCAGGACGCCGACACCGAGGGCGTCGAGGGGCTCACTTTCACGTGGACGGCCGAGGAGGGGGCGCCGGCCGGGCTGCTCGAGCCGTTCGAGCACGGCCGCTCGATCCTTCGCGGAGAGCTCGACGCAGAGACGAAGGCCCGCCTCTTCGCGGTGCGCGAGCAGCGGCCGAAGCCGTTTCGCGACGACAAGGCGATCGCGTCGTGGAACGGGCTCGCCCTCGCGGCGCTCGCCGAGGCCGGGCGCCGGCTCGACCGGCACGACTGGCTCGAGGCCGCGGTGCGCCTCGCAGAGTTCCTGCTCGGGCCGCTCTCGACGCCCGACGGGCGCCTCCACCGCACCTGGCGCGCGGGCCGGGCGAAGGGGACGGGCTACCTCGACGACTACGCCGACGTCGCGCACGGGCTGCTCGAGCTCCACGTCGCGACCGGGGAGGTGCGCTGGCTCGAGGAGGCCCGCCGGCTCGCGCTGCTCGCGGTCGAGCTGTTCGCCGACGACGAGCGCGGCGGCTTCTTCCTCACTCCGGTCGACGGAGAGCGTCTCGTCGCGCGCCAGAAGAGCTTCGAGGACAACCCGACCCCGTCCGGGAACTCGATGCTCGCCTCCGTCCTGCTGCGGCTCGCCCGGCTCTACGGCGACGCCGAGCTGGAGCGCCGGGCGGTGTCCGTGCTCGAGCTCGTCGCGGGAGCCGTCACGCGCGTGCCGTCGGCGTTCGGCTGGGCGCTCTGCGCGTTCGACCTCCACTTCTCGCCGCCGCGGGAGCTCGCTGTGATCGGCCCGCCCGACTCCCGGGTCGCGCGCCGTTTCCTCGACGCGTGGGACCCGAACGCCGTCGTCGCCGTCGGCCCCGCGCAGGGCGTGCCGCTGCTCGAGGGGAAGGGCCTCGTGGACGGGAAGCCGGCGGTCTACGTCTGCGAGCACTTCGCCTGCCGGGCCCCCGTCACGGAGTAAGCTCTCGCCGTGAGCCGGTTCAGCGACGCACTCAACGAGCAGGTCGCCTACGAGTTCGGCGCCTCCCAGCAGTACGTGGCGATCGCCGTCTACTACGACGCGGAGACGTTGCCCGGCCTCGCCGCCCACTTCTACCGCCAGGCGGTGGAGGAGCGGAACCACGCGATGATCATGGTGCAGTACCTGCTCGACGCGGGCGATCCGGTGCTCACGCCGGGTGTCGAGGCGCCGCAGACCGACTTCCGGGACCCGGTCACCCCGGTCGCGCTCGCGCTCGACCAGGAGAAGCGCGTCACCGACCAGATCTCCGCGCTCACGGCGCTCGCGCGCGAGGAGGGCGACTTCATCGCCGAGCAGTTCCTCGGCTGGTTCCTGAAGGAGCAGCTCGAGGAGGTCTCGAGCATGTCGTCCCTGCTCGCCGTCGTCGAACGGGCCGCCGCGACGAACATCCAGTTCGCGGAGGAGCACCTCGCCCGTACCGCGGGCGGAGAGACGGAGCCCGCGGGCGCCCCGCCCGCCGCGGGCGGCGCTCTCTAGCACCGGGGCGCACCTGCCGATACGGGGTGGATGCGGCTCGCGCTCGTCGTCGTCCTGCTCCTCGTGGTAGCGCCCGCGGCCGCCGCGGTCACTCCCGGGCTGCCGGACTACTCGGCGCTGCTGAAGCGGCCGGCGACGCCCGACGAGCGGCTCGCGCAGTCGGTCGCCGCGCGGCTGACGAACCTCAAGCCCGAGGTCCGCTGCACGACGGTCCCGCTCGGGAGCGGCGAGCTCGGCGTGACGCCGTTTCAGAACGGCCGCCCGCTCGGCTACTTCCTGTTGAGCTCCGAGGTCTGCGCCGACCTCGCGGCGTTCCGCAAGAAGCCCTCCGCCTACGATCCGAGGACCTGCACCGACGAGGCGTGCGCCCAGCGCGCGTTCCAGATGGTGCAGTCGATCCAGACGATCGCGCACGAGTCGTACCACGTGCTCGGCTTCTACCTCGAGGCGACGGCGGAGTGCTACGGGATGCAGTCGCTCTGGTACGCGGCGCACCGGCTCGGCGCCTCGGTCGACCTCTCCCAGGCCCTCGCGCAGTTCTACTGGAAGGAGATCTATCCCCTGCGGCGCACGAGCAACTTCCCCTGGTACTGGTCGGCCGAGTGCCGCGACGGCGGCAAGCTCGACCTCCGCCCGAAGTCGCACGGCTGGCCCAGCTAGACCACGAACCTTTCGACGCGCTCGGCGCCGGCGGCGAAGCGCTTCAGCGAGAACGGCGAGAGGTCGAGCGTCGGCGTCACCCCGGCGACGAGCTCGGCCAGGTGCTCGCCGATCGCCGGCGCCTGCTGGAAGCCGTGGCCGGAGAAGCCCGTCGCGACGAGGAAGCGGCCCGGCCCGGGCAGCTCCCCGACGATCGCGTTGTGGTCGGGGCTGACCTCGTAGTAGCCCCACCACGAGGCCTGCACCGGCAGCTCGGCGAGCAGCGGCAGCCGCCGCTCGATCGCCGGAGCGAGCGCCTCGAGGCTCGTCTCCCGGCCGCCGAAGACGAGCCCGGGGCCCTCGCGGTGGACGTAGAGCCCGGTCGAGAAGTCGATCGTCATCGGCATCGGGTCCGGCAGTCCGCCGGCCTCGGGCGAGAACCACATCCAGCGCGGCTCGCCGTGCACGGGGATCTCGGCCCCGGCCAGCGCGCCGACCTCTGCCGCCCACGCCCCGGCGCAGTCGAGCACGATCCCGGTCGCGATCGGGCCGCGGCTCGTCTCGACGCGGCCTGCGCGAAGGTCGATCCCGGTCACCTCGCACCCCTGGAGCACCCGCAGCCCGCGCGCGTACCACTGGACGACGGCCTCGGGCGTGCAGTGCCCGTCGAGCGGGCAGAACGTCGCGCCGACCAGGCCCGACGGCTCGAGCTGCGGCACGAGCTCGAGCGCCTCGTCGACCCGCAGCTCACGGGACGGGACGCCGAGCCGCTCCTGCAGCGCGAGCGCGGCCCGGAACTCCGCGAGATCCTCGTCGCGGTCGACCAGGAACAGGTACCCGACCCGCCGGAGGTCGATCCCGTCCATCCGCTCGAGCTCGGCGAGCGAGCGCTGCGCGATCCGTACGTTCAGCTCGTCGGCGAACTGCATGCGCACGCCTCCGGCCGACTTCGAGGTGGAGCCCGAGCCGAGCGAGTCGCGCTCGACGAGCAGCACGTCGTCGATCCCGAGCTCGCGCAGGTGCCAGGCGGCGCTCGCGCCGACGGCGCCGCCGCCGATCACGACGACCTCAGCCGAGCTCGGCAAGCTCTGCATCCGGCAGCGCGCGCAGGAGGTCCTCGGTCCGCACCGAGAAGACGGCGTGCGGAGTGCCCCCGGCGCACCACACCGTCTCGAAGCGCTGCAGCGAGACGTCGACGAGCGTCGGCAGCTCGCGGTCGTGGCCGAGCGGCGGAATGCCGCCGATCGCGAAGCCCGTCGCCGCCCGCACCCGCTCCGCGTCTGCGCGCTCGAGCCCGAGCCGTTCGGTGTCCACTCGTCGGTCGCCCGCGCAGAGGCACATCACCACGTCGTCGCCGCGCTCGAAGACGAGCGACTTCACGATCTGGCCGACCTCGCACCCGATCGCAGCCGCAGCGTCGGCAGCTGTGCGCGTCGAGTCGGCGAGGGCCTTCACCTCGACGTCGAGGCCTCGCTCCCTGAGGCGGTCCTGGACCCTGGTCGCGGTGGGATGGAGCTCCAAGGTGGTTTACGGTAGCGCAGCGATGGCATTGCTCTCGGTCGAGGATGTCACCCTGCGCTTCGGCGGGATCGTGGCCGTGGACGATGTCTCGCTCGAGGTCGACGAGGGCGCGATCGTCGGCCTGATCGGCCCGAACGGCGCCGGCAAGACGACGCTCTTCAACATCATCACCGGCCTGTACCGGCCCAACGAGGGCGAGCTCCTGTTCGAGGGCGAGAGCCTGCTCAAGACGCCCCCGTTCAAGATCGTCCAGCGCGGGATCGCCCGCACCTTCCAGAACGTCGAGCTCTTCAGGACGATGACGGTGCTCGAGAACGTGCTCGTCGGCGGGCACAGCCGCTTCGGCTCCGGCTCCGAGCGGGCGGCCCGCGCCCGCGCGCTGGAGCTGATCGAGTACGTCGGCGCCGCCGAGGTCGCGGACAGGCCCGCCTCGGGGCTCCCGTTCGGGACCCTGAAGCGGGTCGAGCTCGCGCGCGCGCTCGTCGCGGCGCCGCGGCTGCTCCTGCTCGACGAGCCGGCGGGAGGGCTCAACCACGAGGAGGTCGCCGCGCTCGGCGAGATGATCGGCCTGCTGCGGGTCGACTTCGGCCTCACCGTGCTCCTCGTGGAGCACCACATGAACCTCGTGATGTCGATCTCCGACCACGTCCACGTCCTCAACTTCGGCGAGAAGATCGCCTCGGGGACGCCGGACGAGGTGCAGCGCAACCCGGCCGTGATCGAGGCCTACCTGGGAGCCTGAGCGATGCCGCTGCTCGAGCTCAGCGACGTCGAGGCCCGGTACGGGCCGATCGTCGCGCTCCAGGGCGTCTCGCTCGCGGTCGACGAGGGCCAGGTCGTCGCGGTGCTCGGAGCGAACGGAGCCGGCAAGACGACGACGCTGCGCGCGGTCTCCGGCACCGTGCGGAAGAGCGGGCGGATCGCCTTCGCAGGTCAGGAGCTGGGCCGCCGCGGCCCGGAGGCGGTCGCCCGCCTCGGCGTCGCGCACGTCCCCGAGGGCCGGGGCACCTTCGTCGAGCTGACGGTCTGGGAGAACCTGCGCCTCGGTGCCTACACCCGCAGCCGCGGCGCCGACCTCAAGGCCGACCTCGCGCGGATGGTCGACTACTTCCCCTGGATCGAGGAGCGCCGGGACCAGCAGGCGGCGACGCTCTCGGGCGGCGAGCAGCAGATGCTCGCGCTCGCCCGGGCGCTGATGTCGCGGCCGCGCCTGCTGCTGCTCGACGAGCCCTCGCTCGGCCTCGCGCCGCTCGTCACGCGCGAGATCTTCCGGATCGTGCGCGAGCTGAACGAGCAGGAGGGGCTGTCGGTGCTCGTCGTCGAGCAGAACGCGAACCTCGCGCTCGACGCCGCCGAGCACGCGTACGTGCTGGAGGTGGGCCGCGTGGCCCTCGACGGGCCGAGCCAGGAGCTGCGCAGCCATCCCTCCGTCCGCAAGTCGTACCTGGGGTACTGATGCAGCAGTTCCTGCAGCAGGTGGTGAGCGGGCTCGCGTCGGGCGGGGTCTACGCCTCGCTCGCCCTCGCGCTCGTGCTCATCTACCGCTCGACCGAGGTGATCAACTTCGCGCAGGGCGAGATGGCGACGTTCACGACCTACGTCGCCTGGCAGCTGATCGACTGGGGAGTGCCGTTCTGGGTCGCGTTCTTCGCAACGCTCGCGTTCGCGTTCGTGTTCGGCGTCGCGATCGAGCGGGTGGTGATCCGTCCCTTCGAGCACGGGCCGGTGCTCACCGTCGTGATCGTCACGATCGGGCTGCTCGTGCTCCTGAACGGGCTCGACGGCTGGATCTGGGGCGCCGAGATCAAGTCGTTCCACAGCGCGTTCCCGACCCGGCCGATCGACATCGGCGGAGTGGCGTTCTCCCTCCAGGACATCGGGGTGATCGCCGTCTCGCTGCTCGCGGTCTTCCTCCTCTGGCTCTTCTTCCGCTACACGAAGGTCGGGCTCGCGATGCGGGCGGCCGCGGTCAACCCCGACTCGGCGCGCCTCACCGGGGTTCGCGTCGGGTGGATGCTCGCGCTCGGCTGGGGGCTCGCCTCGATGCTCGGCGCGCTGTCGGGGCTGATGATCGCCCCGGTCGTGTTCCTCGACCCGAACATGATGCAGGTCGTCCTGATCTACGCCTTCGCCGCGGCGGTGCTGGGGGGCCTGCAGAGCCCGGCCGGCGCCGTCGTCGGCGGCCTGCTGCTCGGCGTGATGCTGAACCTGCTCGGCACGTACGTCCATCCGGTCACCCCCGAGCTGCGGCTGCCCGTGGCGCTGCTCGTGCTGCTGATCGTGCTCCTGGTCAAGCCCTCCGGGCTGTTCGGCCGCGCGGTGGTGAGGAAGGTATGAGGGGCGAGCGACTGGTCAAGCTCGGGGCGATCGCCGGCGGGGCCGCGCTCGTCGTGGTGCTCGGGTTCACGATGACCGACTACCACCAGTACCAGGGCGGGATCGTCGCCTACTACCTGATCGCGATCCTCGGGCTCAACATCCTCACCGGCTACACGGGCCAGATCTCGCTCGGCAACGGCGCGTTCATGGCCGTGGGCGGCTACACGACCGCGATCCTCTGCGGGCACCACGGCTGGCCCGAGCTCGCGACGATCCCGGTCGCCGCCGCCGTGGCCGGCGCGGCGGGCTTCCTGTTCGGCATCCCCGCGCTCCGGCTCGCGGGCCCGTACCTCGCGCTCGCGACCTTCGCGATCGCGGTCGCGGTGCCGTCGCTCGCCAAGCGCTTCGACCACTTCACCGGCGGCTCGAGCGGGATCACCCTGCCGATCCACACCGGCCACTACCTCTACTGGGCGAGCTGGATCTGCGCCGGGATCGGCTACGTCGTCGCGTGGCTCGTCCTGCGCGGCCGTACGGGACGCGCGTTTCGCGCGGTCCGCGACAGCGAGGTGGCGGCGGTCTCCTCGGGGGTCAACCTCGCCTCCTACAAGACGCTCGCGTTCGGGATCTCGGCCGCGTACGCCGGCGTCGCCGGTGCGCTGCTCGCGATCGGCGCCGCGTACACGAATCCCGACACGTTCCCCGTCACGCTCTCCCTGTACCTGCTGATCGGCGCCGTCGTGGGCGGGCTCGGCTCGCTGTGGGGCGTGATCTTCGGCGCGCTCTTCATCGAGTACCTGCCGATCTACGCGCAGAAGACATACTTCGGCTTCGCGTTCTCGAAGCAGGCGCCGTCGGTCGTCTACGGGCTCGTCCTGATCCTGATCATGCTCGTGGCGCCGACCGGGATCGTCGGACTTGCGAGACGCCTGCGCCGCTCTATCTAATCGCCTCACCACTCGTCCATAATCGTGCGTCCCGATGAGGGGGCACACTTCGAGGAGGTAAACCAGATGGGCAAGAGGATCTACGCACTGGCAGCGGCGCTGGGCGTAGCGCTCGCCGTGCTCGTCGGCGTCTCGGCCGGCGCGGGCGGCACCCCCGGCGTGACGAGCAAGCTGATCTCGATCGGCGGCACGTTCCCGCTCAGCGGCCCGGCGTCGTCCTACGGCACGATCCCGCAGGCCGAGTCGGCGTACTTCTCGTATTTCAACTCCCTGAAGCAGCCGGGAGGCAAGCGCGGCGTCTACGGGCGCCAGATCCAGTTCACGTACCTCGACGACGGCTACAACCCGGCACAGACGGTGCAGCTAACGCGCCAGCTCGTCGAGCAGTCGAAGGTCTTCGCGATCTTCAACAGCCTCGGCACGGAGCCGGACGAGGCGATCCGGGCGTACCTGAACCAGGCCAAGATCCCGCAGGCCCTCGTCGCGACGGGCGCGTCCGAGTGGGGCACTCTGGCGAAGAAGTACCCGTGGACGATCGGCTACCAGCCGACCTACGTCAGCGAGGCCTACGCGTACGGGCAGTTCATCGTGAAGAAGGTGCCGCAGGCGAAGATCGGCGTCCTCTACCAGAACGACAGCTACGGCAAGGACTACATCGCCGGGCTGAAGAAGGGCCTCGGCTCGAAGCAGAACCAGATCGTGGACATGGAGGGCTACGAGGTGACGGCCGCTGACGTCGGCTCGCAGATCGCCAAGCTCAAGGCGTCGGGCGCGAACACGCTCTGCATCTTCGCGACGCCGAAGTTCTCGATCCAGGCGTTCGCGATCGCGGCGAAGCTCGGCTGGAACCCGATCGTCTTCAACAACTCGGTCTCGGCGACGCCGACCCTGATGACGATCGCGACCGGGGCCTCGACCCCGGCGACCACGAACGGGACGATCACTGCGACCTACCTGAAGGACCCGACGGACGCGAGGTGGGCGAACGACGCGGGCATGAAGCTCTACAGGAAGATCATGGCCGCGTACTACCCGAAGGGAAACGTCAACGACCAGTTCAACGTCTACGGCATGTCGGCCGCCTGGACGATGGTCAAGGCGCTCGAGGCCGCCGGCCCGAACCCGACCCGCGCGTCGCTGATGGCTGCGCTCCGGAGCATGAACTACAGCGACAACCCGTTCCTGCTCCCGGGGATCAAGGTGCAGACGAGCGCGAGCAACCCGTTCCCGATCCAGCAGCAGCAGCTGACCCGCTGGACGGACGGGAAGTTCGTCAACTTCGGGCCGCTGATCAAGGGTTAGCCCTGCGGCGGTACTGAGCCCAGAGCAGCTCCATCGTCGTTTCCCGTCCGGCCCGGTGAACCGGGTCGGACGGGGCGGCGTTGACGGCTCTCACGATCCAGCCGTCCCGGCCGAGGTCGAGCACGTTGATGCAGCCCGGAGCCTGCTCGAAGCCGCCGAGGAAGACGCGGTGCCCGGTGAGCGCGCGCGAGAGGATCGCCCGGTTGACGCCGCCGTGCAGGACCAGCAGCAGCGTGTTCCAGTCCCGGTCCGCCACGATCGCGTCGAACGCGGGCGTGACCCGGTCGAGCAGCTCCCCCACGGACTCGCCGCCGAGGAAGCGGCGCGCCTCCGGGACGGCGCCGTCGAAGAAGCCGACGAAGGCGTTCTCGACCTCGGCCTCCGGCAGCTCGTCGAGCCGGCCGCCACGCAGCTCGCGAAGCTCCGGGACGGTCTCGGCCTCGATCCGCGGTGCGACGAGGGCCGCGGTCTCGATCGTGCGACGCAGCCCGCTCGTCACGACGCGGTCGAGCGTCTCGCCGGCGAGCGCCGCTGCGGCCGCGCGGGCCTGGGCGCGCCCCGTCTCGGTCAGCGGGACGTCGTCGGGCGGCAGCGGCCGTCCGTCCGCGTCGAAGTAGGCCACGTCCCCGTGGCGCATCAGGTAGACCCGCCGGCGCACGGCGGTCATTATCTCCGCGTGGAGCGCCGTCAGCAGGTGCGCGCCTTCATGGACGCGCACGTCGTCCCGAACGAGGCTGCGTTCTCGCGGGAGGACGACGCCGCCGAGGCGCTGATCGCCGAGCTCCAGGCGGAGGTCAAGGCGGCGGGGCTCTGGGCCCCGTTCATCGGGCCCGAGGCCGGCGGCACCGGCACCGGCTTCATGGACTACGTGTTCCTGAACGAGGTCATCGGCCGGAGCGCGTGGGGCCCGCGCGTGTTCGGCTGCCAGGCGCCCGACACCGGCAACGCCGAGATCCTCCACCTGTTCGGCACCGCC
>Ga0335080_10007722_pt1 | contig 11174 bp, 13 predicted proteins | sample Lox_Sample_34_FD_206720 | JGI IMG/M metagenome (GOLD analysis project Ga0335080, IMG submission 206720) | Soil microbial communities from Loxahatchee National Wildlife Refuge, Florida, United States - Lox_Sample_3.4 | ecosystem: Environmental > Terrestrial > Soil > Wetlands | place: USA...
TACCGGAGACTTCGCGGGAGCTGGCCGAACGCAGCACAGCCCCGATGCTGATCATCACCACGCTGCCGATGGGGCAGGCGCAGCACATCATGTCCGGCGGCCGCTATTGAGCGCGCTCAGCCACCGAAGTCGTAATCCTTCCTGTAGGCGCGGTACCAGTCCTGCGTGTACTGGTCGCGCGGCAGCTGTTCGGCGAGGTGCTTGAGCTCCGCGAGCGCGCCCTCGGCGCGCGAGTCGTTGAGATAGAGGTCCATCAGCCGCCAGTGGTAGGCGAGCTCGCCGGGCGCGAGCGACGAAGCCTTCTCGTACTGTTCGATCGCGCGCGTGATCCAGTTCATCTCGAAGAGATAGAGGTCGCCGAGCGCAGCGTAGCCGGCAGCATCGTTGGGCGCCGCGCGGATCCTCTCCTCCGCCGCCTTCACCGCGTCCGCGAGCGCGAACGGGTACGCGGGCGGCGCGGGCGTGCGCACGTGATCGGCATAAATCGCTCCCCTCATGTTCGGCAGCTTGAGTGCGCGCAGCTGCGCAAAAAACGGATTGTCCGCGTACTTGACGTAGAAATTCACGTTGTCCTCGAAGCGGTGAAACCAGGTCCACGCCTTCGGCTCGTCCACGTACCACAGCCCGTCGCCGCCCCTGCGCAGCACGATCGGCAGGTTCGACTTGTCAGGCCCCGGCACCGCGAGCGCGAGATCTCTCGCGGTAAGCATGCGCCAGTCGCCGGCGGACGCGAAGAACTCGTGTATGCGCTGCTGCTGCTCGGCGTTCCTCGGCACCACCGCGCGGAAGATGCGGCTCCCCTCGGTCAACAGCGGCAGCCTTGGATCGCCGATTCCCGCCGCGAGCGACGCGAGGTAGCGCCGCACCGTCTCCGCGGCGTCGCGCGCGGGCGCGTACTCGCCGAGCGCCGCATCCGGCAGGTGCAGGATCGCGCGCTGGTAATCCTCGAGCGTGCGGCTGTAGCCTGAAACGAGCGCGCCGGCCCCGCCCGACAGGAAATCCGCGTTGAGCCACTGCGGTTTCCCGATGGCAGGCGCCTCGCTCTTCGAGCCCATGCCGCGCAGGTTGGTGGTGATGATGAGCTCCGAGATGAAATCCTGCGGCACCTCGGACAGCATGTAGGTCTTCGCCGCTTCTTCCAACCGGCGGCAGAACGCGTCGGGGATGTCGCCCTCGAGCGCGTACGAGACCTCGATCTTCATCAGGTTCTCCTTCGCGGCGTACAGGTAAAGGATGCCGCGGCCGTTCGTGCGCGCGCCGATGCGATAGTGACGGAACGTTTCCTCCGCGGCCTGCTCGATGGTCTGCGCCCGCGGCAGCTGCGCGAGCAGCACGAGCGCGTTCTCGATGCCGGACTTCTTCTCCGCGAGCTTCAGGCTCATGCGGAACGCGAGGTCGTAGTCGTGGCGCCCTGTCTCGTTGATCATCACGTACTCGGGGCGCTGCGGCGCGCGTGCGTGCTGCCACGCGAGCCAGCCCGCCGCGGCCGCCAGCGCGCAGGCCGACGCGATGAGGATGCGCTTCGCCGCCACCGCTCAGAAATTACCGAAGATGGCGGTTTTCCTGCGGTCGTTCGAGTAGTTGACGAGGAAGGGCTCGGTCGTGCCCGCGTTCAGGCCGTAGATCGAGCGGTCCGCGCCCTTGTTCTTCAGCACCACCACCGGCGTCTCCTGACCGCCGTAGAGGCGGAAGATGCCGGCCGCCTTCTGGCTCGTGTCGTTCAGCACCACGAACGGGTATTCGCTCTCCGCCGGCGAGTAGAGTCCGAGCACGAGGCGGTTTCGACCCTGGGTATCGAAGAAGAAGAGCCCGGCGCCGCCATCAGGCGACATCGCGAGCTCGGCGCGCACCCTGCTTTGCGCGTCGATGAGCCGGATGCGGCTCGCCGAGATGACTTCGTGCCCAGCCGCCGCGGCCTGCGCCTGCGGCACGCCGCCGCCGAAGTGCGCGAGCGCGAGTGCGCCGCAAATTCCGCCGGCGAATCCCGCCAGCAGCCCTGCCAGAGTGTTCCGGTTCATGGCTGAGTCCGCTCCCTTGTGTGGAGCGGAACACTCTAGCACGGCGGGCTTGCTAGGCAGCGGCTTTGACTTTGCCCTTGGAGCCCGCGACGAGGCCGGGCACGCGCGAGGCGCGCACGTAGACGTAGCCGTCGAACATGCGGCGCTGGGTGCGGTAGAACGCGCCCTGCTCCGCGCGCCAAGCGCCATCCACTTTGTTCACCGACGCGGCGACCACCAGCACGCCGGACGGCATCGCGATCCTGATCTCCGCGTCCGGATTGGGATTGAGCCGCGCGACCTGGTTGACGAGCGTGCCTTCGATACGCGCCGCAACCGCCGTGCACAGCGACACCGTGAGCGGCAGCGCGCGGTGCGGCTGGCCATTCGAGAGCATGCGCGCGGTGAGATCCACGTCCGCCGATTTGATGACGTCGCCGGCGAGCGACTGCGCGTCCTGCGACGGCGACACGAAGCCGACGAAGGGCACGGTCTTCTTCTTAGCGGCGTCGGCGGCGTCCTTGCCGATGCCCATCGCTACCGACGCGGCGAGGCGGATCCTCGCGAGTTTGTCGAGCAGCTCGGCCGAGCGGTCGAGCTCTTCGGGCATCTCGATGCCCTTGAGGCCCAGATCGGCGGCTCTGAGGAAGCAGGTCGCGTTTGCCGCATCGACGAGCGACGCCTTGATTCTGCCGACGCCCGGCACGTCGAGCGTGTCGACCACGTTGCCCGTCGGCAAGAGCTTGCCGGTCGTCGCGCCGCCCGGATCGCGAAACTCGAGCCTGACTGGCGCACCGGTACCGGCGACTCCCGGAATCGCGAGGTCGCCATCGACTGCCGCAAGCCCGTCGTCGAGCGCAAAGTGCGCGTGGATGATCTTCTTCGTGTTCGTATTATGGATGCGCACCAGCGCTTCCTTGCCGGAAAACCTGATCAGCCCCTCGTCCACCGCGAAGGGCCCCATCGCTGACGACATGTTTCCGCAATTACCGCTGTAATCAACCTTGGCTTCCTTCACCTGCACCTGCGCGAACGTGTAGTCGATGTCGGCGTCGGGGCGCGTCGCAGGCCCCACTACGCATACCTTCGACAAGGATGAAATGCCGCCGCCCATGCCGTCGAGCTGGCGCCCGTACGGATCGGGGCTGCCGATCGCCGCCAGAAAAATCTCGTCCCATTGCGCGCGCTCGCGCGGCAGGTCGCGCGCGTGCAGCACGACCGCGTTGCTGGTGCCGCCGCGCATGAATACCGCCGGAATCTTCAGTTGCTTCATGGCTCGCCTCCTGTCGCCGGAATTTTATACTGGAGCCGCGTGTTGACAAAGCGTTAAGATTGCGGTCTTTGGCCTTCGGGGTTTTGCTGATGACGGGAAAATTGTGGACGATCACGCTGGCACTCGCGTTCAACTGCGCGCCGGCAGCGAACGCGATCGAGGAAGGCAAGCCCGCGCCGTCCGCGGAGATCAAGCTGCTCGACGGCGCGCAGTTCTCGCTCGCCGGGCAATCCGGCAAGGTCGTGATCCTCAACTTCTGGGCGACGTGGTGCGAGCCCTGCCGCGCCGAGATGCCCGCGCTCGACGCCTACTACCGCAAGCACCGCGCGGAAGGACTGGAGGTCGTCGCGGTCAGCATGGACGACGCGAAGGATGAGCCCAGGGTGCGCGAGGTCATGCGGGCATTCGCGTTCCCCGCCGCCATGGCGCGCGATGCGAACGTCAAAGACTACGGCCGGATCAGGCGCATTCCGCTCACTTTCGTGATCGACCGGCGCGGCATCCTGCGCAAGGACGGCTGGTACGGCGATCCCGGCATCGACGCCGTGCTGCTCGACAAGATCGTCACCCCGCTGCTCGCCGCGCCCGCGAAATGACGGCGCCTCAGCGCTTGAGGCAGGGCGCGGTGATTTCGGCGCACTCCTTGCTCTGCACGAGCGCGCCCGTCGCATAGCCCGCGAGCTGCAGCTTCTCGACCACGCCATCCTTGATCACGAAGGTGACGCGGCAGTAGCGCGGCCGCGGCTTGGCCGCCGCCGCAGGCGGGCCGGAGTTCTGTGCCGCCTGCGCGTCGGCCGCACGCGCGTCGGCATTCATGTAGATCAGGTACTCGCGCCCCTCGTGCGCTCCGGACCGCCACGGCTCGCCCGCGCACGCCACCACCGCCGCCCTGGACATCCCGATGAGCGCGGACTGCTCGGGCGGGGGTTTCGGCTGCGCAGCTTGCGCGCGGTCCGGCTGGGCACCCGGCTGCAGCTACGACGACGCACAGCCCGCGAGCGCAAGGCATGCCGCCGCGCCGATCCACGCGAGCACCGTCACGAGCGGCGCGCCTCCCTGCCTCCTTACCCGAGTACTTCCCGGCCGCATCATACGATTGAACGCCTGGCGCCTAGAGGCACAGCATTGTAGTTCAGTTCCGGCCACCACGCGCCGCTCCGGAATAAGTCGTGGTCACTTGATTCGTTTCCAGACCGTTTTGCCCGACGCGGCGGACCCTGCGGGCGAGCCAGCCAGCGTCAACTCGTCGCCCGAGAGGGCAACCACGCGAAGCTGCCCGGTACCTGCCGCATCCGGAGCATTCGCGGCGTTCACGTGCAACAGCATCAGGCGCTGCTTTTCATCGAGCTCATACGTGCCGAAGAACGAGATGCACCGCGGTTTCCCCTCGTTTGCAGCCGCGCCTCCTCCAAAGCAATCATCGGCGGCCGGATCGCCAGCGCCCGAGCGGAAGATCTGGATCGAGAAGCGCCGCTTCGAACTGATGGTCATGTAGCCCTTGGGGCTCGCTCCAAACGGAAGGGCGGTCCCGCCCCCATCCTCGCCTGTTGCCGAAACGAGCGACCACGTTCCCACCAGTTTGCGCGCGAGCGCGCGACTGTTCTCCCATCCGGGCGGCACGACGGCCACCGCAGTCTCGGCGCCCCCGCCCCTGCCGTGCTGGGCCTGGCAGGGTATTGCAGCAACCGCCAGGGCGACCACGACCATGGAGCAACCTGCACATCGAGCCGTCCGCATATTCATGAATCGCCCTCCTTGGACCTGCGGCGGGATATCGCGTTCAAAACACGAATCGCAGCCCCGCGGAAAGGATGAACCTTGGGGCGAGCTGCACCCCGTTCAAATTCTGGTACATCGGCAGTTGAACGAAGGCGTACGCGGAGGTGTCCTTCGTGATCGGAGCGATGACCCCCGGGCTCAGGTAGGCGACTGTACCTCCGGTGCTAACCTGGTCCGCATTCACACCACGGTCACGCTGCTTGGCCAGGAAGTTCACCTGCAGTTGCGGCGTGATGCTCGAGAAGGCCATGTACCTCACGCCGACATTCAAGTTCAAGCTGTCGCCGGGTTGGTACCCTTCCCGGTAATCGAGCGCCCGCTGGTACAAACCCTGGGCGAAATAGCCCCAATTCTGGCTGAGCAGATCGAAGTGATATGCGCCCACGATAGCGTCGACGGTGCCCGTGCCCGGCTGCAGTCCGCGGTCAATCGGCTGGGGCGCGCCCGGATTCGCGGGATCGGTGGATGTTCCGTAGAGCTTGAAGTCCCCGGTCGGCAGCTTGAGCCCGAACAGAACGCCGTAATCGTGATGCGGCGTAAAACCGTTCCAGCGCCCGATCACTCTCACATCGCCGACGCTTGAGGTGGACGAATAGTAGGAGGCGCCTCCCGCACCCGGCGTGATTCCATCAGACGCCGTGCCCAGCGTGGCGTGGTCCCTGACGATGTAAGGAAGCACCAGGCTCACGCCCCAGTTTCCCCCGTTGGAATAGTCGATGGTGGGCGTGAAGTATTGACTCTTGGTGTAAAGCTCGACTTCCTGGGGACCGCTCTTGGTGACGATCTGGCTCGCGGTCACGGGCGAGATCGTGCCGGTCCCGCTGCGCAACTGGTCCTGGTTGAGGTAGTCGTAGCGCATATCCAGTTTCCAGCCGGGGGCCGCGGAAAACCCCTGCGTTTCCCAGTCCGAGCTCAAACTGCATCCGCAAGTCGCGCACGCCAGCACTGCTTGAGGAGCAAAGGTGGATATGACAACCGCAGCGATCGCCGAAAGATTGATTCTCATGCAGCCTCCTGTTCCGAAGAATGGCAACTGTGCACACCGCACCTATCGCGGCGCGGGCATGCCAAAGCGCCGCGACAAATTGCCGCGGCGTCAGGTATGACGGATCAGGACAGAGGGGGAGGTGCGCGCGGATAGGCTGGCCGGTGGACGCGCGATGCCCACGGCAAAGTAACCCGCAGGAACAACGCAACCGCGTCGACGCCGAAGCACTGACCGGTTCCCGCGATTGCGGAGGGCGGCAGCACCGCGCAAACGGCGGCCGAGGAGCAGAATACGCAATGGGATTTGTGCGAACCATGGTGCGCCGGCGCTCCGTGCGCATGGGCTTGCACCACCGCATCGGGGTCGTGTGCCGCGCAGCCGGCGTGCGCGAACTCGTCGTGAATCTCGTTGCTGATTGAGACCACCGGCCACAGCGTCTGCAGCACCATGCCCGCCATGGCGAGCCACGTGGAGACACGGAACCGGCGCTGTCGCTTGACCATGTAAACCTATTTACCAGATCGCGATTGCGTTGGCGAATCAGGACGGGGACGGCCGCCGGGTCAGCGCTGCAGGCAACGGCACGCCGCTCAGTGCCTCGAGGAACGCGACCAGATCGGAGATCTGGCCACGCGTGAAATGCGGGACGAGGTCAAGCGTGGCTTCGCGGACGCCGACCAGCCGGCCGCGCTGCGCCGCTCTGCCTTCCGCGTAAAACTGCACGACCTGCTGAAGCGTGGCGAATCGCCCGTCACGCATATAGGGCGCGGTGAGCGCCACGTTGCGCAGCGTTGGCGTCCTGAAACTGCCGAGGCCAGTTTCGGGCGAAGGAAGAAAAGCGAGCTTGTCCTTCGCCGGCCCGTCGGGCTGATCGCTGTACGGACCACCTCCATTGAACGGGTCAGCTTTCAGTTGCAGGATGCCTGCCGTTCTGCCGGTGTCCGCCGCCGTGCCGGGCAGCACGGGCAGGCCGATATTGTGGAACTCCCCATCGCTGAAGTCCGGGCCCGCATGGCAGAGATCACACCGCGCCGCCCCGACGAACAGCTTGAGCCCCCTCTTGGCTGCAGACGACAACGCCGCCAGCTTCGCGGGATCGTTCGTCTTCAGCCCGTCGACGTATTCGTCGAACGGGGCGTTGCGGCTGACGAGCTTTCGTTCGTAGGCTTCAAGCGCCTTGCCGACGTTACTGAAGATCCGGTTGAGCGTATCGCGGTCGGCCGCGGACATGCCCGCCCACGCACGGCCCTGGAGTCCTTCGGGACTGGCACCTGGCCGCGCGTGCAGCGGATACCGGGCGACGTCCGCCAACGGCGGCATTGCCCCGAAAAGCTGCTCATAGCGGCGGCGCAAGTCGTCGCTGCCGTAGATCGCGTGCGCAATATGCAGGCGGTCGCTGCCGAACTCCTGCGGGTTCTCGAGCACCTGCAGGGCTTGGGACCACATGGAATCGGAGCGGCCATCCCAGAAAAACCAATGCTGATAGGCGGCATTGAGCAGCGTCGGCGTGTTGCGGATGCCGGCCGCCAGCGTTTTCGCCAGCGCTCGTCCGTCGGTGAACGCCCGGTCTGGCTGATGGCAGCTCGCGCAGGAGATCCGATCGTTGATCGAAAGCCGAACGTCAAAAAACAGGGTCTGACCGAACAGCGCCGCGCGCGTGTCATCAGCGACGCGATCGGTTGGATCCGGTGGCAGCGGGCGCAACGGCGAATGCCGGTAGATGGCGGCCAGCTCGTCCCGACTGTAGAACTCGAGATCGCCGGAGTGGGCCGGCGTCGCAGTACCGAGTCCCGCCGGGAGAGCCGCCACGATTGCGATCTGCGCGATCGCGCCGCCAGGTGACAATCTCATTCCGTCATTGCCCGCAGCACGGCAACTGGAAAAAAGCGATTCCCCGCTTGCCGCCTTCCTCGACGGACGCTTCCAGCGTCCAGGCACCCATCATGTGGAAATACATCCCGGACACGGTGAATACACCGTCCTTGCCGGTGATCTTCGGCGCACTTTCCATGCCGTGAGCGTAGCCTTGCTTCATCCCGTGCCGCATGCCTGCCGAAACCTTGAGCACCGCGCCGGACAACTTCTTCGTTGAATCGTGGCCATCATATACGGCGAAGCGCAGCGTGAAATATTCTTCGAACGGGACCGGCGACGGCACGGCGAGCAGCTTGACCAGGAACTGATGGTTATCGGTGTAGGCCTCGCGCGTAGGCCTGAAGTGAGCCGGCGCATCCGCCATCGGCATGGACATATTCACATCGCCGGCGGCAGCGACGACCGGCGCGGCAAGAGCCGCAAGCAACAGGATTCGGACGAAATGTAGAGTATCGTGAAACATATCCATTTGTGGAGACATCATTTGGCGCGGTCCATTTGCATGGGTCCGCCCGCACCCGCCATCATGTCGCGCACCTCGGCTTTGACTTCGAATTGCTGCTGCTTCTTGTCGGGGCCTTCGACGACGAGAGTAATCGGCACGGTGTCGCCCTTGCGCAAGGGCTTCGCGATATTCATGAACATCAGATGGTAACCGCCGGGCTTCAAATCCACGGTTTTCCCGGCGGGCAGCTCGATCCGGGCAACCGGCTTCATCTTCATGACGCCGTTGTCCATGCTCATTTCGTGGAGCTGGGCGTCCTTGCTCACCGGCGTGCGCACTGCGACAAGCGTCGAGGTTTTCGAGCTTTTGATTTTCATGTAAGCGCCCGCGACCGTCTGGCCGGGCGCGGTGGCCCGCACCCACGCGTCGCTCACCGTGACCTGCGCCGCAACCGGCATCGCGGCGGCGCCGAACAACAGCAAAACTGCAATAGCGAATGTCCTCATCATCTGCTCCCATGCTCAACAGCTGCGCGGCGCTAGATATTCCATGCGCGACGCGCGAAGAAGCCACGGCCCGGCCGCGGCGGTTTGCTGCATCAGGTCAGCGGGGAAGCGGGGGGGCGCGCGAGGCCGCGAGCAGGAACTCGCTGCGGCCGCTCAAGCGGGATTCGGGAGTGGAGGAACGAACGAACGAGAACGCGAAAAACCGATCGGCGCCGCGAGCGGCTTGCGCCGGCGCCGCGGCGCAACCGCCGCTTGCGCAGAACGCGCAATGCTGCGGCTTGAGCTTGGCGGGCAGGAGCGGCAAGCCCGCATGATCGTCGAACGGCTGCACGGCGACCGTGTTGCCGCTCATCGAGCACAGCTCGATCGGCGGCAGCTGCGGGCGCGGGTCGGCATTGGCAACGAGCGGCCACAGCGCGTTGAGCGCAACGCCGACGAGCGCGAGGCGCGCCGCCAGCCAGGTTGAACGTCGGGAGATCACGGTCGCGACATGATACTGCATCACACCGCGCGCACGTGCGGCACCTCGGCCGCGCGGGCCGGCGGCGCAGCGATCACCGGAGCGTCCGGCTGCCACAGGAAATCGGGACCGAGCTCGCGCACCGACGGGCAGCCCATCAGGGCCAGGTTGCGGTCCACTTCGCTGCGCAGGATGTCGATTGCGTGCGCCGCGCCCGCCTCGCCGCCTGCCGCCATGCCGTAGAGCGTTGCGCGGCCGACGAACGCCATATCGGCGCCAAGCGCGAGCGCCTTGATAATGTCGGTGCCGCGCCGCACGCCGCTGTCGAGCATCAGCACCAGGCGCTTGCCCACCGCAGCGCGGATCGCCGGCAGCGCCTCGATCGGCGACAACGCGCCGTCGAGCGCGCGCCCGCCGTGGTTGGAGACAAACACGCCGTCGGCGCCGCACTGCGCGGCGGTGAGCGCGTCGTCGACGCGCAGCACGCCCTTCAAATACAGCTTGTGCGGCCACAGCTCGCGCAGCCAGCGGAAATCATCCCAGTTGAGCGCTTCGCGCCGCGCGCGGAACTCGTCGAGCGGCTTGGCGATGATGCGGCCGCCGACGTTGATGTCCATGTTCTGGAAGCGCGGAATGCCGGAGTCGAGGAGCGTGCGCAGGAACACGCCGGCAAGCCAGCGCGGGTGCAGGACGCCGTCGATCATGTTGGCGAGATTCAGCTTGAACGGGATGGTGAAGTTGTTGCGCTGGTTGTACTCGCGGTTGGGATGCACCGGCAGGTCGGTCGTCACCACCAGCGCCTGGTAGCCCGACTCCAGCGCACGCAGGACGAGCTTCTTCGCTGGCTCGCGGTCCTTCGACATGTAGAGCTGGAACCACAGCGTCGCGCCCGCCGCCTCCCTCGCCACTTTCTCCATCGGCTCGAACGACGCGGTCGACAGCACGAACGGGATGCCGGCTGCGCCCGCGGCGCGCGCGAGCGCGATGTCGGCCTGAAAACCATACAGACCGGCGGCTCCGGTCGGCGCGATGCCGAACGGGCAATTGAAGGTCTTGCCGAAAACGCTGACCTGCTGCGAGCGCGCCGACACGTCGACCAGCGTGTGCGGCCGCAGCCGGATGCGTTCGAACGCGGCGCGGTTATTGGCGGCCGACACGTGGTCCTCGACCCCGCCCTCAAGAAAATCGTAGGCGACGCGCGGCAGGCGCTGGTGCGCGATGCGGCGCAGGTCCTCGATGTTGTAGGCGTGCTTCAGGTTCATGGCGGCGAGGCGTGAGTATAGCAGCGCGTCCGTCCTGCGCGGTCACCGGGAACTGCAAATCCGCTACAATGCGCAATCCTCACAGGGAGACCGCGCAATGAAATCCGCCACCCGCAAATCCAACGTCACCCGGCTCCGTCCTGTCGGCAAGCCCAGACTCAAAGCCGTGCGCAGCCGCATGGACCCGGGCGAATGGCAGGCGCGCGTCGAGCTCGCAGCCGCCTACCGCCTGACCGCGCTGATGGGCTGGACCGACATGATCGGCACCCACATCTCGTGCCGCGTGCCGGGCACGCGCGACCAGTTCCTGCTTAACCCGTACGGCCTGCTGTTCGAGGAGGTCACCGCTTCGTCGCTGATCAAGGTCGACGTCGACGGCAACAAGCTCTCCGAGTCCGAATACAACGTGAACCAGGCGGGCTTCACCATCCACTCCGCGATCCACATGGGGCGGCACGACGCCAACGCGGTGATGCACTTGCACACCGGCTTCGGCGTCGCGGTGGCGTCGCAAAAATGCGGCCTGCTGCCGGCGACGCAAATGGCGCTCACCACGCTGAACCTGCTGCGCTACCACGACTACGAAGGC
>Ga0335080_10007724_pt1 | contig 11173 bp, 7 predicted proteins | sample Lox_Sample_34_FD_206720 | JGI IMG/M metagenome (GOLD analysis project Ga0335080, IMG submission 206720) | Soil microbial communities from Loxahatchee National Wildlife Refuge, Florida, United States - Lox_Sample_3.4 | ecosystem: Environmental > Terrestrial > Soil > Wetlands | place: USA: Florida...
CCCGCGGTGCCGGCGCCCTGGAGCCCGGGAGGAGGTGGCACAACAGCTTGCGTTCTGCCGCCCCCGAGCGACCCGGCCGGATGGCTATTGTGACGCTCAAGACTACCGATGGAGGGCGGGGGAGGCACGACTAGAATGGCTCCACCGTCGGGAGTATCGATAAGATAGCTGCCTGCAATTTCGAGCATAGGAGGAGGTGGCACGACGGTGGTGGCTCCCCTAGCCAGGCTCGCCGAACCGGCAAGCGAGTGCTGTGCGCCAAGGGGGATCTCAGGCGCCGGCCTGACAACTTGCAGATGGCCAAGGCCGATGCTGGCAGTCTGGTGAGTGGATCCACCGACCGATGGTGGAGGTGGCACGACGGAGGTTGCTCCCCTACCCAGGGTCGCCTGGGCCGAACCGGAAAGCGAGCGCTGCGCATCACCGGGGATCTCGGGTGCCGGCCCGACCACATTTGGGTGGCCGAGGCTCATGCCCGCCGTCTGGCGAGTTGACCCATCAACCGAAGGCGCCGGCGGTACGACCAGGGTGCCTGCCCTGGCCAGAGTCGCCTGGGGCGAACCCGAGAGCGAGCGCTGTGCATCGCCGGGGATCTCGGGTGCCGGCCCGACCACATTCTGGTGACCCAGGCTGATGCCCGCCCGCTGACTCGATGACGAATCGACCGACGGCGCAGGCGCAACGGCCTGCGGCGTTCCGAGCGTTGGGCGTTGCGCCCGCAACATCGCTGAGGTATCGGGCGCCGGCCCAATTGCCGCCATGCTCGTAGCAGGGGTGCTCTTTGGACTTTGCTTTGTCGCCGAAAATGGCACGGCCGGCACGACCGGCTTGTAGGCCGTAATGTGGAATCGCGAATCCTTCAGATGCAGGGCGGGTGGCGTGATTGATTTCTGCGTGTGCCTCCCCGAGTCCCGGCGCACCGAAATGACTCGCGGCATGGTCACGGATCGTTCGGTCTTCGGCGTCGGCTCGCTTTCCCCCCTAAGGGCCCGGAGATACTCGGGAGGCAGATAGTAAACCGTGTCTGTTTTGCTGACGGTTAGCCGGCTCTGGCGCAGCAGGGGCCGCTGCGAGAGTCCGAATTCAATCAGACCGAACATGGCGACCAGGGTCACGTGCACTAGCAACGATTGATAAAAGCCATCCCAAGCTGGTTCCGAGGGCACCATAACATCCGGCCAGAAGGGTGCGGGCCGCGAAGTCAATTTGAGTGGTGCGGTCTGCGGTGGAAAGAGAAGGTCGGTTAGGTTACCGATGAAAACCTGCCATCGCGGTTCCAGTTCGAGCAGCAGTTTCGGCGGCGGTACGTTCGTCGGCCAAGCTGGCGCCGGAGTGGTTCTCAGGGAGGGAGGAACAACGAATACGGTTTTTGCCAGGTCTTCGACGATCGCCAGATCGCCATCATGAAAATTGAATCGCTGAGAAGAGAAAACTTCCAAAATACCGACTACTTCGCCACCCAAGCGGATGGGTGCGGCCAGAATCGACTGGATACCAAGACGGCGGCAGTTGGCAGCGTCCACGCGGGGATCGCTTTGCGAATTGTCGCAGCGCAGCGTCTTGCCCGTGCGCACACACTCTCCCGAAAGACCAGTGCTGATATCCAGCCGCGCGCCGAGCGTAGGAGCGTTGCCAACGCTGGCCCGGCAAATCATCGACCCCTTGTGGGCAAGGGCAATGGCAGCGCCCGTGCCGCGGGTTAGCACCCGCGCGTGGTGGCTGATGGACTCGAGCCCGATACTCGGATCTGAACTGTCTGGTTGCGACACAATGCCTCTACCAACTCGAGCGGAATCCTTCAGGACCGCTCGGGCCTCTCGGCGATGCGCAGCCGGCTGAGACACGGTCTCTCAGCCTGCGCTGATCCGCGACGCGGCGATACGTCCTGGTGTGTCGGCTTCCCGCCCACCGCCGATCGCAGAGATAGATCTCCCCTCTCTCGGAGAATGACCGGACTTCCGACATTTGGCTTGATCGTAGCTTGATCTTTGCAGGGGGATGAAGGCGGAAGGCTGGAAGTGATGTAACGAAAGTAACTGATTCACAAGGCTACCGGTGGCCCCACTCCGAGCGTGCGGCTCTAGGCTTGACAGCCTATCAAATCCCCCGTCCAGACTGCAACGCGGGGCGGACTTGAGCTACATCCAGCACCCCTGGCGGTGATGGAAGGTCAGCCCGCTTCGGGAGGAGCCATGGGTCGTGTCTTTGCGCCTAACCTCTTCGCCCGACTATAATGCATGCCATCCAACCGTGAGCAGTTTCGGGCGAGACAGTTCGGGCTGCCACCAATTTTCCTAGGAAGTTACAGACTAGGAAGTTACAGACAAGGAGCAACCCTGATGTCCGCACCCAGCCGACGGCCGGAGATCCGACGTCGCCGTACCCGCAAGGAAAAAGCTGACAAGCTGCGCAAGCGTTATGCCGCCGCCTCATCCGAACCCGACCGCAAACGTTTGGGCGAAAAACTCCGCCGCCTGGGGTTGGCTTCACCGGGAATTCCACTGCTGAAAACCGCCTGAATGGCCGGATAGTAGCCGGTGGGTCGGGCCAGGCGTTCGTTCGATAGCCCCCGCGCGCGCCCGCCAGCCACTCTTGCGGGCATAATGGGCTCGGCCACACCCCAGAATCTAAACTTCAGGCTACACTGTGAACGCCGGCTCGAGCCTGTACCCCGGTGGCGACCTCCTCATACACGGCCAGAATGCGTTGCGCCGAGGCATCCCAGGAAAACTTCTTGACCTGTTCGCAGGCGCGCTGGCGAATTTTGTCGCGCAGCGACTGATCCACGAGTACCCGGTGCAGCGCCCGCATGATCTCGAATACGTTTTCCGGGTTCACCAGCACTGCGGCATTGCCGACCACTTCCGGCAGAGAAGAGATATTCGAGGTGACCACCGGTGTGCCATGGGCCATGGCTTCGAGCGGGGGCAGCCCAAAGCCTTCGTAGAGGGAAGGGAACACAAAGACCTTGGCTGCGTCGTAGAACAAACGCAGCATCTCAATCGGGATGAATCCCATGAAGCGCACGTCGTTCTGGACGCCACTGCGGATGACCGTGCGGCGAAGATCGGGATGCTTCGAGAGTTCGTCGCCGATGATGATCAGCTTGAGGTCTGTATATTGGGATTGCTTTTCGAGTTGCGCCTTGAGGGCCGAGAAGGCTTCGATGATCCGCACCAGGTTCTTGTGCGGGCTGATACGTCCGGCATAAAGCAGGAAGGGATAGGTGACCAGGTAGCGTTCTGCCAGGATTTGGCGATCAGCCTCGGTAGCGTGACCGCGGAGAAAGCGTTCATCGATGGCGTTGTAAATCACTTCGATGCGCTGGCCGGGAATGGCAAACAGCTTCTCGATCTCGTTCTTGGTGAACTTGGAAACGGCCAGAATGCGCTTGGCCCCTTTGAGGACATGGCGGGTGAGATGGAAGTGCAATGAACGCCTCAGCCCCGATCCCTCTCCCGCCCCGTACATGTGCTCAAGCACGTCGTGCACGGTCATCACGTAAGGGCAGGGCAGGTTGCGCGGTATGGAAAAAAGGTGGGGGATGTGCGCAATGTCGCAGCGCAAGCGCTTGATCATCGCGCGACATTCAAAGTAGCCCTTGGGCGAGTTGTCCGGCTCGACCAGAGGAACGCAGGTGAAGTTCGCGGGCAGGGAACCAATCTCGGCTGCTTCCTGGGGGGAACCAAGCAGGACGTACTGGTTGTAGTGGTCGATCCTGGCGAGAGCGCGCACCACGTTTCGAGTGTAGGTGCCTACGCCAAACTGCGTAATGCGACGAATGTCGATTGCGACTTTCACGGAAACCGTTGAAGTCCGAGGGGCAGCCCCCTAAGAGCGAAAGCTAGGCCCGAGCCTACCCCGCCCACTTCCGGCTAGCCCCTGACTTCTGCCTGTGCCTTGGCCCGCCGCTCCGGGTAGAGCGGAAATGCCTCGGCCAGGCCGAGTACCTGCTTGCGAATCTTGGCCAGGATAGCATCGTCGGCTCGATGGTGCAGAGCTTCAGAGATCCATTGACCAATCTGCTTCATCTCGGTCTCCTTCATTCCGCGCGTGGTCAGGGCGGGAGTGCCAAGGCGGATGCCGCTCGGCTTCAAGGGTGGATTGGTATCGAAGGGAATGGCGTTCTTATTGACCGTGACTCCGGCGCGCTCGAGTGCCCGTTCGGCCTCGCTGCCCAGCATGCCTTGGGAAAAGACATCGACCAGCATGAGGTGCGTGTCCGTACCCCCGGAGATCACACGGAAACCTTCGGCGGCCAGGGCCTCGGCCAGCACTTTAGCATTGGCTACGACTTGCCGTGCGTAGTCCTTAAAGCTAGGCTGTAAAGCCTCCTCGAAGCAGACGGCCTTGGCCGCGATGATGTGCACCAGAGGTCCTCCTTGCAGACCGGGGAACACAACCTTGTCGATCGCGGCCGCGTGCTCGGATTTCGATAGAATCATTCCCGCCCGCGGACCTCGCAGCGTCTTGTGGGTGGTGGAAGTTACGATTTGCGCATGGGGCACTGGGGAGGGATGGACACCGCCGGCCACCAGTCCCGCGAAGTGCGCCATGTCGACCAAATACAGGGCACCGACCTTGTCGGCAATCTGCCGCATGCGTGGAAAATCGATAATTCGCGGATAGGCACTGCCGCCCCCGATAATCAGCTTCGGCCTTTCCTTTTCGGCCAGCTTTTCGAGATCGTCATAATCGATGGTTTCGGTCTCCTTGGTCACACCGTAGGGGACGATGCGATAGGTTTTGCCTGAGAAATTCAGATGATGCCCGTGGGTGAGGTGTCCGCCGTGAGCAAGGTTGAGACCAAGCATGGTGTCACCGGGCTGCAAAACCGCGGCATAGGCTGCCATATTGGCTTGCGACCCGGAGTGCGGCTGGACGTTGGCGTTCTCCGCCCCGAAAAGCTTCTTGGCGCGTTCCCGTGCCAGATTTTCCACCACGTCGGCGAACTCACAGCCGCCGTAATACCTTTTGCCGGGATAGCCTTCCGCATACTTGTTGGTGAAAACCGAACCCATGGCCTCAAGCACGGCCTCGCTGACAAAGTTCTCCGAGGCGATCAGTTCCAAGCCTGCGTGTTGGCGCTCGGTCTCGTTCTCGATCGCCGCGGCTACTTCCGGGTCGACCTCGTCGAGCGGGCGGGACATGCGGTTTTGCGTTGTCATCCTTCCTCCAGGCAAACTGACCGAATTGCGCAAGGGTCCAGCGAAACTCAATTCTAAACAAGCGGACACTCGTTTGGCACGGGCCATTTCTCCGGCTCGGACTTAGCGCAACGATGCCCCGAGCGGACCCGGGTCGGGCGAGGAGGGGAGAGAAGCGAGGAACCTAGCTTTCAAAGGCGGTACGCAGGAAGGACGCGATCTGCCAGCCGTCGATGTACTTGAAGGGCGTCTCGCCGGTGGTGTAATGGCCACAGGGCAAAGCCACGACCCGGTAGTCAAGGCGGTGGCGGGCGAACTGCTCGACCACGGCACGGGAGAATTCCGGCAAGAAGGTCATGTCGTATTTGGCATAGATGAGGAGACACCGTTTCGGCCAGCGCGCGAATTGCTCGAAATACGACATAGGACTGATGGCGCTCCAGAGAGTTCGCAAGCGCTCCAGGTTGATCTGTGATTCCAATCCTTGACGGATATGGCGGGTGGACTGTCCGTACCAAACTACGTCCGCGAAGTAGGTGGAGATGTGATTAAAGGCGGCAACCCGGATGCGCGGGTCATGAGCGGCAGCCAGGAAGGCGTAACAGGATCCCAGGCTGGTGCCCACAATTCCTAACCGGCGAAAGCCCTGGGACTGCAACCAATCCAGGCAGCAGCGGACATCGAGAACCCCCTGACGGCAGGCGTCGAGCGTGCGGCTGAGATTGGCGGAGACGGCGTAGTCAGCGCGTTGGATCTCCGGCGGCATGCGGATCTCGTGGTAGGGCAGGCTGAGGCGCAAAACCGAGATCCCCAGCAAATTCAGAACCTGGCACAGACTGCTATAGGCAATGGCATCAGAATTCCAGTGCGGGAGGAGCACGAGGGCGCGTTGGCCGCGCGCCGGGAACCAACGAGCGCTGACCACATTGTTCTCCGCAAATGGCGTGTGAACCGGAGAGGTGAATCGCAGAAAATCGGCGTAGGTGCCACGAACCTTCTTCTCCAACCGCGGATCAGGCACGGCCCGGGTGCTGAAGACGCGGATTTCGCGGCGCTCGAGGCGGAAGTCCGTAGGCGTGCGGTAGGAATAGAACTCGTCGCTCGAATCGAGAATTCGGTCATTGCGTTCGCGCAAGAAGCTTTCGCCGTCCGCAGGCAGGTATCCGGGAGCGAAACCGTTGCGGCAAGGCCAGTCGCGGGCCCATTCCAGTCCCCACTCCAGCGGACGGACCACGCGATTGCTGTCCACGGAGGTGAGTCGTGTTTCCCATTCGTACATCCACTGTTGATAGCGGGAGGCCATGAATATCCCCAACCATACAACAGAGCAATCGAAAATGAATAGTGTGGGCGGCCGAAGAGTCGCCCCAGGAGGCTCAGTGGATGTTTTTCGACAGCGGGAAGATCAGGAAGCGGCGAGCGACCAAGCTTCTGCTTCCTTAGCCGATGTACCTTCTCGGTACGCGTTTAGAAATTCCACAGAGAATTTCGTAAACCACCGTGTCGGCCAGTACGGCATGTTCGTGTGCATCCACACTGAGGGAGTCGGACGAGCCGAGCAGGATAGCCTCATCCCCCACGGCGATTCCGGGAAGCCCAGTGACATCGACCAAGGTGAGATCCATGGAAATACGGCCCACGATAGGCGCGTAATGCTCCCGGACGATCACCCGACCGCGGGATGAGAGAGCGCGATCGAGTCCGTCGGCGTATCCGACGGGAAGCACCGCGATTCGGGCGGGAGCCTTGGTGGTGTAGGTTCCTCCATAGCCGAGGGCTTGATTTCGAGGCACATGGCGCAGCGAGAGGATACGCGTTTTCCAGGACAAGATCGGTTGCACCCCAAGCCGTAGTCCGCTTCCGCTCACTTCCCGCCCGGCGCGCTCGAATGGCAGGTGATAGCCATAGAGTGCGATTCCCGGTCGCACCATCGTATTCCATGATTCTCGCCGTGAAATTACGGCGCCGGTATTGGCCATGTGCAGGATCGTAGGATCGAATCCCTCTTGTTTCAGGGAACGCCAAACGTCGCGGAAGCAACTTAGCTGATCCGTCACCGAGGGAGCATCCAGCACCTCCGAGGAAGCAAAATGCGTGGAAAGACCCTCGATTAGGAGGTGGGCAGAAGAGCGCAGGGCCGAAGCAATCTGCGGCCACTGTTGCGGCGTCACCCCGAGCCGTCCCATACCGGTGTCTACCTTCAAATGAACCGGTTGCCGGACCCCGAGCTCGCCTGCCGCCCGGTCGAGCAACTGGATTTGCTCGGTTTCCCAGACCGTAGGCGTGAGTTTCAGGCGGACAATCTCTTCCTCCTCGCCACGCCAAAACCCCGTCAGCAGCAGAATATTCCCGCCGATGGAGGCTTGTCGCAGGGGTATGGCTTCGTCGAGCGAGGTGACGCCAAACCAGCGGGCGCCTTCCTCTTCAAGAGCCCGGGAGCACTCGACCGCGCCGTGTCCATAGGCGTCGGCCTTCACGATGGCGCAGATGGTTACGTTCGGCCCGAGGTGGCGCTCGAGCACGTGAAAGTTTTGCCGCAAGCCCGTCAGGGACACTTCCGCCCAAGTGGGCCGCGTCGCCACGCGCTCTCGAAGTCCGATGGTAGCCACTGAGCGAATTATAGCGAGCGCCGAGGCGCGCCCCAGGTTACTGCCGTACCAGTCGGAAGCTGCTTTCCGGGCGAGCTCTACCCGCCGGAGAGCGTGAAATGAACCGCAATCTCGGTCTCCACCTCGACCGGTTGCCCGTTCAGATAGTAAGGGCGATAACGCCATTGTTGGACGGCTTTGAGGGCAGCCTTGACCAGCAAGGGATGGCCACCAAGAACCTGGAGGTTATCGATCTTGCCCTCGCGATCGATTACGGCATGCAACAATACGCTTCCTTGAATGCGCGCTTGCTGGGCGAGCGGCGGATATTCCGGCTGTACCCGATGAATGAGAAAACCCTCCATGCTCTCGGAGATGCGGGGCGGGTGATTCGAGGGAGGCGGGTTCGCAGGGGCAAGCGACGGTCCCGGGCCTGTACCAACCCCATCCCAAAGCGCACTGCCTAGATTGCTCAATCTCTTGCTGCCTTCGCTCCCGTCGCCACCCAAAAAATCGGACGGTGGGGCCACATCGGTGGCGGCAAGATCGGGGATCTCCGGGGGAACCTGCCTTGGAGCCAGAAGAAAGTGGCCGAGCGGCTTTATCGTCAAGTCGCTCTGCGGATGCTCGCGTACCCTCGATCTTCCTCCGGCTTCGAAGGGGGCAAGGGGACATACGATCGATCGCAGCAGCGGCGGACCCTGTGGCTCGACGAGAGACATCAACAGCAGTCCGGCAGCCATCCCTATCTCAACGGCAAAGGAAGCCAATCTCGTCCAGCAGCGACGCGAACGATTGTCCCAGACAGAGTCTCGATCGGCGACAAACACGCGATGTCCTCCGAATCCGTGCTTGTTCTAGAGACACCGCGACGAGCTGGTTCGGGCGCGGATAGGGAAAAGGAAAGGCCGCGGGCGATTGCGGCCGTTTCGGAACTTTCTGCCACCCGTAGGTGTCGTAGTTATTTGGGCTGGTTGGGAGGCGTCGTCGTGCCCGCTCCCGCAGGTTTGGCGGGTGCCGTCGCGGGTTTGGTGGCTCCAGCTCCCGGGATGCTCGGCTTCTGGGCCGTGGGCCTGGCGGGTGCCGGCACACCGGATTGAACGTTGTATAGATCGACAATGGCCTTGGTGATGTCGACCGAAGGCGCTGCCCAAAGCACGGGCCCTTGCGGCCAGGGATTCGAAGTATCCAAGATGGCACCGTAGCCTTTGTCGCCTGCGTATTTCACGATCACAGGAGCCATCTTTTGCAGAATGCGCTGTGCGATCTCGTTTTGCTGAGACTGGGCATCGTCACGCGCGTCCTGGACCGTGCGCTCCAGGCTCTTTTGCTTCTGCTCGATCTGCTTGACCAGGTTGTTGCGGGCGTCTTCGCTGAGCTTGTCTCCGGAAGTGTTGAGCTGCTTCTTCAGGTTTTCGACTTCGTCATTCATGTTCTTCAGCTCGGTCTGCTTAGGCTCGAGCTTCTTGCTGAGGACCTCGAAGTCGCGTTGTCCTTCATTGCAAGCAAAAATTGCCTGCTCGACGTTGATGGTGGCAATTCTGTTTCCACCGGGCACAGCCGGTTGGGCCTCCGTGGTGTTAGTTGCACTGGGCGCAGCGGGCAAAGGATCCGCATTGGCAGTCTGGGCCAGAGCCACCGCCGGGAACGCAAACACCACGGCCAGAACGAATTTGAAACACTTGTTGTTCATGGGTTGGTTTTGTACTCCTTGAAACTGCTTCCTTGAACTTGATTGGATCACAGAGATAATACTGGGCCGGGGCATCATTTGCACGATTAACCTGGAGGCACACCAAACGCCCAGCGCTTCGCGCCACTGTCGCAGGCGCAATGCCCACACCATACCTCTTTTGATTGTCTGGGTATGGATAATCGTCATTATAGGAAGATTGCCGCCTGAGCGTCAAACCTCGATCAGATCATGCGAACCTCGACGGGTACGGCACCAAAGCCGCCTGCATTCTTTGGTCTCAAGCCTTGGCTTAGAACGTAGTGGCCACGGTGAAGCGGAAGGTTTTCCGCGGTTCCCGCAGCTGATAGGGCGGGCTGAAAGCATTCTTTGTCACCTCATACGTGTAGTCCCCGGCCGCGCCGACCGGGAACATATTGCGGGTGATTGGAACCGGCGAGTTGGCGATTTGGTCGAGCCGCAGAGGATTGTAGGCCCAATAAACGCGAAAGGGAGCGTTGATGACGGGCAGGAAGACCTGCACCTCGAGACCGGTGGACATCCGGGGAGTCCAATTCGTGCCGGGCAAAGGCTGCAGGTAGGGAGAGAAGGTTTTGTACGTTCCCCCGATGCAATTGAAACCCACGTCGAGCGTAGGACAGCCAAACGCGGTGGTATTCAGCAAATTCAATTCCGTGTTGGAAATCTTCAGCTGGGACGGCCTCAGAATGGGCTCGACGCCGAAGTCCATGAATGGCGCCAGGGATACCGGCCCGGCGATGGTAATGCGGTATTCCACGTTGCCGGTCAGGCTCAAGTCGCCGCCGGGGAAGACAATTTGGTCGACCGGGATCGGAATCGTGTAATTGCCTTGCAGAGGATTGGCCGGGTTCTTCGGCACGATCGTCCCGTCGGGGTTGCGCAGGGCAACCGAGTTGACCGTCGGCAAGAAGGAAACGGGAGAGATCGAGCGGATATCAAAACCGCGCAGATCGTTTTCTCCGCCATCATAGAAACGCTGGAACGGAGGCGGCACCAGCCCGCCATAACCGGTGAGAAAAGAGCCGACAAAATGAAGCCCGATGGTGTTGCGCCGGTTCTGGACGGGGAACCAATGGGTGAGTTGCACAACCGGCCGAAAGGTCCGGACGGTGCCTCCCAAGCCGGCAATTTCGGCTCCCATGAAGATGTTGCTACCGGAGTGGGGAAACAGCGGACGGTCGAGCGAATTCTTGGTGAAGCTGGGCGTGATCTTGCTGGTCACGATGCCGTTGAGAGCGCTCGGGCCGGTGATCCCGCTGAACTGCAGGGTATCGAATAGGGTCTTCGAGGCCGTCGTCAGGGCCACAATGTCGGAAACGTCCAGCTGGTAGGCGATGCCAAAACGCTTGTAGGTACGGCGTATGGGATAGGAGAGATTGGTGGTGAATCCCCGGCTGGATTGGGTGTAATTCTGCAAATTCTCCTGCAAGGCGGAAGGCAGATTGATTTGCTGCCCGCTGAACAAGGCGGCTTGGCGAGCCTGATCGTAAATGAAGCGGGTGTAGTAAACCGAGAAACCCCAGGTCAAGGGCCGGTCCAGCAGATAGGGCTCGGTAAATCCGAACATGACACTGCGCTCGAGGTTGCCGAGGTTCGCCTGAATGCTTAAGGTTTCCCCCTTGCCCAGAAAGTTATTGGTGCTATAGCTGACACCCACGAAGGATCCCGCCAGCCCGCTGACCCCACCGCTCAACCCGATGCTGTTCTTTCCTTTCTCGTGGACC
>Ga0335080_10007726_pt1 | contig 11173 bp, 9 predicted proteins | sample Lox_Sample_34_FD_206720 | JGI IMG/M metagenome (GOLD analysis project Ga0335080, IMG submission 206720) | Soil microbial communities from Loxahatchee National Wildlife Refuge, Florida, United States - Lox_Sample_3.4 | ecosystem: Environmental > Terrestrial > Soil > Wetlands | place: USA: Florida...
CGGCGGATTGCAGACGGCGGTGACCTCGTCCGGCTCCAGGCTGTTGGTGATGCCCATCTCGTTCAGGTAGGCATCGCCGGCGAAGAAGAGCAGGCTGGCGTGCTGGTCCTTCCAACCGAAGCGCCCGATGCGTGGGTTGCCCTCGCTGGGCGGAACCGGGACATAAATCGCCTGCCCGCAAATCTTCCCGTGTGAGGCACGACACTGTTCGCTGCGGATCTTCAGCAGCGTCGCGTCGGAGATCGCTTCAACATAGCCATCGCCCAGAACGTTCGTCGCAAGCCGCGTGGTGCGAATCGTTTCCGTGGCCGGCACGTGTTCCTGGATCTGCGGGCAGATGGCGCGGTCGTTCACCAGCGTCCGCCCCGTGATTACTTCCTTGCCGTCGTCGATGGGAATCGCCGGATTCTGAAACTGCCCATGAAGAAGATGCCCGACGCGCACCTCCATCACTTGGCTGGCAGCGCCGCTCACCGGCGTCTGATGACACTCGCGGCACGACTGCGCGTTGTAGATCGGGCCGAGGCCGTCGGGAGCAATGTGCTCCACCTCCTCGAAATTCGTCTGGTCGGCGGTGTGCCGGTCAGGATCGGAGAAGCCATTGCTCAGGTTGTCGAATCCGGTGAGGGCTTCCGGCGGTTGCGCGGGCGTCTGTCCGTGAGGCTGCGCCGCAAAACCCAGCAGCATCACGCACGCGAGGACGAGCAGCAGGACCATGGTCTGCTTCATCGCGAGACTTCCTTTCGGACGAGAGTGGCGCGAACAACATAACGGTAAGGCGGGCCAGCGTCAACTGGATTGCACAGCACCAGACCGACGCGACTTAACTCCTCGGTCAACGCATCCTGCCCTCCATCCGCATGGCGTAGAGTCCTACCAGCATTGCGCAAATGTTCTTGGCATCGCGTTGCTTTCTGAGTATCCTTTGCGGACGAACTCAGGAACATCATGCCCGCCAATTCTTCCTCGCAACTGGATTCCCCGCGCGCCTGGGTGGTGGTGGCCGGCGCATTTCTCGGAGCCTTCGTCAGCTTCGGTGTCACCTATTCGTTCGGCGTCTTTCTCAAGCCGATGGCGCTGGAATTTCACGTCAGCCACGCCACCATGTCGGTGCTGTTCTCGGTGATTGCCGGGCTGACATTCTTTCTCGCGCCGCTAACCGGCGAGCTGGCTGACCAGCACGGGCCGCGTCCGGTAGTCGCCGCCGGCGCGGTGCTGATGGCCATGGCTCTCACCGCTACTGCGCGCATACACAGCTTCCCGCTGGTGGTCATGGTTTACGGCGGCGGACTGGGCTGTGCGGCGGCATGCATTTATATCCCTGGCGTCGCTGCGGTGGGCGAGTGGTTCAAGGGGGAACGACGCGATCTCGCCTTGGGTCTTGCCATCAGCGGCATCGGCTGCGGCACGCTGGTCGCGGCCCCGGTCTCCGCCATGCTTACTGAGCGTTACGGCTGGCGCGAAGCTTTCGTCATCTTTGGATGGACGAGCGGTGCATTGTTGCTGGTTGGGGCAGCGCTGCTGGCGAGCCCACCTGCAAGCGGAGCGAAGCTGAAGGCTGAAATTGCCCACAAGCTGCGCACCTCCAGCTTTGCCTTCCTATACATCAGCCTCATGTGCAGCGGAGTCGCAGTGTATGCGGCTTTCGTCTTCGTCGCCGATTATGCCATCGATCTTGGCGCCAGTCGCGTAGCGGCCGCCGCCATCATCGGCTACATCGGCGCATCCAGCGTCCTGGGCAGGCTCGGGTTGAATGCTCTCGCACCACGTTACGGACTGCTGACCATGTATCGGATTGCGTTCCTGATTCTGCTGATCAGCGACGGCGTATGGGCGACCGCACACAGCTACCCGGTGCTGGTGATATTCGGGATCGTAATGGGCGTGGGCTATGGTGGCATCGCGGCCATGGCCCCGGCGGTTGCCGCCGAGCTGTTTGGCGTGGAAGGTTTGGGCGAGCTGCTGGGAATTCTGTTTACCGGCTTCGGGATGGCTTGCCTGGTCGGCCCGCCGCTCGCCGGGGTGCTGGTGGACTATACCCACGATTACAAGTGGCCGGCACTGCTTGCCCTGGTCGCGGCCGTGCTCGGGCTTGCTCTGGTGGTGCCGGTGCGCAGGCAGCCGGCTGAGCCGCAGCAGGAGCGCGCGGCTGGCGCGGCATGAGGACCGCAACGATCCGGCCAGTCTAACCGAGAAGCAATAACTGCCTTATGTCCGTTCGCATCGACAAATGGCTCTGGGCGGCGCGCTTCTTCAAGACGCGCTCACTGGCGGCGCGTGCCTGCGAGCTGGGCAGGGTGAAATACAGTCATCAGCCCGTCAAGCCTGCTCGCGAAGTGCGCGTAGGCGACATGTTGCAGATATCCACCGACGGCGGCGACTTCGAGGTGCAGGTGCTGTTGCTCAGCGAGGTTCGCGGCCCGGCACCCGTGGCCCACACTTTATACGAGGAAACCGAGGCCAGCCGAGAAGCCCGCGCCAAGGCGGCAGAAGAGCGTAAAGGCTTGCGCGACTTCGCTCCCGCCCCGCCCAGCCGCCCGTCCAAACGCGACCGCCGCCGCATCATTCAGTTTCGCGGTGGACGCAGCTAAACGTTTGCAAAATTCATTCACCTCGCATTTCGCTATACCGAACATAGAAATTATCGATTGGACTCCGCCCCACCCGCGGTCAACACTGTGACCCACGGAGACCGATCATGGGCCTCAGCGCCGTTCCTCTCTCGCAAGATCCCTGGTGGCGCATCATCAGCGAACCGACCTTCCTGATGTGTCCGCCGGAGCAGTACGACGTGAGCTACGTGATCAATCCCTGGATGGAGGGCAACGTCAAGCGCGCGTGCCGCAAGCAGGCCATGTCGCAGTGGGAAGAGTTGCATTGTGCGCTGGCCGAGATTGCACAGGTGGAATTCGTCGACCCGCAGCCGGGCTCGCCCGACATGGTCTTCACCGCCAACGCCGGACTAGTGCACCGTGGCGTGGTCGCGTTGGGCAGCTTCCTTCATCCCGAGCGCCAGGGAGAAGAGCCGCACTTTCGCCAGTGGTTTCACGACTCCGGCTTCGGCATATGCGATGTGCCGCGCTGGACGCCGTTCGAAGGCGAAGGCGACGCACTGTTCGCCGTCGACGGCTCGTGCCTGTGGGCCGGGCACGGTATCCGCACGCGCGAGTCAAGCCATCGTCGCCTGCGCGACACGTGGAATGTCGAGGTCGTCCCTCTGCGCCTCGTCGATCGCCGCTTCTATCATCTCGATACCTGTTTCTGCCCTTTGTTCAACGGCTTCGTCATGTACTATGCTGCGGCGTTCGACGCGCCGTCGCTGGCCAGCATTGAAGCGCATTATCCCGAGGAGAAGCGCATCCCGGTGTCGCAAGCTGACGCGCTGCGCTTTGCCTGCAATGCCATCAACATCGGACGCACCCTCGTACTACCTGAAATTAGCCAGGCATTGCAGGTTCGCCTGGAGTCACTGGGCTTTCGCGTAGTGCAGGTGTGTCTCAGCGAGTTCCTGAAGGCGGGCGGCGCAGCCAAGTGTCTGGCACTGCGCCTTAGCGAGATCGACGTGACGCACATCGCGAGGGCCGGGAGCGCAGACATCCACGGGCGTCCTCCTGACGATGGCTTGCGTCCGGCATGTATCGCAGGCTAGCAAGGCCGCGTCGCGGCGGCGTTCACTCGAAGCTCGTGCCGCGCCGCTAGACCTGCCGCAACGTCTCTGTGATTCTCGCGCGGTAGCCCGTCATCGCGGGGAAGAATCCGGCTAGCAGCCCCAACAGCAGCGCGATGGCAACGCCCAGGCCCGTCGTCGTCGTCGACAACCCGAAGTTCGGGTACTGCCCCAGAATGTCGCCGATCATCGGCAATTGCGGCAGCACCTTCAGGATGCCCACGCTGATACCGATCCCCACCAGGCCGCCCATCACTGCGATCAGCAGCGCCTCGCTCAGGATCAGGGTCATCACCAGACCGCTCGAGAAGCCCAGCGTCTTCAGCACGCCGATCTCCTGCTGGCGCTCGCGCACCGCGATGCTCATGGTGTTGGCCGTCACCAGCAAGATGGTGAACGCCACCGCCAGCCCGATGCCATTGAGCAGCAACGCGAGATTGCCCGCCATCGCGACGAATCCCGCCAAAAACGCCTGCTCGGTCTCGGTCTTGGTTTCGGTGTCGCTGTTGGCAAACTGCGCGTCGATGGCCTTGCTGATCGCCCCGGCATGACTCGGGTCGTCGATCTTCGAAGTCAGCCAGCCGATCCCGATCTTCTGGCCGGTCGCCTCGTAAAGATACTTATAGTCGAAGTACATCGACTGGAGGTCTGTACCGGGATACTTCGCTTCGTCCGTGTCGTAGATCCCGTCGACGATGAACTCGAAGGGATGTCCCACTCTGTAGGGGGGAATCGAGCTCTCGAGTTCGAAGGTGTCGCCCACCTTCCAGCCAAAACGCTGCGCCAGCTTGCGTCCGATGATGGCGCCACGGCGGTCGTGCAGCCACTTGTCGCGCTGCTCCGGCGGCAGCATGATCTCGGGATAAATGTCGAGGAACTTCTGCGGCTCGGTGGCGTAGTTAGCGAAGAAGTTCTTAGGATCGCGATAGATGCCGCCGAACCACGCATTGGCCACAACCTCCTGCACCCCGGGAACGGCAGCGACGCGCGCCTCATAGTTGATCGGGAGGTTGAAGACCAGGCTGACGCTGTCGCGCGTGACCAGGCGCCCGGCGTTGCCGGCATGAAGACTGAAGTTCACGGCCTCGACCACGGTTTGCAAGGTGCAGAACAGCAGGATGCAGACCGACATCGCCAGCACGGTGGAGAGCGTGCGAATCCAGTTCTTGCGCAAATGCTTCAGGACGAGGGGGGCAAATTTCATAGCAATTCAAAACCTGTGTTCACCACGGAGGCACAGAAAGCACGGGGTCTTTGGTTTTCTGGAGATCGTCTCCAGGAATCGCTGTGTGACGGTCGGGCAACTTGATTCGAGAGCACGGCAAACAAGAAGAACTCCATGTTCTGCGCGCTCCGCGCTAATGAACGGTTTGCACTCCAAAGTCGTATCCCACGTAACCCTCGCCCCCGGAACAAGCAGGAACGGGCCTGTCGCGAAACAACTGTATCGCAACATCGGTTCGCCTCAGCTACAAGATTTCCGGGAATGAGCATGGCATTGTACTCTGTAACGGATATCCAAGATAAGTTGAATTGCCCCCGCTCCTCAACTATCCGCTCAGATAGCTATCTCGCTGCTTGGATAGGGCGGCGGGTTCGCATCGGTCGCGCATTCCAATCTGCCTCCATCGCGGCTCAAACCTGCTTCCAACTAAGTCGCACAATCGCAACAAGATTTAGTCACCGTTACCGCCGTCTGCCTGAAATTCCGCTTTGGAATGCGGCTTGCCTCTACAACCGCATTGGAGGCGTTATGAAATCTCTACTGTTCGCCCTCATCCTGGCCCTTGGAATGACCCAGGCTTACGCCCAGCAAGAAGTCGACCCCGACCACTTCGATCAGCCGGCTTCGCACGTCGCGGCCCGCAGCTCCCAGCATGGGCACTTGACTGCCCAGCATCGTCATCAGCGCAGCCGCGTTCATCTGGCGAGCAAGCACGGCGTCAAGTCGCACCATCATCACGCGCACGCTTCGGCGTAGCCGGATGGGCGCGACCGGGGCCGCAGCTGGCGGTGCTATTTTCCCTGATACGCTTGCTCCAGCCGCGCGATGTCGACCTTATCCATCGTCAGCATCGCCTGCATGACGCGCCTGGACTTCTCGGGATCGGGGTCGCTCATCAGCTTGCCGAGCGCGGTGGGGATGATCTGCCATGATAGGCCGAACTTGTCTTGCAGCCAGCCGCAGCGGCTCGGCTTGCCCCCGCTGGCCAGCAGCTTGTCCCAAAGCTCGTCGACCTCCTGCTGGGTTTCGCAATTCACCAGCAACGAGATTGCCGGCGTGAAGGAGTAGTGCGGCCCACCATTCAGCGCCATGAACTGCTGGCCCTCGAGTTCGAAGACCACGACCATGGCGCTTCCCTTCGGTCCCGGGCCGGCCTCGCCATAGCGGCTCACGCTGGTGATCTTCGAGTTCTTGAAGATGGAGACGTAGAGGCTCGCCGCCTCTTCCGCCTGGTTGTCGTACCATAAGAATGCAACGATCCTCTGCATGAGGTGATCTCCTCTCGGAGTGGCTTTTCGTCTGGGCCTCCATCTTTGCACATCCCAATCGCTCCCGTTAGAATCGGAGTTTGACCGCAGTGCCCTGACTCCATGTCCCTGAAGCAGTCGGAAGCGATCGTGTTGCGCACGTATCCGCTGCGCGAGGCCGACCTGCTGGTGACGCTGTTTACGCGCGCCGAGGGCAAGGTAAAAGGTGTGGCGCGCGCGGCCAAGAAGTCGCAGCGTCGTTTCGGCGGCGCGCTTGAGCCGCTGACGCTGGTGCGGGCGCACTACGACGACCGCGAGGGCAAGGAGCTTTGTCGGCTCGATTCCTGCGACATTCTGTGGTCGCCGATGTCGGATGAGCTGGATTATCCGCGGGTCGTGGCGCTGGAACATGTAGCCGAGATGCTGGACGAATTGCTGCCCGACCGCGAAGCCAACGACGCGATCTTTCGGCTGGCGGTGTCGGTGTTGCATCAGTTGCGCTCGGGCGAGATCTGGACGCCGCTGACGTATTTTCAGCTCTGGCTGGTGCGGCTGGTGGGATTCTTGCCGGAGCTGAGTGCCTGTCTGGCGTGCGGGCGCACACTGAACGGCGACCGCGCGTACTATCACGCGCTGGCCGACGGTCTGCTGTGCGACCAGCACAAGCGGCTGGCGTCGTCGCAGTTGGCAGCGGAGTCGCGGGCCATAGCGGGACAGATGTTTCGCGCGCCGGTGGACAGCTTTGTGACCGAAGCCACGACAAGGGGCGCCGACGTCAACCGCGCCAACGAGCTGGCTGGGGCGCAGCTGCGGGACCTGCGACGTTTCTTGTTACAGATTGTCGAGCGCCACATCGAGAAGAAGCTGATGACCGCCAGCATGCTGGCCAAGCTCTGATCGGGTAGAGCGAACCTTTAGGTTCGCGTCCCACGGAACTCAAAGGACTTGGGGCTTCAGCCCCACTCACAATCACGGACGATTCTTTTGCCCTCCGCCCCAAATCCGCTGACCTTCCAGGAGCTGGTGCTCCGCCTGCAAACTTTCTGGGCGCAAAACGGCTGCGTGCTGCAGCAGCCCTACGACGTCGAGGTGGGCGCGGGCACGATGGCGCCCGAGACCTTCCTCCGCGTGCTTGGCGCCAAGCCGTATCGCGTCGGCTACGTGCAACCTTCGCGGCGTCCCGCCGACGGCCGCTACGGCGAGAATCCGAACCGGCTATTCAAGCATATGCAGTTTCAGGTCATCCTGAAACCGCCACCGCAGAACGTACAGGCGCTCTACCTGGAGTCGCTAAAGGCCCTCGGCATCGACCTGCGCAAGCACGACATCAAGTTCGAAGAAGACAACTGGGAGTCGCCGACGCTGGGCGCGTGGGGCATTGGCTGGCAGGTGATGCTCGATGGGCTGGAAATCACGCAGTTCACCTACTTCCAGCAGTGCGGCGGCATCGATCTCGATCCCATCTCGGCCGAGCTGACCTACGGCCTGGAGCGCATCGCCGCGTTCTTGCAGGATGTGGACTCGATCTACGACATCACCTGGGTCGTGGGTCCCGATGGGCGGGCGGTGAAGTACGGCGAGATTCGCTTGCAGGACGAGCTGCAGTTCTCAGTGTATAACTTCGAGCTGGCGGATGTGGCGAAGGCGTGGAAGCATTTCGAGCTTTATGAAGCCGAATGCAAAGAGCTTTTAGGAAGGATTCAGCCGAGTCTGCAAGTGTTGAATCATGGTGGAGGTGATGTCTCTTCCCCTGAGGTTTTGAGAGACCTTTTGGTAGGCGGTGAAGCATGCGCAGCGCGTGGATTACGAGGACCGATTCTCGCAGCTTATGACCTCTGCCTGAAGTGCTCACATCTCTTCAATATTCTGGATGCGCGTGGAGCAATTTCCGTCACTGAGAGGGTAGGTGTGATCGCGCGAGTCCGTACGCTTGCCGTGACGATCGCGCGTGCTTATGTGCTCCAGCAGCAGTTAGCCGACCAACTGCCGGAAACTGCTCCTACACCGCTTGATGACGACATGCGGCAATTGTTGGCAGATATGGGTACATCAGGTTGAGGGAAAGGGTTGATCCGCTCGCGACTGCGGAGTGCAGTCCCGCGAAGCGGGACGGAAGAAGATAGCCCACCGTTTCAACGGTGGGAATGCGATCAGTACGGGGTTTGAGTGCCCCGGGCACGGCACTCGTGCCGCATCGCGTCCCGATGGGACTCAGAACGCCTTTTGCACGCCGCCCAGCGTTGAAACGCTGGGCTAAGCTCTTTCGCGCCTACGGCGCTCGCGCGTTAGCGATACAACTTGCGAGCCCTGCGAAATACGCATCAGCTCGCTTTTGCTAGCTGCTAGTTGCTTCTTTATGGACTTCCTACTCGAGATCGGTACCGAAGAAATTCCCGCCCGCATGATCGACAGTGCGCGCGAGGAACTGGCGCGCCGCATCGGCGAGTTGCTGCAGCGCGAGCGGCTCAGCGATGCTCCAGAGATTGAGGCGTATTCGACGCCGCGGCGGCTGGCCGTCGTGGTGTCGGAGGTCGCGCCTGCGCAACCTGACCTGAGCGAGCAGTTGACCGGGCCATCGCTGAAGGTCGCCTACAAGGATGGCAAGCCGACGCCCGCGGCCGAGGCGTTCGCGCGCAAGGCAAACGTCGCGGTCGATGAGTTGGAGAAGGTCACCACCGCTAAAGGCGAATACCTGGCCGCTACGATTCAACGCAAAGGACGCACCGCGAGCGACATCCTCGCCGAATCTCTACCCAAAGAAATCGCCGGCATCTACTGGGCGAAGAGCATGTATTGGCGCGGCAAGTCGGCGGAGCGTTTCGTGCGTCCCGTGCGCTGGCTGGTGACGTTGCTCGACGGTGAAGTTGTGCCGCTGGAGTTCGCCGGCATCCGCGCCGGAGAGGTGAGTGAGGGACATCGCATTCTGTCGTCAGGCGAGGTGTCGATTTCTCAGCCCGGCGAATACGCGGCGGCGCTCGCCGGCGGTTGGGTGATCGTCAGCACTGCAGATCGCGAGCATCGCATCCGCAAGGCGCTGGACGCTGCGGCGCGCACCATCCCGAATGCCCGCTGGCGCGAAGACAAAACGCTGTTCGACACCGTCGTCAACCTCACCGAATTCCCTTCGGCGATCGTCGGCAGCTTCGATGCGGAATTCCTGACGCTACCGGAAGAGGTCCTGGTCACGGTGATGCGCGATCACCAGAAGTACTTCGCGCTGGAAGATGCGGGCAGCAAGCTGCTGCCCCACTTCCTCGCCGTATTGAACACCGACGGCGATCCCGACGACCTCATCCGCCACGGCAACGAGCGGGTGCTGCGCGCTCGCTTCAACGACGCGCGCTTCTTCTGGGACGCCGACCAGAAGATCCCACTGCGCGATCGCGTACCCATGCTGACGTCGGTGACGTTTCAGAAGGACTTGGGCAGCTACTACGACAAGACTCGTCGCGTTCAGCAACTGGTAAGCAAAATTTGCGCGGTGGTGAACTATCAGGCGAGCCAGGAGCAGAAACCTCTGACCGTGCGGCCCGGCGTCGCCTTCAAGGCTGCGCACCTGTGCAAGGCCGACCTCACGACCGAGTTGGTGAAGGAGTTTACCGAACTGCAAGGCATCATCGGCGGGCTATATGCGAAAGCGCAGGAGCTCGACCCGATTCTACCGAGGCCGACGGTCGAAGCTATCGCGCTCGCAATTTACGACCACTACAAGCCTGAGTCGATGGACGACAGTGTTCCGCGCAGCCTCGAGGGCGGTGTGCTGGCCATCGCCGACAAGGCAGATAGCATTGCGGGCATGTTCGCGTTGGGCTTACAGCCAACGGGCTCAAAAGATCCCTTCGCGCTGCGCCGCGCGGCCAATGGCATCGTGAAGATCATTGCCGAGCACAAGCTGCCGCTGCCGATCAGCAAGCTGTTCGCGGACGCGCGCGCAGGATACGCGGGTTCTGACGCCGAGAAGCGCTTTGCAACCACTCCAGACTTCCATCACACACTTATTTCTTATTTAGCGGGAGCCAGGACTCACGGTAATTTTCGTGGAATTGAATTCGGAGCGCTCGGAGCGGACCCAGTTGCAAAGGAACTGGCGTTGTTCTTCGAAGAAAGACTTGCTTTCTACTTGCGTGACGTCCTTCACATTCGTTACGACATCGTGAAGGCTACGCTGAACGCTGACAGAGACGACATAGTTGATGCGATTGCGCGCGCAAGAGGAGTGGAGCAGGTCTATGACCTGCCAGACTTCGAATCCGTCGCAGCAGCTTTCAAGCGGATCAACAACATTCTCCGGCAAGCCGCATTGCGGAAAGTGAGGTTTGGGGACACGTTCGAGTATCTCTTCGACATTCCCGACGAGGAGAAGATGTTGGCGGCAAAGGTCGAAGGGCTTTTGGGGAGATTCAGAGCTGACTGCACGGAAAAGAATTATGTGGGGGCGCTCGTATGGCTTTCGACTTTGCGGCCGGATATCGATCTTTATTTCGACAAGGTAATGGTGATGGTGGACGACGAGCGCGTGCGCGCGAATCGGCTGGCGCTGCTGCGCGATTTGTTGAGCGAGTTCTCGACCATCGCCGATTTCAGCGAGATTGTGACCGAAGGAAAATGACTTCAACCACAGAGACACAAAGACACAGAGGAACAACCGGCAAGGAATCCTCTGTGCCCCTGTGTCTCTGTGGTGAACCCGCCTTTTTCGAACCGCAATAATGATTCATGCAAAGGACTACCCCATGAGCACCGCAATTACTGAGCATCACAACGCGACCGCGAATGCCGCGGCCACCAAATACGTCTACTTCTTCGGCGATGGGCACGCGGAGGGTCACGGCAAGATGAAGGACGAGCTCGGCGGCAAGGGCGCCGGCCTGGCCGAGATGACCAATGCCGGGCTGCCTGTGCCCCCCGGCTTCACCATCCAGACCGAGGCCTGCCGCGAGTATATGCGCGACGGCAAGGTGTCCAACGAGGTTGACCGCGAGATGGACGAGGCGCTCAAACGCCTGGAACAACTGCAAGCGCAGAAACTCGGCG
>Ga0335080_10007727_pt1 | contig 11172 bp, 6 predicted proteins | sample Lox_Sample_34_FD_206720 | JGI IMG/M metagenome (GOLD analysis project Ga0335080, IMG submission 206720) | Soil microbial communities from Loxahatchee National Wildlife Refuge, Florida, United States - Lox_Sample_3.4 | ecosystem: Environmental > Terrestrial > Soil > Wetlands | place: USA: Florida...
GTGGGACCGTCACCGGCGGCGGATGCGAAGCGGTGCCCGGCGCGACGGCCGGCGGTCCCCCGACTGGCCGCACCGCCCGGGGCGGCGTCGCGGCAGGGGGTGCGGGCCGAGTCACGGCCGGAGTGGCGACGACCGGAGGCTCAGGTGCAGGCGGGGTCTTCGAGGCGGCCGGCGTCACGACCACCGGCGGCGCAGGCCTCGCCGAGGGAGCGGGTGTGGGGTGCGCCCTGACCGGAGGCGCTGCAGGAAGAGCGACGGCCCGATGTGGGGCCGGCGCCCCGACCGTCGGTGACGCCGCGACGGAAGGGCGAGCCGAGGGCGGCGCCGTCACGGGCGCAGCCGGCGGCGGTGAGGATCCCGTCGCGCCAGATGGTGCCGACGGTTCCTCCGACCGGCCGGTCCCGCTCGTCCCGACCCGGTCCGGGACACGCACGGTCACCCTCACGGCGCCTGGGGTCCCCTCGGGGGCGCTCCCGATGGTCTCCTCCGCCGGCGCCGCCACCTCGCCTTCGCCGTAGAACCGGGCGAGCCAGTGGAAGAGCAGCCGCGTGATGCCCTTCAGCGTCTCCTCGACGCCCGTACCCTTGAGCGCCACCGCCTCGAAGTACGGGAGGTCGCGGGAGTTGAGCCGCGCGTTCAGCACCGGCACCGGGAGCGCGGTGGGGAGGTCGCGCTTGTTGTACTGGAGCACTTGGGGGATCGACGGATCGATCTCGTTCGCGAGGAGGTTCTGCTTCAGGCTCCGCAGGCTCTCCGCGTTCGCGTCCAGCATCGCCGCCTGGCTGTCCGCCACGAACACCACCGCGTCGCAGCCCTTCAGGACCATCCGTCGCGTGGCCTCGTAGAAGACCTGCCCCGGGACGGTGTAGATCTGCATGCGGGTGCGCATGCCGCGGATCGTCCCCAGCTCGACGGGCAGGAAGTCGAAGAAGAGCGTGCGGTCGGTCTGCGTGGCCAACGAGACGAGCTTGCCCATCGTCTTGAAGGCCATGTGGTCGTGGATCCACTGGAGGTTCGTGGTCTTGCCACAGAGGCCGGGCCCGTAGTAGACGAGCTTGGCCGTGACCTCCCGGGTCGCGTGGTTGAAGAGGGCCATCGCCTAGACGCCGCCTCCGGCGGGCTGGGTCGGCGAGGCGGGCTGCTGGGGGGGAAGGATCGGCGGGCCGATCGGCGGCTGGCCGGTCTCGGGAACCCCCCGAGGCGGCTGGGTCGCGATCGGAGTCGCGCCCGCCACCTGCGTCGGCAGTGCGGTCGGCGGCTCCTGCAGGGGGACGTCCCCGCAGAGCTCCGAGGTCCGGCGCCGGCCCTGGTCCCGAATGAAGCGGACCGCGTCGAGGGCCCGGGCTCGCGCGACGGGGCCGTCGGGACCGGGATCGAATCCCAGCGCCTTCAACGTGGCGACGTAGTCCGAGGGCTCGCTCCTCTTCTTCTCGAAACGCACGCGCTCGACCGTCGCCCCGTCTCCCAGCGTCAGGACGAGCGTGTGCCGTCCGGCCGCGAATGCCTGGCTCATGACCGGCCGCCAGCCCGAGCTCACCGCCGGGCAGACGATGGCCTTTCGGCAGCCGTCGGTCAGCCACCGCTGGCCCGTCCCCGGAGACACGAAGGCCGAGACCGAGTACAGCCCGGCTTCCGGCAGGTCGACGGCCACGATGGCGCGGAGGCCTTCGCGGCCCGCGCGCAGCGTCATCGCCTCGAGACCGGTCGCCTTCGCCCGCGCCTCGACGGCGCCGGGTGGCGCCTCCACCTGGAACTGGTCGCCCGTGAGCTCGATCGGGGTCGCCGCCGGGGGGAGCTCGTGCTCGACGTCGAGCGCCTTGACTGCGGTCACCGCGAGGTCCTGGCTCGTCGTCACTCCGGCCGGCTTCCAGCCTCCGGGCGGCTCGATCGGGTTGACGCAAGGAGGGGCGATCTCCACCTGGATGAGCGTGGACCCGACAGGCAGCAGGAACAGGGCCGCGTAGGCTCCCGGGTCGAGGTGTGTCGAGCCGGCGAAGAGCCAGGCGGGCTCGGCGGTCGGAAGGAGGCTGAAGGCCTTGACGGGCGATCCGCCCGCGAGGGGCCGGACCTCGGCCGCCGCCCGCGTGCCGGGCGCGCCCGAGAGTCGCGCCCGCAGCAGGTAGTCGCCGGGCTGCGCGACCGCGAGCGCGTAGCTCACCTCGGCCGGTCCCGCGGCGGCGGTCAGCACCGGGTGGCCGCCCTCGTCACGGAGCGATGCGCCCTCGGCCCGGAGGTAGCGGTCGGCCGGGTAGGAGAGGCTGTCTCGCCAGGCCAGCGTCGCGAAGACCTGGGACGCCTGCGTGCCGGCTCGGATAGCGCCGGTCATGTCGAGCGCCCGCAGCAGCATGCGCGCCCAGAGGGGGTGGGTCACAGCGGTCGACCGCGGGTCCCCGAAGAGCGGCACCAGCACAGCCGATCCGACCACGGCCGCGAGGACGAGCGTCTTCACCCTGCCCCACATAGACCCCTCCACCCGCCATCAAGCAAGACGGGGGCCACCGCTCCCCCCGATTGTAGACCACCGCGGAACGGCTCCTGGTCTGGTTTTAGGACACTCCTCGCCGGAGGTCTGGACCGGAACGCAGACCGGTGGACAATAAGTGCTCGCCCGGGCAGCCCCGGCGGCCGGCACGCGGGTTGCACGTCACCGCCGGCGGAGGTGATCGTGGAGTCGTGCCCGTCCCCGTTCATTCCCTTCTTCCTGGGGCTCGCCATCACCTCGGGCCTGCTCATCCCGATCCTCCTCCGCCTGCGCAGCTCGGTCGGTGAGGCGCGCGCGGAGAAGCTCGTCGCCGGCGAGCGATACTCCCAGCTCAAGCGGGGGCACGCCGCTCTCGAGGAGGACCTGCGCTTCCTCAACCAGTTCATGAAGGACTACCCCCGCCTCGCTCGCGAGCTCTACAGCGGCCTGACCGAACGCCAGATCCCCGGAGTGCTCCTCGGGATCGTGCAGCGCAGCCTCGATCCTCAGCAGGTCGCAGTACTCGTCAGACGGTCGGACGGCAAGGGCGAGAGAGCGCGGGCGCCACGGCTGGTCGTGGCCGCGGCCTACCCCGAAGGGGCCGCGGTGGCCCTCGGCACCGAGGTGGCGCTCGAGACCGGAGAGATCGGCTTCGCCGCGGAGGCCCAGATCGACGTGAGCCGGCAGGACCTGAGCGCGGAGACGACGGTTGCCCGAGTCAAGCCGGGGCCCGGCCTCCCCGGGATGCCCCAGCCGGACCTCATCGCTCCCCTCGTCTTCGACCAGGAGACGCTGGGCGTGATCGTGGTCGCGAAGCCCCGCAAGAGCGGCGAGCTCAAGGCGGCCCTCCGTCTCGTCGCCCAGACCGGGGCCCAGGTCCTCCACACCGCGGCCCAGGTGAGCCGGATGAAGCTCACCGCGGAGATGGACGGCCTCACGCGCGTCTTCAACAAGAAGCACCTCGAGCAGGCCCTCAACGAGGTCGTCTACCGGGCCGCGTGCTCGGCGTACGACCAGCGGTCGTCGGGCGACGCGAAGCCCGCCCCGGCCCTCTCGGTGTTCCTCTTCGACATCGACCACTTCAAGAACTACAACGACTCGAACGGGCACCTGGCCGGCGACAAGCTCCTCCAGGAGCTCGCGCGTCTCGTGAACGAGAGCGTGCGCAAGGACGACGTCTTCGGCCGCTTCGGCGGCGAGGAGTTCCTCCTCGTCATGCCGCACACGAACGCCACCCAGGCCATGGCCGCGGCGGAGAAGATCCGGAACCTGATCGCCACCCATCCCTTCCCCTTCGGCGAGAAGCAGCCGATGCAGCGGCTCAGCATCAGCGGCGGCGTCGCCGAGTACCCACGCCACGGCCTCGACGCGGCGGCCCTCCTGCACGCGGCCGACGAGGCTCTCTACGTGGCCAAGCGAAGCGGGCGCAACCAGGTGGTCGCGGCGAACGGGACGCCGCCGGCACCCGCCGCGGATCCCAACGGTGCGAGGGTCGGCAGCGTGGGGACGCCATGAGCTCCCCCCGCCCAGGGGAGGGGGGTCCTCCCCGCGAGAACCTCGCCGCCTATCGCGAGCGGGTCGAGGATCTGCGAGCTGTGCTCGTCCACCACGGCAGCCTGGGGCTCCTGCTCATCGACACATCCCCCCTCGCCCAGATCGAGCACCAGTACGGCTCCACCGCCTTCGCCAAGGTGATGGGGACGGCCCGCGACCTCGTCCTGGAGCTCAGGGGCCACGAGGTGCGGAACGAGGACCTCATCTGCCTGAACGACCACGGCGGGGACGCCTTCCTCGTCTTCTTCTCCCCGAAGCGCCGGGAGGGCCCGCTCAGGATCGTGGACCTGAAGGCGGCCGCGGAGCGGGTCGAGAGCCACCTCAACCGCAAGCTCCTCCGCCTCGCCAGCCCCTACCTCGGGACCCTGCGGCGGGTCACGGTGGGCTTCGCCCTCGCCTTCTACAATCCGCTCGTCATGCCGGAGCGGCTCGTCTCGCGGCTCGTGGAGGAGGCCTGGTCGTGCGTGCACGTCCTGCGCGCACAGCGCGACCTGCAGAACCGCTGCGACCTGCAGGAGGTCCTGCTCGCCGACCAGCTGACGACCGTCTTCCAGCCGATCGTCGAGCTGCGGAGGCGCCGGGTCCTCGGCTACGAGGCCCTCTCGCGCGGACCCGCGGGGAGCGTCTACCAGATGCCGGTGCGCCTCTTCGAGATGGCGGAGGAGGCGGACCTCGTCTTCGAGCTCGACCGCAAGTGCCGCCGGCGCGCGCTCGCCGCCGCCTCCTCGATCCCCGCCGGGGCGAAGCTCTTCGTGAACGTGTTCCCGTCGGCGATGTACGACCCCGAGTTCCAGGGTGCCCCCCTCGTCGCCCTCGCCGAGGCGCACGGGCTGTCCCCGGACCGCGTGGTCCTCGAGATCACGGAGAAGGCGGCCATCGAGAACTACGAGGTCTTCTCGGAGGCCCTCGCCGACCTCACCCAGCTCGGCTTTTCGATCGCGGTCGACGACGTCGGGGCCGGGTACTCCGGCCTCGAGAAGATCGCCCACCTCAACCCGCGCTACCTGAAGTTCGATCGGGAGCTCATCCGCAACATCGACTCGAGCTACATCCGCCGCGAGATGACGAGGGCCCTGAAGGCCTTCGCCGACCGCATCGGCTCCACGATCATCGCCGAGGGCATCGAGCGGGACCGCGAGCTCCAGGCGCTGCTCGAGCTCGGCATCGAGTACGGCCAGGGCTTCCTCCTGGGGCGGCCGGCCGGAGCCTTCCTGCCCCCCACCCTCGCCTCCGCCGTCGCCGCCGCGGGCTGAGGCCGGGCGTAGAATCCGCGGCGTGGTGCGTCCTGACCACGAGCCCGTTACGGGCTCACCAGCGAGCCCCGCGGGCGACACCGGTCCGGCCTCGAGGCTCGCTCTCGCCGTCCTGGTCGCGATCGCCGTCCTCGCTCCCTGGGCCTTCGGCGCGGTCCAGCCGGCCGCGATCCTGGCCATGACGGCGATCGCGCTGCTCGGGTCGTCGATCGCCCTCGCCCGGGGAGCATGGCGGTCGGGCGTCCTCCTCCCCGCCGTCCCGCTCTGGCCGCTCGCCGGCTTCCTGTGCCTCGCCGCCCTGCAGCTCGTGCCGCTGCCGCGCTCGGCCCACGCGCTGCTCGCTCCCGGGTCGTACGCGGTGTGGCACCCCCAGGACCCCGCGGTGGCGGCCGTGCTCGGCCCGGGGTGGCGGCCCGTCTCCCTGGACCCCGACACGACCCTGCGCGGCCTCGCCCTGACGGGGGGGCTCGCGCTCCTCGCGCTGCTCGCCGCCCCTGCCCTCTCGGGAGCCGGCCCTGCCATGCGCGCGGGCGCAGCCGTCGCCGCGGGAGGATTCCTGCTGTCCGCCTACGCCATCTTCGCTCGGGCGCGCTTCGGGCCCCTGCTCTACGGCACGATACCCGTGCCCACGGTGAGCCCCTTCGGCCCCTTCGTGAGCAAGAACCACTTCGCGGGCTGGGTCGCCATGGCCGCCCTGCTCGTGGCCGGGCTCGCACGCGGCCTGGCGGCGGGCGACCGAGCCCGTGGCCGCGACTGGGCGGCCGGCCCGCGGGCGGCAGGCGTCGTCCTGTCGCTCGTGGCCGTGCTCGCGATGGCCCTCGCCGTCCTCGTGTCCCTCTCGCGGGGAGGCGCGATCGCGCTCGCTTCCGGCGCGGCCTGTCTCGCCGGGCTGGGCCTCGCACGATCTCGGTCCGCGGGACGGAGCCTGCCCCTCTCGCTGGCCCTCGCCGGCGGCCTGGGCCTGTCGCTCGTCGCCCTCGTGCCCCCCGAGGCCCGGGAGCGCCTCCACAGCGTGAGCGGGTCGTCCTTCCGGCTCGAGACCTGGCGGGACTCGCTCCGTCTCACCGCGTCGAGCCCGATCCTCGGCCAGGGCCTGGGCGCCTTCCACGACGCCTACCCGCGTTTCAAGAGCGGCCTCGGCGACATGCGCGTGGAGCACGCCGAGAACGACTACCTCGAGACTCTCGCCGAGACCGGGGTGCCCGGCCTCGCTTTCGCCGTCACGGGCCTGGGCCTGCTGCTGGTCGCGGCCGCGCGGGGTGTCGCCTCGGCCGGCGACCGGACCGTGCGCGGCCTCGGGGCGGGAGCGGTGGCGGCTCTCGTCGCTCTCGCCGCTCATTCGGCGCTGGACTTCGACCTCCGCATACCGTCGAACGCCGCTCTCGCCGCTCTCGTCGCGGCGGTGGCGGGGGGCGCCGCCGGCGGACCCTTCCGGGCCATCCAACGCGGCGCGGGGGCGGCGCTCGCCATCTCTTGCGTGGCAGTCCTGCTCGCGGCGGCGGCTCTGCCGGACCAGCCGTGGCTCGCGGCGCGACGGCAGGCGCTCGCGGCGTCGTCGTCGGTCTCGCCCGACGCCCGCCGTCTCCGGACCGAGATGGCGGAGGTCGCTCTCGTCCGGCTCCTGGATCGGCGCCCCGCGCATGCCGAGTCCTGGCTCCTCCTCGCCGGAGCCCGTGCGGCGAGGGGAGACGCACGGGGCGGCGAGTCCCTCGCCCTCCACGCTCTGTGGCTCGACCCCGATCGCGTCGGCTTGCGCGAGGCGGTCCGCCGGCTCGCCGGTCGGGCGTCGGCCACGGCATCGCCGCCGGCACCTTGACCGCGAGCGTCGGGGTCGGATAGGGTCAGGCTCGCCGCCGATGAGCGAACGGAAGAGCCGCTGGCGATCCCTTCTCGGGCTCGGCCCTCACGACCGTGCGCCGTCCCCGGCGCCCGCGCTCGCGGTCGAGCCGCAGTCGCTCCTCGGCCTGGCCGCCCCACCTCCGGAGCCCGTCCCTGAGCCCACGTCCGCCGCCCCGCCGCCCACCGCCGCGCCGCCCGCCGCATCGCGAGAGGTGCAGCTCGAGGAGGAGATCCGCTCCCTCCGCGATGAGGTCTCGCGGCTCGAGGAGGCGGTCGCTCGCGAGCGTGCCGCGCGCGAGCGCTCGGAGGAGGAGATCCGCACCCTCGCCGACCAGGACCCTCTCACCGGCCTCGCGAGCGCGCGCCGCCTGAACGACCGCCTGACGGTGGCGGTCGTCCACGCCCAGCGCTATCGCCAGAAGCTCGCCGTCGTCCAGGTCGGCCTCGACCGCTTCGCCGCCGTGAACGAGAGGCTCGGCCACAGCCACGGGGACGACTTGCTGCGCAGCGTCGCTCTCGCCCTCGAGAGCACGCTGCGGCAAGGGGACACGATCGCCCGCATCTCGGGGGACGTGTTCACCATCCTCCTCCCCGGCATCAAGCGGGACGAGGACGTGACGGTCATCGCCGACAAGCTTCGCCTCGCCTTGCGCAGCCCGTTCAGCATCGGCGGCCACGACCTCCTGGTCACGGCGAGCCTGGGGATCGCCCTCTTCCCCGACGACGGGCCCGACACCGAGTCGCTGCTCCAGAACGCGACCATCTCCATGAAGCGGGCCAAGGAGAAGGGGGGCGACGCCTGGGACGTGCACGCCCCGCGCTCCCGGGCCCTCGCCGCCGAGCGCCACGCCCGGGAGACGGCGTTGCGGCGGGCCCTGGTGCAGGGGGAGCTCGAGCTCTACTGGCAGCCGGTCGTCGAGTGCGACACCGGCACCATCGTGAGCTTGGAGTCGCTGCTGCGCTGGCGCCGCGACCAGAGGGTCGAGCGGGCGGCCGACTTCGTCTCCCTCGCCGACGTGAGCGGCCTCGCGGTGCCGCTCGGACAGTGGACGCTGCGGGCGGCCTGCCTCCAGTGCCGGAAGTGGCACGAGGCGGGCCACCACGGGCTCATGGTCTCGGTGAACGTGTCCGCCCGCCAGCTCTCCCACGCCGCGCTCGTCAAGCTCGTGCGGCGGGTCCTCGACGAGACCGGGCTCCCGCCGGAGAGCCTCGAGCTCGAGGTCTCGGAGGTCGAGCTCGTGCGGTCGCCTGAGCTGGCGATCGAGCGGCTGACCGAGCTGCGGAAGCTCGGGCTGCGGGTCGCCCTCGACGACTTCGGCACCGGCGAGAGCCGGCTCGCCCACCTCTACCGCTACCCCGTGGACACCCTCAAGATCGACGGCTCGGTGGTCCGGGACGCTCCGACCAACCGTGACCACGAGGCGGTGATCGTGGCCGCAGTGGCCCTCGCCCGCTCCCGTCGGCTCAAGGTCGTCGCCGAGGGCGTCGAGACCGAGGCTCAGCGGGTGCACCTCGTCCGCTGGCAGTGCGACCGCATGCAGGGCAACCTCTGCGGTCCGCCCGCCACCGCCGCCGAGACCGAGGGCCTGCTCCTGCGCCAGCGGCGAGCGGCGGGCGACGCGCGCGAGGCGGGGGCCGCCTCGCCGCGGCGGCTCGGCTGAGCTTCGCGACCGCCCCGCCCGCGCCGAAGCCGCGGGACTCGCCTTGCCCCTTCGTGGATACTGTGAGGTCATGAGGGAGGCCGGGTGAGCGGGGCGGGCGACGGGGCCGGGGACGCCCTGCCGATCGGCAGGGGCTGGTACCTCGAAACGCCCGGCGAGGACGGATCGCTCCGACGCGTCCGCATCGACGCGGTGCCCTTCCGCATCGGCCGCCGCCAGGGCCTCGAGATGACCCTGCCCTCGGAGTCCGTCTCGAAGCTCCACGCGGAGATCTACGCCGTCGGCTCCGCCCTGCGCCTGCGCGACCTCGGCAGTCGGAACGGCACGTTCCTGAACCGCGTCCTCGTCGAGGACGTGGCGCTTCGCGAGGGCGACATCCTGCACTTCGCCGACTTCGAGTTCCGGCTGGGCCGTGCGGACGAGGACGGTCCGCCCCCGGTCGCGGCCGCCGGAGAGCGGCCGACCACCGTCGCGGTCAAGCGGCGGGACCTGCCCCATCGGCTCGCGGCCGGGACGCGCGAGCTGCGCGAGCTGCTCCGCGACCGGCAGGTGACGATGGTGTTCCAGCCCATCGTGCTGCTCTCGCGGGGCACTTTGTACGCGTACGAGGCGCTCGGCCGCGGCCGCCACCCGCAGCTGCCCGAGAGCCCTCTGGAGCTCCTCCGCATCGCGGAGAGCATCGGCGCCGAAGCCGAGCTGAGCCGCCTCTTCCGCACGACGGCGGTGGAGCTGAGCGCTCAGCGGCCCGACCTGCCCACGATCTTCCTGAACACCCACAAGATCGAGCTGGCGCGACCCGGGCTCCTCGAGTCGCTCGAGGAGCTGCGGTCGGTCGCCCCCCAGCTGGACCTCGCCCTCGAGATCCACGAGAGCGTCCTCACGACCCCCGACTCCATCAAGGAGATCAAGGCGCTCCTCCTCGAGCGCAACATCGCCCTCGCCTACGACGACTTCGGGGCCGGCCAGGCCCGGCTGCTGGAGCTCGCGGAGGCCCCCCCCCACTACCTCAAGTTCGACCAGCGGTTCATCCACGGGATCGACCAGGCGCCCGAGGCCAAGCGAAGGGTCCTCCGGCACATGCTCGCCCTCGCCCGCGACTTCCTGGTGAAGACCGTGGCCGAGGGCATCGAGACCGCGGCCGAGGCGCGGGTGTGCACCGAGCTCGGCTTCACTCACGGCCAGGGCTTCCAGATCGGGCGGCCGAAGCCGATCGAGCAGCTATAGGTCCTCGACTCGCACCGCCTCGAAGCTCACCTGCCCGTCTCCGGGAACGAGCTGGGCGAGCCGCGGCAGGTCGGCGGCGACGACGGTGGCGATCTTCGGGTAGCCACCGGTCGTGGGGCCGTCCGCCCCCATGACGATCGGCATCCCGTCGGGCGGCACCTGGATCGAGCCGGGGACCATGCCGTCGGAGAGGATCTCCGCCGGCCCGGCGTGGCGGAGGAGAGGGCCCTCGAGGCGGCAGCCCACCCGGTCGGAGGCCGCGCCCACACGCCAGGGCTCGGCCAGGAAGCGAGCGAGCGTCTCGGCGTCGAAGTGGTCCGCCTGCGGACCGGACACGACCCGGACGGTCACAGCCGCCGGGTCGCGCGCCGGGGGCCTCCCGGCGGGCGCCGATGCGCGTCGGGAGACCCCGACGGCGATGCGGTCGCCGGCCTGGAGCGCGCGGCCGGCGAGCCCGCCGAACCCGGCCTGCAGGTCGGTCGAGCGCGAGCCGAGGACCTCGGGGACGACGATCCCTCCCTCGAGGGCGACGTACGCGCGGCAGCCCGACCGCCGACCCGAGAAGCGAAGGACGTTGCCGGGGCGAGCGAGGACGCTCGTCCCCTCCGGGGCCGGCCACGAGCCCATGTCGGCGCGCTCGAGCCACGCGCCGAGATCGCCACCGGCCACGGCGAAGCGCAGGGAAGCAAGGAACCGGAGGGCCGGCCCGGCCACGGTGCACTCGAGAGCGGCCGTCCCCTCCAGGTTGCCCACGGCGCGGTTCGCGGCGGCGTGGGCGAGCGGATCCATCGGTCCGGCGGCGCTCACCCCGAGGCGGCGATGGCCCAGGCGTCCTGCGTCCTGCACCGTCGTGAGCAGGCCCGCGTCCAGGACCTCGATCACCGCGGGCAGAGTGGGCAACGGGGGGGCCGCGAGAGGCGCCGGCGGCTCGACCTCGGGAACACGCACAAAGCGCACGCGGTCGCCGGGGGCGAGGAGGGCGGGCTCCGCCCGGAACGGGTCGAAGAGGCGTCGCGACGTCCGTCCCACGAGCTGCCAGCCTCCGGGCGAGGTCACCGGATAGATGGCGGTCTGCCGGCCGGCAAGGGCTACCGATCCCGCCGGCACCCGGACACGCGGCGTCGAGTGGCGCGCGCACTCGAGGGCCTCGGGAACGAGGCCCAGGTACGCGAAGCCCGGC
>Ga0335080_10007728_pt1 | contig 11172 bp, 7 predicted proteins | sample Lox_Sample_34_FD_206720 | JGI IMG/M metagenome (GOLD analysis project Ga0335080, IMG submission 206720) | Soil microbial communities from Loxahatchee National Wildlife Refuge, Florida, United States - Lox_Sample_3.4 | ecosystem: Environmental > Terrestrial > Soil > Wetlands | place: USA: Florida...
GCACGAGCGCGAGGCGCGCGACGAGGCCGAGCGGCTCCTCAACGAGCAGCGCGAGCGGGCGCGCGCGGCGCGCCAGGCGCTCGTTCGCGCCCGCCAGGTCGCGGCGGTGTGCGTCGTGCTGATGGTCGGCGCGATTGCCGCCGCCGCCTATGCCTACCGCAGCAGCCAGCGCGCGCGGGCCGCCGAGCATCAGGCCGAGCAGGCACGGGCCGCGGCCGACGAGACCCGCGTGATGACCGAGCAGGCGCGCGGCCAGGCCGAGCAGCTGCTCGGCTACCTGACCGCAGACTTCTCGCGCGAGCTCGAGGGCTTCGGGCGGCTTGACGTCGTCGCCGAGCTCACGCGCCGCGAGATGGACTACTTCAAGGCGCTGCCGCCGGCGCTGCAGGGAGGCGACACGACCCGCAACGGCGCGCTCGCGATGGTCTACTACGCGCGCGCGATGCGCGGCCTCGGCAAGATCGACAAAGGCGCCGCGGCCGCGACGCAGGCGGCCGAGCTGCTGACGCGGATGCAGAGCGAAGGCGACCGCTCGGAGCCGACGACGATCGCGCTCGGACTCGCCCTGCTCGCGAACGCGATGGTGCTCGACAACAGCCGGAGCCCCGAGGCGCTGCCGACTGCGGCGAAGGCGGCCGAGAACGTGCGGCCGATCGCGACCGCGCCCAATGCCTCGCTCGATGCGCGTCGCGCCTATGTCGAAATCCTTGACCGCCTGGGGTTTCTGCAGCTGCGGGCCTACAAGCTCGAGGACGCCGAGGCCACGCTGCGCCTCGCGATGACGACGGCCGATGCGGCCGGGGCGCACGACCCGACGAATGCGGACTTCGCCGCCGAGTACGCCAACTGCGCCGCGTGGCAGATCGAGGCGCTGACTGCGCTCGGGCGCAACGACGAAGCGCGCCGGGTCGCCGCCGACGGGGGCGCACTCGCGGACCGGCTGCTGGAGCGTCGCCCGGGCTATCTGCTCGCACTGCGCGCGCGCCAGCTGATCGCCTCCGGCGCCGGCGAGGTCGACATGGACGACATGCGCAACCGCGACGCCCTCGTCAACCTGTCGCGCGGCGTCGCCGTGTCGCGGATGCTCGCCAAGCTCGACCCGGACAACACGATCATCGCCAACAACCTCGCGGTCGACATCCGCGAGCTCTCCGACGCCCAGTGGTCGCAGGGTCTGCTGCATGAGTCGATCGCGACGATGGCGCCGTCATTTGCGACCTACCGGATCGCCGAGCGCGGCGGACCTGGCTTCGTGCTCGACGGCATGTTCCCGCGCAACGTGCTGATCTCGCGGCTCGCCGACGTCGGCGACGCCGCCGCCACGAGGCCGCTGCTCGCCGACAACGAGAAGGCCCTGGAGGCGCTGCGCAAGGCGGTGCCCGCCGGCAGCCCGATGCTGAGTCTTGGCGAGTGCTCGCTCGGCATCGGCCACGTCTACCTATCGCTGTTCGGAGGCGACCCCACGCGTGCACGGACGGTGGCCGAGGACTGCGCGGGGAAACTGCGTGCGCTGAGTCCGAAGGGCGCGGACGAGGACTTCCGCCGCAACATCGCCCTCTTCTACACGGGCTACTTCATCGCGATGGCCGAGCTCGCACAGCGCGACTACGCCGCCGCCGAGGCGACGACTGCCGAGGCGCTCGAGGTGCGAGCCCGCTGGCCGATGAAGGCAACGTCCGATCGCCGCGACCAGAGCTTCGTGTTAGCGATGCGCGGCATCGCGCTCGGCCTCCGCGGCGACCGAGAGGGCGCCGCGCGCGTGATCGGCCCGGTCCTTAAGTTTGAACGCGAGCTCGCCGCCCGCAACCGCGACGATGCGTGGCAGCACGTCGAGCTGGCGCTCGCGCTGGTCGGCGCTGCCGTCGCGGATCCTGCGCAACACGACGCGCTGCTCAGCGAGGCGAATGCCCTGCTTGCGGCGCTGCCGTCGCAGATGCAGACCATCCGAACGGTGGCCTTCGTCCGCGGCCAGATCGACGCAGCGCGTCGCGCCACGGCCTGAGCGCGAACGCGCCCCGCGACGTGGCCGTCGCGGGGCGCGTTCTCCCTAGAAGCGCCAGTTGACGCCGACCGCGACCTGATCTGCGGTGTAGTCGTATCCGGCGTTGTTGCCGTCGGTCACCCGAAGCCACTCGACCGTGAGGCCCGTGCCGCGGGCGATCTTGAATTCGGCGCCGACACCGAAGGAAAAACCGGCGTCATTGTGGTTGAAGTCCGGGTAGTTGTGGTGCAGCTGCACGCCACCGATCCCGGCAAGCCCGTAGGCCGAGACGAACGGCGACAGCGGCAGGATGCCCTTCGCGTAGGCGCCGTACATCAGGTCGACGTTGGTGCTGTAGCCGTTGACGTCGTCGCGTCCGAGACCACCGCCGATGCGGCCCTCGATCGCAAGGTACGGGTTGATCTCCTGGCCGATGCGAAACTCCCCGAAGCCCGGCCGCATCGTGTCGAGTCCATCCTCCTTGTAGATGAGCTCGCCGGCGCTCAGGCCGAAGTAGAGACCGCTCGGGTACGTCGGTGCGTAATAGCGCGGGTCCGCGTGGGCGGCCGCGCCGGCGAGCAGCGACACCGCAAGACCGATCGACAGCAATGTCTTGTTCATCGATACCTCCGTAGCTCGTGCGAGAACGTGACTCGCGCGCCGGCGTTGACCGCGCAAGATGACGCGTGCTTCATCGACGGTGTCGGCACGCCCCGCGTGGCACCACGCGTTCCGAATTTTGACCGTCAGTGAGCGAGGAGGTTCGCCGCGTCACGCCGCTGTCGCCGCGCCGCGACAGGCGTCGCGCCGTTCAGCGGGCGTTCAGTTCTGATCAGCGCGCGGCCTGCGCCGCGGGATCGGCGTTCCACCAGCCGCCGCCGAGCGCGACGTAGAGCGCGACCGTGTCCTGCAGGCGCTGGGCGATCGCGCCGAGATACGCGACCTCCGCGCCCTGCGCGGCCTGAGTCGCCGTCATCAGCGCGAGGTAATCGGCGATTCCGGCGCGATAGTTCGCGTCGGTGAGCGCGAGCGCGTCACGCGCCGCAGCGCGCGCCTCGCCGTTGTCGCGCACGAGCTCGGCGTCGTGCTCGAGCGCGCGCAGCGTGTCCGCCACCTGCTCGAATGCGGTCAGCACGACCTGCTGATAGTCCGCGCGCGCCGCGCGGTAGGCATCGACCGCCGCCTTGCGCCCGTACCAGGCCTGCCCGCCCTCGAAGACCGGCACCGAGAGGTCCGCGCCGCCGCTCCAGATGCGGCCGTTCGAGTTCCTGAGGTCGCTCCACACCGCGGCGTCGCGCCCGAGGCTCCCGGACAGCGTGAGCGTGGGCAGCAGGTTGGCGGTGGCAATTCCGACCTCGGCACTCGCGACGTGCAGGCGCGCCTCGGCGATCAGAATGTCGGGGCGCTGGCGCACCAGCGACGAGGGCAGCGACAGCGGCAGCTCCTCCGGCAGCGTCAGCTCCGAGAGCGCAAGCTCCGGCGGCTGCCAGTCGGCGGGCACCTTTCCGACCAGCACGGCGAGCAGGTGGCCGGCCTGGTCGGCGCGCAGCTGGAGCGGCGGAAGCGTCGCCTCGAGGTTCGCAAGCTCGCTCTTCAGGCTCATCACGGAGGCGTACGCGGTCGTGCCCGCCTGGTACTGCGTCTGCGCGAGCTTGAGACGCTCGGCGGCCGCGCCGATCGAGGTCCGCGTCGCCGCGATCTCGGCCTGGTAGCCCGCGCGAGCGATGCTCGTCTCGACGACATTCGCGGTCAGCGCGAGGTAGGCGGCGCGCAGCGTATTGCGCTCGACATCCGCACTCGCGCGCAGCGACTCGACTTCGCGGCGCGCGCCGCCGAACAGGTCGACCACGTAGCCGACCGTCCCGCTCAGCGTGAAGAGGTTGAAGATGCTCGCCGGCCCGCTCTGACCGAAGCGCAGCGGCGAGGCGCGCTGGCGGCTGGCCGCGAGGTCGACGCCGACGTGCGGCATGTAGAGGCCATAGCCGGCGCGCAGCGCGTCCTCGCTCTGCTCGAGCGTCGCGCGCGCCGAGGCGAGCGTGCGGTTGCCGGCCAGCGCCTCGGCGACCGTCGCATCGAGCGGCGCCGATCCGAAGCGCGTCCACCACTCGGCGGTCAGCGCGGTCTCGGCGCTGAAGCGCTGGCGCGCGCCGTCGCCGGCCGCCGTCTCGGCGGGCGGCGTCCCCGGCAGGTACTGCGTCGTCGCCGGCGCGGCCGGCCGCACGAAGTCGGGCCCGGCGGCGCAGCCGCCGAGCACGAGCGCCAGCGCACACGCCGCGCGGCGCAGCACGTCACTTCTCGCCGATGTACACATCGACCAGTTGCCCCGGGTAGAGGGAGACGTCGGCGGGCTTCGGGAAGCGGAACAGCACCGGCAGCACGCGCAGGTCGACGCGCTCCTGGCGCTGGTCCGAGAGCTCGACCTTCGGCGTCACGTACGGCTGCACGCCGACGAACTCGAGCGGCAGCTTCGTATCGGTCCCGCGCAGCTGCATCTGGGCGACCAGCCGCTCGGGCGGCGGCAGGCGGTGCAGCAGGATCTCATCGACGAACACGCGGACGGCGAGGTAGTGCTGCGTCGCGCTCATGACGATCGGCGGCCCGGCACCCCCGGTGTAGGTCTGGTAGGCGCCCTGTGGGGACACGTAGCCGCCGATGCCGACGTTGACCGCGAGGACGGTGCCGTCGACGGGCGCGCGCAGCGTGTACTTCGAGAGGAGCGCGTTCGCCGACTCGTACTGCTTGACCGCCGCCTCGGTCACCTTGCGCTGGCTCTCGATGTCATAGGACCAGGCGCCGGCCTTCGTCAGCTCGTACTGGCGGCGCGCGACCTCGAGGTTGGCGGCCGCGACCTTCGTGGCGTTCTCGGCGGTGTCGAGCACGTCCTTGCTGACCGAGCGCGGATCGAGCGCGTACGACTCGCGCTGCTTGGCGAGCTGGTCGCCGACCTGCTTCAGGTTCGCGGCCGCGGCCTCCATCTGCGCGCGCGCGACCTCGAGTGTCTCGGGGCGCGGCTGGCGGCGCAGCGCCTCGAGGGTGCTGCGGGCCGCATCGGCCTGGGCCTTCAGCTGCGCCGTCGCCGCCTGCTGGACCGTCGGGTCGATCGTGAGCAGCGGCGCGCCCGCGGCGACCGCCTGGCCGTCGCCGACCATCAGCCGGACGACGGGCCCCGCGACCTCGGGGTAGAGGTTCACGTTCTCGCCGCCCGCCTGGGCGCTCTCGATGATGCCGCTCGCGTAGATCGCGTGTGCGAACGGGTTCGCGGTCGGATTGAACGCCGGCGGCTGCGGCGGATGACGGATGCCGAAGTACACGGCGCCGGCGATGCCGAGCAGGAGCCCGAGACCCGCCAGCGCGAACACGATCTTGTTACGCACTCGCCTGCCCCTCGTTGATGGCGACCACCCGTCCGTCCTCCATCGTCAGGATCCGGTGCGCGAACTCGTAGATGCGCGCATCGTGGGTGACGATGACGATCGAGCGCTGCTCGTTCAGCAGCTCGTCGCGGATGAACATGACGATGTTGCGGCCGGTATCGCCGTCGAGCGACGCTGTCGGCTCGTCGAGAATCAGGATGTCGGGGCGCCCGACCATCGCGCGCGCGATCGCGACGCGCTGCTGCTCGCCGCCCGAGAGCTTCACCGGCGGCAGGCTCGCGCGGGCACCGAGGCCCACGACCTCGAGGTACTTGAGCCCCTCGGCGACCGCGTCGTCCCAGGCGCGCCCGCGCAGGATCAGCGGGATCGCGACGTTCTCGGCGGTCGTCAGCCGCGGGAACAGGTGGTAGTCCTGGAACACGAAACCGATCTTATTGAGGCGAAAGTCCGCGATGCCGTCGTCGTCCAGCCCCCAGAGGTCGATGTCCTCGACGACGACCTTGCCCTCGTTCGGGCGCAGGATGCCGGAGATCATGCTGAGCAGCGTCGTCTTGCCGCTTCCCGACGGGCCGACGATGTAGAGCATCTCGCCGAGGCGCACCTCGAAGCTGACGTCGCGCACCGCGAGCGTGCGCGCCTCGCCCGTTCCGAACCACTTGCTCAGGCCCTGCGCGGCGATGGCGGTGCTGGCCATGTCAGCCCCGGAAGATGTCGAAGGGCTCGATGCGCAGCACGCGCCGCACGCCCGCGTAGCTCGAGATCGCGGCGATCACCAGCACCATGCCGAACGCGAGCAGCAGGTTCCCGACGGTGATCGCGGCGGCGTAGCCCGGCAGGCGCATCTTGGCAAGGAAGATCAGCGCCGTGCACAGCCCGATGCCGAGTCCGAGCCCGGTCAGCGACACGAACGTCGCCTGGAACAGGATCATCCACACGAGCTCGTGGTTCTTGGCGCCGATCGCCTTCAGCGCGCCGAACTTCTCGAGGTTCTCGATGATGAAGGTGTAGAACGTCTGCCCCGAGATCGACAGCCCGACGATGAAGCTGATCGCCGTCATCAGCAGCAGGTTCATGCCGAGCCCGGTCTGGTACTTGTAGTAGGCGCTGATCCGCTTGATGAACTCCTCGCGGGTCACCGCACGGTAGCCGAGCCGCGCGACCTCGGACTCGATGTGCGGGACGTCGGCGGCGCTCTTGGGCTCGACCAGGATGTAGGCGGTCGTGAAGCGCGTCGAGGGGATGTACTGCTGCGCACGCGACAGCGTCGTGTAGAGCGTCGGGATTCCAAACAACCCGCTCGAGGCGACGCCCGCGACGCCGACGATCACGGCGCGGTGGTCATTGAGCTCGAACTCGGCGCCGATGCCCGGGCTGCCGAGCTTGGCGTACTCGGCGTCGTGCACGACGATGAAGCCGTTCTCGGCGTACACGTCCTCGATCCGGCCGCGCTCGAGCGCCGGCCGCCCGTACAGGCTCCCGTCGTCGAGCCCGAGCACCGAGACGGCCTGGAACGTGCCGTTCGGGAGCTTCACGAGCGCGCCGGCCGAGTACAACGGCACCGCGTAGCGCACGCCGTCGATGCTGCGCGTGAAGTCGAGTACGTAGTCCGGCATGCCGATGCTGTTGGCGACGGTGTTGACCGCCGGATCCATGACCCAGACCTTGGCGCCGATGTTGAGCACCGTCGACGAGGCGCGGCTGAGGACGCCCGCGAACATCGACGTCATCTGGACCATCAGGAACACGGCGAAGGTGATGCCGACCAGCAGCGCCACGAACTTCGCGCGATCGTTGACCAGCAGCTTGTAGGCGAGCGTCAGCGTGCCGCGCTTCGGTGGCTTGAAATCAGCGCGCAGCCGGGACAGGAAGCTGGTCATGGCGGCTTGGGTGCACGCGCGAGGCGCGCGGTCGTCGGCGATCGCCGCCCGGTGTCAAGATCGGTGAAGGCGCAGCACCACAGCGAAATTATCGGGCGCTGCAGCATGGTGCCGCATTCGGGCTTTCCACGGCCGTCACGCGCGACGCGCAGCGCCCTCGCGTAAAGGCGCGATGCTGGTGCGTTACCGAGCGCTCTCGGGCCTCTCGGGCCCCTCGAGCGGCCGGTCGCTGGCAAGAACAATGAACAGGACGGCGCCCGAGACGCCGACGAGCGAGGACATCACGAACGCGGCCGCGTAGCTGTGCGTGAGGTCGACCAGAAAGCCCGTGATCGCGACCCCGGCGATGCCGGGGATCGAGGCGATCGTGTTGCTGAAGCCGATCAGCACCGGGGCGTGACGCGGCGAGAGATCGAGCGGCACCGCGGTGACGCCCGAGGCCGCGAAGCCGATCGCGAAGGCGGCGAGGCAGACGAGCGCGAGCGCAACGTTCGCCGACTCGACCGAACGCAGCAGCACGAGGCAGAGCGCGGCGCCCGCGAGCCCGCCCGCGGTCGCGAGCCGGCGCACCGTCACGATGCGCACGCCGCGCGCGATCGCGCCGTCGCCGAAGGACCCGGCGAGTTGCAGCGCGAGGAAGTACGCGGCCCAGGGCGCCGCCGCGTAGGCGCCCGCGCTCGCGATCCCGATGCGATGGCTCTCGCTGAAGTAGCTGGGCAGCCACGACAACAGCACGTACAGGATCCAGTTGTGGCAGAAGTGCGCGGCGACGAGTCCCCAGACGGGCGCTCGTCCGACGAAGGCCCGCCACGGGGTCGGGGCGGACGCCGCGCGCGCCGACACGCAGGTCGCGAGGAGCCTGCGTTCGGCCTCACCGATACGGGCGTCGTCGGCAGGGTCGTTCTCGACCGCGACCAGCCAGAGGCCCGCCCACGCGAGCCCGAGCGCACCGAAGAGATAGAAGCTCGAAGGCCAGCCGTACTCGGCCGTGAGCCATGCGCTCGCCATGAACCCGACGATCTGGCCGATCGGGATGCCGCCCAGGAAGCGCGCGATCGAGCGGCCGCGCTCGGACGGTGGCACCCAGCGGCTGAAGAGCTCGTAGGCGGCCGGCATCACGACGCCCTCGCCGAGCCCGAGCCCGACGCGGGCGGCGAGGAGCGCGACCACCGACACCGTCGCCGCGAACGGCGTCAGCAGCGTGAACGTCGACCACCACGCGACGGCCGCCGCCAGCACGCGCTTGCCGCCGAAGCGGCGTGCGAGCGCGCCGCCCGCGATCTGAAACAGCATGTAGCCGACGAAGAACGCCGCGAGCACGAGCCCCTTGACGCTCTGGTTCCAGTGGAACTCGGCGCGCATCGCGACCGCGGCGACCGCGATGTTCACCCGATCCGTGTAGGCGAGGAACATCGCGAGCACGCACAGCGCGAGAAGCGTGTGCCGCCGTCCGAAGCTGAACGCGCTGTCCCCCATCGCATCCCCGGCGTATCCGCCCCGGGGCGGGCACGCGACTGAAGTTGTCGCCGGCGATGTTGTCGTGATTCCTGGCCGGCGCCGCCCGGACGTTACCTTGAAGCGCGTCGCTCCTGCAAAGCCGCAGGGGGTGGCCGCAAGGGCCGCGTTCGGGCATACTACGCGGGTCATTTTGCACGCAAGATCAATCGCTTATGTGTAGTCGCGCGAAGCCTTCGGCCCCCGCCCGCGCCGCCTTCACGGCGACGCGCGCGCGTGTGTCCGAGCGCATCGACGACCCCGGGTGCCGCACCGATGAGCCGTTCCACCACGCCACTGACGACGACGCCGGCCGCGGCGCTGCCGTGGCGCGTGGCGCCGCCGCTCGTCAGCACGGCGCTCATTTACGTCGGCGCGGGCATCCTCGCGACGCTGCTGCCGCTTAGGTTCTCGGCGCTCGGGCTCTCCCCCGGCGTCATCGGTCTCCTCGCAACCGCCGAAGCGCTCGGCTTCCTCGCCGGGTGCCTCAGCGCGCACCGGATCATCGCCCCGGTCGGCCTCGAGCGCGCCTACGCCGCCTTCGCGGGCATGAAGGCGGTCGTGATCCTCGCGCTGCACTTCGCCTCCGGCGTGCCGTTCCTCGCGGTCATCCGCTTCCTGATCGGGCTCAACGCCGCGGGGCTCGCGGTGATCGTCGAGAGCTGGCTGAACGCGCTCGTCTCGAACGAGCAGCGTGGAAGGCTGCTGACGATCTACGTGCTGGTCGTCGGGCTCTTCTACGGCGGCGGCCAGCTGATGGGCGAGAGCCTGAACGTGCGCGGGCCGGAGTTCCTGTTCGTCGCCGGCATCGCGACGACGCTCGCGCTCGTGCCGATGGCCGGCATCGACGTGCGGGCGCCGGTGCTGCCGCACAAGGTGGAGCTCAGGATCCTGAAGGCGTTTCGCACCTCGCCCGTGAGCGTGCTCGCGTGCCTCCTGAACGGGCTGATCCTGACCGCGTTCACGACCGCCGGGCCGCTGTTCGGCATCAAGGTCGGCTTCGAGCAGCGCGAGATCATCATCCTGATGGCCTGCGTGTCGCTCGGCGGCCTGTTCCTGCAGTGGCCGATCGGCTACCTGTCGGACAAGATCGACCGGCTCTACGCGCTGATCGGATTGGGCGCGGGGACGCTCGCGGTCGCCGCGCTGCTCGCGACCGTCGACCGGCAGACGCCGTTCGTGCTGCTGGCGCTCTTGTTCGCGGCCTTTGGCGGCCTCGCCGAGAGCCTGTACGCGGTCGGCGTCGCCCACGCCAACGATCGCGCCGAGTCGGTCGACTACGTCGCGCTGTCATCGACGCTGCTCTTTGTCTGGTCGCTCGGCTCCGCGATCGGCCCGGCGGTGGGCTCGCTCGTGATGGAGCTGACGCGGCCGAGCGCGTTCTTCGTCTACGCGGCGGTCCTGACGCTCGCCTTCACGCTGTTCGCGATCTGGCGCCTCAACCGGCGCAAGGTCGAGCGGCCGCTCGAGACGCGCGAGGAGTTCCTGACCTACCCGCAGACCTCGCCCGAGATCTACGCGTGGCTGCCGTACCACAAGGAGCCGGCCGGCGGGACGCACCCGCCGGCCGTGCGCGAGGACCCCGGAAGTACCTAGCGGCCGAGCACCGGCAGCGGCGCCGCTGCTGCCGCCTTGGCCGCCTGGTAGTCGTGGCCGACGAACGCGGCGACGGTCGCGGCGATCTGCGCCTGCGTCACGAGCGCGACGTTCTTGCGCTCGCCGAGCGCGGGCGTGTCGGGCCCGAGCACCGCGATCCAGATGTTGCCCGAACCCGCCTCCTCGACGCCGTGCTCCTTCCACTCGGTGAGCCCGCCGCCGCGGCCGTGGTCGGTCGTGATGATGAACGTCGTCGTGCCCCGGTACTCGGGCATCGCCTGCATCTGGCGCCACAGCGCGCCGACGAACTCGTCGACGTGATGCGCGGTGTCGAGCACCGCGTCATAGCGGCCCATGTGCGCCCAGTTGTCGGTGTCGCCGAAGCCGACGAACAGCACCCGCGGATGGTGCTTATTGAGATGCTGCTTCAGTGCCTCGTAGACGAACGAGTCGAGCGGGTCGTCGCCCTCGAGTCGCGTCGTCGTCCGGTAGAGCTCGAGCAGCAGCTGGCCGCGCGGGCTGCGGTCGGTGGCATCGACGAGCGTCGCGCCCGAGCGCACCGGCAGGTGGCTGCGCGCGTCGTTGAAGATGTCGTGGAAGACGCTCCAGCTGCCGAAGATCTCGACTTTGCCGGCGAGGTCCGGCTGCGCGTTCAGCCACTCGAACACGGTCTGGTTCGGGTTCGGCCCGAATTCGTTCTTGTCGATGCGCGGGTCCGGCACGCCGCTCGCCATCTCGTTGTAGCCAGGGTATGAGAACCACAGGCCGTTCGTGACCTCGGCCTTGCTGCCCGCTTCGCGGTTGCCGTAGATCTGGCCGTCGCGCGCGACCGTGTTCCACAGGAACGGCA
>Ga0335080_10007732_pt1 | contig 11169 bp, 10 predicted proteins | sample Lox_Sample_34_FD_206720 | JGI IMG/M metagenome (GOLD analysis project Ga0335080, IMG submission 206720) | Soil microbial communities from Loxahatchee National Wildlife Refuge, Florida, United States - Lox_Sample_3.4 | ecosystem: Environmental > Terrestrial > Soil > Wetlands | place: USA...
CGCCGGCGCCGTGATCGCCGCCGCGCCCGCCTACGTGAAGAGCCACTCGCAGGGCGAATACGTCTTCGACCACGGCTGGGCGCAGGCCTATGAGCGCGCCGGCGGCCGCTACTACCCGAAGCTGCAAGTCGCCGTTCCCTTTACCCCGGTGCCCGGCCCGCGCCTGCTGGCGCGACCGGGCACCGGCAGCGATGACGCCCGCGCCGCCCTGCTGCATGGCATGGTCGAAGTCGCCAAACGCCTCGGCGTCTCCTCGCTGCACATCACCTTTCCGCATGCGGGCGATGTGCAGGCGCTGGAGCAGGCGGGCCTGATGCTCCGCCTCGGCTGCCAATACCACTGGACCAACCGCGGCTACCGCACGTTCGACGACTTCCTCGCCGATCTCGCCTCGCGCAAGCGCAAGGCCATCCGCAAGGAACGGCGCGAAGCGCTGGCCGACGGCATCGCCATCCGTGCGCTCTGCGGCGCCGAGATCGAGCCGCGGCACTGGGACGCGTTCTTCGCCTTCTACATGGACACCGGCGGTCGCAAGTGGGGCCGGCCCTATCTGACGCGGGCGTTCTTCGATTGCATCGGCGCCTCGCTCGCCGATCGCGTCGTGCTCGTCATGGCCGAGCAGGGCGGCAGGCCGGTCGCCGGCGCCCTCAACCTGCGCGGCCGCGACGCGCTCTACGGCCGCAACTGGGGCTGCCTCGGCGAGTTCAAGTTCCTGCATTTCGAGGCCTGCTACTACCAGGCGATCGAGTACGCGATCGCCCACGGCCTCGCTCGCGTCGAGGCCGGCGCCCAGGGCGAGCACAAGATCCAGCGCGGCTACCTGCCGGCGCCGACCTGGAGCGCGCACTGGATCCGCGATCCCAACTTCGCCGCTGCCGTCGAGGACTTCCTGGCGCGCGAACGCCGCGCCGTCGAGGCCGAGATCAGCGGCCTGACGGAGTATTCGCCGTTCCGCCAGGGCGAACCGGCCGCCGCCGAGCGAGACTAGCAGAGGGCATGCCATGCGGGTTCTGGTGACGGGAGGTGCGGGCTATATCGGCAGCCATGTCGTGCTGGCGCTGCGCGACTTCGGACATGTGGTGGTCGCGCTCGACGATCTCTCGGCGGGGAATCGGAAGCTCGTTCCCGACGATGTCATCTTCACCGAAGGCGATGTCGACGACGGCGATGCGACCGCGGCCCTGATCGAGCGCCACGGCATCGAGGCCGTCATGCATTTCGCCGGCAGCATCGTGGTGCCGGAGTCCGTGCGCAATCCGCTCGAATACTATCGCAACAACACCGTCGCCAGCCGCAGCCTCATCGCGACCTGCGTGGCCAAGGGCGTCCGTCACTTCGTCTTCTCCTCGACCGCCGCCGTCTATGGCATCCCGGCGCATGTCCCCATCACCGAAGACATGCCGACGGCGCCCATCAATCCCTACGGCGCCTCGAAGCTGATGACCGAGTGGATGCTGCGCGACACCGCCGCCGCCCACGATCTGACCTACGTCTCGCTGCGCTACTTCAACGTGGCGGGCGCCGATCCGAAAGGACGCGCCGGCCAGTCGACGCGGTCCGCCACGCACCTGATCAAGATCGCCTGCGAAGCGGCCGCCGGCCACCGCGACCATGTACAAATCTTCGGATCCGACTACGACACTCCCGACGGCACCTGCATCCGCGACTACATCCATGTGACCGATCTGGCCGACGCCCATCTGCGCGCGCTCGACCATCTGGCCACGGGCGGCGACAGCCTCGTGCTCAACTGCGGCTACGGCCGCGGCCGCTCGGTCCTGGAAGTGCTCGCCGCCGTCGAACGCGTCGCCGGCAAGCGCCTCGACGTGCGGAAGGGGCCGCGGCGGCCGGGCGACCCGCCGGCCCTCGTCGCCGACCCGGCGAAGCTGCGCAAGACGCTGGCCTGGGAGCCCCGGCTCGACGATCTCGATGTCATCGTCCGCACGGCTCTTGATTGGGAACGGCGTCTCGGTCGGCGGTAGGACGGCTACGTCGTCCGGCCGCTCGTGCGGATATCGCGCAAGGGCCAGATCGTCGCTTGCAGGAGGCTGCGGGGGACCGCCCGGGTGCCGAGGCCGGTCGCCGGAAACTCGCCGGGCTGCGGGCGATGGTAGGTCCCGAACAGCCAGTCGAAGATCGGAAAGAAGGCGGCGAAGTTCCGGTCGAAATGCCGGGTCTCGATCGAGTGGTGGATGCGATGGAATTGCGGGCCGTTGAGCACGACCCACCAGCGCCCGAAGTGCACCTTGAGATTGAGGTGGTTTACGAAGTGGTAGAGCTGGCAGGCGCCGTAGATCGAAAGGACCTCCGGCGTCGCATGGAACAGGATGCCGACGACCGGGTAGACGAAAACCGCCTTGATGCCCGCCTCCAGCCAGAAGGCGCGCGTCGTCGTGGTGACGTTGACGGACGGATCGCTGTGATGCAGCGAATGCATCGCCCAGAGGAAGGGAACGGCGTGCTGCGCCCGGTGGAACACGTACTCCATAAAATCGATGGCGAAGACGAAGACGGCCGCCGAGGCCACGAGCGCCCATCCCCCGTCCGCTAGCTGGATCAGGCCGCCGCCGCAGGCATTGACGACGGCGATGCCGATCGCTCCCAGGGCCGGATTCAGCAGCGCGACGATGGCCGTGGCGAGCGCGCCGTAGCCCAGGTTCAGGCGCAGATGCGCCAGCGGCTGGCCGCGCTCGGCCGGCGCCACCCGCTCCACCAGCAGACCGACCGCGCATACGCCTGCCCACACCAGTAGCGGCGGCGCCAGCTTGGCCGGCAGGGCGAAGATGATGTCCATGCTGCGAACGATCGCGCCAATTCGCTTAAGAGGCCGTTATCACTCACTATGAGTCGGTGGCGTTAATCATCCGCTAACGGTCCCGGTGTTTCTTTGCACGCTGGCAATGCCCCCGGTTTCTCCAAAGTTTGCGGTGTGTGCGGACCGACATGCTGGAAGCAGAGTTCGACAAGTTTGCCGACGAGTACCGCGCCACCCACGCCCGCAACATCCGGCTTTCCGGCGAGTCGCCGGACTACTTCGCGGAGTACAAGGTGCAGGAGGTGGCGGCGGCCCTGGCGGCCCACGACGGCGCGTCCGCGCTCGACCTCCTCGACTTTGGCGGCGGGATCGGCACTTCTGTGCCCTTCTTTCGCAAGCACCTCCCGGGCACCCGCGTGACCTGTGCTGACGTCTCGCACAGATCGCTGGCGGTGGCAGCAACGCGGTTTCCAGGACTCGCCGAGTTCACGCCCTTCGATGGAATTGCCCTGCCGTTCCCCGATGGCCGCTTCGACCTCGCCTTTGCGGCCTGCGTGTTCCATCACATCGAACACGACCGGCACGTATCGCTGCTTGGCGAGATCCACCGCGTGCTTCGCCCGGCCGGCCGGCTGTTCGTCTTCGAGCACAACCCGCTCAATCCGCTGACGGCTCTCGCCGTCAAGGCATGCGAGTTCGATGTGAACGCGCGACTCATTCGCGGCGGTGTCATGGCGCGCCGGATTGCCGAGGCGGGCTTCGCCCATCCCGGCCTGAAATACCGCGTGTTCTTTCCGAAGGCGCTCGCCCCGTTGCGTCGCTTCGAGCGGTACCTGAGCGGCGTTCCCATCGGTGCCCAGTACTATGTCGCCGCCCAGAAGCGCTAGTATCGCGGCCTGCGTGCAGCCGGCGCGATTCCTGCTGGTCGGGGTCGCCAATACGCTTGCCGGCCTTACCGTCGTCTATCTCGCCAAGCTGCTGCTCGGCTTCGGCGATTTCACCGCCAATGCGAGCGGCTATGCCTGCGGCCTCGCGATCGGCTACCTCCTGAACTCCACCTGGACCTTCGGCTATCGGGGGCGGAATGTGGCGGCAATCGGCCGCTTTCTTCTCGCCTTCCTGGCAGCGTATGCGGCCAACCTGCTGACGGTGTGGACGGCGATCCACCATCTCCACTTGAACGGCTATCTGGCGCAGGCACTGGGAATCCTGCCCTACACCATTTGTTTCTATCTGCTCAGCAAACTCTTCGTGTTTCGCGTGCCGCGGCGCGCGGAAGCCCCTGCGGCGCCGATGGTGCAAGGATGACTGGGGAGCAGCGGCCGCCGATGGCGACGGTGAAATTCAACGAATCGCATTTCGTCGCACTCGTGTGCGTGACCTGGCTGGCGGCGTTCGTCTTCTACTGGCCGATTCCGCTCAACCACGATGTCAGCTGGTATCTGGTCTCGACCGGCCGGCTCCTCGATGGCGAGCGCGCCTATCGCGACGTCATCGAGCTCAATCCGCCGCTCGCCTTCTACTTGACCATGCCGCCGATCCTGGCGTCGCGGATTGCCGGCCTGACGCCGGAACACGGCTTCATCGGCTACATGTTCCTGTTGATGGCCGTCTCGCTGGCCCTGGTGCATCGCCTGTTGGGCCGGTTGCCCGAAAGCCGCCCGCTCTATCGCCGGGGCATGCTGGTCGCCGTTCTCGCCGCCTACATTGCCCTTCCCATGTCGTCCTTCGGCCAGCGCGAGCACCTGATGTTCGTCCTGGCCTTGCCGTACATCCTGCTCGTGGCCGTCCGCATGGCCGACGGCGCCTGCCGTCCCGGCTTGGCCGTGTTGATCGGCGTCCTGGCAGCGGCCGGGTTCGGGCTGAAGCCCTACTTCCTGATCGTGCCCGCGCTGCTGGAAATCTACGTCGTGATCGCGCGCCGATCACTTCGTGTCCTTTTCCGCGCGGAGACCTGGACCCTCGGCGCGGGCATCGCGGTCTATGCCGCCAGCATCTTCCTGCTCACGCCCGAATATCTGCGCTTCATCGTGCCCATGGCAACGCTGGTCTACGGGGCCTACGGCGCGCCGATGAACGCCGTCATCGGCTCGATGCCCTACCCCGCCTTCCTTCTCGCCGCCGGTACCTATGCGGTGGTTCGTCGGGCCGGACCGACCGACCGTATGGCCGACGTGTTGGCCCTGGCGGCGGCGGGCTTCATTGCCGACTACCTCGCGCAGTCCAAGGGCTGGCTGTATCACCTCATTCCGGCACTGGCTTCGGCGTGGCTGCTGATGATGAGCATCCTGCTGCGTCACGTCGGACGGCAGGCCACAACCGCTTCTCAGCCCTGGAAGAGCGCGATGCTGTACGGAGCCGTGGCCGCCGTGAGCTATCTGCTGATCGGGGCGCAGACGATCGTTCCCTATCGCAACACGCTCGCCGAGGATCTGCTCCCCGTGGTGCAGAAGCAAGCGGCCGGCGGCAGCATTGCCGCCCTCAGCTCCTATGTCTGGGTCGGTTTTCCGCTCGTCAACGAGGCGCACGTCGCCTGGGCCTCGCGCTTTCCGGCACAGTGGCTGCTGCCCGGCGTGATCGGCCGGCTGGCGCATCCCGAGAGCCTCGATCCGACGACGCGACAGAAACTCGCGGACATCGAGCACTACAATCTGGACGCCGTCATCGACGACCTGCGCAACGGCCACCCCGACCTCGTGCTCGTCGACGACGACAGCCCCTATTTCGGTTCCGATGGATTCAACTACCTGGCCTACTTCGGCCGCGATCCGCGGTTCGCCGAGCTCTGGCAATCCTATGTGCGGATCGGCGAGGCCAGCATGAACGTGGGCGGCAATCGCCGGTTCGAAATCTGGTGCCGGCGCTACCCCAACCACGATTGCGCCAGCTGAAGCAGGCGCGCTACCGCCCGCGCGCTTAGCGACCGTCCCGCTGGAGGACGAGGACCATCTGCGAGAGCCGAGAGACCGGGCGGCGGACGAAGTCGAAGCCGGCGAACAGGACCTGCAGCAGCGGCATCAACGGGTGATAGGGGGCCGGCCGCTCGCGCGAAACGCGCGCCAACCCGATGCGCCGCAACTCGTTCAGCACCGACACCGCCCAGAACGGCGCGCCCTGCGTATAGGCGAAGGAGGCGACGCGCAGTCCTTGCGCCTGCGCGACGCGCGTGAAGCTCTCGCGATTGAACAGCACGAAATGGCGCGGCGTGTGATAGCCACCCCACGACCGGTGCCGGAAGATCCGGGCGTCCAGCGAGTCGAAGTTCGGCGTCTTCACGAGCAGCAGACCGTTGCGCGACAGCAGGCCGCGTGCCTTCGCCAGCACTTCATCGGGCCGCCGCACATGCTCGATCATGTTGAGCATCAGGATCAGGTCGTATTCCCCGCCGGCCGGGAAATCCTCGATCGGGCCGAGGAAGTAGCGATGCCCTGCACTCTCCGCTGCGGCCTTCGCCGCCGGATCGATGTCGACCACCTGCGTCGTCGCCACCCGCGGATCGCTGGCGCGCGCGAGGTCGAGCAGCCAGCCCCGACCGCCGCCGACATCGAGGACGGACAGGGAGTTGCCGGGGATCTTGCGCAGGATCGCGCGGAACAACCGTCGGTCGAGCGCCTGTTTCACCTTCTGCACAGCACCCGCCGCACCCGGCACGAATGAGTAGTAGTTGGCGGGATAGAGGGCCTGCAGCCGGTCGTACAGCATCGGCGCCACGTACAGCACGTCGCAGCGACCGCAATGGAGGAAGCTGAACCTGTCCGGCGTGGTGAAATATTCGATGTCCTCGGCGACGGCAAACGGCCTCGCCTGGGACTCGCCGCACAGCGGACAGGGCGCGGACATCGCTAGAACGAATACAGGCGGCGGAACGTCGCCAGGTAGGTCGTCCGGCGCGCATCCAAGACGGCCTTCAGCTCGGTGCCATCGAGAAAGGCTTCCAGTTGCGCCAGATTGGTATACGAGACCTGTGGCTCCCAATGGTGCAGCAGATGGCGGCTGAACCCCGCCGCGCCGAAGGTGGCGGCCAGCGGGCCGTCGCGGAAGAGCCGCGTGCAGACGCCGTGGTCCTGCTTCCGGTAGTCGGCCTTCGGGTCTGCCGTCTCGCTTCTATGCTCCAGCAGCTGCCGAAGCGCGCCGAAGAAGGGGAAGGCCAGTCCGGTGCCAAGCACCCAGGCCAGCGCCGCCCACCACCATCCGGCGAGCAGGCTGGCGGCGACGATCGTGCCATGCACGGCCAGGCAGATCAGGAGCGGGCGGACCGTCTCCTTGCTGTGCCCGGCCGCGTTGAAGGCGAGCCGGCTCAGCATCACCTCTGCCGCGCGGACCCCGAATGCCGCCTTCAGGAGGAAGGTGAGGTCGAGCGGAAAGAAATAGGTGAACTCGCTGTCCCGGGTCGTGCCGAGTTCACGGTGATGCTGGAAATGCACGGTCCGATAGGCCGCTACCGTCGTGCCGATCATCCAGGAGATGGCGAGATCGCAGAGTCGGTCGCTCCCGGTCCTGCTCGGCGCCAGATTGTAGTGCGCGCCCTCGTGAATGAAGAGCTGAAGGTAGGCGACCCAATAGCCGATCAGGATCGTGCCCACGGCCGCCGCGATCCATGCCGGCACGCCCCACGACGGCGCCGCCGCGGCCAGGACAAACGAGACAATGAGAAGGAGATAGCCGGCGCCAATGTCGCGATGGATCCGCCGGTAGTCGGGCCGCAGCTCACCGAGAAACTCGACATATCGCCGCCCGTCCTGTCCGATCAGCCGGGTGCGGAATGCCGCAAAGCTGCGCGAGTGATCCTCGAGCGCGGCAGCTTGGCTCGACATGGTGCAGAGCTAGCGGGGCATCTCGCGCGGCGCGGGCAACGAAGCCGCCGCGGGCGCGGAGATCGATTGCGCGTCTGCCTCTGACCGTACAACCCGATCGATGACGAAGAGCGGACGGTGCTTGGACTCGAGATACAGACGGCCGAGATATTCGCCGATGACGCCCAGCACCAGGAGCTGCACGCTGCCGAGCAGCAGGATGACTGTCATCAGGCTCGTCCAGCCCGTGACGGTCTCTCCGGCGAGCCAGCCATAGAGCGTAAAGAGCAGCAGCGCCAGCGACCCGAGTCCGAAGAGAACGCCGAGATGCACGGCGGCCCGCAGCGGCTGGATCGAGAAGCCGGTGATCGCGTCGACGGCGAACTTCAGCATCCGCCGCAGCGGATACTTCGTCTCGCCCGCAAAGCGCTTGTCGCGCCGATAGACGACCGGCCGCTGGTCAAGGCCGATCCAGCTGACCATGCCGCGGATGAAGCGGTGCTGCTCCGGCATGGCGTTGAGGATGTCGAGCGCGCGCCGGTTGATGAGGCGGAAGTCGCCGGTGTCGAGCGGTATCTCGATGTCGACCATCCGCCGCAGCAGCCGGTAGAACGCCGCCGCGCTCATGCGCTTGAACCAAGTCTCGCCGGACCGGCTCTCCCGCTGGCCGTAGACGACATCGGCGCCATCATCCATAAGCGCCATCATCTGCGGCAGCAGCTCCGGCGGATCCTGCAGGTCGGCGTCGATGATCAGCACGCGCCGGCCCCTGCAGACCGTGAGGCCGGCCGAAAGCGCGAGCTGGTGTCCGTGATTGCGCGAGAGATTGACTCCGACCACATGCGGGTCCGCCGCCGCCAGAGCGAGGATCGCCGACCATGTGCCGTCGGATGACCCGTCGTTGATGAGGACGATCTCATGATCATCGCCGGCCTGCGTCTGGCAGACCTTCGCTACGCGCCGATGCAGCTCCGGCAGGGTAGCGAACTCGTTGAAGCAGGGGGCCACGACCGACAGCGCTACGCCGGCGGCGCCGAGGCCGTCCTGAGACTCCTGCAATCTGCTCAACAGGGAGCGTGCGTCGGTCTGCTTGATGGTCATGACGTCCGAATTCGGGTGGTGCGCCCGCCCTTGGGCCGGCGGCGCCAACTATGGCCGGGCGTCGTTAATGACCTGCTAACGGTATCGGCATTTTCCTCGAATCCCGCCGATCCGCGACCGGCGTGATCCGGCAGGCGGCCGCGAGGTTCAGCGATTCTTTACCAGGCCGCCGTAACGATGCCGGTTCGCTTCGTAGACGTTGGGGGAAAATCCTGCCGACTGTTCGCTGCAGCGGTGCGTCCGCGGGTGACCTCGGGCGTGGTCGGTTCGCGGTCCTGCTGCTGGTGTTGGCGGCCAGCGCCCTGCTCGCCGCCTTCATCGTCATCGCCAACTGGCCTTTGTCGCCGGGCACGAGCCTGCTGACGGTGGTCCGCTCCTGGACCGGCCGCGACTTCGCTTGCTTCTGGTCGGTGTCGGCGTTGGCCCTGCACGGCGAGGCGGCCGCGGCCTACGACATGGCGCGGCTGCATGCCGTCGAGGTCGTCCTGGTCGGAGCCGAGATCAAGACGCCGGCCTGGGTCTACCCGCCACCGGCGCTGCTCCTGGCGACCCCGATCGCCCTGCTGCCCTATGGGATGGCGCTGGCGCTGTGGCTGCTCGGACCGCTGATCGGCCTCGCTCTCATGCTGCGGCGACTGGCGCCGCATCCGCTGACGCCCTGGCTGCTGCCGCTCTTCACGGGCGTCTCCCTGTGCCTGGGCATCGGCCAGAACGCGGTGCTGCTCGCGCTGCTGCTGGGCGCCGGCCTGCTGCTCCTCGATCGGCGCGCCCTGTTGGCGGGCTGTTGCCTGGGCCTGCTCGCCTGCAAACCCCAGCTGGCGCTGCTCGTCGGCCCCGCCCTCTTGGTTGCCGGCCATTATCGCGCCCTGGCGGCCATGGCCGCGACGGTGCTGATGCTGGTGGCCGCGAGCACGCTGGCCTTCGGCATGGGCATCTGGCCGGCCTTCTTCCAGGCTTCCTCCTGGATGAGCGCCGCGCTGGCCAGCGGCGAATTGAAGTACACGCTGATGGCCACGATCTTCGCTGCCGCGCGCATGGCCGGTCTGTCCGTGACGGTTGCCGGCGTCCTGCAGGGCGTGGTGACGCTCATTATGCTGGCCTGCGTCGTCCAGGCTTGGCGTCGTCCGCTGCCGTCCTGGCTGCGCGGCGCGATCCTGGCAGCGGCGATGCCGCTCGCGACGCCCTATGCGTGCGGCTATGACCTTGCCCTGCTCGCCCTGCCGCTCGCCTGGCTGGCCGGCGAACAGCTACGCACCGGTGGTCGGGCCTCGTTGTTCGAATTCAACGTGCTCGCGCTTGCGTGGCTGGCGCCGGCGGCGGGTTGGATACTGGCGGAATCGACGGGCGTCCTGCTGACGCCGATCGCCCCGCTGCTGCTGCTGCTCGTGCTCTGCCGGCGGGCGTCGGCGTTGCTCCGCGATCCTGCCTTGCCGCCCATCGCGACCCGAGAACTCGCCGCCGCACGCCTTTGAGCGACGCCGCGGCCGTTAGGCCCTCGGCGGGTTCCGAGGCGAGACGACCTGACGCCGCCGTGATATTCCGTTGTGCGCTACGAGATCACGGAGTTGCCATGCCCGACCGTCCGCGCGTCGAGATCGAATACTGCACCCAATGCCGGTGGCTGTTGCGCGCCGCCTGGATGGCGCAGGAGCTGTTGACGACCTTCGAGCAGGAGATCGGCGAAGTCGCGCTGAAGCCCGGCACGGGCGGCGTCTTCGAGGTGCGTGTCGAAGGCACCACGCTGTGGTCGCGAAAGGCCGAAGGCCGCTTTCCCGACATCAAGGAACTGAAGCAGCGCGTGCGCGACCAAGTCGCCCCCGGCCGGGCGCTCGGCCATACGGATCGGCCGAGCGACTGATCCTATACTCCGCCGCCCGGCATTCGCGCGATCAGGTCTCCGCCAGCACCGGCAGCTTCGGCTCGCCCGGCGGCGGCAGCTGCGGGTCGGGGTAGCTGAAGACGAGCTTGTCGTCCTTGACGTCGACGCGCACGGTGCCGCCCTTCTCGAGCTTTCCGAACAACAGCTCCTCGGCGAGCGGCTTCTTGACGTGCTCCTGGATCACGCGCGCGAGAGGGCGAGCGCCGTAGAGCGGGTCGAAGCCCTTTCTGGCCAGCCACTCGCGGGCGGCGTCGCTGAGCTCGATCGTCACTTGGCGGTCGGCGAGCTGCGCCTCCAGCTGCATGACGAACTTGTCGACCACGCGCGACACGATCTCCGGCGGCAGGTTGGCGAAGGTGATGACGGCGTCGAGGCGGTTGCGGAACTCCGGCGTGAACATGCGGTTGATCGCCTCCGTGTCCTCGCCGACGCGGATCTCGCGGCCGAAGCCGATCGCGGTCTTCGCCATCTCGGCCGCGCCGGCGTTCGTCGTCATGATCAGGATGACGTTGCGGAAATCGATCTGCTTGCCGTTGTGGTCGGTGAGCTTCCCGTGGTCCATCACCTGCAGCAGGATGTTGAAGAGGTCGGGATGCGCCTTCTCGATCTCGTCGAGCAGCAGCACGGCGTGCGGATGCTGA
>Ga0335080_10007733_pt1 | contig 11169 bp, 7 predicted proteins | sample Lox_Sample_34_FD_206720 | JGI IMG/M metagenome (GOLD analysis project Ga0335080, IMG submission 206720) | Soil microbial communities from Loxahatchee National Wildlife Refuge, Florida, United States - Lox_Sample_3.4 | ecosystem: Environmental > Terrestrial > Soil > Wetlands | place: USA: Florida...
GCCGCCGGTGCCGAGGATCCGGACGTACGGGCCGTTCGCGTCGAAGTCGCGCGATTCGCCCGCCAGGCCGGGGAGGAAGTCGACGGCCTCGACGTATACCGGCCGCGCCGGGAATCCGCTGGAGGCGTTGAAGTTCGGGTCGTTGATCGTGAGCTTCGTCCACGGGATCACGACGTTGGCGACGCAGCTCGACGCCGGACGCACGCCGCCCGCCATCAACGGGATGCTCGCCCGCGTCAGGTTCGAGAGCGCGGGCACCGTCCCCGACAGGTCGGCGGTCAGGCCCCGCAGCTCCGAGGGCGAGACCAGGTAGCGGAGTTGGGTGATGAACGGCAGGCCGGCGTCGATCATCGGGCCGGTCGACTGCACGCCGGGGATCAGCGCCTTGGCCAGCTTCGGCAGCGGGCCAGGCTTGCAGTTCGGCACCCGCGGCCCTGAGCAGAACGCGGAGTTGAGCGCGTCGAACGCCGGGATCGCCGCCGCCAGCGTCTTCGGCAGCGCCGCCACCGCGTTCGACAGCGACACGTTCTCGCGCGCGAACGCGGCCGCGGTCGTGTTGAAGCTCGTGATCAGGTTCTGGAGGGTCTGCGGGTGGGTGTCGATCGCGCCCGAGACCGTCCCCTGGTCGTTGATCGCGTTCGACAGGTCGTGCGGGTCGATCCCGAGCGCATCGTGCGCGACGATCGCCGAGTACTCGTACGCCGGCAGCCAATACTTGATCGAGGCGTTCAACGACGGGCCGCCTTTCTCGAGCGCGGTGCCGAACTGCTGGAGCAGCGTCTGCAGGTTCTGGCGGGTGTTCGACTGCAGCGAGGTGAGCACCTGGTCGAACTGCACCGGCTCGGTTCCCTGCTGGATCGGGAACGTGTAGTCGTCGGGGGCGACCGGCGCCTGCGGCGTGCCCGGGCGCAGGTCGACGAAGAAGTTCCCCTCGAGGAAGATGCGCGGCCGGATCGCGAACGTCGCGTCCTTGTGGATCGGCAGGCCCGACTTGTCGATCGTCATCGTCACGTCGGCGGCGCTGCACTGCCCGCCCGACCCCGCCGCGGTCTGGTGAGGAGTGCCGCCGAGCTTGCAGCCCGGCACCGGTCCGACGCTCTGGACCTTGCCGACGTTGATGCCGGCGATCCGCACCAGTGACTCGGACTTCAGCCCGTTGGCGTTCGAGAAGATCGCGTGGACGGTGTACGGGCTAGCGAACGGGTTGGCGAATTTCGTGAAGCCCAGGTAGGTGAACAGGACGATCGCGACGATCGCGATCAGGCCCGCCTTGAACGGACTGATTCCACGTCTGCGTCGGCGCCGGCGGAGCATCAGTTGTTCCCCGGGACCGAGGGCGTGACCGGGCCGGTTTCCGGCGTGCGGGTGAACGTCTCGGCGGCGGGCACGTGGGCGCGGCCGGAGAACGTCGCGCCCTGGTCGCCCGGCGTGTGCGCGTCGGTGTCGAGGTTGCGGCCCTGCGGGTCGTAGTGGTTGAGCTTCAGCGGGTAGCCGCGCTGGCCGGTCTCGCAGTCGGCGTTGCCCTCGTTGTCGACCGCCGCCCCGTACACCTCGCCGTGCAGGTACTCGTTGCCGCGGAGCGGCGAATCGAAGCTGCCGCCGTTGGCCGGCGCGGTCGCGCCCTGCTGACCGACATTGTTGGACTGCGTCACGTTGGTCGTCATCAGCATCGCGCGCTGGGCGAATCCGAACGCGGTCGCCTCCGACAGGTGCTCGGACAGGTACGTCCACCAGTAGTTCCAGTCGTTGCACACGGTCTGGAACGGGCCGAGGTAGCGGACCATCGGGTTCAGGGTCTGGACGGTGTCGACGAGCGCGTTCAGCCCGACGTTCGTCCCCGGCGCCGCCGACAGCGTCTGCAGGGCCTGCATCGTCTCCTGCAGCCTCGCGTTCAGAGCAGGGGTCCTGCCGAGCACCTGAGTGCCCTGCTCGAGCGCCGGGTTCAGCACCGGCAGCGCCACCTCGAGCGACTTCGTGGCCGGCGTCATGTACTGACCGAACGTGGTCAGATCGGTCAGCAGCGGCTGCTGGGCGGCGAGCGACCGGGTCGAGACCTGCAGCGTCGACGGTGACTCGCTGATCGTGGCCTTCAGGTCGGGGGGCTTGCGGTCGATCGCCCCGAACGTCGTCGCCATCTTCCCGAACAGCTCCGCGTTGACCTGCGCCACCGGCGCCACCGCGCCCATGAACGAGTTGAGGCCGGTGAACAACCAGGTCAGGTCGGTGGTCGGGTCCGACAGGTAGCGCGCCACCGGCTCGAGGTGGCCGAATAGCGCCGGCAGGCTCGCGATCGTGTCGTTCAGCGCCGACCCCCGCGCGGCCAGCGTGTCGCCGAACCCGTCGAGATCCTCCTGGACGGCGCCCCGGGTCTTGGCGTCGAACATCTTGAACACGTCGTCGAACTGGACCGGCACGTCCGTCCGTGACTCGGGCAGCGTCGCGCCGTCGGCGAACATGTGGCTCGAGGTCCCCTTGTGCAGGTCGAGGTACTTCAGCCCGAGTACGGACCGCGGCTGGATCGAGACCGTCGAGTCGATCGGGACCTGGCCGTAGGCCTTGTTCAGCTTGAGCGTGAGCTGCGCGCCCACCTGCCCGTTCTCCATCGTCACCGGCTTCAGCGACGAAACCAGCCCGATCAGGTAGCCGCCCTCGCGCACGTCGTTGCCGGCGACGAGCTCGGAACCGTTGGCGATGTCGACCTTCAGCTCGCGCGTGGGCACGAACGGCAGGCCCTCGTTGGCGTTGTAGGCCAGGAACACCGCGACCAGCAGCACGAGCACGGTGACCGCGCCGATCGGGACCGGATTGGCAAACGCGGATTGCTGCGTTCGCTTCATGGCGACAGGAGGTAGTTGAGGAGCTGCTGGGCCTGCTGGGCGGTGGGAGCGCCGTTGTTCGGGGTGCTCGTGGGCGCGGTGGTCTGCGGCTGGGACGGGAGCGGCACGCTCGGGGTCGACTGGGTCACCCCGCCGAGTGGCGCGGTGGCGGCGCCGATCGCCTTGTTGACGGCGCCGAGCGCGCCTTGGACGTTCGGCGTGCCCGGCGGGGCCGCGGGCACGGACGGCACCGAACCGGGCGGGCTCGACCCCGTGGCAGCCGGCGCCGGCGCCGTCCTCGAGGTCTTCGGCTTGTTTGCGTGCCTGGCGCTCGGCAGGCTCGTGCTGAGCGCCTCGGCCGGGCACTTGGACGCGGTCGTCGCCGGTCCGGTCTCGTTCGGCGGCGCGCCACCCGGGTCGGGCACGCACGCGGTCGGGTTCGACGGGTCGGTCTGGTTGACGCCCGGCTGGTTCGGACCGAGCCACGAGTAGCACCGGCGGTAGGCCGCGCCGTACGTCGTGAGGTTCGCCGAGATCGTCCCCGGCGTCGCGTACGGCGAGCACATCGGGTTCACGAACGCGTCGACCGCGAGCATGTGCCCGAACGAGCCGAACGTGTTGATTGCCAGGGTCTGGTTGAACGCGTACTGGAGGAGCGCCTGCACGCCGCTGAACCCCTTGCCGCCCGGGCTGCGCGGATCGGGTTCGACCGCTCGGTCCTGGCTGTCCAGGTCCTGGAGGACGATCGCCAGGTTCTGGGCGAGCTCGCCGGTGCCGGCGCCGCTCTGGCCGGCGGGCGCGGCGAACCTGTTGAGGATCGAGACGGTCGGCGCCGCGGCCTGCACCGCGGACTTGCCGGTCACCGACGCCTGCCCGAGCGACTGCAGCGCCGGCAGCGATGCGTTGGCGAAGCCGCACTGGTTGCCCTTGTGCGGCAGCGAGCAAGGAGCCAGGTTCGTGAACAGCGTGTGCAGCTGGTCGGCGGCCGCGTTCAGGTTCTCGACCACCGGCGTGTTCGCGGTCGCCGCCGAGCCGAGCTTCGCCATCGCCGGCCCCAGCTGCTGGAGGAAGCCTGGGAGACGCTGCAGGCTGGTCTTGATGCTCGCCTGCTGCGTCGCGCCGTCGGTCGCGGCGTTGTCGGCCTGCACGATGAAGGCCTGGACGAGCTTCGAGTTGTTGGCCAGCGCCGTGATCACGGCGTTGGAGTTCGCGGTCAGCGCCTTGAGCGTGTTCGAGTCGTTGCCCAGGAGCGCCAGCAGGTTGTCGGTCTCATCGAGCGCCGGCACCGCGCGCTGGAGCGCGGTCTGCAGATCGATCGAGCGCCCCGCGACCGCCGCGCCCAGCTCGTTGATGATCAGCGTGAACCGCTCGCGCTGAGGCATCCGCATGATGTCCGCGAGCAGGTCGGCCGGAATCGTCGAGAAGGTGTGCGCGGCGGTGAGGGTGCTGCCCGAGGCGAGCTGCTTGCCGTACTGGCCGGGCTGGCAGTCGACGAAGTACTCGCCGATCAGCGACTGCGGCCGGGACTGGCACGACGCGTCCGAGCGAAACGCCCCGAACCCCTTGGTGGTGACCCGGACCGTCACCAGCGCGTCCAGCGGATGCTGGCAATCGGAGCCCTTGTCCTTGTAGCAGAGTTGGATCGACTCGATCGAGCCCGCGGGAACGCCGGCGACCTTGAACGGCGCGCCGTTGACGAGCCCGAACGCGTTGTCGAACTCGAGCTTGTAGGTGGGGTTGCCGGGCCCGCCGGTGAATCCGGCTCCAACGAGGACGACGGCCCCGAGCACGAGCGCGATCGCGGCGCTGATGAGGATTCGTCTCATCGCCGGTCAGTTCCCGCTCGGGACCTCGGTCGGGTTGCAGGGGAAGCCCGTCTCGGGGTAGTAGACCGCGCCGCGTTCCATCGACCCCGGGCAGCGGTCTCCCTGCCCCGAGGTCAACAGGCCGCTCGAGGTCGTGCCTATCCGGGTTCCGGACCCGGTGCCGCTGCCGCCGAACGCGAGCACCGAGCGCAGCAACGGCTGCAGGAACGACGGCAGCAGGTTCAGACTGCCGTTCTCGATCGACCCGACGCCGACGACCGGCGCGATCCGGCTCGCGGAGCCGTTGGCATCGATCGTGCCCGGGTGGCTGTAGCCCTCGAACCAGCCGGTCAGGTCGACCGCGTACGGGCGGGCGGTGGCGAGCTCGGGGGTCGAGTCGTTGAGCGCGATCGTCGACTGCGGGAACGCGCCCAGGCGCTGGGCGCCGTTGGCCGCGAGCGTGCCGTTGCAGATGCTCGCGGCCTGGCCGGTACCGCACGTGACGTCCGACAGCTGCACGCTCAACTCGAGCAGCTGGATCAGGTCGTTCTCGCCGGGGTCGCTCGCCGAGCACGGCTTGGACCCTCTCGAGCAGATGATGTTGGCCAGATCGCGCACGGTCGGCACGGCGTTTTGCGCCAGCGGCCGCAGCTGGGCGAGGAACTTCTGGAGCTTGGGCGCCACCGGCTTTGACACGTTGACCAGCGGCGTGAGGTCGTCGAGCGCATTGCGGAGGTTCACGAACGTCGTGTCGGCGAGCGCCATGAACCCGGGCAGCCGCCGGATCGACTGCCCGAGCGCGTTCTGCTGGGAGGCCAGCGCGTCGGTTGTCGTCCCCAGGTGCTTGACCAGCGCGGTGAGGTCCGAGGACCGCGCCGCGACCGTGGAGAGGAGCTTCGAGGACTGCACCACGAAATTGGTGAAGTCGCCGCCGTCGTGGCGGTCGAGTTCCTGGAACAACGCGCTGCTCGACGCCACCGCCGGGTTCAGGTACGCCCACGCCGCCTGGGCCTCGGCGCCCTTGCCGGCGAACTGCGAGCCCGCGCCCTGGATCAGGTTCTGGAGCCCCTTCAGCGTCGGCGGGTTGAGCGTGTTGAACAGCTCGTCGATGTCGACCGCGCTGGTCGTGTCGTTGGTGTCGATCACCCCGACCGACGGGATCGTCGGCGCGTTGCCCGGGCCGAGCCGCAGGTCGATGTAGCGGTTCGCGACCCCCGACACCGAGGTCAGCCGGACCGTCGCCTCGGTCCCCTGGTGGAGTGGCACGTAGCTCGGGTCCGAGATGTCGATCGTCAGCTGCGCCTGTCCGTTCGGCGTCAGCGCGATGCTCGACACCGATCCGATCGAGTTCCCGGCCACCTGGACCTGATCGCCGCTGACGATCTGGCTCGCGTTCCCGAACACGAGGCGCACCTCGTAGCTCGTTCCACCCGAAAGCAGGATCACGGCGACGACGATCACCGCAATCGCCACCGCGGCGACTGCGGCCACCCTGCCGACCGCGGTCGGTTTTCTCACCGCTTCAGTTCTGCCAACGGGAGCTCCTCCCGCAAGGAACCTGGGAATCTCAGCGCAGACTTCGAGCCGAACCTAGCAAGGGGTCTGATCGACTGTCAATTTCGAACCGACAGGGGTGTCGGAAGCGAGGGCCTGCCCGTCCCATGCGCTATACCTGCCCGCGTTGTAAACCTCCTCGCGCGCGCGAGCGCCACCCTGGAGCCGGTAGCGTTTAGGCCCCCGCCCGGGTGGTGGAATTGGTCAGACACGGTCGCCTTAAGAGCGATTGCCCCAGCGGCATGAGGGTTCGAGTCCCTCCCCGGGTATCTCCCCCCCAGCTCGCGCAGTCGGCGTGTGGCGGGAGCGGTCGTGCGGGTCCGCAACTAACGCGCTGCTACGGTGTCAGTGCCACCGACGGCCCTCTTTAGGTTGCCCTCAAGCGGTCTGGATGGAAGTCTCAGCGCTCAGATACTCGGGAGGAATCGGCCTTCACGCGCGCTCGCCGCTGCTGAGGCTGCAGTCCGACGAGCGTCTCGTAAACCTGATCAGGCGCGGGAGCACCGCCGCCTTCGAGGCGCTGGTGTCGCGCTATCACGCCCGCCTGCTGGCGTTCTGCCGGCACCTGCTGGGGTCCCGCGAGGACGCCGAGGATGTTCTCCAGGAGGTGTTCTCCGCCGCCTTCAACGCGATCATCGACGACGACCGGCCGATCAACGTCCGGCCCTGGCTGTACCGGATCGCCCGCAACCGCAGCCTCAACCACCTGCGCCGGATCCAGGCAGTGGGCGTCGATTCGATGGACATCCACCTGTCCGAGCACGGCACGACCACCGCCGACAAGGTCCACGAGCGCGAGGAGTTCCGGCTGCTGGTCGGCGACATCCATGCGCTCCCGGAGACCCAGCGCACGGCGCTCGTGCTGCGCGAGATGGACGCCCTGTCCTACGAGCAGATCGCCGAAGCGATGGAGACGACCGTGCCAAGCGTCAAGTCGCTGCTCGTGCGCGCGCGGGTATCGCTCGCCGAGGCGGCCGAGGCGCGGCTGCTCACGTGCGAGCAGGTGCGTGTCGAGCTCGCCGAGGTCGCCGAGGGCCTGCAGCGGCGGCCCGGGCCGCTCGTGCGCCGGCATCTCCGAGCGTGCGAACGCTGCTCGACGTTCAAGGGCCAGCTGACCGAGACGAGCAAGGCGCTGACCGCGGTGCTCCCGGTCGGCGGGTTCGTGCTGCTGCGCAAGCTCGCGATCCTGCACATCGGCCATTCCGCGGGCGCCGGCGCGGGCTCCGGCGCGTCGGGGGCGAGCGCGGCCGGACAGGCGGCGGCGGTCGGAGGCACCGCGGCCGCGGGAGCCACCGCGGTGGTGGGAACGAGCACCACCGGGTTCCTGTCGGCGAGCATCGGGGCGATCGCGACCAAAGCGGCGGCGGGGCTGGCCGCGGCGGCGCTGGTCACCGCCGGTGCCGTCGAGGTCGAGCAGCCGGCGCGCCCGCACGTCCATCACCACGCCGCCGCGACCACCACCCAGATGGCCTCGGTCCCCACTCCTTCCACGGTCGCCCAGACCGTGACCCATGCGCCGGCGGTCCGCCCGAAGATCGAGCACCGCGCCATCATCGTGGCCCACAAGCCGGCCGTGAAGAAGGCGCCCGCCCCCACGGCACACAAGCCGGCGGTCAAGACGGTCAAGACGGTCGCCAAGAAGGACACGGCCACGATCAAGCCGGTAACGAAGGCCAAGATCACGCCGGCGCCGCTGCCACCGGGCCGGACCCAGACCCAGACCGACTCGACCGTGCTCCCGGGATCGACGACTCCGGCCGCCACGACCACCCCGAGCAGCCTGAGCACCGGCTGCCCGGCGACCAGCTCGGATAGCACGACGCCGTCGACTGCGACGCCGCCGACCACGACCACGACCACGACCACGACGCCGGCCCAGAGCACGGACACGACCACGACGAGCTCGACCACGAGCTCAACGAGCACCGATCCGACGACGACCACGACCAGCCCAGCGACGACCACCCCGGCCGCGAGCCCCGACACCGGCCCGGCCTCGTCGTGCTCGGGGGATTCGTCGACGACCACAACCTCGTCGTCGGGAACCTCGACCTCCGGGTCATCGAGCGCCGGCTCGGGCGCGTCGGCTGCCGGGTCGGCGCTCACGTCGGGCGGCGTGTCCCCCTAGCGCCGGCGCGCATAAGCTTCCGGCGTGATCGACGTCGGCCAGTTCCAGGCGGTGGACATGCGCGTCGGGCGTGTCGTGTCCGTGGAGGAGTTCCCGCAGGCGCGCGTGCCGGCGTGGAAGCTGACGATCGACTTCGGCCCCGAGATCGGCGTCAAGGGCTCCTCGGCGCAGATAACCCACTACTCGCGCGAGCAGCTCGAGGGCAGCCTGGTCGTGGGCGTCGTGAACCTCGAGCCGCGCCTGATCGCCCGGTTCAAGTCCGAGGTGCTAGTGCTCGGCGCACTCGACGAGACCGAAGGCGTCGTGCTGCTGCGGCCGGACAAGGAAGTCGCTGTCGGCTCGAGGATTGGCTAGGGTCCAGGCGCGCCACCGATGACGAGCGCTCCGCGCGCGGTGCCGTCGACGTCGAGCGCGTATCGGCCGAGCTTGAGGCTGGCGATCAGCACGGTGGCGCGGCCGTGCGCCGGCACCGTCAGCACGTAGCTCGTGGGCGTCCGCAGCACGACGGTATGTGACCTGCCGTCACCCGAGATCACCGTCACCTGCACCGGGATGTGTGCCGGCGCGGTGACCGTCGGTGGGGTCAGCGAGCCGCCGCGCCCGATCGTGAACGTGGCCGGGATCCGCGCATCCTCGGGGGGCGCGCCACCGGTCGTCTGCGAGGCGCCCGGATTCGTCGTGGTTTCGGTGCCGGTCGGTGGCGCGCCGGTTGCGGTCTCGGGCGTCGTCTGGGCAGCCGTCCCGCGTGTGGTCTGGGTGAGCGTCCGTGTCGCCGTGGCGCTCGTCTTCGTGGTCGACGCGCTCCCGGCTCGCGACGTCCCACACCCCACCGCGGAGCCGAGTGACAGAACGCACAAAAGAACCGCCGCTCGCCTCACGTTTGCAGGATAAGGGTCGATAAATGGGGCGAATCAGGAGATGCGACAGGTCGCCGGATACTCCGTCAAGAGGCTCGTCGAGTACGACGCGTTTCGACGTCGGCTGTGGATCCTCGGCCAGCGATGCCACCACGGCGCCACCGGCAGCATCGTCGCCGCGGCGGCGTTTTTCGCCCTCGTCACGGACCCTCCGCCGATCAGCAGGCCGCACGTCGGACCGCGCTCGGTGCTGGCGCTGACGGCGGCCGGCGGGGCGCTGATGATGGCGCATGACTGGAAGGATCGCGCGATCTGGTTCGAGCGCGGTCGCGGCTCGCAGCTGTAGGCTCGTCCGTAAGCCGCGCGGCACCGGGAGCGTTCACTGGCGGATGCCGCGTGCGCACGCAGGCGTCGACGTTAGCAGCGCTACAAAGTCGACTCCGAGGGGTCCGGATGATCGCGGGGCCGGCCCGAGCAAGCGAGGCCGGATGACGAGCGGGCCGCAAGGGCGCCGCCGTCAGGCGCCGCCGACCATCCCGTAGCCCGCGGCAGCGCCGCCGGGGGCCGCTCGAATGCCGCAGGGCTTGCGGACGGGTCCACAGGGCGAACAACCCGCCACTCGACCTCGCGCCGGCGCCGACTGTGCCGAGACTCGTGCCATAGCCGACTGAATCGCCATTCACCCCGGGCGGGCTGCCGAGTGGCGAGATAGTCGCCCTGGGTCGCGCGCGGCCTCACGACGGAATCCGGGCCCGATCGCCGTCGACCCCTCATTCCAAGCGGACGGCCGGATTCCGCACGGCTCCGCGTCCCTGGGCCGTTCCGCCAAGGAAATCGGCTCGACGCCCTACGTTCCGCGCACGGGTAGCCGAATTCCCGGCGTCCACGCCCCGCTGGTCGGGACGCCCGCCCTCCGACGGTGGCGCGGACCGCCTCTCCCCGTAACCTTCGAGCGGCCATGGCCCTGCGCTGCGCCATCGTCCCGCCGACGCCCGTGCCCTATCGAGAGCCGCTGTTCCGGTCCCTGCACGAGCGCGACGAGCTCGACATCCGCGTCATCTACCAGTCCGCCGGGCAGCCGAGCTGGGACGTACCGCCCGAGTGGTTCCCGCACGAGCACCCGTACCCAGCGCTGCATCTGCGTTCGTGGCAGCGCCGGCGAGCCGGGCGCACGCCGGTGCTGTGGCCGCACGGGCTCGAGCGGGCGCTCGGCGCCGCCGACCCCGACTGCGTGGTCGTGTCCGAGTACGGGCCGGCGTCGCTGCGGGCGCTCAGGTGGTGTCGCCGGCGCGGGCGCGCCTACGTGATCTTCACCGAGTGCACTCCCGAGATCGACTCGATGCTCCCGCGCTGGCAGCTCGCGCTGCACCGCCGACTGGCCGGCCAGGCCGACGGGCTGATCGCGGCGAGCTCGGCCGCTCGCGCGCGGCTGCTCAGGTTCGCGATCCCCGCCGAGCGGATCGCGGTGGCGCTCCAAGCCGCTGACGTGGAGCCGTTCCGCACCGCCGCGCGCGACGATGAGCGCGATGCGGTGAGGGTGATCAGCGCGGGGCGGCTCGTTCCGGACAAGAACTTCGCGACGCTGATCGAGGCCTTCTCGCACATACGGGCCGGCGCGGAGCTCGAGATCGTGGGGACCGGATTTCTCGAGGGCGAGCTGAAGCAGCTGGCGGCGCGGCGCGGCGTCCCGGTCCGCGTCCGCGGCCACGTCCCGCCGTCCCGGATGCCGAGCCTGTACGCCGCCGCCGACGTGTACGCGCTGGTCAGCCGCTACGAGCCGTTCGGGGTGGCGGTCCGGGAGGCGGCGGCGGCCGGGCTCCCGATCATCTGCTCGAGGACCGCCGGCGCCGCCGGCGACGTCGCGATCGACGGCCGCAACGCGGTGCTGGTGAACCCACACAGCGTGGAGGAGATCGCCGGCGCGCTCGAGCGCCTGGCCTCCGACGCGGCGCTGCGCCGGCGGATGGGCGACGAGAGCCGGGCGATCGACCGCGAGACCGACGGCAGCG
>Ga0335080_10007734_pt1 | contig 11169 bp, 8 predicted proteins | sample Lox_Sample_34_FD_206720 | JGI IMG/M metagenome (GOLD analysis project Ga0335080, IMG submission 206720) | Soil microbial communities from Loxahatchee National Wildlife Refuge, Florida, United States - Lox_Sample_3.4 | ecosystem: Environmental > Terrestrial > Soil > Wetlands | place: USA: Florida...
CGTCGACGCTCATCATCTCGCCGCGCCCCGCGCGGCTCGGATCGTACCGGGTCACGAGCAGGCGCTTCTCCATCGCTTCGCCCCGCTCGGCGCGCCAGGTGCGGGCGTCGAGGAGACCGATGATCCGGTCGGCGTCGCGCACCGAGGAGATCTCCGGGTTGGCGACCACGACGGCGACATCGGCGAAGCGCATGGCGAGCAACGCGCCCTTCTCGATTCCCGCCGGGCTGTCGCAGACGATCCAGTCGAACTGCTGGCGAAGCTCGTCGATCACCCTGGCGACGCCTTCGCAGGTGAGCGCATCCTTGTCGCGGGTCTGCGAGGCGGCGAGCAGCGAGAGGGATTCCAGCCGCTTGTCGCGGATCAGCGCCTGCGCAAGGCGCGCATCGCCCTGGATCACGTTGACGAGGTCGAACACGACGCGCCGCTCGGCGCCCATCACCAGGTCGAGGTTGCGCAGGCCCACGTCGAAGTCGACCAACGCCACCCGCTGCCCGGCCTGAGCCAGCGCCGCGCCCAGCGCGGCCGAGGTCGTGGTCTTGCCGACGCCCCCCTTCCCGGACGTCACCACCAACACTTTCGACATGCCGCTCACCCCGCGCCTTCCATCGCTGCCGGAAATCTCGTCATTCGAGCGGCGCGAGCCGCAGCGCGCCCTTCTCGCATCCTATCTGGACCGCGCAGCCCTTCAGGTTCGCGCCCCAGTCGTCGGCGGTGCGATAGAATCCGCCGACTGCGATCAGCTCGGCCTCGAGCCGCTGGCAGAAGATCCGCGCGCTCTGCCCTTGCGCGACGCCCGCGATCGCCCGACCGCGCAGCGCGCCGTAAACGTGCACCGAGCCGCCCGCGATCACCTCCGCGCCGGAGGCGACCTGGCCCACGATCGTGACGTCGCCCTCCTCGAACCAGACCGACTGGCCCGAGCGCAGCGAGCGCTCGATCAAGAGCGATCGCGCCGCGGGGGCGGGACGTTCGGCGGCCGGCGGCGGCCGCTCGCGTTCCGCCTCCCGCGGCGCATCGCGGCCGTGCGGGATCGCCGGCAGCCTCGCCCAGCGGGTGCCGGCGAGCTGACCGACGTCGATCCCCTCGACCCCCACCACCTTGAGTCTGCGGTCCACGAGCCTGTCGAGCGTTTCGACCAGCGGCCAGGCGCCGTCGCTCTGCCGGGACGCGGCTGCGAGATCGACGATCAGCGGTCGGGCGGCGAGGAAGTCGGGCGCGGCGCCCATCTGCGCGTCCAGCGCCGCGAACCACCCATCGAGCGGCGCCTCTGGCGCGACGACGAGCGCGAGAAGGCTGCGGCCGCGGACGGCGATGCGGGCGAAGGGTGGAGCTGCGAGTCCGGTTGGGCTTGGCGCTCCGATCGGACCGGCCAACCGCGACGGCTCTGTCGAACGCTCCGCAAACATGGCGCGGCCCTACAAAACGCAAGGAGCCCCCGAGCCGTCCGGCATCTGACGCTGGCGTGGTTAACGACTTGCTAACGGCGCCGGGCCAGAGCCGCGCGCGATCTGACGGATCGGCCGCCTTGCCCGGCGGCGGGCGCTTTCATATAGCGGCGTTCGCCCATTGTTGAGTTGTACAAGCACGCATGCGGGAGCCGGCTTCCGAAGCCCTAGTCGAGGCCTGGCGCGACCGGTTCGCGCACGCGCCGCTCGCCAGAAGCGTCGTCGACTCGCTGCGGGTCCGGGCCGATGAGATCTGGGTTCACGCGTTCGAGCTGCTCCAACGCGAAAGCCCCGAATACCGGAACGCGGTCGATGACGCGTTCACCCGGGAATCCAAGGCGCATTGCAACGAACTGTTGCGCGCGATCGCCGACATCGCCGCGGGGGTGCAGCCGGCGGGCGGCGAGCCCTTCGACTTCGTGCGGACCCACGCCCGGTGGCGGGCGCGCCATCGCGTGCCGCTTGTCGCCTCGCTGCACGCCTACCGGATCGCCCACCGCTCATATTCCGAGCTGTCCCTCGACGCGCTCGATCAATCCGCCAGCCCGGCGGACGCCGTTCAGGCGCAGCGCGTGCTCTCGCAGTTCTGGCTGGAGCTCTTCGACCACGTCGGCTGGGTCCTGGCCGACACCCACGCAGCCGAGGAAGCGCTGATCCGCGCGCAGGAGACCGGCAGCTATCAGCGGCTGCTGAGCGACCTCTTCGCCGGCGTGGGACCGGCCGACCCCGAGCTGCAGCGCCTCTGCGACCTGCGGGGCGTGCGCTCCGGCGCGACGCTGGCGATCGCTGTCTGCCGACCGCTGCGCCGGGACAGCGCGGCCGATCAGGAGGTGGCCCTGCGCTCGCTGGCGCGGCGGGTGGAGCAGGCGCTCGCCGTCGCGCCGCTCGGCGCTCTGATCGATGTCCGCGAAGGCCTGGTTGCGGCGATCGTGTCCGGGGGCGGCGACGACCTGTGCGCCGCGCTGGCGCTCGCGCTGACCCGAGCCGGGTTCGGACGGCGACGCGCGGGCGGCGACGGGGCGAGCGTCGGGATCAGCCGCGAGGTCGCTGAGATCGCCCGGCTCCCGGAGGCGCTGGAGGAGGCCCTGCTCGCCGCCGAATTGACGCGCGCCGAGCAGCCGTTGATGCGTGCATCGGAGGTGCCTCTGCCCGAGGTGCTCGTGCGACGGGCCGACCCGCTGGCGATGCGCCTCGTCCCCGAATGGTCGCGGCGCTTGCATGCGGCGGAAGACCGGTCAGCGCGCGAGCTCGTCCACACCATCCGCGCGTTCGCGGACGGCAGCTTCAACGTCAAATCGACCGCGCACCGCCTCGGCGTCCACCCCAACACCGTCTACTTCCGCCTGAACCGGCTGAGGCAGATCTCCGGCCTCGACCCGCGCACCTACGCCGGCGCCGCCGCCATCCTGACCGCGCTGGACCTGCTCGACGCACGCGCCGAAGCGGGGCGCTGAGCGCCGGCCGTGGCCCCAGGGTTGTGGACCTTCACAACGAACGCGCCGACGCACTGTGGATCAACTCGAATTGCACCGAAGAAACCCGTGGCGGTAGTTTCCGCTTCGAGGCGTGGGGACGCAGTCAGAAATTTCATCGTCAGTATAGCCGTTTGCGCCAACTACGCGGCGGCGAATGACCAGCGTTGCGAACAAGTATTCTGACCGATTGAACTTTCTCTTTATTCGATTGGACGAGTCCTATGACCTCCGCGACTCATAGCTTGGAAGGGCGTCTGGCCGTCATAACCGGCGGCAACAGCGGCATCGGGCTGGCGACGGCGCGCGCGTTCGTCGCCGCCGGCGCCAAGGTCGTCATCTTCGGGCGAGACGCCTCCACGCTCGAACGCGCCGCAGGCGAGCTTGGTCCCGACGCGATGGCGATCCGGGGCGATGTCCGCAGCCTCGACGATCTGGACCGTCTGTTCGAACGCACCCGCCAACGCTTCGGCAAAATCGACATTCTCGTCGCCAATGCCGGCATCGCCAAGTTCGCGCCCGTCGAGACGCTGTCGGAAGCGTTGTTCGACGAGCTCTGCGATATCCTCTTCAAGGGCGTGTTCTTCTCGGTCCAGCGTGCGTTGCCGCACATGAACGACGGCGCCTCCATCGTCCTCACCGGCGCGTCGGACGCGGACAAGCAGGGGCGGCTCTACACCTCGGTCTACACGGCCGCCAAATCGGCGGTCCGGGCGCTGGCGCGCTCGCTCTCCGTCGACCTTCTGGCGCGCCGGATCCGGGTGAACGTCGTCAGTCCCGGGATGACCGAGACGCCGATCATCACGCGCGAAGGCGGCCTGCCGGGCGCGACGCCGGAGCAACTCGCCGAGATGATCACCCGGACGATCCCGCTTCGCCGGCGCGGCGCGCCCGAGGAAGTCGCCCGCGCGATCCTGTTCATGGCCTCCGACGATTCCAGCTACTGCCTCGGCGCGGAGCTGATGGTCGAGGGCGGTCTCAGCCAGCTCGTCAACCCTTCACCATGAGCCCCGCCATGCCCGATCTTCTGCATCAGATCCCAATCGCCAGCACGCCCGACCAGGTCTACGCCGCGCTGGCGACTTCGGCCGGCCTGGCAGGCTGGTGGACCGCCGACAGCCATGCCGACGAAAGCGTGGGCGGCAAGGCCGAGTTCGGCTTCGACCACCGCTCGGTCGTCTTTCGGATGACCATCGACCGGCTCGAGCCCGGCAAGGCGGTCGCCTGGAGCTGCCACGGAGACCAACCTGAGTGGGCGGGCACGAGCTTGACCTGGACAATCTCGCCGACCGAGGCCGGCGTGGTTCTCAGCTTCACCCACGGCGGCTGGAAGGCGGCGAACGACTACTTCGCGATGTGCAACTCGACCTGGGGTGAGCTGATGTACCGCCTCAAGGCCTACCTCGAGGGCAGGAGCCCCGGCCCGCACTGGAAGGAATAGCCGGGCCGCCTCGCTCCGTCGCCGCCCGTGCGCACGCTCGAAGCGGTTTGACGGAGCTTACGGCGTGAGCTCGATCACCTGCTCCGTCGCCGCCTCCACCGCGCCCCGCGTCCAGAGCATCGGGACGTAGTCGCCGCGCGCCCAGAGCGGGAAGAGGTCGGCGTAGTGCGGGCTCTCCGGGTCGCCCGACTGGCCGGGCGAGTTGACGATCAGGCTGCCGTCCCAGTCGCCGACGTCGCAGACCATCCGGAACGAGGGGCCGTTGGTGAGCGCGAAGTCCTCCATCCGGTAGGTGTGGGCGCAGAGCGTGAAGGCCGAGCCCGGCATCGCCACGGGCCCGTGCGCCATCTTCGCCCGCAGCGCCGGGTCGGCCAGCGCCGATGCGGCCGGCGTGAAACGGGCGTGGTGCAGCGCCCCCCAGGTCCAGGCCGCCATGTCCGGGCCGAGCCGCTCCCTGAGCTCGGCGAGCGCTGAGGCGAGGCTCTCCAGCAGCACGGCCTCCCGCGCGGCCGGATCCAACGCGCACTCGGCCGCGGCGAGGTAGGTGGTCACCGCGTAGGGCGAGCCGAAGCCGATGATCCGGGCCGCCGCCTCGGTCGTGATCCGCCGCGCGGTCGCCGGAACCAGGTGCTTGCTGAGCCAGACCTCGGCGATCGCGGCCGCCGCGCTCCCCACGCTCTCGACCCCGTCCCAGCCGGCCAGCAGGCCGAGCGCCCGCCGCACGTCGGGGTCGGGCGAGCGCAGCCCGGCGAGCAGCCGCACGCCCCGCAGCGCCGCGAGGCTGGTCACGTCGCACTGCAGCCGCGCCGACGCCTCGACCGTCATCGCTGGGTTGGCGTCCAGCACCTCGGCGATCCGCTGCGCCCGCACCGGATCGGCCCACTCGAAGCCGAGGTTGAGGGCGTGCGCGGGATGGCCCTTCGGGATGTTCATCTCGTTGGCGCTGGCGACCCAGCCGCGCCCCGGATTGTGCAGGGCGGGCAGCTCTTCCTGGGTCGCGAACCCGTCCCACTCGTAGCGTCCGTCGCCCGGCGCGCCCATCAGCCCGTCCCAGGTCCGCCGCCGGGGCATCAGTCCGGCGGGGCTCCAGCCGATGTCGCCGGCGACGTCGGCGTAGACGAAGTTCATCGGCGCAGCGCGCCAGTGCTTCAGCGCGTCCCTGAACTCGCGCCAGCTCGCGGCGGTCTGGTAGCGCGCCGCGCCGAAGTAGGCGGCCGTCCCCGGCTCGGTCCAGACCGTGCGCAGCGCGAACGCCCGGCCTTGCTCGGGCGTCAGCTTCAGCACCGGTCCGTGCCGGGTGTAGGCGAGCCCGACCTCGCGCGGCGCCTCGCCCTTCACGGCGAGCGTCTCGCGGACGATCCGCAGGTCCTCCCAGCCGTCGCCGTAGCGATACTGGCCGGGATCGTCCGGGTTCAGCTCGTAGACATAGAGGTCGGCCTGGTCGACCATGAAGGTGGTGATGCCGAACGCGCACCGCTCGTTGTGGCCGATCGTGATCCCCGGAAGGTGCGGCTCGCCCGCGCCCATGACTTTCAGCCCCGGCGCGTCGAGATGGACGAGGTAGCGGATCGACGGGGCGACCAGCACCCGGTGCGGGTCGCTGGCGAGGATAGGCCGGCCGCTCGCCGTGCGCGAGCCCGCGATCGCCCAGTTGTTGGAGCCCTGCGTCGCCGCCACGTGCTCGGCCTCGGCCGGCGAGGGCGGCGCTTCGCCGGCGAAGCTGACCTCCCTGGTCGCGAGCGTGTACACCGCGAGGATGTCGGCCGGGACCTCGGCGGGGTTCAGCCCGTCGGGGACACGCAGCGCGTGGTCCGGGTCGAGCTTGCGGCGGATGCGGTCGGCCTCCAGCCCGCCGGCGCCGGCCACCCGCACCCGCAGCGTCTCCGACTCGGCGTTGTTGCTGATGCCGTGGCTGCGGATGCGCACGACGTCGTCGGCGCTCCAGAACTCGGGACGGCTGTCGGTCAGGGTGAACTCCACCGGCAGCGGGGCTGCGCCGGCCAGCACCCGGCGCACGTAAGCGTTCAGGCCGGCGACGAACGCCTCGGTCCAGGGCTTGGCGTTCGGTCCGTAGACGGACCATTCGGCGTCCATGTCGCCGCGGTAGAGGAAGAGCCGCGCCGCGCGGTCCTGCTCGACGTAGGCCGGCCCGAAGCTCTCGGCGAGACGGCCGAGCCCGCGCTTACGCCAGAGGTCCAGCTGCCAGAGCCGGTCGCGCGCGACGTTCCAGCCCTGGGCGAGGAACGCATCGCCGATCGTCGCGGCGTAGATGTGCGGGACGCCCCAGCGGTCGATCCGGATCTCGACCGGCCGCTCCAGCCCCGCCAGGGCAATGCGCCTGCTCCCCGCCTGCGCCATCAGGCGTGGACCCGGAACGTCGGCCACCAGGCGCTGATCTCCGCCCCGTCGTACACCGCGATGTCGCCGAACTGCAGGAACACGCCCTCGCTCTCGGTCGGCCGCAGGAAGACGAAATCGTCCACGCCGAGGTCCACTCGCGCCGATCCTTCCAGCATCGCCCGTCCGCCGTAGTGACGGCTGAACCTCAGGCCGGGCGGCGAGACCGGCCGCGCATCGCCGTAGCCGCCGTAGAGGAAGAAGCCGCGGCGGGTGTTGGGGTCGAGCCTCTGGTACGCGCCCGCCAGCCACTCCCGGCCCGGAAACAGCGCCGGATCCATCACCTTCAGCACCGGCTCGGCGATGAAGCAGGCGGGCTGGTGGTCGCTGAGCGTCGGGAGGTCGAAGTTGGCCGGTTTGACGAACGCCGAGCCGATCGAGACCTCGTTGGCGTAGGGGTCGTCCAGGTGCAGCCGGTAGGTCGGGCTGCCGGCGGCGTTCAGGGCGAGGCCGGAGAGGTCGCCGAGCGTCTCGGCGAACACGGTCACCGCCGCGCCATAGGTCTCCTGCGCCGCGGCCGCCGCGGCCTCCACCGACGGGCGCCCCGTCACGTGGGCGTCGTAGCCCATCAGTCCGCTGATCGTCAGCAAGGGCTCGCCGACGACGAACGCAATCGCGTCCCCCAGCGCCGACAGGTCCGCGAAGCCGCCGCGATGCAGGCCGACGTCGATCTCGAGGCTCACCCTCATCGGCGCCCCGACGCCGCGCGCGATCTCCGCATAAGCCTTCAGGCGCGGCAGGCTGTCGGCCAGCCACTGCGGCCGCGCCGCCGGCGCCGGATCATTGGCGTGTCGGCGCACGAAGTCCGCGACCTGCGCCGCAGGCAGCGGCCGACCGGTCAGCACGTCGACTTGCGGATGATGCGCAAGCGTCTCCTCGAGCATCACGCCGTTGAAGACCATCAGCCGGTCGGTCCTGCCCTCGGCCAGCACGAGGTCGATCAGCGCCGGCGCGGGCAGCGACTTGGAGACCACCCTGAGCGCGAGCTCCGTGGGCGCCAGCGCCGCCGCGGCCGCCGCGACGTTGGCCTTCAGCCGCGCCAGGTCCACCACCAGGGTAGGCTGCGCGACGCCGGCCCGCTTCAACGCGCCCTGCAGCCCGGCGAAATACGCATCGTGGCCGCCGTGTCCGCGGTCGGGCTCCTTCAGCCAGGGCGCCGCCCGCGCCGCCAGCGCCGCGGCCCGGAGCAGCCTTGGATCACGCGGCAGGGTCTTCATCGGCGCCGCCTCCCTACCCGGTCGGGTCCTCGCCCACCTGGACCAGCATCTTGCCGAAGTTGTCGCCGCGCAGCATCTCGGCGAAGGCCGTGGGAATGGTCTCCAGGCCCTGGCGGATGTCCTCGCGGTACTTGATCCTGCCCGACTTCACGAGCGGCGCGACGTAGGCCAGCATCTCGTCGTGATGCTCCCCGGCCCAGTCGCCGACGAAGAGGTTCTTCACCGAGACGCCCCTCGCCTTGAAGATCGGCTCGCCCAGTTTCATCAGCGCCGCACGGGAGTCGGTCCCCTCGTCGTCGCCATAGTGGGCGATGAGGCCGCAGATCGTCATCCGGGCGCCCTGGTTGAAGAGCGGAACCACCGCCTCGAACACCTTGCCGCCGACATTCTCGAAGTAGACGTCGATCCCCGTCGGGCAGGCCGCCTTCAGGTCGGCCGGCAGGCTTGGCGAGAGGTGCGAGACGCAGGCGTCGAAGCCGAGCTCGTCGGTGACGAACCGGCACTTCGCGTCCTTGCCGGCGATCCCAACCACCCGCGCGCCGCGCTCCCTGGCGAGCTGACCGGCGATCTGGCCGACGCCGCCGGACGCCGCCGAGACCGCGACCGTCTCGCCCGGCTTCGGGGCCGCCATCAGGTCCATGCCGGCGTAGGCGGTCATGCCCAGCATGCCAAGCACGCCCACCGCCTGCGAGATGCGGCCCAGCGCCGGGTCGAGCTTGCGCGGAACCATGTAGCCCGGGCGCCAGACCCCTTCGCCCATCAGCGCGTACTCGGTCCAGCCGGCGGTGTTGAAGACGAGGTCGCCCGCCGCGAAGCCGTCCATCCGGCTCTCGATGACTTGAGAAACGGTGCGGGCGTGGCACGGGTAGCCGGCCGGCTCGGTGCGGCGCTTCTTGTAGCCCCACTGGTAGGGATCGAGCGAGACGTAGATGGTTCGGGTGAGCGCCTGGCCGGGTCCGGGCGCCGGGATCTCGGCTTCGTTCAGCACGAAGGTGTCCGGCTGCGGCCAGTTCGGGACCAGCCCGTCGGCCAGCGTCCAGTAGCGGTTCACGCCTGCCATCCGATGTCCTCCGCTGCCGCCGCCGGCGCCCAGCGACGTGGGAGATGCCTCACGCGGAGGATTGGCTGTCAAGTCGGGACGGCGGCGGTCGGGCGCAGTGAAGGCCCCGCCCGCTCAGGGGCGAGGCCCTCCTGCCGGTCGACGGTGTCCTTGGGTTAGGGGGATCCGCCGATCAGCCAGAAAGATTTCGCGCCGTTTCGCGTTGCCGGCAAGCGTATTCGCCTGACGCGCGCGAAAGTCTTGGGAAAAGTGCGCCAAGTAAAACGCGGAATAGAAGGCGTCTCGGTCTGCCGCGAAACGTGCGTCGCCTAACGGACAGCCTGAGCGTAGCGCGAAAAAAGGCGAAGGCCCACGGGGTTAGCCGCGGGCCTTCATGGTGGAGCTAAGCGGAGTCGAACCGCTGACCTCTTGAATGCCATTCAAGCGCTCTACCAGCTGAGCTATAGCCCCGAGGTCGTCGGGCCGCCGGGTCGGGCGGAGCCCGGTCCGGCGGAGGGCGCGGAACCTAGTGCGAGGCCCCGCGCCGATCAAGCCTCCTCGCCCTGCGGCGGATTCGGCCGCCGCAGCTGCGCCGCTCAGTCCTCCTGCGAACCTTCGTCCGGCAGGCCGTCGATCTCGTCCTCGGAGAACTCGTCCTCGTCGTCCTCGATGAACGGCACCTCGTCGTCGTCGGTGTCCTCGAGGTCCTCTTCCTCGGCGAAGTCGACGCCTAGCGCCTCGTCCGGTGCGGCGGGCTGAGCGTCGTCGCCGTCATCATCGTCGCTTGTCTCGACCGGCTCCTGCTCGACGCCCTCGTCCAGCTCCGGCGCCTCCTCGGGCTCGGCCTCGAAGCCTTCGTCCTCGACTTCCTTGTCGGCGACCTTGACCTCTTCGGTCTCCTCCTCGGGCAGCGGCATGCGGGTGCGGACCCGGCGGTTGCGCAGCGCCTCCTCGGGATCGAACTCGGTCCCGCACTTGGGACAGTGAGCCGGACGCCGGCTCAGGTCGTAGAACTTGCTCGAACAGGAGGGGCAAATCTGCTTCGCGCCCAGTTCGGGATTGGCCAAGGCGGGCCTCGTTCCTAGGGATAGGGGGCGGCTCCCTTGCCATGGGTGCGGGGCGCTGTCAAAACCCCGTTCCCTCGTCGCAAGCCTCAGTTTGGGAAGGCGTGGAACCGATGGCCGATGCCGGGCTCACGGCCCGTCCGGGCGGCGCGCTGCGGGGCCGCGTGCGAGCGCCGGGAGACAAGTCGATCTCGCACCGGGCGCTGATCCTGGGCGCGCTCGCGAACGGCGAGACCCGGATCGAGGGGCTGCTCGAGGGCGACGACGTGCTGCGCACCGCCGAGGCGATGCGCCGGTTCGGCGCCGAGGTCGCGCGCGAAGGCGACGGGCGCTGGCGCCTCGAGGGGCGCGGCGGCTACCGCGAGCCGGACGAGGTGGTCGACTGCGGCAACTCCGGCACCGGCGTGCGGCTGATCATGGGCGCGGCGGCCGGCTTCCCGCTCGCCGCCACCTTCACCGGCGACGCCTCGCTGCGCGGCCGGCCGATGATGCGGATCCTCGCGCCGCTGTCGCTGATGGGCGCAAGGCATCTCTGCCGCGAGGGCGGGCGCCTGCCGCTGACCCTGAGGGGCGGCGGTCTCTCGGCGATCTCGTACCGCCCGCCGGAGCCATCGGCGCAGGTGAAGTCGGCGGTGCTGCTGGCCGGGCTGGGCGCGGCCGGGACCACCGAGGTGATCGAGGCCGAGCCGTCGCGCGTCCACACCGAGCGGATGCTGCGCGCATTCGGCGCCGAGGTAGGCGTCGCGGACGCCCCCGACGGGCGGCGCATCCGCCTTGCCGGCGGCCAGGCGCTGGCCGGCTGCCGGATACGGGTGCCCGGCGATCCGTCGTCGGCCGCGTTCCCGCTCGTCGCCGCGCTGATCACGCCCGGCTCGGAGGTCACGATCGAGGGCGTGCTGCTCAACCCGCTGCGCGCCGGACTCTTCGTCAGCCTGCGCGAGATGGGCGCCGACCTGACAATCGCCAACGAGCGCGAGGACGGCGGCGAACTGGTGGGCGACGTCACCGCGCGCCACTCCGCGCTCAAGGGCGTCGAGGTACCGCCCGAGCGGGCGCCCTCGATGATCGACGAATACCCGATCCTCGCGGTC
>Ga0335080_10007737_pt1 | contig 11168 bp, 6 predicted proteins | sample Lox_Sample_34_FD_206720 | JGI IMG/M metagenome (GOLD analysis project Ga0335080, IMG submission 206720) | Soil microbial communities from Loxahatchee National Wildlife Refuge, Florida, United States - Lox_Sample_3.4 | ecosystem: Environmental > Terrestrial > Soil > Wetlands | place: USA: Florida...
CCCCGCACGGCGCGCGGCCGCGCTCGATCCACGGAGCGCGCTGCAGTAGCGGCTCAGCGGCGGCGCGCCGGCCGTCGGCGCCGCCGCCCTAGTCCGGCTGCCCGATCGGCGGCAGTCCCGCCGCGCCCCTCGTCCGGTTGAACGCCGCCAGGCCGGTGGTCCTGAGCCGGTTCCAGCGCGCCATGACCTCCGCGGATTGCTTCCGCGCCCGCTCGCAGCCGGCGACCTCGGCGGCGGTGGGTGCCACGTCGGCGCCCTGCATCGCCATCGCCGCACCGAGCAGCGCGTTGCTCGCGCTCTCCAGCGTCGGCGGCGCGGCCGGCCCGGGACGGAAGAACCGCCGCGCGCGCGGCCGAGGCGCCGGCGCCAGGGACTCGATCTGCGCCTTGAAGGCCGCGGCGTCGCTCCCCGTCAGCGAATCGAGCACCGCCGCCAGCGTGCGCGCCCGGCCGTAGGCCGCGTGCGCCGCGACCGCGGCCTGGTACGCCTCCCGCGACAGCGCCGCCAGCTGCTGCAGTCCCGCCGCCGGCGTCCTGACGCGCGGATCGAGCCGCAGTGTCAGCGGCTGCGTGACCGAGCGCCCGCCGACCGTCAGGCGGACCGTGTAGCCGCCGGGCGGCGCCCACGGCGCGGCCGCACCGTGCACGCTGCGATGCGGCACCGCGCCCGTCGCATCCACGTCCCCTTCCTCGTTCACGTCCGGCGCGCCGATCGGTTGATAGCGCAGGTCCCACGCGAACCGATGCATTCCCGCGCTCGTCCCGAGCCTGGCCTCCGGCCCCGGCCAGTAGAGCGGCAGCCCGCAGTCGGTGGCCGTCGGCTTGCGGCGGCACAGGGCGTCGTAGGCGGCCGGGTCCAGCGCCGGATCGGGCGCGAGCACCGGATCGGCGCTCGAATAGGAGCGCACCACGTTGCCCGCGGCGTCCAGGACGTCGAGCGTCACCGGGCCGGCGGCGTCGGAGGGCAAGTAGTAGTCCAGGATGCCGCCGCGCAGAGGGTTCTCGCCCGCCGGCGTCTCGGGCTGCCACGGCGTGGGGTCGTTGGTGCCGAAGCGGACCCGGACCGCCGTCTCGGGCTTCACCAGGTAGGGCGCGCCGTCGGCCTGCGCCGCGCGCAGGGCGGCCGCCTGCCGGAGCGGCGTCAGGTCGTCGAGGATCCAGAAGCCGCGGCCGTGGGTCCCCGCGATCAGGTCGGCGCACCGGCAGCCGCTGTCGTCCTTCACCTCGATGTCGCGCACCGAGATCGCCGGCATGTCGAGCCGCAGCGACTGCCAGTGGTCGCCGTCGTCGAACGACACCCATACCTGCGTATCGGTCGAGCCGTAGAGGAGCCCCGGCTGCCGCGGGTCCTCGCGGATCGCGTTCGCCACGGCGCCCGGCGCGAGGCCGCCGTCGATCTCCGTCCAGCTGCGGCCGCCGTCGTGGGTGCGCCAGAAGTGCGGATGGGGATCGTCGATCCGCATCGTGTTCGCCGCAGCGTACGCGGTCTGCGTGTCGAAGTGGCCCGCCTCGATGTTGAAGATGCGGGTCCACGGCTGAATCGCGGGCGGGGTGACGTTCGTCCAGGTCGCGCCGCCGTTCGTCGTCACCTGGATCGCGCCGTCGTCGGTGCCGGCCCAGAGGACCGCGCCGCTCCGGGGCGAGGCCGACAGGGCGGTGATCGCGCCGCGCGGGCCGGGCGTCACGGTGCTCGCGTACTTCCCCGCGCTGGCCGGAACCGCCCAGGTCTGTCGCGCGAGGTCGGGGCTGATCCGCGTCCAGGTGCGCGCGTGGTCGAGCGAGCGCCACACCGCGTCGGATGTGTAGTACAGCACGTCGGGCCGCACCGGCGACCAGAGGATCGGCATGGTGCGCACGTTGCGGCCGTACCGCTCGCCGCGCGCCGCGGCGTCCGGCCCCACGCCGGTGGTCTGGCCCGTGCGCCGGTCGTAGCGCGAGACGCCCGTGCGCCCGCTGCCGAACACCACGTCGGGATCGCGCGGGTCCGGCGCGGCGATGCCGTACTCCTGGATGTTGACCGGGTGCCAGTCGTGGAACGTGATCTCGCCGTCGTCGGAACGGGAATCCACGCAGATCGAGCCCGAGTCCTGCTGCCCGCTGCACACGCGGTACGGGAACGCGTCGTCCGCGGTCACGTGGTACACGGCCGCCGTCGGCTGCGTGTACCAGCTGCTCCACGAGACGCCCCGGTTCGCCGAGACGATGGCGCCCTGGTCGGAGACGACGAGCAGCAGGTTGGGATCCACCGGCGACACCCAGACCTTCTGGTAGTCGTCGCCGCCGGGCGAGCCGCGCACCGCCGACCAGGTCGCGCCGCCGTCATCGGTGCGCCACATCACGACCGACGCGCTGTAGACGACGTTCTCGTCCTTCGGGTCGACCGCGAGGGTCGGCAGGTCGCCGCCCCCGATGCGCGCGAGCGGACGCGCGTCCGCCGTCGCCGCGCTGTCGCCGGGAGCGCCGGGGGTGCGCGTGCGCAGCGTCCAGTGCGCGCCGCCGTCGGTCGACCGGTAGAAGCCGACCGGCCCCGAGCCGCCGCGCGGATTGACGGCCGCAACCATCGCGTAGACCACCTTCGAGTTGCTCGGCGCGATCGCGAGGTTGGCCTCCAGCACGCTCGGCAGGCCGTCGGTGAGCTGGCTCCAGGTGGTCCCGCCGTCGGTGGACTTGAAGATGCCGCCCGAGCCGCCGCCGAAATCGCCGCCTTCCCAGAACGCCTCCTGCTGCTGCCACAGCGCGGCGTAGACGGTGTTGGGGTCGGCCGGGTCGATGCGGACGTCGTTGCCGCTGGTGTACTCGTCCCGGTAGAGCACCTTCTCGAACGAGCGGCCGCCGTCGGTCGAGCGGAAGATCCCGCGCTCGGCGTTGGGGCCGTACGGGTGCCCGAGGGCCGCGACGAACAGCCGGTCGGGGTTGGTGCGGTCCACGTCCACGTTCGCGATCATCTCGGTCGAGTCGAGGCCGAGGTGCGTCCAGGTCCGGCCCGAGTCGATGGACTTGTACATCCCGTCGCCGGTCGCGAGGTCGGGACGGATGATGCCCGCCCCCGTGCCGACGTAGATCACGTTCGGCGCCGACGGCGCGACGGCGATCGCGCCGATCGAGCCGGTGGGCTCGGCGTCGAACAGCGGCTCCCAGTTGTTCCCGTAGTCGCTCGAACGCCACACGCCGCCGTTGTCGAACCCGACGTAGAACAGCGCCGGGTGTCCGGGCACGCCGTCGAGCGCGCGGGCGCGGCCGGCGCGGGTGGGGCCGATCGAGCGCCAGTGCATCGCCGCCGCGGGGTCGACCGACTGAGCGGCCGCGCGCGCCGGGAGGCCGAGGAGACACGACGCAGCGATGCCAAGGGAAACGATCGCGATTCGCACGGGAACGCACCTCGCGTGAGACGTGAAGCACGAGCGGAGACCGTTGTCGCCGGATCGAAGGAGTATGCCATGGCCGCGCGAGGCGTGCCACGGGGCGAATCCCGCCCGGCCTCCGGACCGCCGCACCCGGCGGCGGGCGGCTCCCGGCACGCCGTTTGCGAGCTCGGGCTCGAGCGCACCTCGTCACCGCCGTCGTAGCCGGCCCTCTGTGCGCGGCTTAGCTTGGAACGCCGCCGTTTCCGGGCCGGCGCCGAACGACATCCACCGCGAGAATCCGCATGGCCTACCTGCGTCGCCTCCCGATCGCCGTCAGCCTCCTGCTGCTCGGCTGCGCCCGCGCCCATCCCGCCGCCTTCAGCGACCGGAATCCCTTCGCCGCCGCGAGCCCGCTGTTCGACCAGGCGCCGCCGTTCGACCGGATCCACGACGCCGACTATCAGCCGGCGCTGGACGAGGGCATGCGCCGGCAGATCGCGGAGATCGCCGCGATCGCGGCCGACACCGCCGCGCCCACGTTCGACAACACGATCCTGGCGATGGAGCGCTCGGGCGTCCTGCTCCGCCGCGTCCTCAAGGTCTTCAACGCCATCACCTCGGCGAACACGGACGACAGCCTCCAGCAGGTGCAGACGGTCGAGGCCCCGCGGCTCGCCGCGCACAGCGACGCCATCTTCCTCGACGACACGCTGTTCCGCCGGATCAAGAGCCTGTACGACCGGCGCGAGAAGCTCGGCCTGGACTCGCTGCAGCAGTTCCTGGTCCGCCGCTACTACCGCGACTTCGTGCGCGCCGGCGCCCTGCTCGGCGACTCGGCGAAGGCGACGTTGCGGGCGCTGAACGAGGAGGAGGCCACCCTCAGCACCGACTTCCAGCGGCGCCTCCTCGCCGCCACCAAGGCCGGCGCGGTGGTCGTCACGGACTCGACCCGGCTCGCCGGCTTCAGCCCGGCGGAGCTGGCCGCCGCGGCGCAGGCCGCCCGCGACCGCAAGCTCGCCGCCGGCTGGGTGATTCCGCTGCAGAACACGACCCAGCAGCCGGCGCAGGCGGAGCTCGCCGACCGCGCGACGCGCGAGCGCCTGTTCGAGGCGTCCGTCACGCGCGCCGAGCGCGGCGACAGCGACGACACGCGCCGCATCATCACCCGGCTCGCCGAGGTGCGCGCCGAGCGCGCGCGGCTGCTCGGCTTCCCGACGCTCGCCGCCTACGTGCTCGACGACCAGATGGCGCGGACGCCCGAGGCGGCGATCAACCTGCTGAACCAGCTGGTGCCCGCGGCCACGGCCAAGGCGCGCGGCGAGGCCGCCGCGATGCAGGCGGTGATCGACGCGCAGCACGGCGGCTTCAAGTTGGCGCCGTGGGACTGGCAGTACTACGCCGAGCAGGTGCGCAAGGCGCAGTACGCGCTCGACGAGAACCAGATCAGGCCGTACTTCGAGCTGGACCGCGTGCTCCGCGACGGCGTGTTCTACGCCGCCAACCGGCTCTACGGGCTCACGTTCAAGGAGCGGAAGGACCTGCCGGTCTACCACAGCGACGTGCGGGTCTTCGAGGTCTTCGACGCGGACGGGACCTCGATGGGCCTCTTCTACTGCGACTATTTCAAGCGCGACAGCAAGAGCGGCGGCGCGTGGGAAGACACGTTCGTCGACGGCTCGCCGCTGCTGGGCACCAAGCCGGTCGTCTTCAACGTCGCCAACTTCGCCAAGCCGGCCGCGGGCCAGCCGGCGCTGCTCAGCTACGACGACGTGACCACGATGTTCCACGAGTTCGGGCACGGCCTGCACTCGCTGTTCATCCGGGCGCGCTACCCGCGCCTCGCCGGCAACGTGCCCACCGACTTCATCGAGGTCCCTTCGCAGTTCAACGAGCACTGGGCGCTCTACCCCGCGGTGTTCGCGCACTACGCGCGGCACTACCAGACCGGCGCCCCGATGCCGGCCGCGCTGGTGGACAGGATCAAGCGCGCCCGGACCTTCAACGAGGGATTCGAGACCACCGAGTTCCTCGAGGCGGGCCTGCTGGACATGGCGTGGCACACGCTGCCGCCCGGCCTCGAGCAGACCAACGTGGACTCGTTCGAGAACGCCGCGCTCGCGCAGCGCCACGTGCTGATCCCGGAGGTGCCGCCCCGCTACCGCAGCACCTACTTCGCGCACATCTGGGACGGCGGCTACGACGCCAACTACTACGCGTACCTGTGGAGCGAGCTGCTGGACGACGACGCCTTCGCCTGGTTCACCGAGCACGGCGGCCTCACCCGCGCCAACGGCCAGCGCTTCCGCGACATGATCCTCGCGGCCGGCGGCAGCGGCGACATGGGCGTCCTCTATCGGGCGTTCCGCGGACGCGATCCGGTCGTCGAGCCGCTGCTCGAGGCCCGCGGGCTCGTGGCCGGACGGCCGGGCCGCTAGGGGCTGGCCCGTGACACATTCGTGCCTTGACAGGCCGTCGCGCCGGTTCTTACGATTCGGCGGGACAGCGAACCACGACCACCATTAGCGGGTACCATCATCCGATGAGTTCACCGGTCGTCCGTCCGTACCACGCGCCGATTCGCGCCGCAGGCTCGCAGTGCCTGCATGCGAATCGCGGCACCTCGATGCTGGGGCGCCGCGGGGTGGACAATTGCCGCGGCGGTGTGCCCTGAGGAGTCGGCCGGCTGGGTGGCAGGTGGATGGGTGAGCGCCCCCGCGGAAGAGACTCCGGCGGGGGCGCTTCCGTATCCGGCCGCGCGTGCGGCCGGCGTTCGCCCTTCTCGCAGCGAAAGGGATTCATGTACGCCCGTAGTCCGCAGTTGACGAAGCAGTACCTGCTGGCGAGCGACTTCGATCAGACCCTGAGCTTCAACGACTCGGGGATCGTCCTGAGCGAGCTGCTCGGCCTGTCCGGCTTCCGGGAGAAGGTCACCGGCCTGTCGGATTCGCATTTGGTGCAGCAGGGCGCCGAGCTGTCGTACCTGCTGCTCCACGATCCCGAGTACCGCCGGGTGCGCAAGCAGGACCTCCTCGAGGTGGGCCGGCGTGTGCGCCTCAAGCACAACCTCCGCCCGCTGCTCGCGATGCTCGACCAGCTCGAGGGCTACCGGTTCGCCTTCTACGTCATTTCCGCCGCGCCGGAGGAAGTCATCCAGTCGGCGCTGGAAGGCATCCTGCCGGAGGACCACATCATCGGCACGCGGTTCCGGTACGATCCCGCCACGGGCGAGATCCAGTCCATCGTGCGGGTGTCCGCGGGCTACGGCAAGGTCGCGGCGCTCGAGGAGCTGCGGGCCGAGCTGCCGGTGAGTCCCGACCGGCTCGTCTACGTCGGCGACGGCAGCTCCGACGTCCACGTGATGCTGCACGTCAACCGGCTGGGCGGCCTCACCGTCGCGGTGTCGAAGAACGAGTACCTAGCGCCCATCGCCCGGCGGACGGTGCTGAGCGACGACGCGCTGAGCGTCGCCGTGCCCATCCTGGAGGAGATCGTCGGGCTCGACCCCGTGGGCATCCGCGCGCTCTACGAGTCGCACGGGTTCGTGCTCCAGGAGTGGGACAAGGTGCGCACCGACTCGCTGACGATCCGGCAGGCCGCGGCGGCCGGCGGATGAGCGACCTCATCGGCTGGGCGGCGACCGCGTTGTTCGCCGCGTCGTACTTCTTCAGGCAGCCCGCGGCCATGCGGCGCACGCAGGCGCTCGCCGCCGTGGTGTGGATGATCTACGGCGCGGTCATCCACGCCTTGCCGGTCGTCGTGGCCAACGTGATCGTCGCCACCCTCGCAACCTGGTCGTCGTTCCACGCGCCGGAGCGGACCCGGCCCCGCGGCGACGCCGCCGCGCCGCTCCCGCTGGAGGACGCCGCCTCCTAGGGCCGGCCCGGGCGCGGCAGCTTCTCCTGGCGTCGCGGACGGTGCATCCTTGGGTGCGCCCATCACGACGAGGCCACACCGATGACGACGTCCTCCCGCGCTCCGCAGGCCCGCATCGCCACCGCGTGCGCCCTCGCCGCCGCCTTCTCCTGCCTGCTCGCCGCCACCGGCGCCGCGCAGGCCGCGCAGCCGCTGGTGATCGACGCGACCTTCGCGGCCCCGCCCCCGGAAACCGGCTTCCTGCGGATGGGCGCGAACACGTCGCCGACGGGCCACGTCATCGGCGTCACCAGCCGCTACCTGACCCGCGACGGCCGGCCGTGGCTCCCGGTAATGGGCGAAATGCACTTCACGCGGGTCCCGCGCGCCGAGTGGGAACGGGAAATCCTGAAGATGAAGGCGGGCGGCGTGGACATCGTCTCCGCCTACGTGATCTGGATCCACCACGAGGAAGTCGAGGGCCGCTTCGACTGGACCGGGCGGCGCGACCTGCGCGCGTTCGCCGAGCTGTGCGCGAAGCACGGGATGTACTTCTATCCGCGGATCGGCCCGTGGTCGCACGCCGAGGTCCGTAACGGCGGCTTCCCCGACTGGCTGGTGCGCAAGGTCGGTCCCGGACTGCGCAGCAACGACTCCACCTACCTGGCGTACGCCGCCCGCTGGTACGACCAGATCGGCCGCCAGCTGAAGGGGCTGCTGTGGAAGGACGGCGGACCCGTCATCGGGATCCAGCTCGAGAACGAGTACAACGGCTTCGGGCCGGGCCGCGGCGTCGAGCACATCCTCCAGCTCAAGCGGATGGCCCTGGCCGCCGGGTTCGACGTGCCGCTCTACACCGTGACCGGTTGGGACAACGCGGCGCTGCCGCCGGCCGAGGTGATTCCGGTCTTCGGCGGCTACCCGGACTGGCCGTGGGACCAGTCCATCGAGCAGCTGCCGCCGAACGAGAACTACGAGTTCCGGTTCGCGAACCGCTGGGCCGGCGGCAGGGACGCGCACCATCCCGACGAGACCGCCCAGGAGGCGCTCACCCGCTACCCGTTCCTGGGCGTGGAGTACGGGCCCGGCATCGAGGACACCTACCACCGGCGCCCGGTGATCACGCCCGACGACATCGGCGCGATGCTCCCGGTCCAGCTCGGCTCCGGCGTCAACATGTACGGCTATTACATGTTCCACGGAGGCGCGAATCCCGGGGGCAAGCTCTCGACGCTGCAGGAGTCGCAGCGCACCGGCTATCCGACGGACGTGCCCACCGTCTCGTACGACTTCCAGGCCCCGCTCTCCGAGTACGGCGAGATGCGGGAGTCGTTCCGACGCATCAAGGCGGTGCACTACTTCCTGCGCGCGTTCGGCGGCGACCTCGCGCCGATGGTGGTGCACGCTCCCGACGCGGTGCCCGCCGGCCTGGCCGACACGACGGTGCCGCGGCTCTCCGCCCGCACGCTCGGCGACCACGGCTTCATCTTCTTCAACAACTACATCCGCCAGTACCACATGCCGGATCGGCCCGGCGTCCAGGTCGAGCTGCGCCTGCCCGGCGGGACGCTGCGCGTGCCCGCAGCGCCCGTGGACGTGCCGTCCGGCGCGTACTTCATCTGGCCGGTGAACCTCGACGTCGGTGGCGCGCTGCTCACGTACGGCACGGCGCAGCTGGTCACGCGGCTGACGCCGAAGGGCGGCCCGGTCTACGTGTTCCTCGCGGTGCCCGGCATCCCGCCCGAGTTCGCCTTCGACGCCGCCACGGTCGCCTCCGTGGACGCGCCGGGCGGGAGCGTGGTTCCGGACAGCGGCCGCATCTACGTGCGCGGGCTCCGTCCCGGGACCGCCCTGGCGATCACGGTGCGGCCCAAGACCGGCCCGGCGGTCCGCGTCGTGCTCTTGAGCCGGGCGGAAGCGGACGACCTGTGGATGGGCACGTTCGACGGCGCCGAGCGGCTCGTGCTCTCGGCGGCCGGTCTGTACTTCGAATCGGGGCGGGTGCACCTCGCGTCGGTCGGCTCGCCCGACTTCTCACTGGCGGTCTTCCCCGCTCCGGCCGCGACCCCGCGGGCCACCGCGCGGCTCGAGAATCTGGGCGCCGACGGCATCTTCACGCGTTACGCGGCCAGCCTGCCGGCGCGGCGGCCCCGCCTGACGGTGGACTCCGTCCGGGCGGCGGCGCCGGCGCCGCCCGTGACGCTCTTCAACGCCGTGACCTGGAGGCACGTCGCGATCGCGCTGGCGCCGAGCGACTCCGCGTTCGACTCGTCCGCCGTGTGGCGGCTGCACGTGCCCGCCGCGGCCGCGGCCGGCGACGGCGACGTGCTCGAGATCCGCTACGAGGGCGACGTCGCGCGGCTGACCTCGGCGGGAGACCTGCTCGACGACAACTTCTACAACGGCATGCCCTGGCGGATCGGACTGGCGCGCTACGCGGCCGACCTGCGGCGCGGGCCCCTCGAGCTGCGCGTGCTCCCGCTGCGGAGCGACGCGCCCATCTATCTCGAGCCCGCCTACTGGCCGAAGGACTTCGGCGCGAGCGGCCAGGTCGCGCGCGTGACGTCGGTGCGGCTGCTGCCCCGGTACGAGCTGGTGATCGGATCGGCGTCGCGCGGCCCGTGACGGCGCGCGCCTAGGCGGCTACCGGGCGGCGCGGCGCGCTCACGCCCGCGGCGCCACCCACCCACCGGTCTCGGCGGCGCGGAACAGGGCGTCGAGCACCGCCATGTTGCCCAGCGCGTCCTCGACCGTCACCGGCACGGCGGCGCCGCGGCGCACCGCCTCCCAGAATCGCTCGCCCTGCAGCGTGAACTGATTCACCGGGTCGAACCGCATCACCTCGACCCCGGCCCCGCTCACGTCGCGCCCGTCGTCCACGAGGATGCGCGCCGAGTGGTCCGGGGGCGGATTGAACGGGATCTCGACCTCGATGCGGCCCGCGGTGCCGAGGATCTGCATCCGCTGGAAGTGCGCGGTCTGACCGGCCACGGTGATCGCGGCCTGGCCGGAGGGAAACCGCAGCAGCGCGGACACGAAGCGGTCCACCGCGAGCTCCGGGTCCCGGTCGAGCACGGCGGCGACCTCGAGCGGCTCGGCGCCGTAGAGCCAGCGCGCCAGCGTCACCGGGTAGCACCCGATGTCGAGCAGCACGCCGCCGCCCCACTCCACCCGGCTGCGGATGTCGTCGGGATCGCGCCGGTTGTAGCTGAAGTGGCCGTGCACCAGGCGCAGCTCGCCGATGCGGCCGCCGCGCACCAGCTCGCGCACCCGGAGCCACTGCGGGTGCGCGCGCACCATGAACGCCTCGGCGACGACCACGCCGGCGCGGTCGCGCGCGGCCAGCAGCCCCCGCACCTCGGCCGCGTTCATGCCGAGCGGCTTCTCGCACAGCACGTGCTTGCCGGCCTCGGCGGCGCGGATGGCCCACGGCACGTGGAGATGGTTGGGAAGCGGGACGTAGACCGCCTCGACGCCCGGGTCGGCGAGCAGCGCCTCGTAGGAGCCGTGCGCCCGCGGGATGGCGAGCGACCGCGCCGCGGCCTGCGCCTTCGCGAGGTCGCGCGAGGCGATGGCCTCCATGCGCGCCCGGGGGCTCTTCTGCATGGCCGGAACGACCTGGCGGACGGCGATGTCGGCGACGCCGAGGACGCCCCAGCGCAGGGGAGCGGACTCGGGCTCGGCGGCGCGCCCCGCGCCCGGCCCGGCCGGCCTCGCAGGCGCCGACGGATCCCTCACGGGCCCCTTACGCGCTCCCGATGAACACCCCGGCCGCGAAGACCAGGATGCCGCCGACCATGACCTGGATGGCGGCCGGCAGCGGGGGCGTGTCCATGTAGCGGTGGCGCACCCACGCGATCACGCTCAACTCCGCGATCACCACCGCGATGGCTACGCCCAGCGCCACCGTGAAGTTCTGGAGCAGGAACGGCAGCGAGTGGCCCAGGCCGCCCAGGGCGGTCATCAGGCCACA
>Ga0335080_10007738_pt1 | contig 11167 bp, 14 predicted proteins | sample Lox_Sample_34_FD_206720 | JGI IMG/M metagenome (GOLD analysis project Ga0335080, IMG submission 206720) | Soil microbial communities from Loxahatchee National Wildlife Refuge, Florida, United States - Lox_Sample_3.4 | ecosystem: Environmental > Terrestrial > Soil > Wetlands | place: USA...
TGAGGCGTTCCTGAATGGCGATATGGGTCATGGCTGTCGTCGGCGCCGCTCCGTGCCAGTGCTTCTCACCGGCGGGGATCCACACCACGTCACCCGGCCGAATCTCCTGAACGGGGCCGCCCCAGCGCTGCGCGAGCCCACAGCCGGCGGTCACGATCAGGGTCTGGCCGAACGGGTGCGTGTGCCAAGCTGTGCGCGCGCCGGGCTCGAATGTGACGCTCGCGCCGGAGACACGCGCCGGAGTGGGCGCCTCGAACAGCGGGTCGATACGCACAGTGCCGGTGAACCACTCGGCCGGTCCGCTGCCGGACGGTTGGGAGCCGCTCCTCTTGATGTCCATGTGGACTGCCTCCTCGATGCCAAGCGTACAGGCGCAGTTGCCAGCTGAGTAGCGGCAAAAATCGATTTACGCGGGCGGCGAAACGACTGGGTGTGTCTCCCTCGGCGCTGAGCCACGCGATTCGCGGGTTGGAGGACCGGTTCGGCGTGCGGCTGCTCGCGCGCACCACGCGGAGCGTCGCACCGACCGATGCCGGAGCACAGCTCGTGGCGCGACTGCGCCCGGCACTTGGCGACATCCACGGGGCCCTGGACCTGATCTCCGGGCTGCGGGAACGGCCGGCGGGCCGCGTGCGTGTGGCGGTATCGCGGCTCGCCGCGATGACCGTGATCGCGCCGAAGGTGGGGCAGTTGGCGCGCGACTACCCCAAGGTGGTGCTCGACGTCACGATCCAGGAGCGCCGCGTCGACCTCGTCGCCGAGGGTTTCGACGCCGGGATCCACCTCATGGAGTAGATCGAGAAGGACATGGCGGCGGTCCGCGTGTCGCGGGACCTGCGAGCGGCGATCGTGGGCTCGCCCGCGTACTTCGAATCGCACCCCAAGCCCGCGTCACCTCGCGAGCTGTTGAGTCACCGGTGCATCAACTTTCGACACCGTCCCGACGAGGTGTACCGGTGGGAGTTCGACAAGGGCAAGCGCTCGCTCGCCATCGCCGTGAATGGACCGTTGATCGTGGATGACGCGGAGCTCTCGCTCCGTGCGGCGCTGGATGGCGCGGGTCCTGTGTCGGTGATGATCCGGACGCCGAGACCTCGCGTTGACAGTGCGCCTTTCGCGCTCGTCCCGTATTCTGTAACTTGCAGCGGTAGCAATTCTTAGGTCCGTAGCTCAATTGGTAGAGCACCGGTCTCCAAAACCGGGGGTTGCAGGTTCGATTCCTGCCGGGCCTGCTTGGGCTCCGACTCCGTCGCGGCCCTGCGCACGCCCGGCCGGATCTTGGCCGTCATCGCTCGCTGTCGCTCGCGACATCCGGTCGATTCCTGCAATGCCCGGCCCCACGGGGCCAGCCGGCATGCCAATAGAGTTCCAGCGCGGGCGACGGCGTGAAGATCAAAGACGCGCCTTGGGACTCACGATCCCCACCGTTATTGGCCCACGACCTGCTCCGCACAGAGATCGCTGTTGCGCCGCGCCCGTGTTTCTTCTCGCCACAACGCTGCGGCATTCACCGAATCGTGCGCTGCGAGCGCCGCCTGTGCCCTGAGCGTCAGGCGGTCGAACTCCAGGCACTCCCGATCGAGCCGCGTCACGAAGTCCCGTATCTCGCTGCGATAGTCCTTTCGGGACCAGCGTTCGACCCGCAGTGGCGCCGGGCGTTCGTACTCGCTCAAATCATTGTACAGCTCGTCCCCGACCGCCGCCGCATCGCCGGCCGACATCCGCACCCCGTGCTGGGCGAGCGCCAGCCGCAGCGGAAGCGTTACCATCCCCTCACGCAAGGGCCGGGCAATCTCGAACACGAAGAGATACTGGTCTGCCTTCTCGCACGGCGTCGCGCTGCACTGCACCGCCACCCGCAGCACGTAATTCGCGCCCTCCAAGTCCTTCACGATCAGGACGTCCCCCAGCGAGCGCAGCTCACTCTCGAGTGCCGTCTGGAACACCCCACCAGTCGCATCGGTGAGATCCAGGAACACCCGCAGCTCATCAGCACGGGCGGGCGCGCCCGGACCCGGCGCGCTCGCCAGAGCCGCGAACAAGACTACGCTGACAATCATCGCGACCGCCTCAGTCCCGTCCCTGTCAGTTGATGATGTGTTGGTCCGGGTTGTTCGGATTGACGCAGGGACTGACGAAGTCCGTTCCGGGCGTGATGCACGTCGACCCGGTCCCGCTGCCCATGAGTAGCGCCACCGTGGCCGCGCTTCCAATTGCCAGGCCGCCCGCGAGCAGTGCCGTACGAGCCGGCGCGGCGATCGGCGCTCTCATGAGCTTGATGTCGCCGAGCGGAATTTCCGTGAAGGCGCCGCGGTTGAAGCCCGCCAGCGTGTCGCCGTGCACCGTCGGATTCCACAACTCCGTTTCGTTACCATTGGTGTTCGTCACCCACACGTGGCTGGGCCCGCGCGTCGCGACGAATTCCGCCGGATACCCGATCGGCTCGACGGTCTTACATGCGCCTACGGCAAACAGTCCCGCTGCCATTACGACGAGATAGTTGCGCATATCCTGTCCTTTCGGTCTCGGTTCGCCAGTTTTGATATTGCCACACTTCGAAACGCCTTGGGGTATACCGAGAGGAGATGACAACGGGATGACGGCAGTTTGAGCCCCGGGCGTGGGTGGGATTAGGTTGTATTCGTATGCGCGTGCTCATCGTGGAAGACGACGTCGACTTGACCGACCTGCTGGTGCGAGCGGTTCGGGAAGCATCCTGGGCGGCGGACACCACCGCGAGCGGCACCGCGGCCCTATCCGCCCTCGCCCGCAATGATTACGACCTGGCGGTACTCGATATCGGACTCCCCGACCTCGACGGCCTCGAGGTCTGCCGTTTGTGGCGTGCCCGCGGCGGCAAAACCCCAATCCTCATATTGACGGCGCGCAGCGGCTTGTCCGATCGCGTGCGCGGCCTGGACTCGGGCGCCGACGACTACCTCGGCAAGCCCATCGCGATCGACGAGCTCCTGGCGCGGTTGCGCGCCCTGGCGCGGCGGCCCCCGTCCGTGCTCGATGTCACACCGCACGTCGCCGATCTCGAGCTCGACACCGCGAGCCGCACCGCCCGCCGCGCCGGGCGCACGCTCACCCTGACGTCGCGCGAGTACGCCCTGCTCGAGTATCTCATGCGCAACCGCGCCCGCGTGGTCAGCCGCGCTCAGATCCTCGAGCACGTATGGGACGACAACTTCGATCCCGTCGCGAATGCCGTCGACGTGCTGCTCGGCCGTGTGCGCCGCAAAGTCGACCGCGGCGGATTGCCGCCCTTGATTCACACCGTCGTCGGCATGGGATACGTGCTCGCCGAGCGCTGGCCGCCGAGACCGGCCCGGCCGTCCTGATGACGCACAGCCGTCTGCGATTGGCGCTCGCCGCGCGCTTTGGGGCGGCGTTCCTCGTCTGCCTCGTCGCCCTGGATGCGCTGCTTTACGTGTACATCCACGGCCAGGATGACCGCCGCCTCACCCGCCAGATCACAACTACCAGTGCCGCGGTTCTCGCCGGCATTCGCCGTCAGGCGCTCGAAACCCAGGTCCCGGTGCCCGTCGCGATTGATAATGCCCTGCGCCGCTGGCCGGTGGGCCCCGACTGGTTTGCTTTCTTCGACGAGCAGCGGCACCTGTTGGGATTTCGCGCCCACGGTCGCGAGGTCGAGGTCGTCACGGCGCCGTGGCCGCACCCTGACGCGCCGATCTGGGAGGTCGATCGTGGCCCCGATGCGACGTTCCGTCTGACCGAGGCGTCCGACACCGTTCTCGGCATGCGTCTCTCCGTCGTCGTCGCCCGTTCCACGGTCGATCTGCGCCAGCATGAGAAAGCGCTGCTGAACTGGCTCCTCGCCAGCATTCCGATCGTGATCCTGTTCGCCGTCGCCGCGGGCTATTTCGTCGGCGCCGGCTCGCTCGCGCCGATCGCACGGATGACCCGCGCCATCGCGGCGATGGATCCAGGCGATCTCGATCGCCGCCTGCCCGTGCGCGAACCCCAGGACGAGCTCGATTCCCTGGCCGATCAGTTCAACCGGCTCCTCGCCCGCCTCGCGCAGGCGCAGCAACAAAACCGGCTGTTTCTGGCACAGGCGGCGCATCAGCTCAAGACGCCCTTGATGATCGTGCGCGGCGAGAGCACGCTGAGTCTCGAGCGGCCGCGCGATCCCCAGGAATACGAAGCCTCGCTGCGCCGCGTGCAACGCGCGTCCGAGCAGATGGCGCAGCGCGTCGACGGCCTGTTCCTCCTCGCCCACGCCCAGGCCGGTGAGCGCCCGCCCATGAACGATGCCGTCGAGCTTGACGGTTTGGCACTCGAGTGCGCCGATCTACTCCGCAAACGGGCGCAGGCGCTGCATCAGACGCTGCAGCTCGACGCCATGGACCCGGTGCACGCGCGAGCCAACGAGATTCTGCTGCGCGAGGCGCTGCTCGAGTTGGTCGAGAATGGACTGCGCCATGGCAGCCCGACCCTTCCGGTCTCGATCTCCGTGCACCGCGAGAATGGCATGGCGCACCTCGAGGTGTCGAGCGCCGGCCCGCTGATTGCCCCGGAATCGCGCGACGCACACGGCGTGCGGTCCTCGGGGCTCGGCCTTTCGATTGTGCGCTGGATTGCCGCGGCCCACAACGGATCGCTCCTGTCGTTTCGCCGCGACGAGCGGAATGTGTTTGCCCTGATCCTGCCGGCCGTCGACCTGCCCGAGCACGAGTGATGAAGGCAGGCTTGATGTTCCGCGCTTTGGACTACTTCTTGCTCCCGCAGCTCGCCCGGATCCGGCCGTGAAACACCTCGCCCGAGTCGTAATGGGCTTCCATGGTTCCGGTCATGTCTTTGTCATAGAACCGCGTCACGATGTGCAGCAGCGTGACGGTGCGGCCCGGCCGCAGCACGCTGGGATACGGACCCGCTTCCGACACCATGCTGTCGCCGCCGCTCGCGACGATGCGAACCGGAACCGGCGCGCGGTCCGGCAGCTTCATCATGGCACTCTTGCCATCCGGAGCCATGAAGAGCTGCGACGTCACCACCACGCTGTCACTCGAGCCGGCGAGGGTTTGCATGTGCCACATGGTGCACTTACTGCCCTGCGCATGCGCGGTGCGGCCGCCGGCCAGCACGAGCACTAGCGACAATCCGAGGCAGACGGCTCGATGCACGGGAACGCTCGTTCGAGAAGGAGCGGAGAACGTACCCGCGAAACGGGCAACGGGGAAGGCGCGATTGACCTTGATCAACCGCACAACGAATCGAACGAGATTTTCCCGTTGGTCGTCGACCGTCCGCTGATGGTTCCGTTCACGGCCACCGGGCGCTTGGGTCACTGTTGGTGTGACGATCGCTGATGATGCGCGTACATAGCTAGTCCTAAGGCCATTTTGGCCGTAGTTCTTGTCGCCGTTGCATTACGGAACAAAGCGTGGTATTGGATAGTATGGTATTATCCCTGTGGCGACAGGCGTCATCCGGCCTCGTCATAGCCGTGGATTGTCGCAGCCGTCAGGTAGGAAACACGAATGGGAGGTCTGTCAATGCGCGTGCCATTTCTCGCGGGTCTAGGGTCGCTGGCTCTGGTAGTCGGCGGTGCCGGTTGTAAGAGCACGACCACCGTCGGGTATCCGGCGGAGTACGTCTCGATGAAGTCGCCAAGCCACATCTGGGTCACGACTGCCGACAAGAAAGTCGTTGAGATGTACAATCCCCAGATCAGGGGTGACAGCGGCGATACACTCGTGGGCTTTGCCAGCAAAACTGGCGGATACACCGAAATTCCCGTGTCCCAGGTGCAGCTCATGAAGGCGCAGGAAGTATCGCTCGCGAAATCCATGGTGTTCGGCGGCGCGGTGGCGATCGGTATGGCACTCCTCGTATCGCAAACCCAGGGGAGCGCGCCCTACTGCGCGAGTTTCGCTCCCGGTGCCGCCAACAACGGGCTGCCGCAACCGTGCGGTACGACCAATGGAAAGCCCAATGGAACGTCCGTGATCGAAACCCCGTAACGCGCAGCACCGCACCGCAGTCGCAGCGTGCTCGTCCAAAATGGTCGGACTCGTCGAGTCCGACCATTTGGTTTTCGATCCGGTGTTCTTCCCACGATCAGTTGACGTACTTGCGTATGAACAGGGGGCCAAAGGCTCGACTCAGGTACGGAAACCTGGTCAACAGCGCTTTGAACTCCTGCGCGGTCGGAAAGCGAAGGAAACGGCCCACCTCGGGACGGGGCGGCGTCCGCGTCATGCGAATGGCGAAAAACGGTCTGTGATCGTCGCTGGTTGGGTAAATATTCCCAAAGGCCTTGCTGTGGTAGATATCCTGCATGACGGCAAGATATTGGCCCAACACGCTCAGGTCCGCCGCCAGTTGACCACCGTGAAAGCACGTCGGACACCAGTCGGCCAGGTCGCCAGTCTCGAATAGATCCCGCGGGAATTTCGTAAACCCCTCCTGGGAATAGTATTCGATCACCGGCTCGTCATCCGTCATCGGCTTCACGTTGCTCAACGCGGTCGTCAGGCGTGGTGCGCTTCCGACAAACGTCCCCAGCCAGTCGACCGGTTCGGCGAGATTCACCTCCCGCAAGCTTTCCATGACCAAGCTTCTGCTGCGCAGCCGCCGTTCCGCGCTCAGCCAGTCGATTTGATTCGGTCCTTCTTTTTGGCCCATGAGAATGAAATCGCGATAGGCCCCATTCAACAGGACCGCATTGGGAAACACATCCAGGAACGCCTTCACCAGCCGCCGGGAATTTTCTTCTCTCACCTGATTGAACGGCACCCACTGGGTCATGTACCCGCCGGCCTTGAGCGCACGGTAAGCCAAGCGATAGAACTCCTCGGTATAGAGCGCGGCGGTGCCCGCGTGATTGAGCGGCGGCGGCTCGAGCGAAATCAAATCAAAGGATCGTTCCGGTGTCATTCGGAGGTGCTGGCGGCCATCGTTCACGATGACGCTCACCCGCGGATCCGTCAGAATATCCCGGTTCCATTGGCTGAAGTACGGCGCCAAGCCCAACACATTCTTGGACAGGTCCACGATTTCGATGTGCCGTACGCTCGGGTGCAACGATGCTGCATACAGGGTGTTGCCGACCCCAAAGCAAAGAATCATGACGGAGGAAGGATGCTCCATTTGCAGCAAGGGAAGATGCGCGAAGGCACGCTGATAGCGCAGTGCCACATACTCTGTCGACGACATGCTGAAGCCGTTGGTGATAAGCCGGCGAACCTTGCCCTCTCCCGTCGTCGGTTCAGGCTCCTCGCTGACCGCGGCAATCTCATTGATGCCCTCGCTGACCGTGAGGATGTTCTCGTACGGCATGCTGTACAGATCGTAGGCCATCGCCAGCAGATACGAAGGGGGCTTGGTCAGCCACACCACGCTCATCACCCCAAACGCCAGGACCGAACCGCGCACCAGCCACGAGCGACTCGTGCCCCAGGAGCTGACGAGCGCCGGGACCGTCGCCACGGCGGCGCACATCACGAGCACGGTCACGCATCGCTGGATACCCAGATGGGGCAGCAAGATGAATCCGGTAACGAGAGAGCCCGCGATGGCCCCGGTACAATTCCACAGATAGAGCGCGCCCGCGCGAGTCCCAACCTTGTCGAGTGTTTTCTGCACGACGGCATTGATGGAAGGATAGGCCAGTCCCATACACACAGCCGGAAGAAACAGCGTCTTCAGTGCCGCCGCCGTCACATTGATGTAATCGAACAGCGAGACAGGAATCGCCGGCGCCTCGAGCCGCATCAGTTGACCGGCAAAATAGAATCGTCTCGTGTGGATCGATACGAACACCCCACCCAGGACAGCGACCGCAAACAGCAATTGACCACAGACGTACACCACGGCCATGTTCCCAAACCGCTTCGATATGGACCCCGCAATCGTCGACCCGAGGAACATTCCCACCAGGAGCACGGCGAGCAGGATGGAGAAGGTGAATCGGGTGGCCATGTAGACGCCGGAGAGAAACCGGAACCACGCGATTTCCATGCCCATGGCCGCGAAGCCGGAAATCGCGATCGCAAGGCCCAGGGGCAGAATCGCGAGAGCGTCGTCTGGTAGCGTGGCGGGAGAGACTGCTCGACTGATTGCTACTGCTGATCGGTGCACCCGCGTCAGACCAAATGCCGCGACCCCACACGTCAAATTGAGCATCACCGCGATCGCATTGGTTGTCGTGATGCCGAGGTGAGGTACTGCCCAGAGATCGACCAATACGCAGCCCAGGGCGGCGCCCAAGGTGTTGATGCCGTAGAGCAAACCAATGCGCCAACCGGCATGGCCGACCGACCCACTAAGCAGGAAACGAATAAGGAGGGTTAACGTGGCGCCCATGAGAATGGTCACCGGCCCGACAAGAACGGTGGCGATCACGTAGCGCCACAGATATGACGATCCGGTGAGCTCGAGCCAACCGTGTGCTGCGACTCGATAGTGTGAAACCAGAGGAGAGAAGCTCTCGAGATGCGGAATGAGCACGGACAAGAGAAACGCCGCCACTGCTATTCCCACTTCCGCGCAGGAATACCAAAGCAATGCGGCGGACGAATGTGCGGCATGAATCTTGTCAATCAGGCGGCCCGCGACATAGGCGCCTAGTCCCAAACCAAATACAAAGGTGCCGGATACGAGAGCCGCTGATTGGACGGTATTGCCGAACAGCTGTCCGAACTCGCGAACCCAAATGAGTTGATAGACGAGTCCGGAAACGCCCGAAATAAGGAAGATGAAGTAAATCGCTACGGCCACGACCGCGGTCCTACAGCAACTTCGCCACGAGCCGCGACAGCTCGCCAAGCTGAGTGGCATCCGCGCTCAAGGCTTCGGCGCTCGCCTGGTCCGCGGCCTCGGTCGCGTGGGAGAGCAGCTGCTCGCCCGCTCGGGTGAGCGAAGCGAACCCGACGCGCGCGTCGTGCTTGTCGACGGCGCGCTTGACGAGGCCGATCTTCTCGAGCGGGATCAGGGCGCGCGTCACCGCGGCCGGGGTCAGGCCCAGCGCCTCGGCCAGGTCGACCCGGCGCAGCTTGCGCTCGGGGGCCAGGGCGAGATGCCGCAGGATCGCGAAATCCCCGAAGCTCAGGCCATGCAGCGCGCCGAGCCGGCCGTCGAGCCGGCGGACCAGCCGGGCCTGAGCCCGGGAGAGTTCGAGGAGCAGTGTGAGAGGTGATGGTTGAGTCATAGTTGATATATCAAACATATGTTCAGCATAGTGAAACGGAAGGGCGCGCCCAACCCGTGCGATCCTATTTGCTCTTGTTCATGTATTGCTCGTTCCAGGCGACCGGAAAACTTTGGCCGCAGCGCGCGCACCCCATGCTCGAGGGCGCGCCAAACAACGGAGCGCGGTTCCCGCAGCTGGGGCATACCGCGTAGTGGCTGCCCCAGCTGGCCGGCAAGAGCAGCGAGGCGTTGGGAGGACGGGGGACCACCGTCCACTGGCCCGGCGGATGATCGGAGAGTTCCGTCAATGCGCGGGACACCACCACGCGCCTGCCGTTCACTTCCAGCGTGACCGTGTCGTTCGTGAGCACCGTGACGCGATACCACGCGCCTCGACGCAGTGGATGGGGCCCAACCGCCGTGAGGCGCGCCCAGTGAGACGGTGCCGAGCCGGTCTCGTCCAATGCTCCGCTCCCGCGTCCTGTCCTCAACACGCAAACGGAGCCGCAGCGAGGGCTGCGGCTCCGACCATCCCTAGTTCGGTGTCTTCCGACTCCAGGTCAAACGGACCTGAGAAGCTGGCCTGGCCTTGAGCCTTGTTATGCGGCCACCCTCCCTCGGGCTGTGTACGCACCGTTATGCAAGAACTCGCTCCCCCAACGTATATCAGGCCCCATGAACCGTCCACCCTGAAAGCTCGCCGGAATGGCGGCTTTCCACGTTGACTCATCGCTCGCAAGGCGGTTCTTTTCGGCGTGCGCCCGATCGTCGTGCTTGCCGCGCCCCTCACGCTTGCCTGTCACTCGTTGCGGCCCGTGTCGCCGACGCAGTTGAACCCGGTGCACGCCCACAACCGGGTCTGGGTCACCGGCCTCGATCATTCCGTGGTGGAGTTGCAGGACCCCGAAGTGAACCACGACACGTTGAATGGGATCGTGGATGGGGAGCCGCAACGGATTGCCCTGGACGATGTCGTGATAATTCAGGCGCTCCAGTCAGACCCGGCCAAGACCGCGGTGGTCGCGATCATCGCGGGAGGCGCGACGTTCGCCGGCCTGTGGTACATGGAGCACCGGCCCGACGTTGGCGATGTGGGCGTGTGCACCAACGGGATTCTCGACATGGGGGTCGCGCCAGGCTCGCAATACATTCCCTGTTGCCAGATCGAGAATACGACGCCCTGTTAGCTCGTTGCTCCGCCGCTGTGCGCTTCCGCTTCAACGCCTCATCAGGCTGATCTAACTCTTCGCCTCGAATCCGCCTGCCGCGCCATATCCACGATCCAGCGCGGCGGCGTTCCTTGGCGTGAGGTCGACGGCGACCTCGTTCAGCAGCTTGATGAAGCGTCCTTCCGTGGGCATGCGGCTCTTGAGATTGCCGCGAGCGATCCAGCGCTCGAGCTTCAGGCAGGTGGCCGGGCGGGCCACGGCCCCATTGATGGAATTCCGCAACCCATTTGGGCTGATGGAGATCTCGCGGGCCGCCTTACGGAGCGACGTCTGCACCACGGCGCGGGCGACCGCATCACGGAGCAATTCGACCGGCAGCGTCGGCAATGCGGAACGACTACTGTTCATCACTGGAACCAAAATCGGGGCACGATACTCTAATATAGTCTTCGGTGTTACCGGATGTGATCCAGGCGCCCTGCGTTGACTGGCGCCATTCGGCCCGCTAAAAATGAACCGGCGGCGATCGTCTCCGTACCAGAATCGAGGGTGTACTCGCCCGTGAGTCATCGGATTGCCCGAACTGTGCTTCTCGCCGCGGCGCTCGCCGGCTGCGGTCCGCGCCCGTGGTGGACGGCGTCACAGGTGCATCCCACGCATCCCGGGGCCGCGCCCTACGACTCACGCGAGATCTATCGCTCCATGGGCTATCTCGTGGATACCGCCCAGCTGCGGTTCGTGGGATCGCTTCGCTTCCTGGCCGGACCGACGCCCGATTCGACCATCGTCGTGTTCGGCCTGTCGCTCTCGAACCGCGCGCTGAGTTTCCGCACCGAGGG
>Ga0335080_10007743_pt1 | contig 11162 bp, 9 predicted proteins | sample Lox_Sample_34_FD_206720 | JGI IMG/M metagenome (GOLD analysis project Ga0335080, IMG submission 206720) | Soil microbial communities from Loxahatchee National Wildlife Refuge, Florida, United States - Lox_Sample_3.4 | ecosystem: Environmental > Terrestrial > Soil > Wetlands | place: USA: Florida...
TTCGGGCTGGGGCTCCGCCTCAGCCTCGACCAGCAGCGACATGAGGCGCTCGAGCTGCTCGACGAGCTCAACCTGCCCGCTTCCCTCAAGGAGGGCTTGCGCGAGCCGCAGCCGGACGAGGCAGCGCTGCAGCGGACACGTGCGCTCGTCGACGAGCTGAAGACGCTGCTCGCCGGACGGAAGAGCGCCGCGGCGCGCCGGCTCGCTCTCCTCGCAGATGCCTTGGTCGAGAAGAGCGTCTGGCTGGTCGGCGGCGACGGCTGGGCCTATGACATCGGCTTTGGCGGTCTCGATCACGTGCTCGCCTCCGGCCGCAACGTCAAGGTGCTCGTCCTCGACACCGAGGTCTACTCGAACACGGGGGGACAGGCTTCGAAGGCGACCCCGCGCGGTGCGGTGGCGAAGTTCGCGTCCGGCGGCAAGCGGACCCGTAAGAAGGACCTCGGACAGATCGCGATGGGCTACGGAGACGTGTACGTAGCGCAGATTGCCCTTGGCGGAGACAACGCCCAGGCGGTGCGGGCGCTCGGGGAAGCGGAGCACTATCCGGGTCCGGCGCTCGTGATCGCCTACAGCCACTGCATCGAGCACGGCATCGAGATGGAGCAGGGAATGCTGCACCAGAAGGACGCCGTCGACACGGGCTACTGGCCCTTGTACCGCTATGACCCGCGCGAGGAGAAGCCGCTGCACGTCGACTCCAAGCGCAAGCGTCCACTCGCAGACTTCCTCGCCGAGGAAAACCGCTTCGCCTCGCTGCAGCGCAGCCGGCCGCAGACCGCGGCCGAGCTGGACGGGCTCGAGCAGGCCGACACGGACGATCACTGGGCCCACCTCGAGCTGCTGCTCGCCGCACAGGAAGCGGCTTCCGCCGACGAGCGTACGGTGGAGCCGTTCTAGCGCGCCGAGGCGGCCGCCTCGGGTCGCCAGCGCCACTCGGCGACCTCCGGGGCGTCCTCGCCGTGCTCGCGCGCGTAGGCACGCGCGCTCAGCCGCGCGTCCTCCATCTCCTGCCGCAGGTGGCCGGCGCGATCCGCAAGACCCGGCACACGGTCGATCACGTCGATCACGAGGTGGTAGCGGTCGAGGTCGTTCAGCATGACCATGTCGAACGGCGTCGTCGTCGTGCCCTCCTCCTTGTAGCCGCGGACGTGGAGGTTGGCGTGGTTTGCGCGCCGGTACGTGAGCCGGTGGATCAGCCACGGGTAGCCGTGGTAGGCGAAGACCACGGGCCGGTGGGTCGTGAAGAGCGAGTCGAACTCGTGGTCGGCGAGCCCGTGCGGGTGCTCGCTCTCGGGCTGCAGGCGCATGAGGTCGACAACGTTGACGACCCGCACCTTCAGCTGCGGCAACCGCTCGCGGAGGATCCCGGTCGCAGCAAGCGTCTCGAGGGTGGGCACGTCGCCGCAGCACGCGAGAACGACGTCGGGCTCGCCGTTACCGTCGTTGGAGGCCCACTCCCAGATCCCGACTCCGCGCGTGCAGTGGAGGACGGCCTCCTCCATGGGAAGGAACTGCGGTGCGGGCTGTTTCCCGGCGACGATGACGTTCACGTAATGCCGGCTGCGCACGCAGTGGTCGGCCACGGAGAGGAGGCAGTTCGCGTCGGGAGGCAGGTAGACCCGAATGATCTCCGCCTTCTTGTTAACGACATGGTCGATGAAGCCGGGATCCTGGTGCGAGAACCCGTTGTGGTCCTGGCGCCAGACGTGCGACGAGAGCAGATAGTTGAGCGAGGCGAGCGGCCGCCGCCAGGGAATCCCGCGCGTGACCTTCAGCCACTTCGCGTGCTGATTGAACATCGAGTCCACGATGTGGATGAACGCCTCGTAGCAATCGAACAACCCGTGCCGGCCGGTGAGGAGGTAGCCCTCGAGCCAGCCCTGGCACTGGTGCTCGGAGAGCATCTCGACGACGCGGCCGCTCGGCACGAGGTGCTCGTCGACGGGCTCGACCCGCGCGTCCCACTGCTTGCCCGTCACCTCGAAGACGGCGTCGAGCCTGTTCGAGGCCGTCTCGTCGGGGCCGAAGATGCGGAAGTTGTGGGGATTCGCGCGAACGACCTCGGTGAGCCAGCTCCCCAGGACGCGGGTCGCCTCGGCAGTCCCGGCTCCAGGGTCGTCCACCTGGACGGCGAAGCGACGGAAGTCCGGCAGGTCGAGATCGCGCAGCACGAGACCGCCGTTCGTCTTCGGGTTAGCGGACATGCGGCGATCGCCCTCGGGGGCGAGCACCACGAGCTCCTCCCGCAGCGTGCCCGCGTCGTCGAAGAGCTCCTCCGGGCGGTAGCTCCGCAGCCACTCCTCGAGCTGCCGGAGATGAGCGGGGTTCGTCCTGACCTCGGCGAGTGGAACCTGATGCGCGCGCCACGTTCCTTCGACCGGCAGCCCGTCGACCTCGCGCGGCCCCGTCCAACCCTTAGGCGACCGGAACACGATCATCCCGCGGGGATCGTCGAGCGTGCGGTCGAGCAGGTCGCCGAAGCGGCGATGCGTCTCGAGGTGGTCGTCGCTCGTGTCGAAGAAGAACGGCTCGTAGCCGTATCCGCGCAGGAGCGACGCGAGCTCCCCCTCCGGGATCCGAGCGAGCACGGTCGGATTCGCGATCTTGTAGCCGTTGAGGTGGAGGATCGGCAGGACTCTTCCGTCGTGCTCCGGGCTCATGAACTTGTTCGAGTGCCAGCTCGTCGCCAGCGGACCGGTCTCGGCCTCGCCGTCGCCCACGACGCAGGCGACGGTCAGGCCCGGATCGTCGAACGCCGCGCCGTACGCGTGCGAGAGCGCATAGCCGAGCTCGCCGCCCTCGTGGATCGAGCCGGGCGTCTCGGGCGCAGCGTGGCTCGGGATCCCGCCGGGGAATGAGAACTGGCGGAAGAGGGCGCGCAGCCCGCCCTCGTCACGCGTGATGTGCGGGTAGAGCTCGGTGTACGTCCCCTCGAGGTACGACTGCGCCACGACGGCCGGACCGCCATGGCCGGGGCCGCAGACGAAGATCGCCTCGAGGTCGCGCTCCCGAATCGCGCGATTGAGGTGCGCGTAGAGGAAGTTGAGGCCCGGCGTCGTCCCCCAGTGCCCGAGCAGCCGCGGCTTGATGTGCTCGGGGCGCAGCGACTCGCGCAGCAGCGGGTTGTCGAGCAGGTAGATCTGCCCGACGGAGAGGTAGTTCGCGGCGCGCCAGTAGGCATCGAGCGCGCGCAGCTCGTCGTCGGTCACGAGAATCCCCTTCTGTGGATGTCTTGGTCGTCAACGCCGGGTCCACGAGCCTGAAGCTTCACCTCGTGCGCGGGGACGAATCCCGGCAGGTGGACGACTTCGTCGCCGCGGACGCCGTCGGGCACCGCGTCGTGCACGGCGGGCGCCGCTTCGTCGGTCCGGCGCGAATCGACGGTGCGGTGGAACAGGCGATCGAGGAGCTGGCCGTGCTCGCGCCGCTCCACAACCGCCGGGCACTCGAGGAAATCGGCCGCGCACGTCAGGCTCTGCCCGACGTCCCACACGTTGCGGTCTTCGACACGGCGTTCCACCGCACGCTGCCGCCGGCCGCCTCGACCTACGCGGTTCCGGAGCGGTGGCGGGAGGAGTGGGAGGTCCATCGCTACGGCTTCCATGGGATCTCCGTCCAGTGGGTCGCCTCGCAGGTGAAGGCCGAGCGGCTCGTCGTCTGCCACCTCGGCGGCGGCTGCTCGGTGACGGCGGTGCGGAACGGGCGATCCGTGGACACGACGATGGGATTCTCGCCGCTCGACGGTGTTCCGATGGCGACTCGCTCCGGCTCGGTCGACCCCGAGGCGCTTCTCTACCTCCTCCGCGAGCGGCTGCTGACCGAGGAGGAGCTCGGGCAGGCTCTCGAGCACGAGTCCGGGCTGGCGGGCCTTTCCGGCGGCGGGTCGGGCGACGTGAGGGAGGCGTCGGCGCTCGCGCTCGACGTCTTCGTCCACCGTCTGGCCGGCGCTGCGTCGGCGATGGCGGCGGCCTGCGGCGGGATCGACGTCCTCGTCTTCACCGGCGGTATCGGTGAGCACGCCGACGACGTGCGCGACCGGATCGTCGAACGGGTGCGCTTCCTCGGTGAGTTCCGGGTCGAGGTCGTGCCTGCCCGTGAGGAGCTCGTGATCGCGGCCGAGACCCGCCGGCTCCTGGAAGCCTGAGGCGGCCGATCCGTTCAGGCCGAGGCGAAGACCTCGCCCGGGCCGTGATCGGCCGCGATCGCCCGAGCGATGTCGAGCGTCGAGATGACACCGATCGGGTGGCGAGCGCCGGGCTCGGTGACGGCCAGATGGGCAATCCCGTACTGCGCCATCAAACTTCCGGCCTCGGCGAGCGAGCTGTCGGCCGCGACGCTCACGAGGGGGGTGACGGCCGTCGCGCCGGCAGTCAGCGTGTCGAGGTCGAGCTGCGTGGCTGCAACGAGATCGAGATCCGAGACGACGGCCCAGAGTTGCGGGGTCTCGTCGTTCTCCTCCGCGTGCTCGAAGACGAAGATCGCGTGCACGCCGTACGTGGCCATCATGCGAGCGACGACGCGAAGCGGCGTCTCGGGCGCACAGCTGATCACGCCGTGGCTCATGGCATCGCCGACGACGGCTCCCTCGAACGCGACCGGGAGCTTCTCGTGACGATGCTCGGCGTACACCATGGGCTGATGGTCGCCGCGGGTGGGCGCAATCGCATCCGGGTGAACTACGGAACGGCGGACGTACTTGCTTCGGATGCGGCATGGCTGTCGCGGCGGGAGCATTGCGCCGATGGACAACCGCAGACGCGTCGTCGTCGCAGGAGCAGGGGTGGCGGGGCTCGAGACCGCACTCGCCTTGCAAGCGCTCGCGCCCGAGCACGCCTCGGTCGAGCTGATCGCGCCGGAGGACGAGTTCGTCTACCGGCCGCTCGCGGTGACCGAGCCGTTCCACGCCGGCGAGGTGCGGCGGTTTCCGCTCGCGCGACTCGTCGAAGCCGCAGGCGCGGACCAGCGACATGGTGCGCTCGACGCGGTAGATCCGGACGAGAAACGGGTCACGCTCGCCGACGGCACCACCCTCGAGTACGACGTTCTCGTCCTGGCGCTCGGTGCACAGCCGCTTCCCGCCGTCCCCGGGGCGCTGACGTTCGCCGGGGCCCCCACGGACAGCGCACAACTCGCCCGTCTACTCGAACAGGTGGCCATCCGCGAGCTTCAGCGACTCGTCTTTGCCGTGCCTGCCGCCTCGACCTGGCCGCTACCGCTCTACGAGCTGGCCTTGCTCACGAGTGAGTATCTCGCCGAGCACCTGACCCATGCCGAGCTCGTGGTGGTCACGGCCGAGGAGCAGCCGCTCGTCGTCTTCGGAACGAAGGCGAGCGAGGCGATCGCGCAACTGCTCGACGTGCGCGGGATCGGCCTTCGGACCGGAACAGCGCCGCTGTCCTTCGAAGACGGCCTGCTCCGGCTCGCAAACGGTGACGGTCTGGCCACGGACGCGGTCGTCGCTCTCCCGAAGCTCGAAGGGGCTCGCATCCTCGGCCTCCCGCAAGACGAACGCGGCTTCGTCCCCACCGACGACTACGGCCGCGTCGCCGGCCTGACCGATGTGTACGCGGCCGGCGACCTCACGCAATCCGCGATCAAGCAGGGGGGTGTCGCCGCTCAGGAAGCGGACGCCGTCGCCGAGGCGATCGCCGCCGACGCGGGCGCCCCGGTGCAGCCGAGCCCGTGTCGGCCGGTCCTGCGCGGGCTGCTCCTGACCGGCTTCGTGCCGCGGTTCCTGCGCCACGGAGAGGATGGCCCGTCGACCGTCGATACGCAGCCGCTCTGGTGGCCGCCGGGCAAGATCGTAGGCCGGTACCTGAGCCCGTTTCTCGCCGAGCACCTCGGGCTCGCAGCCGCATCGAACCCACCCCCGGCGGATGCGCTGCCAGTCGAGGTCGCGGTCGACCGGCCGGCCTGGACGCAGGTCTGAGCTGTCGACCGCACCCGGAGATACCGATACGCCGGCCCGTCAGGTAGCAGGCGCCGAGCAATCTCGGCGGTGCGATAATCGAGATCGGCGTGTCCGTTCAGCAGCCGCCCGCCCCTGCAACCCCGGTGTCGTTTCGCCGACTGCGGTGGTGTGTCTTGGGAGGGGCCCTGCTCGTTGGGTTCGGCATAGGAGTGGCGGTCGCCGTTCTTCGTTCATCGAGCACCAGTCCGGCCGTGGCGAGCTCGGCCGTCTCCGGTCCGCCGGTGACCTGGCCGGTCGGGACGAAGGTCGCACCCGGCTTCACGTTGCGGAGCGAAAGCGGCGCTCCGATCTCGCTGAAGCAGTTCCACGGGCGACCCGTGATCGTCACGTTCATCGACCCGCTCTGCCGCAATCTCTGCCCGCGAGAGGCGAAAGTCCTCGGCCGCGTAGTCGCACAGATCCCCGAGGCGCAACGGCCCGCAATCGTCGCCGTGAGCACGAACCAGTGGGCTGATGCCCGAAAGAACCTGGTGCTCGACAAGACCAAGTGGAGCCTGCCCAATGACTGGCACTGGGCCGTGGGAGCTCCTGCGGCGCTCGCCAACGTGTGGAAGGACTACGCGATCGGCGTCAGCGTCGCCACGAAGACGATCGCCGGTATCAAGGTCCGCCGGATCACTCATACCGAGGCGGCGTACGTCGTCGATCGGAGCGGCGACGAGCGGGCGCTCTACCTGTACCCGTTCCGAGTCTCGGACGTCGTGCGAACGCTTCGCTCGCTTCCGCGTGCGTAGAGGCGCGTGCATCACAGCGATCGCGCTGCTCGCTGCCGCGATTCTGCCCTCGGCCGCCTCGGCACATGTCGGCCGTGTGCCCCCGGCGGCTGCCACCGATCTCGCTCGACTCTCGTACGCGCCGCCGGGCCTCGAGGTCCGAATCCTGGACGGTGACCAGGCGATCTGGATGCGTGCGAGATCGGCCCTGACCGTGATCGTCACGGGCCTGCGAGGCGAGCGGTACCTCCGCTTCTCCCCGGCCGGCGTCGCCGTCAACACCCGCTCCGCGACCTGGTTCCTCAACCGCGTGTATCCGCAGGCCGTCCCGCGCAGCGACACTCTCGACACGCCGCCACGGTGGAAACCTCTGACGACGCGACACTCGTGGACGTGGCACGACGGTCGGCTCCACACGCCGGCCCTCGCGGCGCATCCGTCGGGAGACGCCTACCTCGGCCGTTGGGTCGTCCCTCTCGTGGTCGACGGACGCGGAACCGCGATCCGAGGCGGTCTCTGGCAGTCCAAGCCGGTCTCGCTGCTCTGGTTCTGGCCGCTCCTTGTAGCCGCCGCCTGCATCCCGGCACTGTTGAAGCTCCGAGAGGCACGACTCGAGACACAGGTCGGAGTAGCCCTCGCCGCCCTCGCGCTCGTTTCAGCGCTGACAGCCCGACTCGGTCGCGAGCTCTACGGCCGACCGACTGTGTCGTCCTGGCAGCTCGTGCTCGTAGCAGTTAGCTGCCTCGTCGCCGCCACTCTGGCCGTCCTCTACAGCCGGCCGGACTGGCGAGTCCTGGGAGGCTTTCTGATCGGGATCTTCGCCACGTACCAGGGACTGGCACTCGTCTCGACCCTCCGCGACGCCTGGGTGCTGGCGGCCTTCCCGGGGTGGCTGGAGCGGACCGCAGCCGGGCTCTCGCTCGCATCGGGGGTCGCGCTGATCCTGGTCTCGCTGAGGGTGGGGCTTCCCGAGCACGGCTCCGAGTCGGACGCCGAGCTCCTAGCGGAGCGCTGATCGAGCAGCGCGGCGTCGGATCAAGAGGCGGGCCGCAAGTCCGACAAGGAGCGCGAGGACGACGGCGGCGATGATCTCCGTCCGATTCGTGCCCCCGCCGGACGACACGGGCGCTGAAGTCCGCCCGCCCTTCGTCGACACCTTCACCCCCGAGGCGGCGGCGAGCTTGGTCACCGCGATGGTGGCAGCGGTGGCCAGCCCGGCCGGTGTCCGCTCGACCCTGATCCCCTCGAGAGTCCGGTATCCCGCGGTGGGATCGTGCTTCCACTGGGCAAAGCCCAGGCCGTTCGGCATCACGACGAGCAGCCGGGTCGTGGTCTTGAACCGGCCTGACCCACAAGACCCGCCCCACCAGCACTTCGAGTCCTCGGCGTCGAGGAAGCGCGCGTATGTCTTCGGCTTCCCGAACAGCTCGGGGACCGAGCCCAGGTCGTAGCTGCTCCAGATCAGCGCCACCCTGACCGGAAAGCCGTTCCTGTTCGCCGACGCGACCGCGGCGACGAGCTTCCGCTGATACGCGGGCGGGATCTTCGCGTCGTACGAGAGGAAGACCTGCTGCGCGACGAGGTAGTCGCTGGCCGGGTCGCCGTCCGCCTTGGCGGAGTGAGCGGCGTGCCCCGCAAAGAGAGCACACGCGAGCAGGCAGAGGACGACGCGCGTAGCCTGGTGGCGATGCGGGTGGGCGCCTTCGCGGTCGCGGCCGTCGCTGCCGTCTCGGCCGCCGTGCCGACTCCCGTGGGATCGGGGCCTCGATACCACCCACCGCCGACGTCTCCTGCCGCCCGGTTCGCCTGCCGGTCTGCGCCGCTGACCCGCGGCCCGCGCGTTCACGTCGAGCTGTTCGCCCGCCGGCGCGTCGTGATTGTCCCGGCGGCGATCGGGCTGGAGGGAGCTCGTCTGCGGCTCGGACGGGTCGTCTCCGCACGTTGTCGCGCCGGCGCCTGGACGCTCGATCCCAGCGGAATCGTCGGCTACGCGGGAGCGACGACGCTCGGCCGCCTCTTTCGCGTCTGGGGCCAGGCACTCGGGCCGGACCGGCTCGCGTCGTTCCGCGGTCCGGTCTCGGTCTACGTCGGCGGGGTCCGCCGCCGCGGCGATCCCCGCTCGCTTCGCCTCCGGCCCGGCGCCGAGATCGTGCTCGAGGTCGGCGGCTACGTGCCGCCGCACCACCGCTTCCTCTTCCCTCCCCGCTGACGACGGCCGCAGCGTCATCCGCTCAGAACGCGCCGGAGGACGTCGATAGCGACGAGCGCAGCGGCGAGTCCGCACGCGAGCGCGACGAGCGCGGCCAAGAGAACGAGTTGTGCGGGCGCTTTGCCTCTCATTTCGCGTGGAGGGTGAAGGGAACGGTGAGGACATGGCCGCCGAGGTAGGTCAGCAGGAACATGCGCCAGGTCCCCGACTCGGGAAGAAGCACACCGGCCTTGAGTATGCCGGGCGCCGTGGAGTGGCCTGTGACGCGCACCGTACCCAGGGCCGAGAAGCAGTAGGTGTCCCCCGGCTTGCAGATGTGGGTGTGCGAATAGGCGAGCGAGCCCTGGTGGAAGAAGATCGCGTGGGCGAGCGCTCCGCGCCAGTTCGTGAAGTGCGCCTTGTGCCCGGCCGGGTCGGTGACGCGGATGACGAGGAAGGTCGGCTCGATCGCCTTCAGGTGCGGGCGGCCCTCGATCGTGAAGCGATAGCCGTCGACCACCTGCGTCGAGCGGTACCGAGGAAGCGGCCGGGGGCGGTACTTGCCCTTGACCGTCACCCACTTGAAGAGCTGGAAGTTGAACGGGGTCGTCGGCCCGGCCACCTTCGGATAGGCGTCGATCGTGATCCGATAGCGGCCCGGCGTGGGAAAGACCACGGGCTCGCTCACATCCCCGTCGGGGTCCGCGTCGGCGTCGTCGTACTGGATGTGGCTGTCGTCGCTGCGGACGATGATCAGATCGACACCCTCATGCGGCTCGCAGCACTCCTTGTACTCGGTGAGAGGCTTGCCCGAGGGCTGCCGGATCGTGAAGGAGACCGTCGTCCGCTTTCCTGCGACGACCGGGCCGGTCGGCTTGAACGCGGAAAGGCCGAAGGTGCGGGCGGGCAAGACCGTCGGGCCGGTGGTGGAGGTACCGCCTCCGCCGGAGCCGCACCCGGCCAGCACGACGAGGAGGACGGCGAACGCCGCGAGGAGAACGAGTTGTTTCCGCCGCCTGCCCATCACGAGACGTGAAGCGTGAACGGGACGGTGACGACGTGGTGACGGAGGTAGGTCAGCAGGAACAGCCGCCAGGTGCCGGCCTCGGGAAGCAGCACTCCGACCTTGAGGACACCCGGAGCCGTCGAATGACCGGTCACGTGGACGTTGCCGAGCGCCGAGAAGCAGTAGATGGCCCCGGGCTTGCAGACGTGCGTGTGCGAGTAGGCGAGGTTCCCCTGGCGGTAGAAGATGGCGTGCGCGAGGGCGCCGCGCCACGTCCCGAAGATCGCCTTGTGTCCGTCCGGGTCAGTGGCGTGGATGACGAGGAAGTTCGGCTCGATCGCCTTCAAGTGTGGATGTCCCTCGATCGTGAAGTGGTATCCGTCGACGACCACCGTCGACCGGTACGGAGGTAGCGGCTGAGGGTGGTAGCGGCCTCGCACCCTCACCCACCTGAAGAGCTGGAAGTTGAAAGGCATGTTCGGATTGGTGACCTGCGGCCAGGCGTCGACGGTGACCCGGTAACGGCCCGGTGTGGGGAAGACCACCGGTTGGCGCACCTCCCCGTCGGCAGCCGGCATGAGCGCGTCGAAGGTCAGGTGGCTGTCATCACTGCGGACGACGAGCAAGAAGACTCCTACGTGCGGTGCGCAGCACTTCCTGTATGCCGTGAGCGTCTTGCCCGAGGGAGTCCTGATCTTGAAGGAGACCATTGTCGGCCGCCCGGCCTGGACGCGGCCAGCCGGCTGGAAGCCGGACAATCCGAAGACGCGTCCGGGCAAGATCGTCGGTCCGGTGGTGGCGGTACTGCCGGAGCCCGAGCCGCAGCCGGCGAGGAGCGCCGCCGCAGTGATGGTGACGAGCAGAATGAGTGAACGACGGTGAAGCATCCGGACGAGCTCTCCTTCCCCTCTACTCATGTGACTTCAACCCCCGGCCCGGTCGACGACGAGGACCGTGAACGGCAGTCCATCTTTCGGCGTGATCGTGTAGGTGAGGCCCCAGTGGCCGACCATGACGAGCGCCGGCGCCTTGCGGGTATAGACGCCCGGAGCCGTCTCGGCGAGCTGGTACTCCTGCGTCGGCATCTGCATGTCGAGCATCGCGAAGGTCAGGGTCACGTCCGCGCCCGAGACGGGCTTCCCGTCGCGCGTCAGGCGTAGGCCGAACGAGTCCGGCGCAGCCGCGCGGTTGGGATCGACGAGGACCTGGAGCGTGTAGCCGTCGCGGCTGACCGTCGAGGCGACCTTGCCGGGACCGACCCGCGCGAGCGCGGAGCCTTCT
>Ga0335080_10007746_pt1 | contig 11161 bp, 10 predicted proteins | sample Lox_Sample_34_FD_206720 | JGI IMG/M metagenome (GOLD analysis project Ga0335080, IMG submission 206720) | Soil microbial communities from Loxahatchee National Wildlife Refuge, Florida, United States - Lox_Sample_3.4 | ecosystem: Environmental > Terrestrial > Soil > Wetlands | place: USA...
TTCTTTCTCATCATGATTTTCTAATGCAAAGCCAACCAGTATCTGCTTTGAGGATTTTCTCTGACCCAGATTATATAAAATATCTTTTGTTTTGACCAATTCCAGACTGATTGTGTCTGATTCTTTTTTAATTTTTTTAGAAAATACCTGTACAGGAGTGTAATCTGCGACCGCAGCTGCCATGACTGCAATATCACAGAAAGAAAATTTTTCCATACAGGCGTCATACATTTCAGCAGCTGATTTGACACGCCTGATATTTATCTGTGGTGAGTTGACCTCTACATTAGATGGTCCCAGTATCAAATCGATTTCCGCTCCCCTCTTCTCCAATTCTTCGGCAATAGCAATTCCCATTTTGCCGGATGCTTCATTGCCTATAAAGCGAACCGGATCGATTGATTCGTGTGTGGGTCCGGCGCTAACAAGTGCTTTCTTACCAAACAGATCTTTCAGAAAAAAAAAATGATCTTGAATAAACTGAAGGATTGTATCAGGTTCTGCCATTCTCCCTTCTCCATCTAAGCCACTCGCCAGTTCACCCTTTTCTACTGGAATGATTTTATTCCCTCGCGATTGGAGCTTTTCAATATTTGATTGGGTTGCGGTATGCTTCCACATATCTTCATCCATTGCGGGAGCAAGCATTACAGAGCAGGTTGCCGATAAATAAGTCGCCAAGAGAAGATTATCACATAAGCCCTGGGCCATTTTTGCAAGTGTATTGCAACTTAATGGAGCTATGATCATCAGGTCTGCCCAACGTCCAAGCATCACATGATTCGACCACGTATTTTCTTCAAATAAATCTATTAAAACGGGGTTTTTGGAAAGAGTCGATAAAGAGAGTGGGGTTACGAAATCGCGGGCTGATGGTGTCAGGATTACCTTCACTTCGGCGCCTTCTTTTACAAGCGCCCTTACCAATAATATGGATTTATAGGCAGCAATACTCCCGGTAACGCCCAAAAGTATTTTTTTCCCTTTTAGCATGAGCTAAAATTATAATTTTTTACTCTTGTTATGCCAACTTTATTTTGTCAAAGCAGCTGCACCAAAACTAAAAAGCGACAACGGTGATTGTCGCATTAAGATATATGAATTAATTATGATCTTGATTAACTAAAAAGATCATCGTCATTTTTGCGATAGTATATTTTATCTTCCATGAACTCCTGGGTTGCCAACAGAGCAGGATTAGGCATTCTTTCGTAAGCTTTGGATATCTCTATCTGCTCCTTATTTTCATGGATTTCTTCGAGGCTATCAGTATGGGTTGCAAATTCCTCGAGCTTGTTATGCAATTCTTCCTTAAGAGTAATATTGATTTGGTTTGCTCTCTTAGCAATGATGGCAATTGATTCATATAAATTGCCGGTTTTGTTTTTGAGGTCAGTGAGATTTTTCGTTTCTGCCATATTAGTTGTGCTGGCACTGATTTGTCTTCTTAGTCTACTCATTTTTTAAAACTTTTAAAGTATTTGTTGAAAGATCAAGATATTCCTGTACTTGTTTTTTTAGTTTACTTTCAGGAAAACGATCCATAAAATCATTGCAATCTGTTACAACCTGCTGAAACCTCGCTTCTTTCTTACCAGGCAAACTAAGAGCTGCATATTCATAGTCCGCTTTGACAATATATAGTTTGTATTCATCACTCTTCTCGGAATCAGGATATGTATTCATTAAGATATTAAATGTAAGAGACGCTGCTTTCAGATATGCCGGATTTGTTGCTTTCAGATTATAATAGAGTTTTGCATTTTCAAAATCTTTTTGTTCCAGTTTAGCTCGGCATTTATCAATGATTTCAGTCGCATCTTTTATTCTTTCTGAACCGGGGTGAGTTGCAATAAATTGCTGCATAAATCCAATCGCCTTAGTAGTGTTCGTCTGATCCAATTCTACTTTTGGAGATTGTTTATAGAAACAATAGGCACGCATATAATCCATCTCCTCGGCTTTCGGGCTATTGGGGAAAGCTTCCACAAAACCCTTGAAAAGGTTTTCAGCATTGAGATAATCCTTCAGGTAATAAGCACAGTAAGCATATTTATAATAAATATCCTCAAAATGATCTGTCCCTTTCATAATCCTGAAAAGGTCATCATATAACTGTTCCGCATGGTTATAATCCTTAGCGATATAATATTTATCCGCCATGCGCAGTTTATAATCATAATCCGTGCTTTTCTGAATCTTTGAAAAACTCTCCCCATTACTTCTCCAGGATTTCGGAATAAGGGAGCAGGATGCAAACAAAACCATCACCAGAAAAGATATGGACAGTATTTTCATAAAAGCCTGCAAAGTTAACCTTTTTTATTTAACCTTTCAAAGATCAAGAGTTTGGAAAAACAGTTATAAAAAAAGACGTTAAGGATAATATAAAAAACCCTCAATTGAGGGTTTTTAAATTTAATGATATTGTTGATGTTTTATCTCCTTCTCAGATTTGGATGTGGAGCCGGTACTGTATTCGGTCCTTCCTCTCCCGTAGCATCTTTGAGATCGATTGTATTTTCATCTCCTCCGCTCTGGCCATATCTGAAGATAAACCTGTCGGAACTAATACCTTCCTTCTCAACCAGGTACCTGATAACTTCATTCACGCGATCCCAGCTTAATTGTTGAGCCGATTTGCTGGATTCACCGTATCCGATAACAGCTACTTTACAATTCGGGTTATTACGCATCTTTTCAGCAACTGTTGCTAATAAAGCCTGGCCATCCTTATTGAGAGTAACTGATCTTCCTTTAAATGTAATGCTTGGTAAATCTCCAATGCTGCACCTGCCACGGCCACCACCACCTACCAGGCCAGAATCAAGTCTTGCATTGATATCCTTACAACAAGCAGGATCCGGACATTTACCTACTCCGTCAGCATCTACTGGCTGGCATTGGGTCGGTGTAATCAATTCCTTATCCTTACAATCAGGAACACCATCACCGTCTGTATCGCGGCTTACGCCATGCGTATCAACGGGGCAACCTGCGGGTGTATTAGGTTCATGATCGAACTGGTCGGTAACTCCATCACCATCAGCATCATCCAAAACCGGCTTTGGAAGTTTCATGTGACGAGGGGCGTTGATTTCGCCGTATGCATAATCCAATGGGTTAATCCACCATAATGGTTCAACAGCCTTCTTGCCTAGATTATAATTTAATCCCACAGAAAGGAAATTATATGCATCATAATCCCTGGTTTGTACATGAACGCCATTATTTCCTGTTTCCTGCCATTGCTGACCATCGATCAGGTCTGTTTTGGTAATGGTAACTTTATCTTCCAACGCAATATTGAATTTATTATTCAACTTAAATTCTATACCCGCACCCAATACAAGGACAAATCTGAAAGGAGTACCTCCAAAAATGGTAGGTTGTGATTTATCTCTTTCCGCCATGGTCTCAAAGGATCCATCCAGCATATCCTTTATTGCCTTCTTGATTTCTTTTCTATTGCCATAGGTAAATCCTGATCCACTAAACTGGTTAACTATATTTTGATAATTGTATGGGTTACCATTTGCATCCAATGCATTATAAAAAGTACTGTAAGTTGATCCTCCCAGACCTCCAAAACCATACACAGCAACTCCCGTTTTTGCTTTGTGGAAGCGTATATTGTTCAACGTTACAACACCCTGGATTGACAATTCCTGAATGGTTGTTTTATAGTTATAGAAAACTGGCCCACTTGGATAAATTTGTTTTAACACCGGGTTTGCTTGCACTCCGGATGTCGAAGGAGACCAATTCAGTCCTTTTGCTGTCAAATAATCATATTCCATTCTTACTGAAAATACATATCCTAATGCTTTACGCACATGCGCACCTACTCCGAATGTGGGGAGCCAAGAGCGAACATCACCTGAAACAGTAGATAAGCCCCCTTTAATTCCGATTTCCAATTCATTTCTCGGTTTTGCCGGAAAAGGATAGGCGTTATTTAAAAATTCGTTATGCTGAGGTATTCTCTTCGCTGGAATTAAAGAAGAGTCTCGCAAATCGTAACTGCTGTTGCTATCCTGAGCCAACGAGCATGATACAAATATCAATAGCAAGGCCGATAACAACGTGTACTTTTTGCCTATCATAGCTGAAGTTTATGTGAATGAATGAATTAAGTAAGGGGGATCATTTAGCAAAAATATCAATTGGCTTTTAAATAACAAATTTTTTTGTATTGTATTCGCCTAAATATTCTCAGTTGATATTTGAATAGACAAATAAAATTATAAATAAGATGCTTACCTGAGAATTAGTAATTTGCTCCATCATCATGGCTATATCACAATCAATACTACACGAAGAATTAGGAATTTTTGAAAAGAAGTTTAAAGAAGCTGTAAAAAGTCAGACACCCCTTCTCGACCGGATCATGCGATTTATCGTCAACAGAAAGGGAAAACAGCTCCGGCCAATGTTTGTTTTGCTATCGGCCAAGTTATGCGGTGAGATAAATGAATCTACCTATCGGGCTGCTTCTCTGGTGGAATTACTCCATACAGCTACGTTGGTTCACGATGACGTTGTAGATGAATCACTTGAACGTCGTGGATTTTTTTCCACATATGCCTTATGGAAAACCAAGGTATCTGTGTTAGTAGGTGACTACCTTCTTGCGAAAGGGTTATTACTTTCTTTAGATCACAGCGATTTCCGAATATTACAATTGCTATCAAATGCAGTTAGACAAATGAGCGAAGGTGAATTATTACAAATAGAAAAATCACGATCCCTTAATCTCAGTGAAGAAACATATTTCGAAATCATCAAAAATAAAACAGCATCCTTACTGGCTTCTTCATGTGCTGCAGGAGCTTTTTCAACAAGCCAGAATGAAGGAGTAACAGAAAAACTCGGAAGGTTTGGAGAAAAAGTTGGAATGGCTTTCCAGATAAAAGATGATCTTTTTGATTATGGAAACGAAATGATCGGCAAACCGACAGGAAACGACCTGAAAGAAAAAAAACTCACTCTGCCACTTATCTATACATTGAATACGGTCGATAAATCAACAAGAAGGGAACTCATTTATATCATCAAAAATCAAAATAAAAATGCAAAAAAGGTCCGTTTTGTCATTGATAAGGTGGTCGAGACTGGAGGAATACGATATGCAACTGAAAAAATGAACAGCTACAGGGACGAAGCCTTTTCAATTCTGTATGAATTTGCGGATAACGATATACGTAAGGGCCTCGAGGAGTTGGTCCGATTCACTACTGATCGAAAGTATTAACGGCTCTTATGCAATGCAATATGACACAACACTGCCTTTTCCTTCTATTATCTAAAGCAAAAGGCCGAAAGTTATAATCCAAAGTTTTTTATCGAAGTGGAGAAAAGATGGAACATATCAGAGGCTGATCCGGTTAAAACAGAAGCGTTACAGGCCGATCTAAAAATCAGTCATGTTCTTTGTAGTATCCTCCTTCAAAGAGGAATTGAAACTTTTGAGGATGCAAAACAATATTTTCGGCCTCAATTATCTTCACTTCATGATTGCTGGCTGATGAAAGACATGGAAAAAGCCGTTCAGCGAATACTTGAAGCTTTCAGTAAAAAGGAAAAAATTTTGGTCTATGGAGATTATGATGTAGACGGAACTACGGCTGTTGCATGCATGTTTCAATTCCTGAAAAAAAATTATTTTCCTGACTTAATCGATTTTTATATTCCGCATCGTCAGCGTGAAGGATATGGAGTATCAAAGATGGGCATCGATTTTGCCCTTGAGAATGGATTTTCGTTGATCATATCCCTGGATTGTGGAATTAAATCCATTGAATTGATCGCATATGCTAAACAGTTAGGCATCGATTTTATCATCTGTGACCACCATTTACCAGATATCATCTTACCGCCTGCAATTGCAATTCTGAATCCAAAACAAAAGGACTGCAACTATCCTTACAAAGAGTTATGCGGATGCGGAGTCGGTTTTAAATTAATAACGGCCATATCCCAGCGCCTTGGCTTACCCGCCGAAGATTATTTTTCTTATCTGGATCTTGTTGCAACTGCTATTGCCGGAGATATTGTTCCAATGACTGGCGAAAATCGGATTCTCGCATTTTATGGCTTAAAAAAGGTAAATGAAAATCCCAACAATGGGATTAAGGCTTTGATTCATTTAAGCACATTAAAAAAACAGTTGCATATCAATAACCTAGTATTTATGATCGCTCCCCGCATTAATGCAGCAGGCAGGATGGATGATGCTAGAAAAGCTGTTCAAATGTTTGTGGCAGGAACCTATGAAGAAGCCCTGACCTATGCAGAAATGTTACATTCTGATAATAGCGAACGTAAAGAAGCTGATAGTAATATAACAGAAGAAGCGCTTGAGATTATTGAAAGTGATGATATTCTCATAAACCGCAAGTCAACTGTAGTTTTTAAATCTCATTGGCATAAAGGCGTTGTTGGCATTGTTGCTTCCAGATTAATTGAGAGGTATTATCGTCCTACTGTAGTATTGACAAGAAGCGGTGAGGTGGTTGCGGGCAGCGCCAGAAGTGTAAACGGCTTTAATCTATATGAAGCGATTCATGCCTGCAGGGAACATTTATTAGGATATGGCGGCCATTTTGCCGCAGCCGGACTAACCCTGCTTCCAGAACAAGTGGAAAGATTCAGTGCAAAATTCGAAGAAATTGTAGCGTCAACAATCGAACCAAGGTTATTGATTCCTGAAATCAATATAGACGCTCTTATTCAATTCAAAGAAATAAATTCTCGTTTTTATAATATCATCAGGCAGATGGAACCGTTTGGTCCGGAAAATATGAGGCCTGTTTTCATCGCCAGGAACGTGATGGACTCAGGATACTCAAAAATTGTCAAAGAAGCCCATATTAAATTTTCGCTGAAGCAGGAGAATATTCTTTTTTCAGGAATTGGCTTTAATATGGTTAATAAGTTCCCTCTTTTACAAGAAAAAAAACCTATAGATATCGTTTTTATGCTGGACGAAAATGAATGGAATGGCCAAACTCATCTTCAGCTAAAGATCATTGACTTCAAAAAATCAATTCCCGAATCATAACTATAATGAATAATCGAAAATTAAGCTATTTTAACCTACGCGTATTCTAATTAACCTAATTTTTCTCAGGATTCAAGGATAATCCTGCCTTTCTGTTTTCCTTCAATTAATTCGACGCTTCTGTTGATAAAGGAAGTCAGTTCATTGCCTTTTAATAGTCCTTGAGAGAGGAGAGCCAGGTCTGCAAGATTATGTACTATTTTTTTCTGTTTATCCTTATCCTCTTCTTGCAAAACAGTTTGGAAAATCGGATGATTGCCGTTTACAGTCAGCGTGACTTCATCAGGCATGTTCGCGTAAAAACCTGCCATTTGCCCACCAATCGCAGCCATGTCTTTCATACGACGCATAAATTCAGGCCTCGTCGCTATCACAGGCGGGACTTCAGGGCTCAGTCCTTTTATCTCGACTGTTGCGTGCAAGGCAGGGATTTCAATACTGAATAGCTCTTTTAGATTTTTTTCATCCTCCTTATTCAATACACTTTCAACAGAATCCTGTTTATCGATCAGGTTATCGGTTATCTCACTGTCAACCCTTGTAAAATGAACATTTTCCCACTTTAATTCCATCTGGTTAATAAAACCCGCATCTACAATAGTTTCTAACTTCACTACTTTATATCCCCGGGATTTTGCAGCCAGTATATAACTATCCTGCTGAACCGGATTAGTGGTATAGAGGATCACTAATTTCCCATCTTTGTTTTTCTGGGTTGATTCAGTTTCTGTCCTATATTCATCCAATGTGTAGAACCTCGAGCCATCCGCATCTTCCATTATGTGAAACTTGTTGGCTTTTTCAAGAAACTTATCGTCCGTCATCATTCCATATTTCACGAATAAGCCCAGGCTTTCCCATTTTTCCTCAAACTCCTTTCTTTCTTTATTAAATATTTCTTCCAGTTTATCAGCTACTTTCCTGGTTATATGATTATTGATTTTTTTTACATTAGGATCTCCCTGCAAATAACTGCGGCTAACATTGAGAGGTATATCCGGGCTATCTATTACTCCTTGCAACAACATCAAAAATTCAGGCACAATATCTTTGACTTCATCGGTTACAAAAACCTGGTTAGAATAAAGCTGTATTTTATCTTTCTGAATTTCGTAGCTCTGTTTGATCTTAGGAAAATATAAAATACCGGTAAGATTAAATGGATAATCAACATTCAGATGAATCCAGAAAAGAGGCGCTTCGTTGAAAGGGTATAATGTTTTGTAAAAATTCTGATAATCCTGCGTTGTTAATTCAACTGGTTTTTTGGTCCAGGCAGGATGTGTATCATTAATCTGCTTGTCTTCAAATTTGACAGGCACAGGAAGGAACCGGCAGAACTTGTTGAGAATAGACTGAATTCTTCCTTCATCCAAAAATTCTTTGCTGTCTTCATTGATATAAAGTACGATATCGGTGCCCCTGTCAGACTTGCTGTTTTCTTCTAAAAAATATTCCGGACTTCCATCGCATTCCCACCTGACTCCGGCGGTTCCTTCTTTATAGCTTTTGCTAAAGATTTCCACCTTTTCACTCACCATAAACGATGAATAAAAACCTAATCCGAATTTACCAATGATATTATTTTCATTTTCGCCCTTGTATTTATTGACAAATTCTTCTGCGCCGGAAAGCGCTACCTGGTTAATATATTTATCAACTTCCTCTGCAGTCATTCCAATACCCCTGTCAGAGATCGTGATGGTTTTTTTATCCTTATCCAATTTCACCTGAATTGTCAGATCACCCAATTCACCTTTTGCTTCTCCAAGAGAAGCCAGTGTTTTAAGTTTCTGGGTGGCGTCTACTGCATTGCTGATCAATTCCCGAAGAAATATTTCATGATCGCTGTACAGGAATTTTTTTATGATGGGAAAGATATTCTCTGTTTGAACGCGGATACTTCCTTTCTGCATAATGGGTAAAATTTCAGGATTTTTGTCAAACACAGTGCCATATCCCTCCGGTCTGACAGGATGACAAGGAAGTTTAGAATTTTTTGTTTACTGTTTGAAGTTTGACGCTTGGATATGCTTAAAATCAGGTAATTGAGTGATAAAAAATGTAAATTAAAGCAAACTAAAACTGTAAATTAAAAACTCAAAACTTTTTCTCTATTTCTTTCGCTTTTCAGGTCAAAGTCCTACCTTTGCAGCCCATTTATTTTTTAACTTAAAAACAGGGAAATGAACAATTACGAATTGATGGTGATTTTTACCCCTGTGCTATCTGAAGAGGACTTTAAGGCCGCTCAGAAAAAATATATTGCCTTCGTTAAAGATAACGGAGCCAAAATAGTGCACGACAATCCCTGGGGACTAAAATCACTGGCGTATCCCATCCAGAAAAAAACAACCGGTTTGTACTGGGTTCTGGAGTACAGTGCGCCATCCGACTTCAATGAGAAGCTGAAAGTCCAGATTCTCCGCGACGAAACCGTGTTACGTTTCATGGCAACCAAACTCGATAAATACGCCGTCGAGTACAATGCAAGAAAGAGAAGTGGCGTACCGACAGGTAACGAAAAAGTGGAGGCATAGTCATGGCAAAAGCAAATGAAATCAAATACCTGACGGCGATTAAGACGGAGAAGAGAGCAAAAAAATTCTGCCGTTTTAAGAAATATGGCATTAAATACATCGACTACAAGGATGCTGAATTCTTAAAAAAATTCCTGAACGAACAGGGTAAGCTGTTACCCCGCCGTATTACCGGGAATTCGCTGAAATATCAGAGAAAAGTAGCCGATGCGGTCAAAAAAGCCCGTCAGATGGCAATATTGCCTTATGTAACAGATCTTTTAAAGTAAACCTCGCCTAACCCCGCAGAGAAGCGGGAGACAGTCCCGAAAATTTTCGGGGTTGGACGGTGATCAAAAAGACAATTATGGAAGTTATTTTAATACAGGACGTTGATAACTTAGGTGCAGCCCATGAAAAAGTAAATGTAAAAAATGGGTATGCACGCAATTACCTGTTCCCCCGCAAACTGGCTGTGGAAGCAAGTGATTCAAACCTAAAACAGCTTGAAGAACGCTTAAAACAGCAAAAGAAAAAAGAAGAACAACTTTTAGCAGAGGTAAATAAGGTGATTGAAGTATTGAAATCTTCACCTTTAAAAATTGGTGCAAAAACTGGCACAAGCGGAAAGATTTTTGGTAGCGTTACCTCCGTTCAGATAGCCAGGGCCATCCGCGATCAGAAAGGGTATGAAATTGATCGCCGCCGTATCCAGATTCTAAATGACGTAAAGGAATTGGGTGTACATAAAGCCAAAATTGATTTTGGGAATGGTGCAGAAGCTGAGATTGAATTCGAAGTCGTGGCAGAATAACGAAGAAATAAACTAAAAACCCCTGCAAAAGAGGGGTTTTTGTATTTATATAATTACCAGGCTATTACTAATGGTAAAGCATTATTTAATCTTATTATCTGTTTAATTCGAATAAGTAATAAAAATCCCTATCTTTACACAAGTTCTGCTATTTTAATTCTTACCGTGTTCTGTCGCAGCTTCCTGTTTAGTTAGTCTCCTCAGTTCAGCGTAGCAATGATAAATAGAAAAGAGCGCGTTTTTTCATTTTTTAATTTTTTGCACAATGAACATTTATGTAGGTAACCTCTCCTGGCAAATGACCGATGAGGATCTAAGAAATCTTTTTGAACAACATGGTACTGTTGCTTCCGCTAAAATTGTCAAAGACAAAGTTTCAGGCCGTAGCAAGGGCTTCGGTTTTGTTGAAATGGAAGATGACGGTGAAGCCCAACAGGCAATCACCAGCCTTTACGACACTGAAGTAATGGGTCGTAAGATCATCGTAAATGAATCACAACCCAAACAACAAGGTGGTGGCGGTGGAGGATTCAAAAAGAAAAGCTTTGGTGGCGGAGGCGGTGGAGGTTATAAAAAGGGCGGTTACAATCGCGGCAGCCACGACAGGGATTATTAATTTATCAATCAATATATCTTTGTTTATAAAATCCTTCCGGATATCAATCGGGAAGGATTTTTTCATTTTCCACTTGTATCATCTTCATGGTAAATTGATTCTAACTTTACAGACTTCTATTCCTATTCATGAATCATTTACGAGGAACG
>Ga0335080_10007748_pt1 | contig 11159 bp, 10 predicted proteins | sample Lox_Sample_34_FD_206720 | JGI IMG/M metagenome (GOLD analysis project Ga0335080, IMG submission 206720) | Soil microbial communities from Loxahatchee National Wildlife Refuge, Florida, United States - Lox_Sample_3.4 | ecosystem: Environmental > Terrestrial > Soil > Wetlands | place: USA...
GCCTCGTGATCCTGGTGCTCGTCCTGCGCCCGGCCGGCCTGTTCGCGCCGCGGCGCCGCGCGGTGGAGCGCGTATGAAGGCGGTCGTGCAGCTCGCGGGGCCGATGGCGCTCGTCGCCGCGGTCGCGGCCGTCGGCAGCACGATCACCGCGGCACACCAGCTCGAGTTCGAGAGCGCGCTCGTCAGCACGGCGATCGTGGTCTCGCTCTACGTGTTCATCGGCAACTCGGGCGTGATCTCGTTCGGGCAGATGAGCTTCGTCGCGGTCGGGGCGTTCCTGTCCGGGATCCTCACGATCGACGCCCAGCAGAAGAGCTTCGTCCTGCCCGGCCTCTTCCCGATCCTCCGCCACACCCACGTCGGCACGCCGGTCTCGCTCGTGCTCGCGGCCGCCGTGGGCGCCGTCTACGCGCTGCTCGTCGGCGTCGTGCTGATGCGCCTCTCCGGCCTGCCCGCGGGCATCGCCACCTTCGCGGTGCTCGGCATCACCTACAACCTGTTCCGCAACTGGGAGAAGATCGGCCCGGCCGCGCAGGCGCTCAACTCGGTGCCGGGAACCTCGATCTGGGCGCTGATGCTCGGCTGCCTGATCAGCGTCGCCGCCGCCTACGTCTACCAGCGGAGCCGGTTCGGGCGGCAGCTCCGTGCGACCCGCGAGGACCCGGCGGCCGCGCAGGCGAGCGGAATCGACGTCTACCGCCAGCGCCTGGTCGCGTTCACGCTGAGCGGCGCGCTCGCCGCCTTCGCCGGCGGGCTGCTCGTGCACGAGCTCGGCAGCATCACGACCGACCAGGTCTACCTCGAGCTGACCTTCGTGACGCTCGCGATGCTCGTGGTGGGCGGCGTCGGCAGCCTTTGGGGCGCGGTGGTCGGCGCGCTCCTCGTCAGCGGGGTCGACTCGTTCCTCGGGGACGCGGAGAACACGGTGCACATCGGGTTCAGGCTCACCCTGCCGGAGGGCTCGAGGCTCGTCCTGCTCGGCGCGATCATGGCGCTCGTGCTGATCCTGCGGCCGTCCGGGATCACGGGCGGGCGGGAGTTCTCGCTCTCCTGGCTCCGCAGGCGGCGGTAGGGTCTCGGGGTGAGCGCGCCCGCCGCCTTCGACGAGCTCCGCCTCCGCATGGCCGAGTTGAACGACCTCCAGCACGTCGGAGGGCTGCTGTTCTGGGACCAGCGGACGAAGATGCCGCCCGCGGGCTCCGAGACGCGCGCCGAGCAGGTCGCGACGCTCGGGCGGATCGCCCACGAGCGTCTCGTCGATCCCGCCGTGGGGCGCCTGCTCGAGGAGCTGCGGGGGTACGAGGAGAGCCTCCCGCGCGACTCGTTCGAGGCGAGCCTGATCCGCGTCACCCGGCGCGACTTCGAGAAGGCGGTCCGCGTGCCGCCGAGCCTGACCGCCGAGATCCGCCGGAACGGCGCGCTCGGCTTTCGCGCCTGGGGTGAGGCTCGCGCCGCCTCCGACTTCGGCCTGCTCGCGCCGTACCTGGAGGCGAACCTCGAGTTGAGGCAGCGCTATGTCGCCTGCTTCCCTCCCGCGGACGAGACGTACGACATCCTGCTCGACGACTACGAGCCGGAGATGAAGACGGCCGAGGTGCGGGCCGTCTTCGAGGAGCTGAAGCGCGAGCTGGTGCCGCTCGTCCACGGCGCGGAGCCGTCCGGGCCGACGCCCGCGCTCGAGCTGCCGCGCAACGGGCAGGAGCGCTTCGCACGCCGTGTGCTCGACCGGCTCGGCTTCGACGAGGGCTCGTGGCGCCTCGACGAGACCGCGCACCCGTTCATGTCGACCCCCGGCAGGGGGGACGTTCGCCTCACGACGCGGTGGGAGTCCGGCCTGAACTGGCTCTTCGGCGCGATCCACGAGTTCGGGCACGGCGTCTACGAGCACGACATCGATCCCGCGCTCGCGCGCACGCCGCTCGGCTCGGGGGTCTCGCTCGGACTGCACGAGTCGCAGAGCCGCACGTGGGAGAACCTCGTCGGCCGCAGCCGCCCGTTCTGGCGGTTCTTCTACCCGCAGCTGCAGGAGGCGTTCCCCGAGCACTTCGGCTCGCTGTCGGAGGAGGCCTTCTACCGGGTCACGAACCGCGTCGAGCCCTCGCTGATCCGCGTCGACGCGGACGAGGTGAGCTACAACCTCCACATCATCCTGCGCTTCGAGCTCGAGCAGGAGCTGATCGAGGGGCGCCTCGCCGTCGCCGACCTTCCGGCCGCCTGGAACGGACGCTTCGAGGAGTACCTCGGGATCCCGGTCCCGTCCGACCGCGAGGGGGTCCTGCAGGACATGCACTGGGGCGGCGGGGCGTTCGGGTACTTCCCGACCTATGCGCTCGGCAACGTGATGTCCGTCCAGATCTGGGACCGCATGCGCGACGACCTGCCCGACCTCGACGAGCAGTTCGCACGCGGCGACTTCGCACCGCTTCGCGCGTGGTACGGCGAGCACCTGTACCGGTACGGGCGCAAGTTCACGCCGCAGGAGACGCTCGAGCTCGCCTCCGGCTCGCCGCTCGACGCGGGGCCGTACGTGCGCTACCTGCGGGCGAAGTACGCAGCCGGATGATCTCGCGCGTGTGCGTCGCCGGGGCGGGCGTGATCGGCAGCCTGTTCGCGGGGCACCTCGCGCGGGTCGCCGAGGTGAGCGCGCTCACCCGGCGGCAGGATCACGCCGACGCGCTGAACGCCGGCGGCCTCCGCGTTTCGGGCCGCAGCGACTTCACGGTCGGCATCGTCGCGTCGCCGGATCCCGCCTCGCTGCCCGAGCCAGACCTCGTGATCGTCGCCTGCAAGGGCACCGATCTCGAGCCGGTCGCGGCACGCCTCGAGGGCCACTTCCCCGGCGCCGTGGTGATGACGGTGCAGAACGGGCTCGGCGCGGAGGAGATCGTGCGCCGCCACGGAGCCTGGCCGATCGTCTCGGGCGTCACGTTCATGAGCGGTACGCGCCACGGCGACAGGCACGTCGAGTACATCCTCGACACGGAGACCTGGGTCGGGCCGTGGGAGGAGACACCGGAGGCGGCCGCGGTCGAGATCGCCGAGCTGATCCGCGCGTCCGGGTTGAAGGCCGAGGCATTTCCGGACCTGCGCCCCGCGCAGTGGTCGAAGCTGATCTTCAACGCGACCGTGAACGCCGTCGCCGCCCTCACCGGCCTCCCGCACGACCCGCACTTCGCCGCCGAGGAGCGGCCTTCCGACCTCGGCTTCCTCGTCCACGACCTGATCGAGGAGGGCACGCGGATTGCTGCGGCGGCGGGGATCCCGCTGCGAGAGGATCCGTGGGAGATGAACGTGCTCGCGACCCGGCGCGGCAGCGCCCACTATCCCTCGATGCTCGAGGACGTCGAGGCGCATCGCCCGACCGAGATCGAGCTCATCACCGGCGCTCTCGTGCGCGAGGCGGAGCGCCACGGCGTCGACGCGCCGCTGCACACCGCCCTCTACCGCCTCGTCACGGCGAAGGAGGCGAGCTACTCGTGAGGATCTGCATCGTCGGCTGCGGCGCGGTCGGCTCGCTGTTCGCGGCGAACCTCTCGCTCCTGGACGACGTCGAGGTCTGGGCCTACGACCTCGCCCGGGATCACGTGGACGCGATCAACCGCGACGGCCTGCGGCTCTCCGGCGCCGGCGACGTCCTCGGCCGTCCGCGCGCGACGAGCGACGCGGCGGAGCTGCCGCCCTGTGACTTCGGGATCGTGCTGACGAAGGCGATGCACACCGAGTCCGCGATCGCCGCGACGGCTCACGCCTTCGCCGACGGCTCGGTCTGCACGGTCCAGAACGGCGTCGGCAACGAGGAGGTGCTGGCCGCGCACGTCGAGCGCGTGATCCGCGGCACCACCTTCCCCGCCGGCCGCATCGTCGGGCCCGGCCACGTGCAGTGGGACGTGAAGGGCGACACCACGATCGGCCCGTTCGAGCCGAAGCCCGCGCCCACGGCCGAGATCGAGCGGCTCGCGGACGCGTGCACGCGCGCGGGGATGCCGACGAGGGCGGTCCCGGACGCGCGCGGCGCCCAGTGGCGCAAGGTGATCTTCAACTCGGCCACCAATCCGATCGGTGCGCTGACGCGCCTCACCCACGGGCAGGCGTGCGAGCTGCCGCCCCTTCGCGCGCTCATCAGCGGGCTCGTCGACGAGGGCAAGGCGGTCGCCGCGGCCCAGGGGATCGTGCTCGACGCGGACCCGGAGGAGCTGATCGACCACGCGGCGAGGCCCGAGGTCGCCTACGGCCACAAGGCCTCGATGCTGCAGGACGTGCTCGCCGAGCGGCAGACCGAGATCGACTGGCTGAACGGCGGTATCGTCCGCTACGGCGAGGAGACGGGGGTGCCGACGCCGCTGAACCGGGCGATCTGGGCGCTCGTGAAAGGACTGGAGCAGTCATGGTGAAGACCGAGATCGACCGCCGCTACGGACGCGTGCGCGAGGCGATGGCACGCGAGGGCGTCGACGCGCTGATCGTCTCCGGCAACGAGTACACCGGGTTCGAGGGCGCGGTCACGTACATGTCCGGCTTCGTGATCGTGCACCGGTACGCGTACGTCCTGCTCCCGCTCGAGGGCGAGCCGTCGATCGTCTTTCCCGGCGAGGCGCGCTACGTCGGTGAGCACGCGACGACGTGGATCGAGGACCAGGTCTTCGTCGACCATCCGGGCGCCTGGCTCACCGACCGGCTCCAGGGCCGGCGTATCGGCGTCTACGGGCTCGACTACGTGATGGCGGCGCGCGACTACCGCGCCCTGGAGGGCCTCGAGCTCGTGCCGTTCGACGTCCAGTTCGACCTCGCCCGCGCGGTCAAGAGCGAGCTCGAGCTGGAGTCGGTGCGCGACAGCGTCCGCATCAACACCGAGGGCTTCTGGATCTTCCTCGAGGCGTACGAGCCGGGGAAGACCGAGCGCGAGGTGCTCGCACCGTGCGAGCAGTACTTCGTCGAGCAGGGCTGCGGGCGGCTGACGATGGACATGGTGCTCGTCGGGCCGAACGGGTCGGCGCTGCCGGAGTTCAAGATCGCCGGCGACCGCGTGATCGAGGCGACCGATCTCGTCCTGCCCTCCCTCGAGATCGCCGGGCCCGGCGGCCACTGGGTCGAGGTCTCGCGGGCGGTCACGGCGGGCTCCCCGTCCCCCGACACCGGCCGGATGATGGACGCCTACGACGAGTACTACGCGGCGGCGAAGGACGTGATGAAGGCCGGCGCGACGGCGCACGACGTCCACCGGGCGGTCTCGAAGGGCTTCACCGACCGTGGCTACAGGCTCGGCCACGTGACCGGCCACTCGATCGGGATGACGATGATCGAGTTCCCGAAGATCGGCGAGGGCGTCGAGACGGTGCTCGAGGAGAACATGACCTTCTCGATGCATCCGCACGCGATCTCCGAGGACGGGCAGGCCTGCCTCTACATGCAGGACACGTGGCTCGTCGGCGCCGGCGGCGGCGAGCCGCTCGCGCCGCTGCCGATGCGGATCTTCTTCGGCTCCGAGACGCGCCCGTAGGCCTCGATGCGAGCCGAGATCGAGGCCAGGGCGGCACCGTCGAGAAGTTCGCCGGCGACGCGGTCCACTACGCGGCCGTCGTCGGCTGCGAGCGCACGCCTCCGGCCTTCTCGCGGAGGGGCCCGCCCGGCCGCCCCGCGCGCGCGGCCATGATCTCGGTCAGGATCGAGACTGCCGTCTCGGCGGGCGACTCCGCGCCGAGGTCGAGCCCCGAGGGGCCGTGGATCCGCTCGAGCGCCTCGGCCGGCACGCCGGACTCGAGCAGGCGCTCCCGCCGGGAGGCCTGCGCGATGCGGGAACCGAGCGCGCCGACGTAGAACGCGTCGCTCGCCAGCGCCCCGACGAGCGCGGGAACGTCGAAGCGCTCCTCGTGCGTGAGCACGACGATCGCGTCGTCGGGCCCCGGGGCGAGCCCCGGCAGCACGTCGTCGGGCCACCCGATCACGATCTCGTCCGCGCTCGGGAGCCGCTCCGGGGTCGCGAACCTCGCGCGCGCGTCGACCACGACGGTCCGCCAGCCGAGGAGCTTGGCGGCGGCGCAGAGCGACTCGGCGGTGTCGATCGCGCCGAACGCGAGCACGCGCGGCGGTGGCCCGTAGACCTCGGCGAACGCGCGGCCTCCGTCCTCGAGGTCGAGCATGCGGCTCTTGCCGCCCTGCAGCCCGTCCGCGAGGGGCGCGAGCGCGGCGTCGCCGAGCACCTCGCCGCCGTCGACGACGAGCGCCTCCGCGCCGATGCGCGGCCCCTCGATCACGGTGACGTGCACCGCGCGGACGCCGCGCTCGGCGACGTCGAGGATCCGCTCCACGAGCGGCGACTCCTCGACGAACACGTCGATCTCGCCGCCGCACGAGAGCCCCACGGTCGCCGCGAGCTCGTCGCTGATCCCGTAGCTGAGGAGACGCGGCTCGAGCGACGCGAGCACCTCACGCGCCTCGCCGAACACGTCGCTCTCGACGCAGCCGCCGGAGACCGAGCCCGCGAGCTCGCCGCTCTCGGAGACGAGGAGCTTCGAGCCGATCGGGCGCGGGGCGGAGCGGCGTGCGCCGACGACGGTCGCGACCGCGAAGCGTTCCCCGCGTGCGCGCCAGCGCGCGATGTCGTCGGCGAGCTCTTTCACGCCGTCATCGTATCCAGTGCTTCGCGGGGTCAGTGCGTGCGGCCGCAGCCGCAGATGCTCTGGCCCATCCGGCGGCGCTCCAGCGGGAGCCCGCACTGGGCACAGGACGGCGGCAGGACCTTGGCGCTGACGAGCAGCGCCTGCGCGATGGTCGCGAAGACGACGAGATACGGAAGTACGAGCCAGCCGGGCAGCAGCATGGAGTCCTTATCGGCCGGTCGACGCGAAGGATTTAGCGCACGATGATCGTCTGCGTCATCTGCGCCGGATGGAGCGAGCAGTAGAAGTCGTACGTGCCGGCGCGGGTGAAACGGAAGCTGAACGAGCCGGATCTCAACGACGGCGAGGCGATCCCGACGGGCCCCGTCGCGAGCGTCACGTCGTGCGCGACCGTGCCGACGAAGCGCCAGCGGAAGGTCTGCCCGATGTGGAGCAGGACGCGCTGTGCGCCGTAGCGGAAGTCGCTCACGGTCGTGCTCGTGATGTACCTCGCGACGGGCCCGCTCGGCTGTCGCAGGAGCGCGACGGGCATCGACGGCGTCGGAGGGCCGGGCGAGCCGAGGTCGATCTGGAGCGGCGGCACCGGCGCGCAGCCGCCGCCGACGGCTCCCGGCGCGAAGAACAGCAGCATGATCCCCATCACCCGCATGTGCGGCGCGCTGTCGTCGTAGACCGCGGTCAGCCGCAGCACGTCCCCCGCCGACACCGGGATCCCGGTCGGGCTCTCGAACCGCGACATGTGGGAGGGCCCGACCTCGTGCATCATCGGCATCGGCATCGGGCCGCCCCAGGTGGGAAGCGACTGGAAGAGGCGCTCGCCGCAGGTCGTGTCGGTGAGGTCGAGGCGGATCCCGCCGCCGTGCAGGTGGCCTCCCCCGGCGACTATGCGCCCGCTCACCGGCAGGCGGAAGTCGGACGACCTGGAGTAGGTCGAGCCCTTCCCGCCCGTTCCGGGCACGGTGAAGATCGGGTCGGTCTCGCAGTTGTGCACGTCGAGCCAGATCGGCCGCACCGGCGTGAGCGCCTGGCCCGTGACGTAGGTGACCGTGTAGCGGACGGACACGCTCTCGCCGCGGCCGTGGTGGTTCATCAGCATGTAGAGCAGGCCCCAGAGGTCGCCGGCGGCGTTCGCGTAGCCGTAGCCCGGCGGCAGCGCCATCACCATGCGCTCCTCGCCCTCGGCGTAGAAGCGCTCGGCGATCGAGCTCGGGCACGTGTAGTCGTGGGCGCGCACCTTGGCAAAGACGACGTGGTGCAGCATCACGTCGAGCGGGGAAACGGCCTTGCCGGCGCCGTCCACGAGGTCTGCCTTCATCCCGACGACGTAGCCGTCGACCTGCGGGTGGGGGACGAGCTGGTAGTTCGTCGCGACCCCGTACGCGGGCACCGCGATCGGCGCCGACGTGAAGACGAGGGTCTGTGTCGCTGCGTGGGCGCCGACCGGGAACGCGAGCGCGGCGAGCGCGGCGAGGAGCGCGACCCGGGGCATGCCCCGAACTATAGGCGGCGCTACACTCTCCGCTGTGAGCTGGTTGTTCGTGATCCTGCTCGCGCTCGCCGTCGTCCTGGTCGGCGCAGCAGAGTGGCCGCGGTTACAGCAGCGCTTCGGCGTCGAGGCGCGCCGTCGGCGGGAGCGTGCCCGCCGCAAGGCGAGCCTGAAGCTGCTGAAGAGCGAGACCGACGAGTTCGCCGCGAGCGTCGAGCGCGATCTCGAGCAGCTGCCGACGCTCGACCACGATCACGACCGCCCCTAGCGCTAGCCGGTCACGCGGAAGCTCGAGCCGAAGGTCGTCGTGTTCGGGAGGGGCGGCCCCGTGTTCTCGTTGTTCTTCGACTCCTGTACGTCCGAGGCGACGAACGAGAGCCGGTGCGTGCCGGGCGCGATGCCCTTCAGGGACACCGTCGCCCGGCCGGCTGCGTACCTGACCGGGCGGCGCGTCCCGTCGACGGTCGCGGTCAGGGACGTGCGATCGACCCCCGAGCCTGCGTCGGTCACGGAGAGCCCGAGGCCGGCGGCGGCAGTCGTGCTGCGGGCGGTCAGGCGGACGGTCGGCGGCGTCCGGTCGTTCACCCAGTAGCGGAACGTGAACGTGCCCGGCCGCTTGCCCGTCGGCGTGTCGAACACGATGTCGTAGTCGCCCGCGGAGGGCAGCGTGACCGAGGCCACGGGCTCGAGCGCGTATTGGTCGGCCTGGTATGGGTTGAGCGCGAACGGGAGCGCCGTGTAGCCGGCCAGCCGGTTCTCGTCCCCCGCGACCACGATGCGGGGTGTCACGGTCACGCCGGGGCCGTGGGTGAGCACCGCGACGCCGAAGTTCGCCGCGACGCCGTTCGAGTGCACGAGGAACACCTGCTCGGGCCCGCCGAGGGACGTCTTCACGCCGATCCCGCTCGGGGCGTCCGGGTAGCGGTAGGCCGAGACGAGGGACGCCTTGCCGCGCGTGTTGCCCGAGTAGACCCCGGGCCCGGAGAGCGGCGTGCTCGGCTCCGTGCCGAGCTTGGGCGCGGTCACGCGGAACCAGTACGGGATCCGCCGGACGTCGGAGCCGAGGGTGAGCAGGACGAAGCCGGTCTCGTCGGCCTCGGCTGCCGAGGCGCCCACGGCGACGGAGAGCTCGAGCTGCCCGGGAGCCGTGACGGTGGCCGGGGCCTTCACGGTCACGCCCGCCTCGGGATCCTGCTGCTCGACCGAGACGGCCCAGGTGCCTGCGCCGCCGCCCGCGTCGGCGAGCGCGACCGAACGCGCCGCGGTCGTCGAGCGGTGCACCAGGCCGAACGAGACCGTCGCGGGCGCGGTGAAGATGAGCGGCGTGTTCGCGCGCGGGATGTCGATCACGCCGCCGCCCTCGCGCGTCGTCGGCGCCTCCGAGGTGCGCGCCGTGGTCAGATAGGCCGGGTCGCCGGTGAGCACCAGCGCAGACTTGATCTCGGCCGGCGTCCAGTCGGGGTGGCGCTGGAGGAGCAACGCGGCGGCGCCGGCGACCATGGGCGACGCCATGCTCGTGCCGCTGAACGTGTCCCAGTACCCCTCGCGCGCCGGGACGGACGAGAGGACGGCCACGCCCGGGGCGCTGACCTCGGGCTTGAGCTGCAGCGAGATCGGGGTCGGCGCGCCGGACGAGAAGTCGGCGATCACGTCGGGCGGCGCGCCGCGGCCGTTCGTCACGGCGGCGACGGCGATCGCGTCGGGTGCGGTGGCGGGCGAGCCGACGCTGCCGTCGCCGAAGTCCTGGTAGTCGTTTCCCGCGGCGGCGACGCAGACGACTCCGGCCTCGGAGGCCGCCTGGATCGCGTCGACCACGACGTCCCGCTTCGGCGTGATCTCGGGCTCGCCGATCGAGAAGTTGAGCACGTTCATGCCGTCCTTGACCGCCGCCTCGATCGCCGCGGCGATCTCCGGGGAGTTGCCGTCGAGGCCGCCGCCGGGGATCGGCACGGTGAGCGCCTTGTAGTTGCCGATGTAGGCCTTCGGCGCGATCCCGGAGACCGAGACCGTGCGGCTGACCGCGGTGGCGTTGTTCCCGGCCGCGATCCCGGCGACGTGCGTCGCGTGGTCCGAGAGCACGGGGTCGAACGGGAGCCCGGCGTACTTCCACGTCGTGTTGGGCGGCGGGAACGCCCGCGCGACGATCACCTTCGCCGTCGTGTAGGCCGCGTTTCCCTTCGGGAACCCGGTCGGCATCGTGTACCCGGCCGGGTTGAAGAACGGGTGCGTCTGGTCGACGCCCTCGTCCACGATCCCGATCTTGATCCCCTGGCCCGCCGTCGCGAGGTCGGGTCCCCACATCGCCGGCGCGCCGATCAGCTGCGGGCTGCGGTCGAGGAGCGCGTGGTACGTCACGCTCGGGTAGACCTCGGCGACGCCCGGCACCGACGCGAGGCGCGCGGCGTCGGCGCGCGGCACGACCACGGCGATCCCGTCGAGGACGACGCCGTAGTGCCAGCGGACGGTCGCCCCGGGGATCGCCCGGACGATGCGGCTCTGGAGCGAGCGCTGCTCTGCCGCGAGCGTGCGTAGGTACGAGACGCTCGCCGGCGCGCGCACGTTCAGGTGATGGTGGCGCGTGGTGGCAGCGGCGAGGGCGCGACTCGCCTGCGTCGCCCGCACGAGCGACGGCGCATCGAGGCGCACGACGAGCTCGACCGTGCCCTCGGCGGGCGGCGCCGGTGTGCGCGCGGCCGCAGTCGCGCCGAGCACGAGGGCGACCGCAGCGACGATGAGTGTGAGCCCGCGTCTCAGGTGGTGCATGTTACGTACGACGATGGAACCCGGTCCCGGTTCCTGACCCGGGGTTCCCCGCCCGGCCCACCCGGGCTTTCCCCGCCTGGCCCACCCGGGGTTTCCCCCACCCGGCCAAATGCTCATGAGCACAAGGCTCCGCGCCGCGATCCCGGCAATCGCGCCTCTCGTCGCGGGCGCCGTCGCTAGACTGTCGCTCCGCGCGGATGTGGCGGAATTGGTAGACGCGCACGGTTCAGGTCCGTGTGGGGGAAACCCCGTGGAGGTTCAAGTCCTCTCATCCGCATCGTTGGAGGAATGCG
>Ga0335080_10007750_pt1 | contig 11157 bp, 9 predicted proteins | sample Lox_Sample_34_FD_206720 | JGI IMG/M metagenome (GOLD analysis project Ga0335080, IMG submission 206720) | Soil microbial communities from Loxahatchee National Wildlife Refuge, Florida, United States - Lox_Sample_3.4 | ecosystem: Environmental > Terrestrial > Soil > Wetlands | place: USA: Florida...
TTCCCGGGCCGACTGAAGGAGGTCTGCGAGCGGCACGGCATCCTCTACGTCGACGACGAGGTGCAGGCCGGCGTCGGGCGAACCGGGCCGGTGTGGGCGCTCGAGCACTACGGCGTCGAGCCCGACTTGCTCGTCTCGGGCAAGTCGCTCGGCGGCGGGATGCCGCTGGCCGCGGTCACCGGGCGCGCCGAGGTGATGGACGCCCCCGAGCCCGGGGGCCTCGGCGGCACGTTCGGCGGTAACCCCGTCTCGTGCGCGGCGGCGCTCGCCGTCCTCGACGAGGTCGCCACGGAGGAGTTCCGTGGGCGCGCGGACGAGCTCGGCCGCCGGATCGGCGAGCGGCTCGCCGTGCTCGCCGAGCGCGTGGAAGCGGTCGGCGAGGCGCGCGGCCTGGGGCCGATGCAGGCGATCGAGCTCGTCGAGGACCGAGAGACGCGGGCGCCTGCGACGGGGCTCGCGGCGGCGGTCGTCGCTGAGGCGCGGGAGCGCGGCCTGCTCGTACTCGCCTGCGGCCTGTACGGAAACGTTGTGCGGCTGCTCCCGCCGCTCGTCGTCTCCGACGAAGAGCTCGAGCGCGGCTTCGACCTGCTCGAGGAGGCGCTGGAGGCGGCCGGCTCCTAGATCAAGGATGTGATGGCGAAGATCGACCGATCTTCCGCTGGCTCTTGACGCAATGCGGGGCATCGTGGTAGGAAACGCCTCGCATTGCGTGGCTAGCGAGGCGAACTAGCCACTTTCGCGCAACCGAAGACGGAGGACCGGTGGCCGGCGAAGCCGTGATAGAGGTTTCAGCGCGGCCCGGGGAGCACGAGGCCCCGGGCGAGAAGGGACTCAAGGCCAACGCGCTCGGCTTCGTCTCGAGCGTCGTCATCGGCGTCGCCTCGACGGCGCCCGCATACAGCCTCGCGGCCACGCTCGGCTTCGTCACCGCCGTCGTCGGCATCGGGTACCAGGCGCCGGTCGTGATGGTGGTCGCGTTCGTCCCGATGTTCCTGATCGCGCTCTCCTTCAAGTACCTGAACCAGGCCGACCCCGACTGCGGGACGACGTTCTCGTGGTGCACGCGGGCCTTCGGGCCGGTCACGGGCTGGCTCGGAGGCTGGGGGGTGATCTACGCGGACGTGCTCGTGATGGCGAGCCTGTCGCAGATCGCCGGCTCGTACACCTTCCTGCTGTTCGGCGCCGACAAGCTCGCGGCGAACAGGTTCTGGGTCGGCGTCGCCGGCGTGATCTGGATCGTGCTGATGAGCCTGATCTGCTACGTCGGCGTCGAGGCGTCGGCCAAGACGCAGTGGTTCCTGCTCGCCATGGAGATCTGCGCGCTGACGCTGTTCGCGGTCGTCGCGATCGCGCGCGTCTACACGCAGGACCCGGTCGGGAGCGTCCACCCGTCGCTGAGCTGGCTGAACCCGTTCGACATCAAGTCCTTCGGCGCGCTCACCGACGGCCTCCTGCTCGCGATCTTCATCTACTGGGGCTGGGACACGGCCGTCTCCGTCAACGAGGAGACCGAGGACGCGACCAGGACGCCGGGCCGGGCGGCCGTGGTCAGCACGTTCCTCCTGCTCGGCATCTACGTGGTCGTCACGTACGCAGCCCAGGCCTACCACGGCGTCGACTTCCTCAACAAGAACCAGGACGACGTCCTGAGCGCGCTAGGCAGCTCCGTCCTGCCCTGGGGGCTCGACAAGATCCTGATCATCGCGGTACTGACCTCCGCCTCGGCGTCGACGCAGACGACGATCCTGCCGACGACCCGCGCGAGCCTGTCGATGGCTGCGCACGGCGCCATCCCAAAGCACTTCGGGCGCATCCACCCGCGCTTCCTGACGCCGAGCGCCTCGACGATCTGGATGTGCATCCTCTCGATCATCTGCTTCGTGACGCTCAACTCCCTGAGCAGCTCGATCCTCGAGGACTCGGTGACCGCGACCGGCTTCGGGATCGCCTTCTACTACGGGCTGACCGGATTCGCGTGCACGTGGTACTTCCGGCACGAGCTGGGCAAGAACTGGCGCAACCTCTGCTACGTGGGCCTCCTGCCGCTGCTCGGAGGGATCATCCTCTTCGCGATCCTGGGCTACAGCGTCGATCTGCAGACGAGCTCGGCCAACTACAGCAGCTCGGTGTTCGGCATCTCGACTGCGCTCGCGATCGCGATTTTCTCGATCATCCTCGGGGTCGTGCTCCTCGTCCTGCAGCGGATCTTCGCGCCCGACCCGTTCTTCCGGCGCAAGACCGAGGTGGCCAAGCCAGGCGTCCTCGAGGCCGCGAGGGAGGCCGCCAGTGCCTAGGCCGATCGTGGTCGGCTACATCGCCGAGCCGGGCGCGCGGGCCGCGCTGTTGGAGGCCGCCGAGGTAGCGAAGTGCTCGGGAGCGAAGCTCGTGATCGTCTTCGCCTACGAGATCCCGGCCGCCTACGGCGGCGGCGAGACCGGCGACTACCGCCGCGCGCTCAAGGAGGTCGCCGAGAAGGCAACGGACGACGCCGTCGAGCAGATCCGCGACAGCGGCGTGGAGTACGAGGTGAAGCTCGTCCCGAAGCGCCCGGTCGACGCGCTGCTCGAGGTCGCCGAGGAGGAGAACGCGCAGATGATCGCGATCGGGACGCAGGGTGAGCATCCGCTCACGGGCGCGATCCTCGGCTCCGTCCCGCACAAGCTCCTGCACCTGTCCAAGATCCCGCTGCTCGTCGTGCCGGGGAAGACCGACTGAGCTGAGACCACGGATTCCGAGCGGCAGCGTGTTCCCCGTTGACGACATGCGCGGCCGCGTGGTACGAATCGCCTCGCATTGCGAGGCAGGGTGATCGAGGGCATGCGGCGGGGCCCGGTTTCTCGGGACCGCAGCATCGACGAGGTCGACCGGTCGATCATCGAGGCGCTGCAGAAGAACGGGCGCGAGCCCTTCCGCCGGATTGCGGCCCAGGTCGGCGTCTCCGAGGCAACGGTGCGCTCGCGCTACTCGCGGCTCTGCGAGGACGACATCCTCCAGGTCACCGCCGTCACCAACCCGCTGGGGCTCGGCTTCGACGGCCAGGCGATGGTCGGCATCCGCACCGCCGGCGCGCCCGGGCCGATCGCCGACGAGATCGCCAGGTGGGGGGAGGCGGGCTACGTCGTCGTCACGGCCGGCCAGTTCGACATCCTCGTCGAGCTCGTCTGCGCCGACCGGCACCACCTCCTCGAGCTGACCAACCGCATCCGGGCGCTGGGCGGCGTGGTCTCGACCGAGAGCTTCCTCTACCTCGAGCTCTGGAAGCAGCTCTACGACTGGGGCACGCGCACCGAGAGCACCCTTCACAGCGTGGGGTCCGGGTAATGGCGGTCGAGAGCCGCGCCGAGCGCTCGCCCGAGACAGGAGTTCCGGCGACCCCCGTCACGGTCGACGTCCGGCTCGACCGGATCACGAAGCGCTTCGATGACGTCGTTGCCGTCGACGACATCTCGCTCGAGATCGACCGCGGCAGCTTCTTCGCGATGCTCGGGCCCTCCGGCTGCGGCAAGACGACGACGCTGCGGATGATCGGCGGCTTCGAGGAGCCGACCGCGGGCACGATCTACCTCGGAGACGAGCCCGTCACGGGCCGGCCGCCCTACAAGCGCGACGTCAACACCGTTTTCCAGTCGTATGCGCTCTTCCCACACCTCTCGATCTTCGAGAACGTCGCGTTCGGGCTCCGCCGGCGCGGAATCCGCGGGCAGGACGTCCGCGGCCGCGTGACGGAGATCCTGCGCCTGGTCGGCCTTGCCGGCCTGGAGAAACGCAAGCCGCGCCAGCTCTCCGGCGGCCAGCAGCAGCGCGTCGCGCTCGCCCGCGCGCTCGTGAACCGGCCTCGCGTGCTCCTTCTCGACGAGCCCCTGGGCGCGCTCGACCTCAAGCTCCGCAAGCAGATGCAGCTCGAGCTGAAGGCGATCCAGCACGACGTCGGCATCACCTTCGTGCACGTCACGCACGACCAGGAGGAGGCGATGACGATGGCCGACCGGATCGCCGTCATGAACCAGGGCCACGTCGAGCAGCTCGGACCACCCGAGGAGCTCTACGAGCGGCCGCGGACGGCGTTCGTCGCCGGCTTCCTCGGCGTCTCGAACCTGCTTCCGGGCACCGTCGAAGGGCCTGACGCGATCCGGCTCGACAACGGAACCGTGGTCCGCGCCCAGGTCGACGGGAAAGCGGGGCCCGTGGCCGCGGGCGTGCGCCCGGAGAAGATCACCATCGGCGAGGGCGGCGCCAACAGCCTCGAGGGCACCGTCAGAGAGACCGCGTACATCGGCGTCGCCACGCAGCTGGTGGTGGACACAAAGGCAGGGCAGGTCCAGGTCTTCGCGCAGAACATCGATGCCGGAGGGCGCGTGCCGTCACCGGGCTCGAATGTCACGTTGAGCTGGAGTCCCGATTCGACGTTCGTCGTCGAGCAGGCAAAGGAGGAGACAGCGGAATGAACCGGAGAATGACTCGTGACGAGCTCCTGCGGCGAGGCGCGATCGGCCTCGGCGCGCTCTCGGTCCCGGGCCTGCTTGCGGCCTGCGGCGGAAGCGGCGGCGGTGGCGGCAGCAGCAGTGCGTCGAGCCAGAAGCTGAACAAGGTCCTCGAGTTCGCGAACTGGCCCTACTACATCGACACGCCGGCGACGCTCAAAGCTGCGGGTATCCACAAGCCGACGACACTCAAGCAGTTCGAGCAGAAGACCGGGATCAAGGTCAACTACTACGAGGAGATCAACGACAACCCGGGGTACTTCGCGAAGGTGGAGGGACGGCTCTCGAAGGGCCAGGGAATCGGCCGCGACATCATCGTCTCGACCGATAATGACCGCTTCCTCGGGGAGTACATCTCTCAGCACTGGGCGCAGAAGCTCGACAAGAGCCTGATCCCGAACATCAAGAACCTGATCCCCGCGCAGCAGCATCCCCCCTTCGATCCAAACCGCGACTACTCGCTCCCCTGGGCCTCCGGCATGGACGGCATCGCCTGGAACGAGAAGGAGACGGACCCGGTCACCTCCGTGAAGCAGCTGTTCGAGGATCCAAAGCTGAAGGGGAGGGTCGGCGTCTGGAACTCGATGGGGGACACGCTCGGGCTCGTCATTCTCGAGAACGGCGACGATCCGGCCAACGTGACCGACGCGTCCTTCAACCGGGCCATCGCGCGGGTCCAGAAGGCCGTCAGCTCGGGACAGATCCGCAAGTTCTACGGCAACGATTACGCGGCGGTTCTGGAGAAAGGAGACCTTGCGGCGTCGATGGCGTGGTCCGGCGATATCGCCAATCTCGCCGATCCGAAGATCCACTGGGGTGTCCCCACGCAGGGCGGGATCATTTGGACCGACAACATGATCATCCCTCTCGGAGGGAGCGTGCCGACGGCGTCGACGTACATGAACTTCATGTACGACCCCGCGATCTCCGCGCAATGGGCCATCGGGGCGAACTACATCTCGTCGGTCAAGGACGTGAAGACAGCAGCAGTGAAGCTCGATCCGAAGGCGAGCTCCAACGACCTGACCTTCCCGACCGACCAGACCCTCTCGCAGATGCACCAGAACGATCCGAAGATGCTGACCAACCCTGACTACAACAAGAAGTGGCTCGCGGTGCAGGGGCAGTAGTCGACTTGGGCGGGTTTCTGCATCGACACAAGGGCCTCACGCCCTATCTGCTGCTCGCGCCGGGGATGCTGTGGCTCACGTTCTTCTTCCTCCTGCCGATGGGCTTCCTCGGCTACCAGTCCCTCCAGTCGGGGCTCTTCCCGCACTTCCACTTCACCTGGGCGTTCTCGAACTTCTCGAGCGCGCTTTCCGACTACCACACGCAGCTGATCCGCTCGTTCGTGTACGCGGGAATCGCGACCCTCGCCTGCCTGCTGCTCGCGTATCCGCTTGCCTACTGGATCGCGTTCCGGGCCGGGCCGTGGCGGAACCTGTTCCTGCTCTTCATCGTCGCGCCGTTCTTCGTCACCTACCTCGTGCGGACGCTCGCCTGGCTCAACATCCTCGCCGACGAGGGGCCGGTCGTCCGCATCCTCCGCGACATCCACGTGCTCGGGCCCAACGGCAGGTTGCTGGCGACGACCTTCGCGGTCGTCGCGGGCATCACCTACAACTTCTTCCCCTTCATGGCGCTGCCGCTCTACGTCTCGCTCGAGCAGATCGACGGGCGGCTCCTCGAGGCGGCGAAGGATCTCTACTCGTCCCCGACGAAGGCGTTCCTCAAGGTGACCGTGCCGCTCTCGATGCCGGGAATCGTCGCGGGCACCCTTCTAACGTTCATTCCGGCCGCCGGCGACTTCATCAACGCTGCGCTGCTGGGAACGCCCAACCAGGCAATGATCGGGAACGTCATCCAGGCGAAGTTCCTGGAGTCGCTCGACTATCCGACCGCCGCGTCGCTCTCCTTCATCCTCATGGGCACGATCCTCGTAATCCTGCTGATCTACGCCAAGATCGTCGGGCCGGAGAAGCTGACCGGATGACCGCCACCGCAGTCGAGACGACGCTGGCTCGCCCGCCGCGCCCGAGCGTCGCGAGCCGCGTTTGGCGTTTCGTGGGACGGCATGCGCTGACCGTGTACGCGATCCTCGCGATCGGCTACCTGATCGTCCCGATCGCGGTCGTGGTCATGTTCTCGTTCAACCACCCGCCCGGCCGGTTCAACTACGTCTGGCACAAGTTCACGTTCGACAACTGGATCCACTGGAACGCCGTGCTCGGGATCCAGGGCGCCCTCGAGAAGTCGCTCGAGGTCGCCACGCTTGCCACCCTCGTCGCCACCGCGCTCGGAACGATGATCGCGCTCGCGATCGTCCGGCACCGGTTCTACGGACGGGCGACCACGAACGTCGTGGTGTTCCTCCCGATGTCGACGCCCGAGATCGTGATGGGCTCCTCGCTCCTTGCCCTGTTCCTGAACGATCAGAACACGATCCAGCTCGGGTTCTGGACGATCTTCATCGCGCACGTGATGTTCATCATCAGCTTCGTGGTCGTCACGGTGAAGGCGCGCCTGATCGGCTTCGACAGGCACCTGGAAGAAGCGGCGATGGATCTCGGCGCGAACGAGTGGACGACGTTCCAGAAGGTGACACTGCCGCTGCTTGCTCCCGCGATCCTGGCTGCGGGGCTCCTCGGCTTCGCGCTCTCGATCGACGACTTCGTGATCACCTACCTCAACGCGGGGCCGGTGCAGACGTTCCCGATCTTCGTCTGGGGGATCGCGCGGGTCGCAGTGCCCCCGCAGGTGAACGTCGTGGCGAGCGCGATCTTCCTCGTCGCGATCATCCTGGGCCTCGCGAACGTCGTCTGGCAGTACCGGGCCGCCAAGTCCACGAGAGGAGCAGCAGCATGACGACCACGTTCCCGGGTCTCTCGCCCGCCGAGCTCCAGAAGGCCGCACGCGACCACCTGTGGCTCCACTTCACGCGGATGGGCGGCTACTCCGAGGGCGACGTGCCCGTGATCGTCCGTGGGGACGGCTGCTACCTCGAGGACTCGAACGGCAAGCGCTACCTCGACGCCCTCGCGGGCCTGTTCGCGGTCCAGATCGGCTACTCGTACGGGGACGAGATCGGCCAGGCGGCGCACGAGCAGATGCGCGAGCTGCCCTTCTACACGAACTGGTCGTACGCGCACCCGCGCGCGATCGAGCTCGCGGCCGAGGTCGCCTCGCTCGCGCCCGGCGACCTGAACCGGGTCTTCTTCGTGTCGGGCGGCTCGGAGGCGGTCGAGTCGGCCTGGAAGCTCGCGCGGCAGTTCCACCAGGCCCGCGGCGAGCGGCGCTGGAAGGCGGTCTCGCGGCGCGTCGCCTATCACGGGACGACGATGGGCGCGCTCTCGATCAACGGCATCGCGTCGCTGCGCGCGCCGTTCGAGCCGCTCGTGCCCGACGTCGTCCACGTCCGCAACACCGCGCGCTACCACCGGCCGGCGGACGAGAGCGAGGAGGAGTTCACGGCCTTCCTGCTGGACGACCTCGAGTCGGCAATCGTGCAAGCCGGCCCGGAGACGGTCGCGATGGTGTTGATGGAGCCGGTCCAGAACGCGGGCGGCGCGCTCACTCCGCCGGCCGGCTACTGGCGCGGGGTGCGGGAGATCTGCGACCGCTACGAGATCCTGCTCTGCGCCGACGAGGTGTGCACGGGCTTCGGCCGCCTCGGCGCCTGGTTCGCCTCGGATCTCTACGACATCCGCCCGGACCTGCTCACCTGCGCGAAGGGGCTCTCGTCGGCCTATGCTGCGATCGGCGCCGTCGTCGCCGGCGACCACGTGATCGAGCCGTTCCTGGGCGAGAAGCAGATGTACGCGCACGGGATCACGTTCGGCGGCCACCCGGTGATGGCGGCGATCGCGCTCAAGAACCTCGAGATCATGGAGCGCGAGCGGATCGTCGAGCGCGTCCGCGACAACGAGGAGGCCTTCCGCTCGACGCTGTCGCAGCTGCTCGAGATCCCGATCGTCGGCGACCTCCGCGGGGCCGGGTACTTCTGGGCTCTCGAGCTGGTCAAGGACAAGGAGACGAAGGCCGGCTTCACGGACGAGGAGTCGGAGTCGCTGATTCGCGGCTTCCTTTCGCCGCAGTTCTTCGAGCGCGGCCTGATCTGCCGCTCGGACGACCGGGGCGACCCGGTGGTGCAGATCTCGCCGCCGCTGATCGCGGGCCAGGCGGAGTTCGACGAGATGACCGGCGTCATCGGCGACGTGCTGACGGAGGCTTCGGCGCGGATCTAGGCCACGTTTGGTGGTTGGAAGAGGCCCTCGCCGCCGGCCTCGGCGGTGAGCCGGCGCCGCCGCTCGAAGGAGACGTCGAGGCCGACGTGGCGATCGTCGGCGGCGGCTACACCGGGCTCTGGACGGCGCTGGCGTTGGCCGAGCGCGATCCGTCGCTGCACGTGGTGGTGCTCGAGGCGGGCGAGTGCGGCCGCGGGCCGAGCGGGCGCAACGGCGGGTTTCTGCACGGCTACTGGAGCCACCTGCCGCGGCTGCGGGAGCGCTTCGGCGACGAGGGCGCGCTGGCCGTGGCGCGGGCCGGCGAGGGAATCATCCGCGGCGTGGGTGCCTTCGCCGAGTCGAGCGGCGCCGACTTCTGGCTCCGCGAGGCCGGGATGCTGCGCGTGTCGGCCGCGCCCGCGCAGGACGCGTCGATCGGTGACGAGGCCGAGGCGGCGCTCGAGCTGGGCGTGCCCGAGGAGGCGGTGATGCTCTCGCGCGAGCAGCTCGCCGAGCGGGTGCGCTCTCCGGCCTTCCGTGAGGGCGTGTTCCTGCGCGACGGCGCGACGATCCAGCCTGCGCGGCTGGTGCTCTCGCTGCGGCGCGAGGCGCTCGAGAAGGTGGAGCTGCACGAACACTCGCCCGTGACGCGGATCGACGACGGGCGCGTCGCGACCTCGCGCGGCTCGGTGCGAGCGCGGGAGGTGGTCGTGGCGGTGAACGCAGCCGCCGCGGGCTGGAAGCCGCTCAGCCGCCGGCTGACGGTCTTCGGCAGCTACGTCGTCCTGACCGAGCCGGTGCCGGAGCTCCTGGAGCAGATCGGCTGGACCGGGGGCGAGGCCATCTTCGACGGGCGGATGTTCCTGCACTACTTCCGCACGACGAACGACGGGCGCGTGCTGATGGGCAGCGGCTCGGGGCCGATCGGCTTCGGTGGGAAGATCGACAAGCGCTTCACGCATGACGAGCCGACCGTCGCGCGCGCGGAGCACGGCCTGCGGCGGCTCTTGCCGGGGCTCGCCGAGGCGAAGGTGACGCACGCCTGGGGCGGGCCGATCGACGTCTCCTCCGACCACCTGCCCTTCTTCGGCACCGTGCCGGGGACGGGAATCCACTTCGGAGCGGGCTACTCCGGCCACGGCGCCGGTCCGAGCTGGCTCGGCGGCCAGATCCTGTCCCGGCTCGCGCTCGGCGTCGACGACGAGTTGACGCGCCTGCCGCTCGTCACGCGCCGGGTGCCGAAGCTCCCGCCCGAGCCGCTCCGCCGCCTCGGCGGAGGTCTCGTCCGCGCCGCGATCATGGCCTGCGAAGAGGCCGAGGAAGAGGAGCGCCGGCCGCCGCTCCCGGCACGAGTCGGCGCCGCGCTACCGCGCCTGCTCGGCCTGCGCATCGGCACGCGCTGAGCCTCTGGGGATACTCAGCCACACATCCGGCACGCTTTCCCCTTGACAAGAATCGGTGTCCGACACCGTTTGAAGCGTTCCGCTGACACGTCCCTTTTGGGACATCCTTCGCCGCGCCGCCTCGCCCGCTGGCCGCTCCAAGTCCCTCACCTGAGGGATGACCGAGGCCCGCCGAACCCCGATTCTGATCTCGAGAGGTATTCCTCCGAACACGAGGAGCCCAGCGGCCGGGCTCGTCTCAGGACTGAATGGCCGCCGACCGCAAACTCCTAGCCGCCACCTTCGCCGCCATTGCCTTCCTGACGGCAGGTCCCGCACGCGCGGCGGTCAGCCCACCGACCGCGACCGCGCCCGCGCCCGGTGCCACCGTAGCCTTCCTGCCCGCCTTCTCGTGGACGCCGGTCGCGAGCGCCGACCATTACGAGTTTCAGATCAGCGCCGATCCCGGAATGGGCTCGCCCGTCCTCGGCAGCGGCAAGGACGACTTCTTCACCAACAACACGCGCGCGACGCTCGGGGAGACCGTCCCGAACGGGACCTACTACTGGCACGTCCGGGCGATCGGCGGCGACGGCTCGGTCTCGGCCTGGACGCCGACTCGCGCTTTCAACAAGCTCTGGAACCTGACGCCGGCGATCCAGACCCCGGGCCCCGGCGCTGCGCTGACCTTCCCCACGAACCCGGTTGTCCTGCGCTGGTCGGGGATTCCCGGCGCCGCCGAGTACCTCGTCCCGGTCGCGAGTGACCCGCTGCTGGGCTCGATCGTCTTCCGCTACTCGAACCAGGACGACCCGTACGGCCCGGCCAACGTCGCCGCCACCTCGGCGGCGATCGCCTCGCCGCTCGCGCCGGGCAGCTACTACTGGGCCGTCCAGCCGGTCGACGCGGAGGGCAACCGCGGCGTCTCGACGCCGGTCAGCACTTTCAGCTGGGTCTGGCCCTCGGCAACCGTGCCGCAGGTGACCGACCTCGATCCCTCGGCGGAGGTCTTCGACCCCAAGTTCTCCTGGGACCCGGTTCCCGGCGCCGCCCGCTACGAGGTCGAGATCA
>Ga0335080_10007751_pt1 | contig 11156 bp, 8 predicted proteins | sample Lox_Sample_34_FD_206720 | JGI IMG/M metagenome (GOLD analysis project Ga0335080, IMG submission 206720) | Soil microbial communities from Loxahatchee National Wildlife Refuge, Florida, United States - Lox_Sample_3.4 | ecosystem: Environmental > Terrestrial > Soil > Wetlands | place: USA: Florida...
ACGTGAGCAGCGCCTGCGCTGAGTGCGGGGCGACCAGCGGGCCGGTGCTGGCGACCGCGGCGACGAAGCAGGCCAGGCCGAGCCCGGCCGCGCCGCGCGAGGTGCGGACCGCACGGCCCAGGATGGCCAGCCACGGGTGGCGGCGCAGCCGGGCCGGGTGAGCAGCCGTCATCCTGGGCCGCCTCCGCCGCTACCGGGGAATCCGGTGCCGGGGCGTGGCCAGCAGCGCGACCACGTCGGTCGTGATGTTGATCACCACGTAGAACGCGGCCAGCACCACCACGATGAACTGGATGACCGGGATGTCCCGGTCATCCACGGCGTACACCAGGCCCTGGCCGATGCCGGGGAACGCGAAGACGTACTCCACGATGACCACCCCGCCCGCCAGGTACAGGAAGTTCAGCCCGATGACCTGGATGACCGGCGCGGTCGCGTTGGGCAGCGCGTGCCGTACCGCGATCCGCCACCGCGGCACCCCCTTGAGCCAGGCCATCTCCGCGTAGTCGGACTGCAGGGCCTCGATCATCGCGGCCCGCGTCATCCGCTGGATATACGGCACGATCACGATGACCAGGGTGGCCACGGGCAGCACGAGCAGCCGGGGTGCGCGCCACGCGTAGCTGCCCGGCGGCAGCACGGACACCGCGGGCAGCAGGTGCGTGACCACGGTCGAGAACAGGATGATCAGGCCGATCGCGACCACGAACTCGGGCAGCGCGGTGACCGCCAGCGCGCCCACCGCGGTGACATGATCCAGCCAGCTGTCCTTGCGCAGCGCGGCCACGATGCCCAGGCCAACCCCGAGCACCGTCCCGATCACCCCGGTGACGAGCATCAGCACGGCCGAGTTGACCAGCCGGGGCGCGACGTAGCCCCAGACCGGCTGCCCGTTGGCCAGGGAATGCCCGAGGTGACCGGTCAGCACCCCGGAGAACCAGAGCCAGTACTGGTCGGCCAGCCCGCGGTTGAGGTGCAGCGCGGTCTCCAGCCGGCGCACCCCGGCCGGGTTGCCGGCCGCGGTACGGCCCAGCACGGCCACGGCCGCGTTGCCCGGCAGCACCTCGGTGGCCAGGAACACCAGCACCGATACCACACCCAGCGTGAACACGCCGGCTGCGGCCCGGCGGCCGATGAGGTGGCGGACCGGATGGGGCGGCCGGGCCGCCCGGGCAGCTGCCACGTCGTCGATCCCTCCTGCCAGCGTGCGCGGCTGGCTGCGCCAAGCCCTACCGTAACCGGGCCGATTCGCTGGGACAACGAGAATAGCGGCGAATTTGGGTACTAATACACCTCGTATTAGTAGGCGGCTTACTGGGCAGTTATACCGGGCTACCGGCGGGGAAGGTGTACAGGTGCCTGCGAGTGAGCTATTAGCCAGATTCAGCCTATATCGCGCCCTTAACGGCGATATTCTCGGAAGAGCACCAACCCGACCGCCAGGCAGCTGCGCCGTCCGCCAGCTCAGGCTGCCTGGCCTGGGCCGATCGCCTTTTACCTGCGAATCGGCTTAGTAATTCATTGTCGTATCAGTGGGAGCTGGGCAGCCTGTGTCAGGTGTTACGGCGGAGCCGGGGGTCACAGCCCGGTGAAAGCGGCGGCGTTCTTCGAATACGGGCCCGCAGAGGTCATCAGCTACGCGGATATCCCGGACCCGGGACTCGGGGCCAGCGATGTCCTGGTGCAGGTGCAGGCGTGCGGGGTCAACCATTCCGACCTCGACTCCCGGGCCGGCACCTCGCGATGGCCGTTCCGGCTGCCGATGGTCCTGGGGGCGGAGTTCACCGGCACGGTGCAGGCGGTGGGCAGCCAGGCCGGCCCCGTGCGCCCCGGGGACCTGGTGACCGCCCTGCAGCAGTACAGCTGCGGCCGCTGCCCGCAGTGCGCCAGCTGGCGGCCGGATCTGTGCCCGGGCTTCGAGATCTTCGGCACCACCCGGTGGGGCGGGTACGGCGAACTGGTCCGGGTGCCGGCCGAGGTGGTGGTCCCGCTTGAGCCCGGCGATGACCCGCTGGCCATGGCGGCCGGCCAGTGCGTGGTGAGTACCGCGTGGCACATGGTCAACCGGCTGGCCCTGGTCCGGCCCGGTGACCTGGTCCTGGTCCCGTCGGCCTCGGGCGGGGTGGCGGGGGCCCTGGTGCAGTGCGCCAAGCTGGCTGGCGCCACCGTGCTGGCCACGGTCGGCACGGCGGCCAAGGCAGACCAGGTCGCCGCGCTGGGCGCGGACGTGGTCGTGGTCCGGGGTGACGGTGACATCACCGCCCAGCTGCTGGACGCCGCGGGTGGCCGCCGCCTGGACGCGGTGCTGGACACCGTGGGCGGCGAACTGTTCGGGACCCACCTGTCCCTGCTCCGCGAGGAAGGCACCCTGGTCACCTGCGGCGCCCACGCCGGCGAGGTGGTGCCGCTCGACCTGATCCCGCTGTTCCGGAATGGCTGGCGGATCGTCGGCTTCCGGGTCGCCTCGCCCGGCGATCTGGCCATGTCGCTGGACCTCATCCGGTGCGGCGCCGTCACCGTGCCGGTAGCCGCCACGTTCGGCGTCAGCGACGCCGCGGCGGCACACCGCTTCCTTGAACGCCGCCAGCACGTCGGCAAGGTCCTCCTGGTGGCCGGATAGCGGCCCGCCCTATGCCACCCGCACCAACAGGCGAAATGTCGTGGAGGTAGGTCCCGTGGATCGATCGGATCGCAGCAGCACGCCCCGGCCGGCCGAAGGGCTGGGACGACGCCAGTTCCTCCGCGGGATGGCGGCCACCGGCGCCGTGGCCGGGGCGGCCGGCCTGCTGGGCGGCTGCGGCGGGTCCAGTCCCGGCCGCTCCCAGCAGCTGGCCGCGGCCAGCCGGAAGCCGCGCCGGGGCGGCGGCCTGAAGCTGGGCCTGACCGGGGGGTCCAGCTCGGACACCATCGACCCGCACAAGAGCCTCACCTACGTCGACACGTCCCGGCTGCAGTCGCTCTACCAGCCCCTGGTCCAGCTGGACGCCCAGGCCCAGATCGAGTATGTGCTGGCCGAGTCGATCACCGCGTACCACGGGTCGCTGGCCGAGTGGGTCATCCAGCTGCGGCCCGGGGTCACGTTCTCCAACGGCCAGGACTTCACGTCCGCCGATGTGCTGTTCACGTTCCAGCGCGTCTACCACAACGATTTCACCGGGAAGTTCGGCCTCGGCCCGATCGACCTGGCCGCGACCAGGGCCCTCGGCCCGCACACCGTCCTGGTCAAGCTGACCAAGCCGTTCGCCAGCTTCGCCGAGCAACTGGCGGCGTTCTGGTACAACCTGTACATCGCGCCGACCGGCTTCGACCCGGCCCACCCGGCGGGTACCGGCGCGTTCGTCTACCAGAGCTTCACACCCGGCCAGCGCAGCGTGTTCACCCGCAACCCGGACTACTGGAAATCCGGGCTGCCTTACGTGGACACGCTGACCATCATCGACTTCAGCGACAACACCAGCCTGCAGGACGCCCTCACCACGGGCGTCATCGACGGGGCCGGCGCGCTGGACGGGCCGCAGATCGCCGCGCTGGCCACCACCCGCGGGATCAGGACCGTGGTGTCGCACTCCGGGGAGATCATCCCGTTCACCATGCGGGTCGACCAGGCCCCGTTCAGCGACGTCAACGTGCGCCAGGCGCTGCGGCTGCTGGTGGACCGCCCGCAGCTGATCGACTCGGCGCTGGACGGCTACGGCGTGGTGGGCAACGACCTGTTCTCCCCCTACGATCCCGACTTCGACCACTCGCTGGTCCGGCCCGCCCAGGGCGACGTCCCGCAGGCCAGGTTCCTGCTCAAGAAGGCGGGCCAGGAGAACCTGACCGTGACCCTGACCACCTCGGCGGTGGCCACCGGCACGGTGGCCATGGCCACCGTGCTGGCCGCCCAGGCCAAGGCGGCCGGCGTCACGGTCAAGCTCAGCAACGTCCCGTCCGGCGTCTTCTTCGGGCCCAACTACCTCAAGTGGTCATTCGCCCAGGACTACTACAACTACTATCCCTATCTCGCCCAGGTCGCGGAGTCGATGCTGAAAGGCTCCCCGTTCAACGAGACACACACCAGCAATGCGAACTACACCAGCCTGTACAACCAGGCGAATGCCACCGCCGACCCGGCGCTGCGCAAGGAAATCATCTACCAGATGCAGCAGTTCGACTTCACCCAGGGCGGCTACATCATCCCGGCGTACATCGACGTGCTCGACGCGTACAGCGACAAGGTAACCGGGTACACGGCCGGAAAGGTCGGCCAGCCGCTGTCGAACTTCGACTTCGAGCATTTCGCGTTCACTGGCTGACGGCACCGGCCGCGGCGGGGCGTTCAGCAAAATTGGCCGGCCCGGGCCGCAGCGCCCAGGCCGGCGGTGCCGGGGTGCGCCCTGCGGTTACCGCAGCAGCATCCCGCGCACCGAGAGCGTGGTGGTGATCATGCCGGTGCCGTACATCAGATCGGCCACCCGCTGCACCTGCCCCACGCTCAGGAACGTGGGGTACTGCCCCACGGTGACCAGGTCGGCCTGCTGGGCCGACATCCCGGGCAGCGTGCTCAGCACCGAGCGCACCGTGCCGAGCTGGGCGGTGCTGGCCTTGGCCTGGGTGAGCGCAGCCTGGAACGCGGCCAGGGCCGCTGGGTAGTCCCGGGCGAAGCCGGCCGTGGTGAAGTAGCCGGACAGCGGCAGGCTGGCCGTGACGCCGCTGCACACGTCGAACAGCTCTACCGCGCCGAGCTGCGTTTCCGCCTGCAGGATGTAGGGCTGCGGGGCCACGATCGCGCTGACCTGATGGTCACGCAGCGCGGTGATCATGCTGCCCGGCGGCATGGCCTTCCACACCACGCTGGACGGGCTCACCCCGTCACTCTGCAGCACCGCCTCGGTGGCCAGCGTCTCGGCGTTGTACGGGGCATCCGTGGCGAACGGGGCCAGTTCTGGCAGCGGCGTGGCCACCGTCTGGCCCTCCAGGTCCTGGGGGGCCGTGATGGCCGAGCCGGGCAGGGTCAGCACCTCCATCACGCCGGGGGTGGCGTCGTACCCGTCGGCCAGCAGCCGCAGCCGGGCGCCGGAGCCGTCCGCCTGCGTGTACAGCAGCCCGGCGTAGTCGCCGCTCGCGACCTCGGCCTGGCCGCTGCCCAGCGCGGCATAGGCGCGCTGGAGGGTGGGGTAGGTCTGCACGGTCACGTCCACGTGGTGCCGGGCGAACAGCCCGTCCCGCACCGCCACCTGGAGCGGCGCGTTGGCGAAGCCGGGCACCGCGGCCACCGTGATCTGCTGGGCCGCCACCTGGCCCGGCCCGGCCGGGGCGGCGTGGCAGCCAGCTCCGAGGGGGGCCAGCGCGGCCAGCCCCAGGATCAGGCCCGCGCGGCCCAGCCGGCCGTGCTTCGTGGCCGCGGACCACCGGTGCAGGCCGGCCCGGACACTGTTCATGACGCCTCCCCGATAGGATCCCGAGGCAGTTCTGGAAAATGCCGGCGGCATTGCCGAATTAACGTAGTAACGTCAATTTACGAGGTCCTCTAGTAATGTCACCGGTGCACTTCCGATAGGTTAACCCGGCCAGCCCGGGGATGAACCCGGAAAGACGGTTTACACCCGGCGCGCTCTCCCCGGGAAGTCTTTTTTCGCCACAGTGGTAACAATTGCCGTGCAGCGGGCCGTCCAGGCGTTACAGTGAGCGGCGGCAGACTCTGTTGAGACGGCAGCTGGCGGAATGGCAGGCCGGAAAACGTGCCACTATTTTGGCTCCGCCCCGGCCCCCGCGGCTCAGCGGGCGCCTGCTGTTTCCCGGGTGAGAGGTGCAGATACGGTGCAGTCCAGGACAGGCAGCAGCCCAGCCCCCGGTGACAGCCACCGGCTTCCGGACGTGGCCGCCTCCGGGCGAGCCGCCAGCACCGGGCTGGCGGTGCAGGAGCGCCCGCCCGCGGCCGGGGTGGCGGCGCGGCCGCGGTTCCGTTCCCCGCTCAGGAACTGGCGGGTGCGGTCCCGCCTGCTGCTGCTGGTCCTGCTGCCCACCGTGGCCGCGGTGTTCCTGGGCGGCTTCAGCGTGCTGTCCTCGGTGCGCAGCGCGCTGGCCTACCAGCGGGTGGAGCAATTCTCCCGGCTGGGCGGTGAGATCACCAGCCTGGTCCAGGCGCTGCAGGCCGAACGCGAGGACACCATCCGGTACATCATGATGGGCCCGCACGGCGGGGGCCGCGGTGCGGCGCGCGGCGCGGCCGCGCCCGAGCTGGCTGTGCTGGCTCAGGATGACCGGCTCAGCGATGCGCTGGCGGCCCGGGTGCGCCGCCTGGCCGGGGCCATCGGCCCGGCCTACCCGGCGCTGGCTCAGCAGGAAGCCAGGGCGGCGGTCACCGCGATCGGCGGGCTGGCCGCCCTGCGCTCGGTCGCGGCCAGCTCGCAGATTCCCGCGCTGGCCGTGATCCAGGAGTACGCCGCCGCGATCGACCAGCTGATCGCGCTCGAAGACGAGATCGCGGCGGGCAGCAACGACGCGGCGCTGGCCGATACCGTCCGGGTGGTGGGGCTGATCTCGGCCACCAAGGAAGAGGTGTCGGAGGAACAGGCCATCCTCACCTCAGCTCTCACCCCGGACCTGGTCGGCGCGGCCCAGCTCGGCCCGGGCCAGCTGACCACGATCAACGCGGCGCAGGCCGAGCAGGCCGCCGACCTGGCCCAGTTCGGCCTCATCGCCAGCGGTGCGCAGCGGCGGGCCTATGACAGCGCGCTGTCCTCGGCCCAGGCCGACCAGGCCCAGGCCCAGCTGCAGCAGGCCATCACGCTGGCCGCCAGCGGTGGCTCGTCGACCGAGAACCCGGCTTTCACCGATGCCGCCAACGGGTCCGCCTACCTGGTGGCCAGCCTGCACCGGGTCGAACAGGCCTTCATGTCCTCGGTCACCGGGCAGGTCACCGCGCTGCGCGACCGGGCCATCAGCAGCGCGCTGCTCGAGGGCCTCGGCGTGCTGCTGATCCTGGCCCTGGCGTTCATCTTCACCGTCGCCGTGGGCCGGTCCATGACCCGCCCGCTGGCCCGGCTGCGCTCCGGCGCGCTCGAGGTGGCGGGGATGCGGCTGCCGGAGACGGTCCGCCGGATGAGCGAGTCCGGTGACGCGGACACGCCGCCGGACATCGAGCCGATCGACGTCGACTCCACCGACGAGATCGGTGAGGTGGCCCGGGCGTTCGACCAGGTGCACCGGGAGGCGGTCCGGCTGGCCGCCAATGAGGCCGCGCTGCGCGGCAACGTCAACGCGATGTTCGTGAACCTGTCCCGGCGCAGCCAGTCCCTGGTGGAACGGCAGATCAAGCTGATCGACGACCTGGAGCAGGGCGAGCAGGACTCCGACCGGCTGGCGAACCTCTTCCAGCTGGACCACCTGGCCACCCGGATGCGGCGCAACTCGGAGAACCTGCTCGTCCTGGCGGGCCACGAACTGTCCCGGCGGTGGACCGAGCCAGTGGCCCTGGTCGACGTGCTGCGCGCCGCCGTGTCGGAGATCGAGCACTACGAACGGGTCATCCCGAACATCCAGCCCGGCATCTCGGTCCGCGGCCAGGCGGTCAGCGACGTCGTGCACCTGCTGTCCGAGCTGGCCGAGAACGCGACCGCGTTCTCCGCCGAGGAGACCCCGGTGAAGGTGTCCGGGTACGTGCTCAGCAGCGGCGGCGCGCTGGTCGACATCACCGACCAGGGCGTGGGCATGGGCGCCGAGGAGATGGCGCACGCCAACTGGCGGCTGGACAACCCGCCGGTGGTGGATGTGGCCGTGTCCCGCCGGATGGGCCTGTTCGTGGTGGCCCGGCTGGCCGCCCGGCACGGCATCCGGGTCCGGCTCCGGCCCGGTTCCGCCGGTGGCCTGACCGCGCTGGTCTGGCTGCCCGACGAGGTAATCAGCCGGGATGGGGCCGGGTCCGCTCTCGGGCTGCACCCATTCCAGCCGCCCGCGGCCGGCGCTGCCCGCTGGCTGGAGAACGGGCTGGGGGTGGGCGACTCCGGGGTACGGGCGCCGGCCACGTCCGGGCTGCCGCCGATGCGGCCGCTGCGCTTCGAGCCCGGCCCGGAAGGCGGTGACGGGGCCACGGCACCCATAATGCCTGGCGCGGCCCCGCACGCCAGGGCGGTGCTCTCCGCCCCGGCCGCCGACACCGGCACCGCCCGCCCGGAGGCCGACGGCCTGGACAGCGCCAGCCCACCGGCCGCCGGCGCCACCCCACGGGCAGCGGACGCCAGCCCGCAGGCCGCCGGCGCCAGCCCCACAGCGGCCGGGGAGGCAGGCAGTCCCGGTGCCGCCTCCCCGGCGCCCACCGTGATCGTGCCGCCCGCACCGGATGGCGGCCCCGAGCACCGGCTGCCGATCTACGAATCGGTGGAGTCCGACTGGTTCCGGTGTGGCCGGCCCGGCACCGGCCGCCCGGCCACCGGGCCATCCGGGGCCGGCGGCCCCGGTACGGCCGGCCAGGCGGGCACGGGCCAGGCGGGCACGGGCCAGGCGGGCACGGGCCGGCGGCCCGGGACGGCCAGCCGGCTGGCCGGGACGGCCGGGACGGCCGGGACGGCCAGCCGGCAGCCGGTCAGCTGGTCATCGCCCGCGGACGCGGGCTGGCTGGCCGCTGAAGTGGCCTACGCGCCGGTTACGGCCGGCACCACCGGGGCCGGCCTGCCCAAGCGGGTGCCCAAGGCGAATCTGGTGCCCGGGGCGGCTGGTCCCTCGCCGCTGTCCCACACGCTGCCGCCGGCCCGGACCGCCACGCAGACCAGGGACCGCCTGGCCAGCTTCCAGCAGGGCATCAGGAAGGCCCGCTCGGCCGCACCGGAGGACCCGCCCACCGGCGGCGGGCCGGACAGAGAGGAGAACCCGTGAGCCCGCTGGCTACCTCGGCGCACGACCTGAACTGGCTTATCACGAACTTCGCCGACCGGGTGCCCGCAGTCGCCCACGCCATCGTGGTCTCGGCCGACGGCCTGCCGCTGGCCTTCTCGACCGGGTTCCCGCAGGACCGGGCCGACCAGCTGGCCGCGGTGACCTCGGGGCTGATCAGCCTGACCCAGGGCGCGTCGCGGGTGTTCGAAGGCGGCCCGGTCACCCAGACGGTGGTCGAGATGCGGCAGGGGCTGCTGCTGGTCATGGCCATCAGCGACGGGTCCAGCCTGGCCGTGCTGTGCTCGGCGGACTGCGACATGGGCCTGGTGGCTTACGAGATGGCGCTGCTCGTGGAGCGGGTCGGCCAGGCGTTCACGCCACCGGCCCGGGCCGGGCTGCAGCCCCCGGCGGCCGGGTAGCCCGGGGTGCCGCGCAGCATGCCCGGACTGCCCCGGCTGGAAGGGGACACAGTGGATATCGCAGCCGCCCAGCCTGGGCGGGACAGCCTGGCCGGCGACCCGATGATGTCGGTCAAGATCGTGGTGGCGGGCGGGTTCGGCGTGGGCAAGACCACGTTCGTCGGGGCCGTCTCGGAGATCACCCCGCTGACCACCGAAGCGCTGCTGACCACGGCCAGCACCAGCGTGGATGACCTGCGCCTGGTGCCGGACAAGACGGCTACCACGGTGGCGATGGACTTCGGCCGGGTCACCCTGGACGCCGGGCTGGCGCTGTACCTGTTCGGCACGCCGGGCCAGCAGCGCTTCTGGTTCATGTGGGATGACCTGATCCAGGGGGCGATCGGCGCGGTGGTGCTGGTGGACACGCGCCGCCTGGCTGACTCTTTCCCGGCCGTGGACTACTTCGAGACGTCCGGCCTGCCGTTCCTGGTCGGCATCAACGGATTTCACGGCGAGTTCCCGCACGCCGCCCCGGATGTCGCCGAAGCGCTGTCGGTGAGCCCGGACGTACCGGTCATCGAGTGCGACGCGCGGCAGCGGAAATCGGTCAAGACCGCGCTGGTGACCCTGGTCCAGCACGCCATGGCGGCCCGGCTGGGTTCATGATGGCCAGATGGCGTTGTCAACCGCGTTCACCGAGCTGTTCTCCGTGCGGCACCCGATCGCGCTGGCGCCACTGGGCGGCACGGCCGGTGGCGCGCTGGCCGCGGCGGTCTCCAACGGCGGCGGGCTCGGCCTGCTCGGCGGCGGCAGCGGGAGCCGGGCCTGGCTGGGCCGTGAGCTGCCGCTGGTAGCGGAACGAACCAGCCAGCCGTGGGGGGTGGGCTTCCAGAGCTGGGCCGTCGACGTGGGGGCGGTCGAGCAGGCCCTGGCCTACCGGCCGCAGGCGGTCATGCTGTCCTTCGGCGACCCCAGCCCGTTCCTGTCCCCGATCCGGCAGGCGGGTGCGGCGCTGATCCTCCAGGTCACCGATCTGGAGGAGGCCAGGCAGGCGGTGCACCTGGGCGCCGACGTGATCGTGGCGCAGGGCACCGAAGCCGGCGGCCATGGCGCCCGCCACGGCCGGTCCACGCTGCCGTTCGTGCCGATCGTGATGGACCTGGCCGCACCGACGCCGGTACTGGCCGCGGGCGGGATTGCCGACGGGCGGGGTCTGGCCGCGGCTCTGGCCCTGGGCGCCGCCGGGGCGCTCATCGGGACCCGGTTCCAGGCCACCGCTGAGTCGCTGGCCGGCCCGGCGGTCAAGCAGGCGATCGTGGCCGGGCGCGGCGAGGACACCGAGCGGAGCACCATCCTGGACATCGCCCGGGGCTCCCGGTGGCCCGCGAAATACCCGGGCCGCACCCTCGCCCACCCGTTCCTCGACGAGTGGCGGGGCCGGGAAGCCGAACTCGCCGCCGATCCGGCGGCCAGGCAGGCCTACCGCGACGGCGTGGCCCGCGGCGAACTACCCCCGCTGCCGGTGTGGGCGGGCGAGAACATCGACCTCATCACCGACCTGCCACCCGCCACCGCCCTGGTCGGCGCCCTGGCCGCACAGGCTGAGAACGCGCTCGCCCAGGCCCTGCCACGCTGAACGCCAGATAGCCGCGGCGGACGTCAGCGCAGCGTCACGGGTATGCCGTGCGGGATGGACAGGGTGCCCGGCTGCCAGTCCAGCCCGCCAGCCAGCCGGGCCGCCGGGAACGCCCCGAAGAACGCGGCCAGCGCGGTGCCCAGCCATACCCGGGTGAGCGCGGCGCCCGGGCAGAAATGCGGGCCAGCCCCGAACGGGAGGCTCGGCGATGGCGGGCCGCTGGGGTCGTGCGCAGCAGCGATCAGCGATGGCAGCAGCACGGTTCC